>Ga0316187_10003348_pt1 | contig 13961 bp, 15 predicted proteins | sample CroRivburrow1_MG_FD_204927 | JGI IMG/M metagenome (GOLD analysis project Ga0316187, IMG submission 204927) | Coastal sediment microbial communities from Maine, United States - Cross River worm burrow 1 | ecosystem: Environmental > Aquatic > Marine > Coastal > Sediment | place: USA: Maine...
CCCGCTCTGATAGCGAAGCCAGTTTCTCGTTGAGTTTCTGGCGATTCATAGCCTGCTTGCATACCGTGTCGTCAACACTGAGCGCTTCGTTTATTCGATCCAGCAGGTCGTGTTCCCGGAACGGCTTGCGAATAAAATCCACCGCGCCGCGGCGCATTGCCTCAACGGCCATCGGAATATCACCGTGACCGGTTATAAATATGATCGGCAACTTCGACTCCATTTCAATGAGTTTTTCCTGAAGATCCAAGCCGGTCATTCGCGGCATGCGAATATCGAGCACCAGGCAGCCATGTCTGTTTTCATCGTAGGCATCCAGGAATTCATACGCGGATGCGTAAAGCTCACAAGACTGCCCGACAGTCGCCAGCAACAGGCTCAAACCATCACGTACGCCCTCGTCGTCATCGACGACGAATACCGTCTGACTATCGTCCATGCTGAATCTCTCGTTTGGTCGCTGGAAGGGTAAACCAGAATGTCACTCCGCCAGCTTCATTGTTGCGGAAGTCGATTCGACCGCCATGCGCCCTGACAATGGCCTGGCTAATCGACAAACCCATACCCATGCCGGACTTCTTGGTCGTCGAAAACGGAGTAAAAAGTTTGTCCACATTATCTTGAGAAACTCCCGAGCCACAGTCGGTCACGGCAATTTCAATTTCGTTCTCTTCTCGAACTCGGGTATGAATCGTGACCGATTTTTCCTGGCAGCAGTCTGCGGCCAGCATCGCCTCCATTGCGTTGCGCAACAGATTCAGCGCAACTTGCTGAATCTGCACCTGGTCGACGGAAACGCGTGGCAGATTCTCACCTTTCCTGAATTCGATTTGGATGTCGCGGATTCTCGCCTCGGATTCAGCCAGCCTCACGGCACTCTCGACTAACTCATTACAGTCAACGATCTCCCTGACACTTTCGCCCTGTCGCGCCATTACCTGCATCCGCTCGACGACGTCGCTCGCCCGCAGTGCATGCTCGTTGAGTTTGTGGCAGACGTCGTTCATCTTCTCGAAATTGCCGGCTTCAATGAGTCGCCTGCCGGCTTGTGCGAACAGGGAGATGGCGGTGAGCGGCTGGTTTATCTCATGCGCGATGCCAGCTGCCATTTCTCCGAGCGTACTGAGCCGCGATACATGTGCGATACGATCGCGATGTTGTCTCGCTTCCTCCTCCGCCATCTTTTGTTCCGTGATGTCGTGGCTCTCTGTTACCAGAAAAACAACTTGACCGGCACTGTCGGTGATCGGACGCAACGAAAAGTCCAACGTGGCCATATTTCCGTCAGGTCGGGGGCACGTGGCCTCGAACCGGACGGCAACTCCATTCGCCGCTGACGAAACCGCGTCGCGCAAACGCTGCTGCAATTCTGGCGAATGACTCCACCACGGCGTATTCCAGAGATAGCACCCAATAACACCATCGGGCTGAAGTCCGGCGAATTCCAGTGACTTTTGATTAGCCTCCAGAACAATGCCGTCAGTGCTGAGGATGCGCACCAACTGAAGCCGTTGGTCAAAGACCGCCCGAAAGCGCCGTTCCGTCGCCTTCAGCGACTCTTCGGCGGCCTTCTGCTCCGAGATATCCCTGATAATGCCGGCAAAACAACGGTCGCCATCGACCAGGATCTCGCTGGCTGCGAGATAAATCGGAAATATCGAACCATCTTTGCGCCGTGCCGGTACTTCGCGGCCCTTGCCAAAGATGCTGCCTTCTCCGGTCTTGGTGTAACGCTCAATATGTCCAGTGTGAGCACTCTGATAACAATCGGGCATCAATACGTTGACGTCTTGACCCAGAACCTCCCTGGCTTCGTAGCCAAACATTTCCTCCGCTGCTCGATTGAATGACTCGAGCCGTCCTTTCGCGTCCAGAGTGATGATGCCTTCGGCAGCTGTTGCGACAATCGCTGCCGAGTAGGCTTCCGACCGGGCGAGCGCGGCCTCAGACTCTCGTAGCTCCGTCGCGTCGCTTACGAATCCCTCGATCGAACAAATCTCTCCGTCATCATCGAACAGCCCGCAGCCTCGCTCCCAAACCCACTTTTGCGTGCCGTCTTTCGCCAATATCCGATACTGGACTTCGTAGTTCCTGCCGGCCTCCAGCGCAGCCTGCACTTCATCCCAAACGCGCTCCCTATCCGGCTCGTGAATCAATTCGGCCCAGCGCGCTTGCTCACCGACCAGCTGCTCACTGCTGAATCCCGTCAAAGTCCTGCAGCCCTGGCTGACAACTCGCACGGTGCGAGCTTCGTCGTAATCACAGCTGTAGGCCATGCCTGGCAAATTGCCCAGGAGCGTCTCAAGCTGTTGCTGCTGCTCTTGTAGCGAGGCTTGCTGCTGACGATGTTCGAGCTCCGCCGACACTCGCACTGCGGCCAGCGACACCAGCGCAGCAGCCATATCGGGGTCAGCCAGCGGCGCTGTGGCGAATACGCACACCTGCCCGATTCGCTCGCCATCGTGATCGACGATCGGACTACCGACAAAACTATCGCAGCCGTATCCCAGGCTTTCCTCGCCGAGAATGTAGCGCGAGCCAAGCTCACAATCGACAACCTGGACGCCATCACGAATGACGGCTGCGCAAGGCGTGCCGCCAATCGCATACTCCCGTACAGGGCCACGCTGGTTATCCTCCCAGGAAGCAATGGTGCGGGATATTCCGTCGCCGATGACTTCGGTGACGTACGCACGCCGTCCGCCCAGCAACACAGTGATGTCCGCGAGCAGTTTGTGCAGCAGCTCGTCAGTTGTCGCCCCGGGAACAGTGGTCGAAAGTTCGCGAACCTGTTGGGACGGCCTCATGTTTTCGATTATCGAATCCAAGTCCGTGCTCAGGCGTAGTACCCGGAATACTACTCCCTGTCATTCCCCACCCCAATTGCGGGCAGCCACAGTCCACTAAGTGCTGGCACTTAGCGGCGATCTGCTGCTTACGATCGCTGAATTTTGGCCGCGCAAGGTGCCGTGAGGCTGCGGTATGTACGTATCAGGGACTGGTCATCGTCTGTCGTCCTCGCGCGTTTATATGGAGAACAACGATCACCGAGGAGAGCAAGAATGAACCGCAAACTGATTTCACTGACCGTCGCAACCGCGCTGCTTGCCGCAGCTGGAACCAGCGTGGCCGACCACAACAGCAAAAACGGTGAGGGTACTGCGAATATGCCGAACGATATTCACAATACTCGCGTCGAGACAATGGAAGCCAATGACAATGAGGCGTTCCGCGATTTCGTCAAGTATGGCGAGGGATCAAAAACGGTCAATCGCTTCGAGTCGGAGGAGACCCAGCCGAATAAAGCTGTCGAGCAGAAGGGCAATGCCAAGGCCGTGAAAAACCAGGGCGATTCCAAGGCCATGAACCAGAACAAGGTCGAGACACAGACCAACCAACAGGACCGGAGCCGGACCGAAACCCGCACCCGGCTGGAGTCCAGGGCTACCAACGAGTCGCGGCCAGATCGTGGCGCAGCCTCCGCGCGTAGTCGCGGTGGCCGCAAGGGCGGCGGTAAACGCTAGAACCTCGCTACGAGGAAGACGGGTCCCAGACGCTCGAATGTCTGAGGACCCGTCCGATCTCATAGCACGTAAACAAGCACATAGGCGGTCAGTAGTGCGGCGATCCAGAGTGCCGTCGTTCCGATGGACCAGGCGCGGGCAAAGACTCCAGCCCGCGAGGGTCGAGTGCCGAAATGAACCCCGGCCCGTCTGCGCAAAGCGTCGAGCGAGTCGCCGATGCGGGTTTGCAGCGTGACCCCGACCGAGGCGACTGTCGTATAGATCGCACGCGCGATCCGATACAGCAGAACGCGCCACAACCAGTCCGTATCCAGGCTTATGGTCAGGGTGCGCTTCATCAGTGGCAATAACAGGAAGAACGCGAGGCCGGAGAACAACAACAGCTGGAGATAAAACAGCACCTTGCCGGCCGTGTACGGGACATAGTCAACCGGGTAGGGCAAAAACGCGTACAGCAAACCCGGGAACACGCCGAGCAGGATGCACAGCGCGCTCAGTAGCACCATGGCTGCGGCCATGTTCCAGGGCGCGTCCTTGGGTCGTAGCCCGGAGTCCTTCTGGAAGAACACGAACCAGGGAAACTTGATACCGGCATGCAGGAAGACGCCAGCCGACGCGGCAGCCAGCATGAAGTAGACGAACACGAGGCCGTTGTCCGCTGCGGCCTGCGAAATCATCGTCTTGGTTGTGAAGCCCGAGGTAAGCGGAAAACCGGAGATGGCGAGCGCGCCGATGATGCCGCAAACAGCCGTTATCGGCATGGTGCGGAACAGGCCACCGAGATCGGTGCACTTCGAAAAACCGGTGCGGTAAATGACGGCGCCGGCACTCATGAACAGCAGCGCTTTATACAGAATATGTGCAAAGGCATGAGCCGCCGCGCCATTCAGGGCCATCTGCGTGCCGATACCGACGGCGCAGACCATGAAGCCCACCTGGTTGACGACCGAGTAGGCAAGAATCCGTCGCACGTCGTTTTCGAGCAGCGCGTAGATGATGCCGTACATCACCATGAACAGGCCGATGCCGATCAGCACCGGTTCACCGGGGAATAGCAGTATCAGGGCAAGGACCGCTGTCTTGGTCGTGAATGCCGAAAGGAACACGGATCCGGTCGGGCTCGATTCCGGATAGGCGTCGGAAAGCCAGGCGGATACGGGCGGCGCCGCTGCGTTGATAAGTACACCGATAAGGATCATCCACGTATCGAAGTTGGTGGCGAGCATGGGTTGTACGTCAATGGAGCCGGTGTGGACGACGACACCCTCGATACCGACCTTCAGAATGACGCCGCCGAGGAGGTGCATGATGGCATACCGGATGCCGGCCGCACGGGCCCCCGGCGTGCCGCCGCACCAGACCACCACCGTCGAGAACAGCGCCATCAGTTCCCAGTACAGGAAGAAGGTGATCAGGTCGCCCGCGAAGCTGACGCCGATTGCACCCGCCGCATAGATAAGGGCCGCCGAAAGTTCGTACCATTTCGCCTGGCGGTACGCATACAGGCCGCCACCGAAGGCCATCACAGCAAAAATCGTAGCGAACAGCCGTCGCAGCGGGCTGCCTTCGATCGGTTCGATCGGGTAATCGAGGAACGTGACGGTAGCAACGACACCGTCGGGAATCTGCCAGATGGCCCACAGCGTCAGCAGTGGCGTGCCAAGCACGAACAGGGTTCGCCAGTGGCCGCGTGTGAATCCGATCAGGATCGCGCCGGTCACCATGACGATCGCCGGTGGCAGCACGTCAAACATCGTCGTCTCCGGGGGCGTAGTAGTCCTCCCGTCGCTTCAGGAAAACGCCTAGCCCTTTCGCGACCAGCACCATGGCCAGGCAGGACAGAAAGCCGAAAGCCGCGCCAAAGCCGAACCAGCCGTCCGCACCGAAGTAGCCTTTGACATAGACGAACAGCTGAGCAGCGACCGTCAAGGCGAGCACGATGGAGAAGCCCCACCACAGCTTGCGAATGGTTGCCGGGCGCACCAGCCAGTGATCTTGTTGCGCGCGATCCTTCATGAAACCTTCCCTAGCAGTTGCCCTTCGAGCGTGAGGACGGGGCCGTTGAAGAAGAAGAAAGCGAGCGTCAGAAAGGCCGTGATCATCAGTGCAAGCACGGCCGCGAACGGCGCCTCACCGTGCTCCGTGGCCGGTGGCACGTCCTCTTCGAGAAACCAGGCCATGAAGATAATCGGCAGGAAGTACGCTGCGTTCAAAGCCGTACTCGCAATAATTACCGCAATCGCGACGTAGTTATCAGCCTGGAACGCGCCGGCGAGGATATACCACTTCGACACGAAGCCGCCCGTTGGTGGTACGCCGATCATGCTCAACGCACCAATCGTAAAGGCCGTCATCGTCCAGGGCATGCGCTTCGCAATTCCACGAAGCTGGTGCAGTTCGGTCTTTTTTGCCGCCGTGTATATGGCGCCTGCCGCGAAAAACAGCGTGATCTTGCCGAAAGCGTGCGCCACCATATGTACCGCAGCGCCAATCTCGGCCAGCGGTTTGAGTATGGCGGTTGCCATGACGACATAGGAGAGCTGTGCGATGGTCGAATAGGCCAACAGGCGCTTAAGGTTTTGCTGCCGCAGCGCAACGATGCTGGCCATGATTATCGTGAATGCCGCCGCGTACACCAGCCATCCGCTGCTCGGTTCGGCAAACAGGAAGTCGACGCCAAAAATGTAGATGATGATCTTGGTGACGGTGAATACGCCCGCTTTGACTACCGCCACGGCATGCAGCAAGGCACTGACCGGCGTCGGCGCAACCATCGCTGCCGGTAACCAGCGGTGCACCGGCATGACAGCGGCCTTGCCGACACCGAAGACGAACAGCCCGAGCAGCAGACCCACGGCGGGTCCGGCGATCTTGCCCTCGAGAATGCCGCCCGGCGTGAAGGACCCGGTGCCTGCAACGGTGTAGGTCCAGATGATCGCGGGGAGCAGCAGGCCGATCGAGGTGGTCAACAAAACGCCAAGGTAAACCCTTGCCGATTTCACCGTTTTTTCGTCGCCCTTGTGTGACACCAGCGGGTAGGTCGACAGCGTCAGAATTTCGTAGAACAGGAACAGCGTAAACAGGTTCTCGGCGAACGCGATGCCGATAGTGGCAGCCAGCGCAATCGCGAAGAAAACATAAAAGCGAGTCTGGTTCGATTCCTTGTTGCCGCGCATGTAGCCGATGGAATAGATTGAATTGACGATCCATAGACCCGATGCCAATGCCGCGAACAGCATGCCAAGCGGCTCAACTCGGAATGCCAGCTCGATGCCGGGCAGGACTTCGGTTACGAGCAGCGACGGCCGTCCGCCCTGCATCAGTTCCGGCACCAGGCTCCACACGGCCCAGGCTAGCGCCGCGGCCGTCAACAGCGTTGTCGCTTCTCGCGCGTTATCACCAATGCGGCTTGCCGCGGCAATGCCCACGGCGCCAATGAGCGGCAGCAGCAGGGACGCCAGAATCAGGTTGCTGCCGGTCACGGCAGATGCTCCAGCAATATTTCTGCGGCTGATGAGGCGAGTGTTACCGGCAGTTCCGGTGCGAGGCCGAAATACACGTTGGCAAGCGCGGCCACCCAGGTGACGGCGAGCATCATCAGCGGAGCTTCTTTGACGGCTGAAAGGTCGGAGGTCGGTTGGGCAAAGTAAATTGCCTCGACAATTCGCCAGATGTAGACAACGGCCATCAACGAGCTGATGACGAGCACCACTACGAGCGCCATACCGAGCGAGCCGTGTTCCAGCGCGGCCGTGATCAGGTACCACTTGCTAATGAAGCCGACCGTTCCCGGGACGCCGATAAGGCTGAACCCGGCTACGACGAAAGCGGCGGCCGTCCACGGCATACGCTTTGCCACGCCGCCAATATCAGGAAGCCGCAGACTCAAACACTGCGTGGCGAGACAGCCGACCGCCAGGAACAGGGCGCCCTTGGCCAGCGCGTGATTGAACAGATGCACGGTACTGGCGGTAATTCCCGCGACTGTGACAAAGCTGGCGCCCAGCAGAATGTAACCGATCTGCGCGATGGACGAGTAAGCCAGCAGGCGCTTTATGTTTTGTTCGAACAGCGCCACACCCGAGGCAACCAGAATCGCCAGCACGGCGAGCGGCATCAGGAAGTAGGCAAACTGAATATCATGGCCCGCGAGATTCCCCTGAAAGACGAAAAAGTCGAAGCGCAGCAAAAGGTATAGCGATACTTTGGTGGAACACGCGGCGAGAAACACCGTCACCGCATTGGGCGCGTAGGTGTAAGCGTTCGGCAACCAGACGTGCAGTGGGAACAAGGCCGCCTTGAGTGCCAGACCAATCGTAATGAAGCCGGCGGCAACCAGGATAGGTTTCTGGTCGGCGACCTCGTGAATGCGAAGCTCCATATCGGCAAGATTTAGCGTGCCAGTCATCAGGTAGATCAAGCCGATACCGATGAGGTAAAACGTGGCACCGATGGTGCCCATGATCAGGTACTTGAACACCGCCGGCAAAGCGCGGCGATCCGAGCCGCCGGCAATGATGACGTAACTTGCCAGCGACGAGATTTCCATGAAAACGAAAATATTAAACGCATCGGCGGCGACAGGAATGCCCGACAGACCGGCGAGCGCCAGCAGCCAGGCCGAATAGAAAAGCGGCTGCCGTGACTCGTCGATATCGGCATCGACGCTGCGGCGTCCTGCGAGTAACGCAAACGTTGATGCGCCGGTGACGATAAGCAGCAGCAATGCGCTGAAGCGATCGACAGCCAGCTCGATGCCGTAGGGTGCCGGCCAGGAGCCCATTCGGTAGGTGTAGGTGCTGCCGTCCAGGACGCCCATCGTCATTGTAATGGCGATGGCAAACGCGAATAGGCTGGCGGCTGTCGCGGCCGCGCGCGCGAGCCCGCGCGGCTTGAGCAACATCACCAGTGGTGCGGTGAGCATCGGCACTATAACCTGCAGTGCCGGCAAATGGTGCGCGAGGCTACTCACTGACGATCGCGCTCCTGGATCTCGTGCTCTTCGATCGAGCCGTACTCCTCTTTAATGCGCACAACGATGCCGAGCCCGAGCGCAGTCGTCGATATACCGACGACGATCGCAGTGAGAATCAAAACCTGCGGAAGAGGATTGGAATACAGGGAAACACCGTCCTGGAAGATAGGTGCGGTGCCGCCGTCGACCTTGCCCATAGTTATGTAGAGCAGGAACACGGCGGCCTGGAAAATCGACAGGCCGATCAGCTTCTTGATCAGGTTGGGCTTTGCGATGACCGCGTAGAAGCCGATCATCAGCAAAATGGCAAACACCCAGTAGTAAACGAGGCCGAGTAACTCCATCAGACTCTGCCTCGTGCGGCGAACGCGTGGAACACGCATAGCAGAACGCCGGTCACGGTGATGCCGACGCCCAGTTCAATGAGGATTATGCCGATGTGCTGGCCGGTGATCGGGTCAGACGCCAGTACCGAGTAGTCGAGGAAGTTGCTGCCCAACAGCATGCTCGCAACGCCGACCCCGCCATACAGCAATGCGCCGCCAGCAACGAGCCATTTCAAGACTCGCATCGGCAAGGCGCGCAATGCTCTTGCTTCACCTTCGAGTAGCGCATAGAGAATGACAGACGCGGCAACGATCGCACCGGCCTGGAAGCCGCCGCCTGGCCCGTAGTCGCCGTGAAACTGGACGTACAGACCGAACAGGAAGATAAACGGAATCAACATGCGTCCAACCACCCGAGGAACAAGATAGTGGCGCAGGCCCTGGTCGGGGTCATCGGCCACCGGAAACTCCTCCGGTCGCCCGGCGGTGCGGGCACTGAGCAGGAACAGGACGCCAATGCCTGCGGTCAGGACCACAAACACTTCCCCCAGCGTGTCGTAGCCGCGGAAACTGCCCAACACGGCCGTCACGGCATTGGGTATGTCGACCAGCTCCGGAGTTTTCTCCAGGTACCACGACCCGACATGCTGATGCACCGGCGCGTCCGGATCGCCAAAGCGTGGCTTGTCGAATGTGGCGTAAATAACGATAAGCGTCGTGACCGTGACAACTCCGAGCGCGACCAGGCGATTTTGGGAACCGCCGCGTTCGTGCTCGCCCGTCAGCGCGAGCGCGCCAAGAAACAGGACCGTAGAGATCCCGGCCCCGATCGCCGCTTCGGTCAGCGCAACATCCGCCGCGTCGAGCAGGAAGAAATTTGCCGCCATCAAGAGACTGAAAATGCCGGTCAGGATTACGGCGGCGAACAGGTTGTCGCTGCGTACGATGGCGAGCGCCGTTATCACCAGCAGCGCGAGCAGAAAGATGCCGAACAGGATGATGATCATTCGGTTCTCCCTCCGGGCTTGACCGGCCCTTCTTTTGGTTGCAGGCCGGAAAGAATCGCCGCGCTGGCCAACGCGTTCGACGCCGTTGGGCTTGTCAGCAGCAGGAACAAAAGGATGGCCGCGAGCTTGATCGTGGCAAGCGTAGCGCCGGCCTGCAGCATGATGCCGCCGAGGACCAGTACGGCACCCATTGTGTCTGTCAGGCTCGCCGCATGCATGCGCGTATAGAGATTGGGCATACGCAATGCGCCGAGTCCGCCAATGAAGACGAACATGCCACCGGCGGTGAGCAGTATCCAACTTAAAATGTCGATCGCCATGGTCATGACAGTTACTCGCCTGCGCTCTTTTCCGCAGCGTCGCTGTCCACGCGTTCTCGAATGAATTCGAGAACGGCGATCACGCCAATAAAGTTGATCAGCGCGTAGACCAAGGCGAGGTCGAGGAAGTCCGGTCGCCCATACAGAAAAGCCACGACTGACAGAAGCAGCACCGTTTTCGTGCCGAACATGTTGGCTGCAAGCAGTCGGTCATAAATCGTCGGGCCCAGCAGTGCACGCACCAGCGCCAGGGCCATCGTAATAAGCGTTGCAATTGTTACGGCGTAATACATTGCTAGTTCCCGCGCAGCGCCGCGACGCGCTGATCCATTTCGCCCTGCTTGAGTTCGTCAGCGCCGGCCTGCGTCAATGCATGCACGGTGATTTCACCGTTGTGCACGTCGAGCGCGAGGGTTCCAGGTGTGAGCGTTATCGAGTTCGCGAGGATCGCCTGATCGACCGGATGCTCGCAGCTTGCCTTGATCTTAACGACCTCCGGACTGATCGGCAGGCTCGGGCTCAGCACAATACGGGCGACATCAAGGCTGGACTTGACGACTTCTTTCGCTAGCCACAGCCAGTAACCGAGCAGGCGGCCGTAGCGCACCGCGAACAGGTCGGTCGCGAAATAGTCCATGCGGTGTTTGATGTAAATGGTCAGCAGGCACGAGAAAACCCCTAGCCCCAGCAACAGCGGTTTGTATATGCCGGACCACAGCAGCCATGCAGCGACCAACGGGATCAACAGCACCAGCATGCGCGTTATGGTTTGGGATGCCGTACTCATCGAGCCAGCCTAGTTATCGCTATCAGGATTGCACGGGTACTCGCGACGCAGGGTCGAGAAAACGGCGTCACGCGCCAGCAGGTCCTTGTCCAGTACCTTGCGATTGGCCAGGTCGTCGACCACCTTTTCAACGACTTCCTCCAGCGAGTCCGGCTCGCCCAGGCAGAAGTCGGCATAGACGGTTGGGCCGCGACGCTCGATGCGGCTGCCAATACGACTGCGGATGGCTCGCTCGGCGAAGGTCTCATCCGCGTCAAATTCCGTTGCGACGTTCTCCAAAACGCGGGCATCAGTCGCTACCGCGCCGTCGATAAAGCCTTGCACGTAGCGAACACAGAAGATGGCGTCTTTGCCGTCTCGATCGTCGTGATAGAAGGCACAATGCTCCGCAAGTTCCGGCGTCGATAACGGCTCGACGCTCCCGGCGCGATCGGATAACAATATGAGCGCGAAGGCGCTGATTAAAAGAGTTTTGACGTTCATTATAATTTCTCCAACTTGTTGTTCACCGAAGCGTGCTGGTGCAGGACGGTCTCAAGCAGCTCGCCGACGGTGCAGTTTTTCTCGATCGCGTGGCGCAGATGCGCATCGGTATTGATAACGTAATGATTGCGTCGGCCTTCCTTGGCGCGCTCGAGGACGCCTGCCTCTTCGAGTTCGCCGATCAGCCGAAAAGCCGTGCGTTCGGTAATACCTACTTTCTCGGCCACATCGCGCAATCGCGCGTCTGGGTTGTCGGCCAGACAAACCAGCACGTGGGCGTAATTGCTGAGAAAGGTCCAGGTGGAGAGTGGCTCTGACACAGGAAAGTGGCTCCGAAATCCAGATTGGAGTCAAAAATATGACAATTCAGACAAGAAAACAATAACCAGAAACAAAAAACCAGACATATTTGTCATATTTTCTGTGGGTTGTATTGGCTGGAGTTGGATTGCGACCTGGCCGCTCGAACGTAGATTGCTCGGCAGGCAGAGCCTGCAGACCGCCATGCAGCTGTTTTTGCGCTACATCAACGCCGAATGGCTTTTTGGCAGCATCCTTGGGCGGATCAATCCTCGCCGTTCATGAATCCCAACAAATGCAGCAGACTGGTGAAGAGGTTGAAGATCGAAACGTACAACGTAACAGTCGCCATGATGTAGTTGGTCTCACCGCCTTGAATAATGTTGCTGGTCTCGTACAGAATCAGACCCGCCATCAACAACACGAATACCGCGGAAACGGCCACCGACAGCGCCGGCATGTCAAAGAAAATTGCGCCCAGGCCTGCGAGGAAAGCCGTCACAATACCGGCCAGCAAAAATCCTCCCATGAAGCTGAAGTTCTTGCGCGTCATCCTAACGTAGGTCGACAAGCCAAAGAATATGGCGGCGGTTCCGGCCATGGCCATCATCACCACCTGGCCGCCGTTCGGCAACGCGAGATAAGCGTTGAGAATCGGCCCAAGGGTGTAGCCCATAAACCCGGTTAGCGCGAAGACAAAGGCAATGCCCAAGTCGCGATGACGGAACTTGGTAGTCAGGAACAACAGACCAAAATAACCGACAAGAGTAAGCATCAAGCCTGGATGTGGGAGGCTCAGCGCCATCGAAATGGCGGCAATCACTGCACTGAAGAGCAGCGTCATCGACAGCAGCAAATAAGTGTTGCGCAGAACCTTGTTCGTCGCGAGCTTGCGTGTTTGCGGTATCGCGTGGGTCGACGATGTATTCATAGCAAATGGGCCTTGTGCATTCGAAGCCATGTTCTGCGGTTCTCCGGAGTCGCGGTCGGGTTGATCGTTGTTGGGTGTTTCGAGGATATTCTCTCGTTACCAAACTATTGGTGAACACCCTAACTACTGTGTGTTTCGAAAGAAATTCGTTCTTTGTTTCGCTGATCCTTCGGTTTCTCCGAAGAATGACTTCTTCACTTACTTGGCAAGATCGAATCGAAGCACAGGGTCTTCCCCTAGTTTGTGAACAGCTGCGTTCGCGCGGCTTCGATAATCCGCACAACGGACGGATGCTTGATGCGCCGCTCCGGCGAGATCGCGAAAAACTGCTCCGTAATCGCGTCCGTTCGACCGATCACAGTCATGCTGTACATCTTGCAGATTTCCTCCTCAATAACGGACGGCCCCGCAAAGAGGCCATAGCCTGCTTCACCGAATGCTTTGAGCAACGCGCTATCGTCAATTTCACCAACGATCTGTGGAACTATCGAGTTGCTGTCAAACCATTCGTCCAGTCGGCGGCGCAGCGCAGAGTGGGGGCTGGGAAGTAGCATTGGCGCCCCGTCAAGAGACTGTGGAAAGGTCTTTTTGTACCGTCTTGCCGTGCGCCGCTGTGAAAAGAATGCGAGACCGCTATCACCCAGACGGTGATTGAAAGCACGGAGACTCAATCCCTGCGGCATAGGCTGGTCCGACAGCACAATATCCAGCTTGTGCACCGACAACTCTCCGAGCAACTGCTCGAGCGGCGCCTCCTGGCAACGGATTCGGACCGCGTCCTCATCCATTAGCGCCGGTGCGACGATACGCTGCGCTATGAGTTTCGGGATCGAGTTGACAATGCCGACGCTAAGTTTTGATGGACCTGCAGATCTTTGCTCCCGCACAACCTGGCCGAGCTCAGCACCGATTGAGAAGATCTCGTCGGCGTACTCCAGGACAATATGACCCATCTCTGAAAGCACCAGGCGCCGCCCAACTCGATTGAACAGTGGTTGGCCGATGGCCTCCTCAAGCAGACGTATCTGTCCGCTTATTGTCTGAGGTGTGATGTGCAGGCGTTCCGCAGCTTTTACCAGGCTACCTTCGTGAGCGACCGCCCAGAAATATTGCAGGTGACTGTAGTTAAGGTGTCTCATAGTGGGATAGAGCGTAGCTCATCTATATGAATCGATAAAGGCGAGTTACTTGTATGTTTAGGTCGAGTTTCTCGATCTTTTTCTGATTCGGAAATATCTTCGTAATCTCTCGGTTAGTTCGACTGAAAACAGCTTCGATGGAAATTATACTGATGTGGTTCTCATCAGG
>Ga0316187_10003349_pt1 | contig 13958 bp, 18 predicted proteins | sample CroRivburrow1_MG_FD_204927 | JGI IMG/M metagenome (GOLD analysis project Ga0316187, IMG submission 204927) | Coastal sediment microbial communities from Maine, United States - Cross River worm burrow 1 | ecosystem: Environmental > Aquatic > Marine > Coastal > Sediment | place: USA: Maine...
ATGGTTCCGGAATTCGAGAAGGTGGCCTTTGCACTGGCTCCGGGTGAGACCAGTGGTGTTGTGGAAAGCAATTTCGGCCTGCACATCATTTACGTGATTGCCAAGCGTCATATCGACCCCAACGCTTTCGAAGTCCATCGTGATCAGATTCAGCAGCTGCTGATCAACGCTGAGATGCAGAGCCAGGCACCGCGCTGGATTGAGAGCCTGAAAGCTCAGGCCGTGATCGAACGCAAAGGCTGCAACTGATCGGTGAACCCGATCCAGCCAGCACCCCTGCTGCTCACACTCGGTGAACCGGCAGGTATAGGGCCCGACTGCGTTCTGCTTGCATTCAATGACCACCCTGAACTGTTTAAGAATGTCACCATTGCAGCGCCCCGCCACTGGCTCAGCACGCGGGCGAAAGAGCTCGGTATTGATATCGCTATTGTTGAGAGCCGTTCACTAAACAGCGCCGGAGAGGATGGGAAACTGCTCTGCTGGAACCCCCTCCCGGAAGAGGTTTCAATTGGCCCTGTGACAACGGGCAGGAGCTCCGCCTCCACTGCTGCCGCTGTGATTGCCTGTATTGAGTCTGCAGCCCATGCCTGCCTGCAGGGAGAAGCCTCGGCACTGATTACAGCCCCGATCGAAAAGGCGATCCTGCGCGATTCCGGTTTCGACTTCCCCGGCCACACCGAGTTTCTGGCCAAGCTGGCCGGAAGAAAACAGGTGGTCATGATGCTCGCCTCCGACCAGCTTCGCGTGGCCCTGCTGACTACTCACATGCCACTTAAGGATGTCTCCGGTGTGCTGAACATTGACGATGTCGCCACCACGTTGCGCATCACCCACCATGATATGAAACAGCGATTTGGGCTTGCATCACCCAGGCTTGCCCTCTGCGGGCTGAATCCTCATGCCGGTGAGCAGCAGCACTTCGGCGATGAAGAGGTGACCATCCTCAGCCCGGCTATCCATCAGGTAAAACAGCAAGGCATTGCTGTAGAGGGTCCGCTGCCTGCGGACACGCTCTTCTCCCCGCAGGTGCGAAAGCAGTATGACGCGATCATCTGCTGTTATCACGATCAGGGGCTGATTCCGATCAAAGCGCTCAGCTTTGGAGATGCCGTTAATATCACGCTTGGGCTCCCGTTTATCCGCACCAGCGTTGATCACGGCACCGCAATGACGCGTGCAGGCACAGGAAAAGTGTCCTACAGTAGTATCATGGAAGCGATCAAGATGGCCCGGCTGATGTTAAGCCACAGCACTTCTCCGAAGGTAACCAATGCTGATTAACGATCTTGCCGGCCAGGTGCTTCTGGCCATGCCGTCCCTGCAGGATCGCCATTTCCGTGACACTGTCATACTGATCTGCCACCACGATGAGGAGGGCTCTATGGGCCTGATCATCAACCGGGCGCAAGAGGTCTCGATTGTTGATGTGTTGGAGGATCTGAAGCTGACACCGGATCGCAGCTATATCAGATCACTTCCCGACAACCGGGCACTCAGCTTTGAAGGCGGACCGGTCGACCCTTTCCGGGGCTTTGTTCTGCATGATGGCTGGCACATCTATGACTCGACCATGCAGATCACGGCCGAACTGCACCTGACCACCTCCCGCGATGTACTTGAAGAGATTGCAGCAGGAACCGGTCCTGAACATTTTATGCTGATTCTCGGCTATGCCGGCTGGGATGCAGGACAGCTGGAGCAGGAGCTTGCCAACAATGACTGGCTCATTGCATCGACCAATCATCACCTTGTTTTCCAGGCCGAGCCCGAACTGCGCTGGGCGCTGGCCGCACAAAGTATGGGCATCAACAGGGCCAACCTGACCGACCAGATCGGGCACGCTTGAGGGTTGTTCTTAGATACGGGATGCGGGTGTGACTCGGGGCTCCATGCCCCTCACCCGTTCGGGCAGAAAGACCGTCCAAATCAGCTATCCTGCTGATTTGTCCAACCCTTACCCTTTTGACGCAAGTCAAATTGTGCGCAATTTAACTTGCTCACTGAAGCCGAACATCCATGTTCGGTAGAGTTCTTCATAACCTTCGCTTATCTTATGGGCAGAAACAGATAGAGGTTCTCCTATGTCGCTTAACGTATTGATCAGCTACCACTCAGATTACGGTAACACCGAAAAGATGGCCCAGGCCGTAGCCGCAGGAGCCAAGGCGGCCACGGCATGCACCGTGACACTCAAGCAGGCTACCGACACTGGTCTGGATGACCTGATTGCAGCAGATCTGATTATCTTCGGCACCCCGGTACATATGGGTTCGATGGCCTGGCAGATGAAGCAGCTGATCGACCGCGCCGGTAAGATATGGATGGAGAATGCACTGGAGGGAAAAGTTGCTGGCGTCTTTGCCACCGGTGGCGGCTTCGGTGGTGGTGGCGGTGGTGTTGAAGGCACCATGACCGCCCTCTACTCTCACTTTCTGGAGCAGGGGATGGTGGTGATCGGCTTCCCGAAATCGCTACCCGGCTATGCTGATGCAGGCCTGCAGTGGGGCCCCTATGCCCGTTGCGGCAACCATGAAGGCATGCCGCAGAGCATCACCGAAACTCAACTCATCGCTGCCCGCTCCTACGGCGCGCATATCGCGGAAACCGCACTGCGCTTTTTGGATTGATCCAGAAATATTCTTGCTGTCTTGAATGACTGCTTTCGGCCGGCAGAAGCCGTTCGCCCAGCATTGATCATTCAGGCTTTTTCTGCTAATAATAGTCACAGAGGCATAGTCGATATGGGCGTCTTTCATATCATTGACGATGAGCCGGAAATTCGTGAAGTCCTGGAAAGCATGGTCATCACGTTAGGTTGCGATGTCCGCGTTTTTAACTCTGCCGATTCATACATTACATTTATAAATTCACCGGATTATCAAGCTCCCACAGCCATACTCACAGACAATATGATGCCGGGAACCACTGGCTATGAACTGATTGCTTCCATACGTAAAACGAATCCCATGCAAAAAATCGCCATGATTTCCGGTACGCCCGATAGCAACCATAAAGATAGTCGCGAACTCTGTTCTATACTCGATAAGCCATTCAGAATGGATGAACTGAATACGCTTCTGGAAGCTGTAATGGGTTGCCACTCAGAAACATCAAATGGTCAATATGAAGAAAAATGCAAATTCGGACTTCAACATCACTGCCCATTCTCTTCATGAATCATAAAAAAGCTCCCCCGGCGGGGCTCGAACCAGAAGCGATCCCGAATGCCCCCTTCTGGCCGAAAGCAGTCATTCAAACTTTCCGGTTATGAAAGATCAGCTGATTGGTGCCATTGTCATAAGCAACTCGGCTCCAACATGCATATGGCATCTGCATCTGCCGTGTTGAGATAACCGGAGCACTCAAAAGATGGGCGATGAGCATGCGAAGTGAACCGGAGTGCGCCACAACCAACAGGTGCCGTCCGTCATACTGCTCGCAAATATCCGCCCAGAATCTGGCAATCCGTTTCTGCAACTGGTGAATTGATTCGCCCCCCGGCACCTGCACGCTTTCTGGATTATTGCGCCACTTCTCCAGCATGCCGGGATAATGGGCCATGATCTCCTCAGAGGTGAGTCCCTCCCAATCGCCGTACTGCATCTCGGCGATTCGGGTATCTGTCAGGCACTCAACAGCTGCCTGCTTTGCCCAATCGCTGGCAGGCTGATGGCAGCGGCTCATCGGTGACGAAATGATCATATCCACATCGCCTTTTACCGCCCCCCATACCCTCTCCATTGAGGCGCGTCCCGCAGTTGTCAGCGGATCATCCGTCTGTCCACGATATTTCACACCACCCTCAAGTTCGCCATGACGAAGCAGGTCGACTCTGATCAAATCACTCTCCTAACCACTAACCTACAATAACCCTCAAACATCTTTGGGTTTTGCAACATTGCCATATGGGGTAATGTGGCGGCAAGTTATGGAAGCGTTGTTTATCACAGCTTCCATGCAGCCCACGGACAGGCTGCCAAATCAGGAGCCAAGCGACTGATTTGAAAGCCAAAGAAAAAGCGTGATTTTTCTTTGGTGTCATGATCAATGGCAGGAAGCCAGTTGATCATATCTATTGCACAACAAGGGGCCGCCCGTGACAGACGATTTTGACACCACTGATCCGAAAAATATTACATCTATGGAGCATGTCCGAGGACTGCTTCGCCATATCGGCGAGGACCCATCACGTGAAGGGCTCAAGGAGACACCTGCCCGTGTTCTCTCTGCCATGCAGGAGCATTTCTCCGGATACCGCGAAGAGCCACGGGATCACCTCTCCAAGACCTTTGAAGAGGCGGAAGGTTACGATGAACTGGTATTGGTATCCGATATCGATATCCACAGCCACTGTGAACACCATCTGGTGCCCTTTGTCGGCAGGGCCCATATCGCCTATATCCCCAATGGCCGCATTGTCGGCCTGTCAAAACTGGCGCGTGTTGCCGAAGGTTATGCCAAACGTCTGCAGGTACAGGAGAAGCTGACCATGCAGATCGCCAATGCCATTGAAGAGGAGCTACAGCCCGATGGTGTGGCCGTCATCATTCAGTGCCAGCACTTCTGCATGTGCCACCGAGGCGTTCACAAGCCCAACTCCTGGACCACCACATCGAAGTTGACCGGGGCATTCCTGAATAACCCATCCTCACGCCTGGAACTATTCCAGCTCATCGGCATGAAGAAGTCCTCCGACTGATTCAAACATCTGACAAATAGCGAATGCCCGCTTTTGGCTAAAAGCAGCCATTCACTGCGCTGCTATAATCAGGGTGTAAGACGTTATTGCAGGAGGCTGAAATGAGTGAAACTGTAACCTTTGTGATGTCGTGGTTTATTCTGGTTCTGGGGCTCTCCTATATCCTGCAGAAGGATGCCTGGAAGAGAGTGGTCGAAGAATTTCTCAGCAAAGAAGATATTCACACGATCATCCCGATGACCATGTTCATGCTTGTCTTCGGGCTGGCGGTGGTCGCCAATCACAACATCTGGGAGATGAGCATGCGGGTGGTCATCACCATCTTCGGATGGTCGCTGGCGATCAAGGGTGCGCTTTATATGATCTGCCCTGACATTGGCGCAAAAATCGCCAGGCCGTTCCTGCCGATCATAGAGACGTGGATCAGGGTAGCCGGTGTTTTGATTACACTTCTCGGAGCTCTGCTCGTCTATCAGTTCGGGCTAACGCTTTAGAACTACGGCCTTAACTCCACCGACGCCCACTCCTCCTCCACATCGCTGCGGACAAGCCGCATCCCTGCATTGACATAGGCCCGGCCGACCGACGCCACCTGTTCGCGCAAAAGCCCTGAAAGCACCAGATGCCTGCCGACACACTTCGCCAGCTGTGGTGCCATCTCAATCAGCGGCCCGGCAAGAATATTGGCCACGACAAGATCAAACAGCTGCTCCGGCGGCCTCTCATCAAGCAGAGACTCCAGCTCCACGCCATTGATATCTGCATTCACGCGACTTGCCTCAACCGAGATCGGATCATTATCAATAGCAACAATGCCTTTTGCGCCAAGTTTGCCGGCGGCAATGGCCAGAAGGCCTGAGCCTGCACCCATATCGAGCATGCTTTCCGGAGCCTTCTCTTCACAGAACCGCTCAATCGCCTCAAGGCAGAGTCGTGTTGTGGCATGCTGGCCGGTGCCGAATGCCATGCCGGGATCAAGCACGATATCGATATAATCGCCCTCAAGCGGATCGCAGAAGGAGGGGCGTACGCAGAGACGGTCGCCGACAGGCATCGCATGCCAGTTCTTCTGCCATGCCGTCTCCCAGTCATCTCCCAGGACTTGAAGTTGAACCTGACTGCTATTTGCGCCGCTCAGCAGAGCGGCAGCAGAGAGCTGTGCCCGCTGCAACGGCTCATCATCGGTCAGTTCAAACCATGCAATATGGGTCTCAGCACCGGAATCAAAATCGGTTTCAAGGGAGGTTCCCATAGCCTGCTGTGACTCAGCAAGCCGCTGAAACACAGGCTCACCCATGGCAGCCCCATCAATCTTCAATTCCAGACATTTTATTGCTTGCATATTAAGTAGCCCTTCGCTGCAATGTGCAGCCATTTTAAATGCTCTGACTTACTCAGGGCATTGCTGTAACCTACGGATGGGAAATGAAAATTGAACACGTAACTGTTTGATTTTGAAAACGAGGCCAATAGTGCAACAATCTTCTACATATCGCATGCGTCTTCGAGACAGTGTCCGCCTCACCGATCCGGCCTGTGAAGATATTGTCGTGAAGCTGACCCTGGAAACCCTGGATAGAGGGCCTGTTCAGCCGTTCATCTCCGGCCAGTTTGTCCGCATGGGTATTCCCGATGTAAAAGATCCTGCACCCGCCTACTTTGCCGTGGCCTCCTCTCCGTTTGAGACCAGCCATTATGAGATTGTGCTTAAGTGCGGATCCGGTATGGCCAACTACCTGGCTGAGCTTGCACCGGGTGCCGAGGTGGAGATTGAAGGGCCGATGGGCAAAGGCTTTGATCTTTCGCCATTCAAAGGCTGCGATGTCATCCTGATGGGTGTCGGCACCGGCATTTCACCGCTACGCAGCGTCTGGGACTCCATTATCCAGCAGCGCCCAGATTTTGGAAAGGTAACCATCTATGCCGGATTTCTTACCCCGCTGCATAGCCTGCTAACCGATGAGATGGCGGCACTGGCTGAGCACAATATCGAGGTTAACATCTCGGTTGCCACCGGTAGTGATGACTGGAAAGGTGCCATTGGCTATGTACAGGACTCACTTCTGGCCGATGCTCCAAGTGGAGAGAACAGTGTTGCCTGCCTGGCTGGAATGAGCGCAATGGTGGACGCATGCAGTGAAACGTTGCAGAATCTCGGATTTAATGACAGTCGTATCCTGCTTAACTTCTGATTCCGTGACATCACAATCCACGACACCTTCCGCTATTTCTGAACAGATTCCTGAAAATTTAACGTTGCCACTGTTGGCGCTCGATGTCGGAAAAAAACGCATCGGCATCGCCGTGTCGGATCGCCTGGGCTTCTCATGCCGTGGCATTGCATGCCTGCATCGGAACGACTCCGGCTGGCCAAACCAGACCCTGAAACTGATCAAAGAGTATGGCTGCAAAGGCATTGTTGTCGGCCTGGCCAGAAACATGGATGGTACAGAGGGAGAGCAGGCCAGGGACTGCAGAAAGGGTGCCGCGCAACTGCAGCAGGTTACCGATCTACCCATCCTCTTTCAGGATGAACGCCTCTCGACCTGGACAGCCAAAGAGCGCCTCTTTGCACAGGGACTCAACGAAAAACGGATGCGCGCAAAACTTGATCAGACAGCAGCGGCTGTCATCCTTGAAGACTTTATTGCTGCGCATCCAGCGCTAGTGGAGTGACCAGCTATGTCTAACACCATATTTGATAGCGAGCATGTCAACTCGGCACTCGATGAGATGGCTCGATCCATTAAAGAGAGTGCAGGCAACGAAGTCTATATCATCGGCATCCGGTGCGGTGGAGCACTGGTAGCCGATGCGTTGCAGCACCGGCTGAAAAAAACGGCCATCACCATCCACCGCGGCAATCTCGATATCAGCTTCTACCGCGATGATCTTGATACCATCGGTCCCAATCCCGAGGTGCGCCCGAGCGACCTTCCCTTCGACCTCACTGATAAGCAGATCTATCTGGTCGACGATGTGCTCTATACCGGCAGAACCATCCGCGCAGCCCTGGGAGACATCTTTGATTATGGCCGCCCGGCAAGCGTCAAGCTGGTCGTGCTGGTGGATCGGGGCGGACATGAGCTGCCGATTTCGGCTGATATTGTCGGCCTCTCCCATCATGCAGAGGCTGGTCAATCGGTGAAGCTGATCACCGACCCGGAAGGGTGGTACATTAAACAAAGGCAGGTGAAGTGATGAAGTCTTTGAAACATCTGTTCGGCATCGCCGACCTGGAGCGGGAGCAGATCGAGTATCTGGTCAATCTCGGCGACTCCTTTATCGATATCAACCGGCGGCCATTGAAAAAGGCGCCAACACTTCGCGGCAAGACTGTCATCAATCTCTTCTTTGAGAATTCAACCCGCACCCGCACCAGCTTCGAGATTGCAGGCAAACGACTCTCCGCCGATGTGATCAATATTTCAGCCTCCACCAGCGCCACCACGAAAGGTGAGACACTGCTGGACACCGGCCAGACACTGGCTGCCATGCAACCGCATGTGCTGGTCATCCGTCACTCGCTTGCCGGAACATGTGAATTTTTAGCCGAATACCTGGAGAACACAGCCATTGTCAATGCCGGTGACGGAGCACACGAGCACCCAACCCAGATCCTGACCGACCTGCTGACGCTGAAGCAGGCCTGGGGTTCGCCGGAAGGAAAAGTCATCACCATTGTTGGTGACATCGCCCACTCCCGCGTAGCACGCTCGCACCTGCTTGCCGCCAAAAAGCTCGGTTATCAGATGCGTGTGGTTGCCCCGAAGACATTGATGCCAGCCGAGATCGAGCGCTATGGCTGCGAGGTCTATCACGATTTTGACGAGGCACTGCCGGGCTCGGATGCCGTCTATATGCTAAGAGTCCAGACCGAGCGCCTGACCGATGCCTGCGCCTTCCCATCCATCCGTGAATATCATGAGGCGTACGGCCTGAATTCCCAACGCCTGAAAGCCGCCGGCAATGACTGCCTTGTCCTGCATCCCGGACCCATGAATCGCGGTGTTGAAATTGCCACCGATGTCGCCGACTCGGTAAAGAGTCATATTCTGGCTCAGGTGGAGCATGGCGTGGCCATCCGCATGGCGGTACTGGCAGCCCTGTGTGGTGGTGAGACGCAAGAGAAGAGAGCGGGCAACAGGAAAAAGCTGTCCGATGAGGCGATGCGGGCGCAGGGGACACTGTTATGAGCGGCACACTGCGAATTAAAAACGGACAGATCATCGATCCGGCCAACGGCATTGATGAAAAGACCGACCTCTGGATCAAAGATGGAAAGGTTGTCGCGGTAGGCAGCCATCCTGGTACAGCCGACAAGACCATTGATGCGACAGGGAAAATTGTATGCCCCGGCCTGATCGACATGCATGTGCACCTGCGTGAACCGGGTCAGGAATGGAAAGAGGATATCGAGTCCGGCTCCCGAGCGGCAGTTTCCGGTGGTGTCACCTCCATGTGCTGCATGCCCAACACCGGCCCGCACATCGATCATGCAGGCATTGCCCGCCAGATCATTGAGCGCGCCCGTCAGGTCAACTTGTGTAACGTGCATCCGATTGGCGCGGTGACCAAAAACCTTGATGGCAAAGAGCTCACCGAGATGCGCGAACTGTCACGTGCAGGCTGTGTGGCCTTCTCCGATGATGGCATGCCGATCTGGCATGCAGGCGTGATGCGCAAGGCACTCGAGTATTCATCCAGTTTTGGCTACATGATCATCCAGCATGCCGAAGAGCTAACGTTAACCAAAGGCGGCTGTATGAATGAAGGCTGGATATCCACCCAGCTTGGCGTCACAGGCATGCCTGTTGAAGGTGAAGACTCGATGATCGCTCGCGACATCATGCTGACCCGCCGTGCAAAAGCCTTTTATCACGTTGCTCACATCTCATCCAAGGGCGGTGTAGAGCTCATCCGTGCAGCACAGGCCGAAGGCCTGAGTGTCACCACCGAAGCTGCCCCTCACCACTTCGCTTTGACCGAAGAGGAGGTGCTCGGCTTCAACGTCGATGCCAAGATGAGCCCGCCACTTCGAACCGAAGAGGATCGCTTGGCTGTCATCGAAGGTCTTCGTGACGGCACCATTGAAGTGATTGCCACCGACCATGCGCCACACCACGAAGACGACAAGCGCTGCGGCCTCTCCTGCGCCGCATTCGGCATCGTCGGCCTGGAGACCATGCTGCCTGTGTCGCTCGATCTGGTGCACAATGGTGTGCTGACCATGTCTGACATGCTTGCCAAGATGACCAGTAATCCTGCAAGCCTGCTGGGACTGGAATCGGGAACGTTGAGTCTGGGTAGCGAAGCGGATGTCACCATCTTCGATCCTGAAGCGACATGGACAGTGGATCGCGAAGCACTTGTATCGAAAGGTAAAAACACCCCATGGCATGGCAAACAGATGACAGGCCGGGTGACCCACACCATCAAGGCAGGCCGCATCGTATTTGAGAACGGAACCATCCATGGCTGACGCATCAACAACCAGAAACACGGTATTCGAAGAAGACGCCGAGATTCTTGCCAATGTGCAACATCCCGGCGATCAGTTTGTCATGCGGATAAGAGCCCCGAAGACTGCCGCCGCCGCCAGGCCAGGCCAGTTTGTACATCTTCGCGTCTCCGATGAACGCCCGATGCGTCGCCCGATCTCCATCATGCTGACCGACCCTGAGAAAGGGACGGTTGATCTGCTGATCAAGGCGATCGGTGAAGGCACACGGCTGCTACGTGAGCGGAAAGTGGGTGAAAGCATGCCGATGCTCGGCCCGATCGGTCGTCCGTTCGACCTATCTGACACCTCCAAGCGCTATGTTCTAATTGGTGGCGGCGTTGGTATTCCGCCGATGATTTTCTGTGCCATGCAGCTGTTGGGCAAGGCACCGACAGTGGTGTTTGCAGGCTCCGAAGTCGAGTTCCCGTTTGCCCTGAAACCCAGCACCGCCCTGCTTCCCGGTGTAGGTGGAAATACCATTCTGGGCATCACCTCTCTGGAGGAGCGTGGCATTGCCTCACGCCTTGCATCCAATGCAGGCCTCTACGGCTGTTATGAAGGACATGTGCCCAACCTTGCACGGGACTACCTGCTGGCACTCAGTGATGAAGAGCGCGCCCGCTGCGTATTGCTCTCCTGCGGCCCGCACCCGATGCTGCATGCAGTAGCAAGGCTAGGGCGTGAACTGAACGTTCCGGCCTACCTCAGCCTTGAAGAGCATATGGCCTGCGCTGTCGGCGGTTGTGCCGGATGCGTAGTCAAAACCATTGAAGATGGTGAAGAGAAGTATCGCCGCGTCTGTGTTGATGGCCCGGTCTTCGAATCCAGTCTGCTTCCCGAATTCGCCTGAACCCTTATAGATTCAATCCTTTAGGAAAACGCGTGTCTGCATTACGCCAAAAGCAATTACAGGGTTATTGAGCCAGCGTATGTAATATCTGAAAAATATTTATTGTTGAAAACAGAATATTTCACCGAACAAGTGCTACAATTGATAGCACTTAGGAGAATACAATGGCGATCAATTTTGACTGGCTGGAAAATGATTTTTTCAAACGTCCTATTAGCAATGAAGAGAAAGAACTTCTTCACGGCCTGCAGGAGCGTCGGTATCGACAGTCCGAGCGGATTATTGAGCAAGGCACTGCTGGGGGAAACCTCTTTATTCTCTATGCAGGCAAGGTCAGTGTAGAGGTCACCAAAGATGGCGTCAGAACCCACCTGGTAAACGTTGGAGAGGGATGTTCTGTATTTGGTGAGATGAGTTTTCTTAACGGTGGCTTAACCAGGGCTGACGTGATCGCCATTGAAAACTGCGTGGTCTATGTTTTGAAAAAAGAGCTGTTTGATAAAATCATGGATCAGCAAAAGGAGCTGGCCTATAAACTGTTCCAAAGCATGTTATGCGCCTCTACCCATGCTGTGATTGATCTAGAATTAAAGCTTCTACCATTCTTGAGCGTAGTGAGTGCAAAAGTAAGAAGTATCCCGCTGATCGTCAAACTTATCCCTGTTATCTTTATAATCGTTTATATCCTCGCTTTTCTCTATATTTCAATAAAGGATTTCCAGTACGGCCAATGAGAATGCCATAAACTGTCTTTAGTGACCTGACGCACGGTCACCCATCGGCACAGTCCATAACCTTAAGTTCATGCTTGAACTGATGTTATGGATCTCAGGGCATGCGTTGCACCACCCGCGTACGCTGATCACCTACAACCGCATTGCCGGCAAAAGGGTGATCGCTTCCCTGATGCTGTTCGCTCTCATGATCGGCTGGCCGATGTTTGCATCGGCAGCCAGTTAGACAACCTAAGAACAACTCCCCTCTTCGCTATTGAGGTGACATTAACTATGGTTCGTGTCATGAATCTTCATGCCCGACTCAGTGCCTATGGCCGCCTGATGCGAATCGATAAACCGATCGGCACATTCCTGCTGCTCTGGCCGACACTCTGGGCACTCTGGATTGCGGGTGAAGGGCATCCTGACGGACAGATTATACTGATCTTTGTTGCCGGTGTTTTTCTGATGCGTTCCGCCGGATGCGTGATCAACGACTATGCCGACCGTGATTTCGATCCGCATGTGGAGCGCACCAAGGCACGTCCGCTGGCTGCCGGAGAGGTTTCACCCAGAGAAGCGATGCTTCTCTTTGCTCTGCTCTGCCTTACCGCATTCGGGCTGGTATTGATGACCAACACGCTCACCGTCATGCTCTCATTTGCCGCTGTCGGACTTGCCGCCCTCTACCCGTTCATGAAGCGTTACACCCACTGGCCTCAGGTCTTTTTAGGCACGGCTTTCAGTATGGCCATACCGATGGCCTTTGCTGCGCAAACGGGCGAAGTTTCCACCGCAGCATGGTTGGTGTTTATTGCCAATATCTGCTGGGTGGTCGCATACGACACCATGTACGCCATGGTTGATGTCGATGATGATCTGCAAATCGGCGTGAAATCGACCGCCATTCTCTTCGGTAGCCGCTGTCGTGAGATTATCGGCCTGTTCCAACTGGCGTTTATTGCCATCATGATCGCTGTCGGCCTATCCTTCGGCCTTGATTGGCCATATTTCGTAGGCATTGCCGTAGTGGCAGGCATTGCGATCTACCACCAGACATTGATTTTCAACCGAAAGCGCGAACAATGCTTCCGCGCTTTTTTGAATAACAACTATCTCGGTGCAACACTCTTTATTGCGATTGTTCTGAATTATGCGCAGTTTCTGGCCGACTAATTACAGGAGTCTGTTTTGTCCCACATCCGTATTGCCACCCGCCGTTCCCCGCTCGCCCTCTGGCAGGCCGAATATGTCTCTGCCGAGCTGAAGCGACTTGATCCGAATGTCACCACGGAGCTGGTGAAGATCGTTACCAAGGGCGACAAGATTCTGGATGTGCCACTGGCACAGGTGGGCGGCAAAGGGCTGTTTACCAAAGAGATTGATGAGGCGCTGCTCGATGGCCGTGCCGATATCGCCGTACACTCCATGAAAGATGTGCCGACCCAACTGCCTGAAGGAACCAGCATCCGGGCGCATCCGAAGCGTGAAGACCCGCAGGATGCCATTGCCACCATCACTGGTGGTGACATGGATACATTGCCAGCGACTGCCCGAATCGGCACCTCCAGTCTGCGCCGTATTGCCCAGCTCAAAGAGAGGTGTCCCTCTTTCGAGTTTGTCTCCATTCGCGGCAATATCCAGACACGGCTCTCCAAGCTCGGTGAGGAGGTCGATGCGGTGATTCTGGCTGCCGCCGGCGTTCGCCGTATGGGTATGGCCGATAAGATGCATCAGTATATCGGTACCGACATCATGTTACCTGCCGTGGCCCAGGGGACGCTGGGGATTCAGACTCGCGACGCCGATGACGCGATCAATGCATTGGTGGACCAGCTCAATGATCGGGACACGGTTGATCGCACCCGTGCTGAACGTGCCTTTCTGGCCCGTCTGGAGGGTGGCTGCCAGGTGCCAATTGCTGCCTATGCCACACTTGATGGCGATTCACTGCATCTGAAAGGTCTGGTTGGTGCTGTTGATGGATCCATCGTGATCCGTCGTGAAATCACCGGCTCGCGCAGCGAGGGTGAATCGCTCGGCATCAAACTGGCCGATGAGATCCTTGATGCCGGTGCACGGCCAATCCTTGCAGCTCTCTACGCGGAGCATGAAAAATAGTCCGGCACTTTCTTAAAATATTTTAAGACTTACTTAACCGTTTTTTGATGTTTAAGCGCTAATGTT
>Ga0316187_10003350_pt1 | contig 13951 bp, 15 predicted proteins | sample CroRivburrow1_MG_FD_204927 | JGI IMG/M metagenome (GOLD analysis project Ga0316187, IMG submission 204927) | Coastal sediment microbial communities from Maine, United States - Cross River worm burrow 1 | ecosystem: Environmental > Aquatic > Marine > Coastal > Sediment | place: USA: Maine...
CGCAACCTTGGGCTCGGCCTGTACCGCCTTGGCGTCTACCCGGGCGAACAACATGGCATGTGGGGCATCCTCTACGCGCCCCTGATCCACGGCTCCTGGAGTCACCTGGCATCCAACAGTTTTGCCCTGCTGCTGCTCGGAGTTGCCCTGCTGTACGGCTACCCGCGCGCAGCCAGGCCGGTGCTGGTGCTGGTCTATATCGGCTCCGGTATCGGTGTCTGGCTGTTTGCACGTCACAGCTATCACTTCGGTGCCAGTGGCCTCACCCATGGCATGATGTTTTTTATCTTTACCACCGGCATTCTGCGCGCTGACAGGTTGTCTATTGCGCTGTCCATGATCGTGTTCTTTCTCTTTGGCGGCATGGTTTGGACCATCTTCCCGCAGGAACCGGGTATTTCCTACGAAAGCCATTTTTTTGGTGCTGTTTGTGGTGTGCTGGCGGCCTTTCTGTTCCGCGATCGAGACCCGCGCCCGCCAGAGAAGAAATACAGCTGGGAGGATGAAGACGACGAAGACGACGAAGACAGCAATGACCTTGATGAAACGATGGTGTCATCAATAAAAAAACCAATTGGCCACGGAAGAACACGGAAATATTTCTTGTAAGGCTTTTATTTTTTCGTGTTTTCCGTGGCAAACGATTTAAATGCCATTTATTCCAGGAACTTTGTTCGTCAGCCGGGCTGACCGTCTGCGCGTGGCTGGTACAACATGCGCAGGAAGATCACCATGAACAGGAAAAAGGCCAGCACCCACAGCAGCTGTGACAGCCCCATCCACAGGGAATAGCGGGCAGCATCAAGCAACGGTAACGCGACCCGAATGACGCTGCCGATTACCAGCAGGGCGAACATCCATGACACACCGGCCGGTGGTTCGAGGATATTTCTGCCCGTATGCCCGAGCGTCACGCGTGCCATCATTCCAAGGGTAAACAGACCGATGCCACCATAGGTAAAGGCATGCAGGGGCAGGGACGGCGGTATAGCAAACACGTACACTGCCATTTTCAGGGCAAAGCCGACAATGACGGCAGCATAGGCAAGATACAACACCCACAGCAGGGGCCGTGCCCAGATGCCTGCCGCATGCCAGCCTGCGAGTCGGATGGCATGCAACACACACAATAGCCCGGCAAGCCACGCCACCAGCAGTGAATCCGGCTCGATGATATCGGCAAGCCAGAAGCCAATAAACAGCAACAGGCTGGCTCCGTCCAGCCAGCCGCGGTTGATCAGCGTGACAGACTCGCCGAGTCCACGTTCGATAAAGAAGGGCAACACCCGTCGTGACATGACAAAGATCAGCGCCATGACGAGGTATACGCCCGAATAGAGACCGGCCTGCACACCCCAGGGGTAAATATTCAGCGCACCGGCATAAAACAGCAGGTTGGCAAGCATCAGTAACATGACCTTTGAAAGCATGCCAATTTGTTTGAACTGCCGTACCTTGACGATCGGCCAGGCCAGGGCGATCAGCAACAACAGGTTGAACAGGCCATCAGCCAGGGCAGCCCATGCCAATAATTCGGTACCCCCTGCCAGCAACAGACGTGCCGCGAGCCAGAGCAGAAACAGCAGCAACAGCGGTAATCCATGCAGCGTTTGTACACCGGTCCAGTTGCGTACGGCCGTTAACAGGAAGCCGGCAATGACTGCCATAGCATAGCCGTAGACCATTTCATGGGCATGCCAGGTCAAGCCCGGCAGGGCGGGTTGCCATTGCCAGTTAAATACGTACAACCCCATCCAGGCCAGCACCGACACGAGCGAGAACATCGCGGCACCGGCAAAAAACGGCCGGAAACCGAGGTTCAGGATGGCAGCGCCACTGCGCTGTACGGGCTGTTCAAGATCAAGCATGAGGGAAATGACAGTACAGTTAACTCCTTCTCCCTGAGGGAGAAGGAATTCTCTTTACCGGAAGGGGGGAAAACCGGATCGATGGGCGCCTAGTAACGCCCGTTCTGCTTGGCAATGTAATTGGTCAGTTCAACCTGCTGAACATTCATGTTGCGCAGGATGCGATGCACTGTACGCACAATCGCCCGCATCACCTTGTAGACGAGATCCGGATCCTTTTCCAGCAGACTCTCGAAGCTGTCCCGGTCCAGGCGCAGCAATTCACAGTTACCCATGGCACGCAGACCGGCAGAATGTTCCACACCGTCGAGAAAACCCAGTTCGCCAAGGATGTCGCCGGCCCGCAGAACCTGCAGGCCAACCAGGTCACCGGCACCGGTTTGCGTCACGGCTTCCATGTTGCCCTTGGTCAGGATGTGCAGGGAATCATCCTTGTGGCCTTCCTCAATGAGGAAATCGCGGTCCCTGATACCGCAGGCCGTCATGACACTTGCCAGCAGCTCACATTGCGCATCACTGAGCTCATCACCCAGGGGGGAGGCCTTGATGGCATCCGTGCTGACAGTCAAATCGCTACACGTATTATCGTTCATGTTGGACTCCCTCGCCGTCAATACCGGCTTATGATGTTGTCTCTGTATGTGGCTTAAGGGTTGCCACCACCTGCCGCAGGATGAGACCGAACATCAGTAACAGCCACGTTGAAAACAACAGACCAATGACATAGCTCATGGCCGCAACCGGTGCCGGCATCTCCAGCATGTGGACAATACCATGATAAACCGCGAAGCCGCCAAAGAAGATATAGGCGAAATATTGCGGTGCCGTAATACTCGCCGCAACAAACACCACCGTCAGCAATACCACGACGATGGTCGACAATTGCAGCTGTGGAAACAGCACGCAACAGCTGCCCAGCAGTACACCAGCGAGCAATAACGACAGAAAATACACCATGCCCGTAACCCCGTGATCACCGCGACGGCCTGCCCAGAAACCTGCGGCAATGGCAATCAGCAAATGGTCCAGACCGGTCACCGGGTGCATAAAACCATCGGCCAGTCCTGCCGTATGGCCGGTACCGGTGTGCGCAAGGGCAACCGTTGAAAGCATCAGAATAACGGGGGCCAGCAGTATCACCGACAGGGATCTCAGTTGCATATCATCTACTCCAGTCTATTCATCTATGTCCAATTACAATATTCAAGCCGCAATCAACGCACCTTGACTTTGATCAACTCCTCACCGTCCGGGTCGGTGACGTGCACCGCACAGGCAATGCAGGGATCGAAACTGTGGATGGTGCGCAGGATCTCGATCGGCTGCTGTGGATCAACAAGGGTATGGTTGTCCTGCAAGGCCGCCTCGTAGGCGCCCGGCTGACCATTCTGGTCACGCGGCCCGGCATTCCAGGTACTGGGTACCACCGCCTGGTAGTTCTTGATGATACCGTCCTCGATCACGATCCAGTGCGCCAGGGCGCCACGCGGTGCCTCCATGAACCCCACGCCCTTCGCCTTCTGTGGCCACGTTGATGGATCCCAGAGTCCTTCATTATGTGTCTTGGTATCACCGGCCTTGATATTGGCGACCAGGTTGTTGTTCCAGGTCTGCATCATGTCGCCGATGATCTTGGTCTCCAGACCACGTGCCGCGGTGCGACCCAGCGTTGAAAACAGTGCATCCACCGGGACATCCAGTGTACTCAGTGTCATGTTGACCAGTTCCTTCGCCTGCTCGTTACCCGTGGCGTACAGCATCAGCACGCGCGCCAGCGGTCCGACCTCCATGGCATGGCCCTTCCAGCGCGGTGACTTCAGCCATGAATAGGACTGTTCGACGTCCAGCTGCTCGTACGGCGGAGTCGGTCCGCTGTAATTGAGACTGGTCTCGCCGTCATAGGGATGCAGCCCCTCGTCCTTGCCACCGTCATAGTCATACCAGGAGCGCGCCACGTATTCCTGGATTTCATCGGCGGCATTCATGTCGACATCGTGGATGGTCGACAGGTCACGATTCAGGATTGCACCGGACGGAATCAGAAAACTGGACGGGTCGTCCATGCCAGTCTCCGGGAAGTCACCGTAGGTGAGGAAATTGCCCAGCCCTTCACCGCGCGAGCCCCAGTCCTTGTAGAAGCCTGCAATAGCCAGCAGGTCAGGGATGTAGACCTGGTCGACGAACACCTGCATCTTGTTGATGATTTCCTGCACCTGTGCCAGCTTCTTGGCATTGATGGCGGAATCGGAATTCAGGTCAATCGGACAAGCCACGCCACCGACCAGGAAATTCGGGTGCGGGTTCTTGCCACCGAAGATGGCATGCAGCTTGGCCACATCACGTTGCCAGCTCAGCGCCTCCAGGTAATGCGCCACGGCCATCAGGTTGGCCTCCGGCGGCAGCTTGTAGGCCGGGTGTCCCCAGTAACCATTGGCAAAGATGCCCAGCTGGCCGCCCTCGACAAAGGTCTTCAGCTTCTTCTGTGTATCAGCAAAGTAACCGGGAGAAGACTTCGGATAACTGCTGATGGACTGCGCCAGCGTCGAGGTGGCCACGGGGTCAGCACTCAGTGCCGATACCACATCAACCCAGTCCAGCGCATGCAGGTGATAGAAATGCATCACATGGTCATGCACGTACTGTGCACCACTCATGAGGTTGCGAATCAACTGTGCATTCGGCGGGATCGGGTAATCCAGTGCATTCTCGACCGAACGAATGGATGCAAGGCCGTGTACCAGTGTGCACACGCCACAGATGCGCTGCGCAAAGGCCCACGCATCACGTGGATCGCGGCCACGCAGGATAATCTCGATACCGCGCACCATGGTGCCAGCCGAATAGGCCTGTGCAATACGATCGCCATCCATCTGCGCCTCGATGCGCAAGTGGCCCTCGATGCGGGTAATTGGGTCAACAACAATACGCTCACTCATAAGGTGTAGTCTCTTTAGGAATCCAGAAATTCAGACAGGATCCGGTACTGCTGTTTGCTTTCCTGTCCGGCTGTATCATCACCGCTTACAATCGACATGGACGTCTGTGCCATCCTGCAACTCATGGCCGCCTGCCAGGCCGGGCCACTGGGCATTTTCCCCAGCGGCGTCAATGCAGCGGTTGCTGCACGCGCCACGAAATAACCGGCCTGCTCTGCCCAGTCGCCTTCAGAACCACAGCGGGTATGGCAATCAAAGGTGGTGGCCCTGGCGGTTTTCAAGGCATCGACCAGTTCACCTTCCGATGCCTTACTGTCGCTGGCAGACCGTATAACACGTGCAATACGTTCATCGGAGCACAAGGCAATAACATTCTCGACAAAACGTGCAGCCACCAGACGCTGCTGTGTTGCATCAAGCGCATCGAGCGCCTTCCTGAAATCAGTATCGTTGCTAAACTCGGTCATCACTCCTTGCTCCCTGGTTGTTCACTACCGGCAAGATGCTCGGCAATCGTCTCCGTGAGACTGAGGACAGGCATATCCATGCCGTACTCTTCCAGCCCGTCTTCAAGATGTATACGGCAGTTGGAACAGGCAGAGATGATGGCATCCGGATGGATGGCATCCAGCTGCTGTTTCTTGCGGTTGAAGACCTTCAGCCTGAGCTCATCGGCACGCTCGTTGCTGCTGACACCGCCGCCGGCGCCACAGCACCAGTTCATGGTTCCGCTCTCCGGCATCTCGACGAAATCCTCCGCCAGCATGTTCAGCAGGTTGCGTGGCTGCTTCACCACACCGCCGCGACGCGAAATCTGGCAGGGATCGTGGTAGGTGAGACGCTGCGTTTCCTTGCCGGTGGTCTTGAGCCGTCCCTGTTCACGCAGATCATCCAGCAATTCCAGGATGTGCACCACCTTGAAGCTGTAGGGACGCCCGATCAGGTTGGGGCCTTCCCAGCGAATGGCCATGTAGGCATGGCCACACTCGGGACTAATGACGCTCTTCACCTTGAGCTTTTCAGCCGCACTGACAATGCGCTCTACCAGTTCAGCGGCTATGTCCGAGACACCAATCTGGATGCCGCTGTTGGTAGCCTCAAAGGCCTCGGACGAGATCGTCCAGCTGACACCGGCCTGATTGAATATCTTGGCAATGGCACCGATGAATTCCGGGAAGTTCATGATCTCCATTGAAGAGAGCAATAACAGATACTCCGCGCCCACCTCGTCCACGGGTATTGGAAGTCCGATATCCTGTTCCGTGTGTCTGATCTGCGCCTGCAGTGCGGGCAGCTTCACCCCCATCGGGCTACCAATGGTCACGGCCCGCTGGGTGGCACCGATGAGGCCCGCGGGCGCATGGCCGGAAGCGGCCATGCCCTCGCGCATCTTGCGGACCATGTAGGCAATGTCATTGCCGACCGGACACACCATGGAACAGCGCCCGCACATGGTGCAACTGTCATACACCAGGGTTTCCCACTCGGTGAGCATGTCATCGGTCACCGGCTTGCTCAGCCCCAGGGCCTTGGTCAAGCGGCCCCAGAAACTGTATTCCTCCCGCCAGACGCGTCGCAAGGGCTCGAGTTTATAAATGGGCGTGTATTTCGGTTCCTCGGTCTCGGTGTAGAACAGGCAGGCATGTGCGCACAGGCCGCAGCGCACACAACTGCTGAAAAACGAGGCTACCGGTGCATCGATAACTTCCTTGAAGGCATGAATACCGCGTTCCAGTGTTGCGCTCATGAGTTCACCCCTCTGTAACCTGCAATGGCCCCGTTGTAGTAGCGCGACATGAACAACGTGAAGGCATGCATCAGCTTGGTAAACGGGAACACGACCATCAACAGCTCGACACTGAGTATATGAATCGCAATCAGCATGGGCGGTGACAGACCGACCCGGTGAAAGGCAATGTAACCGGTCAGCATGGGCAGTATGGTTACCAGCCACACCAGGTAATCCTGAAAGCGTGACAGAAACCGCGTGACCCTGTTTGCTATCCTGTGAACCAGTACCGCCAGCAGTGCAATTATGGTGACGATGGTGGTGGCGTCAATGACAGTCGTCGGCAGCGCTGGCCAGCTGAGACCCAGCACTTCTTCAAACAGGAGAATGTGCGGTGCAAAGAACAGCAGGGTAACGAAAATCCCGATGTGAAATATCCAGCCGGTGACTTCAGTGAATGCCGTGCGTTGCAATGTTTCGCGTTGCGCAAACGAACGCGAGATGATGGTCCGCAACCCGCCTGCCACAGCCGATCCACGCGCCTCTGCAAGATCGGTTTTCCTGCCCAGCATCAGGATCTCGAGAATACGCACCGCTATACCCAGCAGGAAGATAATGGTGGCGCCCTGAAGTGCCGGCCCGCGCACCCATAGTAATAACTCGGTTTCTGACATCTTCAGTCCCCCTTTTCCAGGTCATCGATGTTGACTTTCTCATGTTCTCCTACCGCCTTGTCCCGCCTGGCACGGTTCATGGCGCCCAGCGCCAAACCCGCCGCGGCACCGGCACCGATTGCATACACTGCCGCCTTTGAAACGTCTCCGGTAGGCGTCGATATAGCCTTGTAAAAACCGCCGCCATCCCAGAAATCCGGCTCCGAGCAGCCCAGGCAGGGATGCCCGGCCTCGATCGGAAAACCGGTGCCTTCATTCCATTTGGTGGTGGCGCAGGCGTTATAGGTCGTTGGGCCCTTGCATCCCAGCTTGTACAGGCACCAGCCCTTCTTTGCACCTTCATCGTCGAAGGTATTGGCGAACTTGCCCTTGTCGTAGAAGGGACGGCGATAGCAGCGGTCGTGAATACTCTGGCCGTAATAGGCCTTGGGACGGCCGAGTGCATCCAGCTCAGGCAGGGTACCGAAGGTCAAAAAATGTGCCAGCACACCGGTAATGACGACCGGGATAGGTGGACAACCGGGCACATTGATAATCGGTTTATCCTTGACAATATCGCCAACCGAAACAGCACCGGTCGGGTTCGGCCTGGCCTTCGGGATGCCGCCAAAAGCGGCGCAGGAACCCATCGAAACAACGGCAGCGGCCCCTTTCGCCGTCTCCTCCAGCATCGCAAGGTTGCTGATACCGGCAATGGTGGAGTAACCCGGATTGGCCAGCGGAATCGAGCCATCAACAATCAGGAGGTACTTGCCATAGTTTTCCTCCATGGCGGCTTCCCTTGCGGCCTCCGCGGCGCTGCCTGCAGCGGCCTGCAGCGTATGGTGATAATCCAGTGAGATGGCGTCGAAGATCAGGCCTTCCACCGTCGGTGAATGCGAACGGGTCAGCGATTCCGTACAACCGGTGCATTCCTGGAACGACAGCCAGATTACCGACGGCCGCCTGGCCTTTTCCAGTGCTGCCGCAATGGCCGGCACCATGCTCGGTGGCAGCGCCATCATTGATGCAGTTGCCGCGCAGAATTTCAGGAACCCGCGTCGTGTTATACCCTGCCGCCGCAGGGCTTCGCCCAAAGTCTCGTCTTTCGACATCGTTATCTCCTGTGTGCGATCATGTGCTCGCCTCAAGCAATTGCGTCTGCAGCTGTTCAAGGCCTTGCCGGATATCTTCCTGCTGCGAACGCAGCAGCTCCGGTATGTCACAGATCTCGATAGTCTTGCCAATCACTTCATTGTCATTGTTGAAATGCACCACCACCCAGACACCGGCATAGCGCGTTTCGACAACCTCGGTAGGACCCAGTGCATGCAAGCGCGCATACACCTCGCCCTGTCCCAACTCGTCAAGCAGCAGTTCCTCTTCACCCGGTGCCAGCGGCAGACTGCGCAAATCGATGACCGTGTGTCCGCCATCATCCAGCAGTCTGGCTAAGGCATGACGGATCTCATGCAGCAACGGCTGCACGTTGTGGGTCAGGCTTGCCGCAGCCTCTACCTTGATAACATGAGTGTCGTTCATGCAGGACATGGAATCATTCATCCGCGGACGGGGACTGCGTTTCCGTGGTCAACACACCGGGGGGGCACTGCGGCTCTGCAGACCAGACCAGTAACGGGCAATTGGCATGCCGGATTACCTCGGCGGTCACCGACTCGTCCAGGGCACGCCGTGCACCCGATTCGCCGTGTGTCGCCATGGACACCAGGTCGATTTTCATGTCATCGATCCTGCTGAGAATTTCGCGTATCGGCCGCTTGTAGGTGGTCATATCCAGCGACACCTTCAAATTGCGGTTTGCAAGCTCGACACTCTGATCCTGCAGGGCCTCCTTGACGGCCGCCTGGTCATACTCAGGCTGATCCATCTCATCATGAAACAGGATGACCTCGGAATCATGCATCCTGGCAAAGCGTTCCACACACTCCAGGATGGAAGCGGACATCCGGGTACCATCGAGGGGTACCAGGATGCGCTTGAACAGCTCTTCCTTGCGCTGGTCCAGCGGTTCGGCGCGGGTACTGTGCAGGATAAAGACCGGACAGGGCGACTGTTTCAGCACCTGCTCCGTGACACTGCCATCGCGGACCCGCTCCAGCCCGGAACGGCCGTGTGTCGACATCACCAGCAGGGTCGCGGATGACAGAATGGTAAATTTTACGATCTCCTCAACCGGATCACCCATGCGGGTTTCACGGTTGACGCTCCAGCCGGCCTGCCCGAGTGCATCATATATTTCAGCGGCATGCGCATCACCGCTTGCCTTGCCATCCTTGCTCGTCATCACGTTGAGCAGGGTGATGGTCGTCGACTCACGCGGTGTTATGGTGGTGAGATAGAGCAGAACCTCCTCCACAGATTCCGAACCATCCAGCGGTACCAGTATTTTATTGTCCATTGCCCCTATCCTCTTGTGTGTATCTTGCCGGTAACCATCAGCAGGGTGTGGCCTGAGTTGCCATCAGGCATGCCCCGTTGTTGTTTGTCCAGTCGGGCTGCCGGCTGTGAAAGTCTGCGCAAATCGAAAATAAGTGGTGCGCGATACCCGGGCATGTCAGTGCGCCTGCTCAGCATCCCGTGCAGCGGCAACCTGCGAGTCGTGCGCCGGTATCCAGCTCTGCAGCAGATCGATAATATGGCCGGCGGCCTCTGGCAATGCCTGTTTCACCGGGTTACTGAGACACTCGCCCCAGTCGACATCATGTGGTTGCACTGCAATCAGGGCACGATTATCCGGCAGGGTATCGGTGAGGTGTGCGATGGCCAGCAGGTCGCCGAGGCTGACCTCGTGCACGCTGCGCTTGGTCTTGCCGGCAAAACGGTCCATATCCTCACCGCAAAAAACCGCGACCGTACCAGGTGAAGCATCCAGCTCCGCGGCATCAATAACAATGAGGTTATCCGCCGCCTCGATGTAGGGTGCCAGGGTGAAACTCAGCGTGCCGCCGTCAATATAAGTGAAATGGCGCAGTTCGGGATGATGCCTGTCCAGGTATGCGAGCATATGGATACCGGTACCCTCGTCTGCCAGCAGGGTATTGCCTATGCCCATGATCAGTGTGTTTGCGGTCATCATAGAGAGCCCGGTAATTCTCAATGTCGATTTGTACAGCAGTGAATGACTTGATTTATTGATCCACATCAACTCTCATTCAGTTAGACCGTGTTTAAGTAAGCGCTAACGAATCAGCCGGCCCGTCGCCGGTGGCAAACGGTGGTAACGCTCCATGTGTCTAGGCATCCCGATGCAAATCAAATCCATAGATGGCTATACGGCCAACTGCGAGGCGAAAGGTGTGCACCGCGAGGTGAGCCTGTTCATGTTGCAGGACGAGGAATTCCAGGTTGATGATTACGTCGTTGTCCATGTGGGTTATGCCATACAGAAGATAACACCCGCGGAAGCACGTACCGCCTGGGAGATGTACGACCTGATGCTGTCCGGAGAACCCGGCGAGGAGGGCGCGCATGCATGAACTGGCGGTCTGCCAGGCCCTGATGGAGCAGGTCGAAAGCATTGCGGCCAAGGAACATGCCGAGCAGGTGGTCAGCATCCACCTCGGTATCGGGCCACTCTCCGGTGTCGAGCCCAGGCTGCTCGAGCAGGCGTTCTATGTCGCGCGCGCGGGCACAGTCGCCGACCACGCGGAGCTGGTGATCGAGAGCATGGCGGTGCAGGTCAGCTGCAAGCAATGCGGCCAGACGACGGACGCATTGCCAAACCGGCTGCTGTGCGGACATTGCGGCGACTGGCGCACCAGCCTGGTGCAAGGTGACGAACTGCAACTGCAGCATCTGGAGCTGATCAGGCAGAGGCAGGAAAATGCGGCGGAACCGGCCAGTCATCAGCAATTTAACTGAGGTGTAAAACTATCGCGCGATGTACCAAGGATGTACGAGTGCCGCGGGAGGCAGGGATGCCGGTAGCGGCCTTGCGCAGCGCGCCTACAATAATACGCGTTACCTGCAGGTGCGGATTGCATCTGCGAAAGGGGTTATGAAGGACAGAGTTACCAGGAGAGACACATGTGTGATACCTGCGGTTGTAATGTGACAGAGGGCAATGCCCACCTGCTGAAGCCGGGCGGACGCCTGTCAAAAACGGAGAATGGCCACGAAGCCGTCAGCGTCTTGCAGGGACTGCTCGCTGCCAATGACCACACGGCCACCCACAATCGCCTGCACTTTGAACGGCATGGCGTACTCGCCGTCAATTTAATGTCATCGCCCGGTGCCGGCAAGACCAGCCTGCTCGAGGCGACCATCGATGCGCTGCAGGACAAGCTTTCCATCGCGGTTATCGAGGGCGATCTGGAGACAGAAAATGACGCCAATCGCATCCGCAAGCATGGCGCTACGGCTATCCAGATCACCACCGGCAGTGCCTGCCATCTGGACGCGCACATGGTGCATGATGCGCTGCACCAGCTGGATCTGCGGGAGCTGGACATTGTGTTCATCGAAAATGTCGGCAACCTCGTGTGCCCGGCCAGTTTTGATCTCGGCCAGCACCGCAATATCACGCTGCTGTCAGTCCCGGAAGGTGATGACAAGCCGGCCAAGTACCCGGTAATGTTTCGCGCAGCTGACCTGGTGCTGCTCAGCAAGAGCGACCTGCTGCCAATACTGGATGATTTCAACCCGGAGAACGCCCGCCGCCATTTACAGGCACTCGCCAGCAACGCCCCGGTGTTTGAATTATCGGCAAAAAATGCGGCCGGCATGGACGACTGGATCGACTGGCTGCTTGCCGAACGTGCCACACTGAAACTGTCCCCGAAAGCACGCGCCGCGGAGCCGGCGTGACAGCAGTCACGGCCCGTGACTGGCTGCAACGCATCCATGCGTTGCCATTGCCGCCGCGTGTAAAGATCATGAATGTCTGCGGCGGCCACGAGCGTTCCATCACCATGGCCGGGCTGCGTAGCGCCCTGCCGGATAACGTCGAACTGGTTCCCGGACCGGGCTGCCCGGTGTGTATCTGTCCGGAAGAGGATATCTTCGAGGCCATTCAGCTGTCATTGCACGAGGACATCATCCTGGTGGCCTATGGCGACATGTTGCGGGTACCCGTCAACGTGCGCCGTTGCGAGGCACGTACCCTGGAACAGGCCAGGGCAAAGGGCGGCGATGTGCGGCCGGTGTCCTCGCCCCAGGAGGCCGCACGCATTGCACGCGACAATGCCGATAAACCCGTCATCTTTTTTGCCGCCGGTTTCGAAACCACCACGGCACCCGCGGCCGCGTTACTGGTCGAGGGCGTACCGGACAACCTGTTCATCCTGTTGTCCGGCCGTTTGACCTGGCCTGCGGTGGCCATGCTGCTGGAGTCGGGTTCCCCCGGGTTTGATGCGCTGGTCGCCCCGGGACACGTTGCCACCATCATGGGCCCGGAAGAGTGGCAGTTCGTCGTTGAGCGCCATGACATCCCGGCCGCGGTGGCAGGATTCACGGCGGAAAGCCTGCTGGCCGCAATGTACTCGACACTGCGGCAACTGATCGAGGGACGGCACTTTCTCGACAACTGTTATCCCGAGGTGGTCAAGCCCGGCGGCAACCGGGCCGCACAGCGGCAACTGCAGCAGGCCATGGATGTCACGGACGCCAACTGGCGCGGTATCGGCATCATTCCCGCCTCCGGATTTGCCATTAATGAACAATTCCGCGCCCATGATGCACACCAGGCCTTTCCCAGCTATGCCGATGATGCCCGCAAGCGCGCCGGCGAAATGCCACCGGGCTGTGACTGTGCCAGTGTGGTGCTGGGAAAGATCTATCCCAACGAGTGCCGCCTGTTCGGGGCCGCCTGCAAACCACGCCACCCGATCGGTCCCTGCATGGTGTCGGATGAGGGCGCCTGCCGCATCTGGTGGTCGGCAGGCATGCGCGAGCCGGTAGTGAAAGCAAAACGTTCACAGGTCAGCGTATGACAGACGCACAGCGCCTTGCCTGTTCCGTATAGACCACCGGCACACTGGCAGTCATGGACGTGAATGTCGTCAACTCAATTCCCGAGCCGGTCGAGGCGCTGCACCTGATCGTCTCCGGTCGGGTACAAGGGGTCGGCTTTCGTCCCTTTATCTACCGCCTGGCACAGTCACATCGGCTCACCGGCTGGGTGCGAAACCGCACTGGCCAGGTTGAGATACATGTTCAGGGCGAAAACCAGGCATTGTATGCCTTTACGCGCCGGCTGTTTCAGCACGCCCCGCCGCTGTCGCAGCCACAACTGGAAAGCTGCGAGCCGGCGCCGGTTGATGCACTCGATCGTTTCACCATCCGCAAGAGTGCCGCCACCGACAGTGGCAACATCCATGTACCGCCCGACCTGTTTACCTGTGACGACTGCCTCGCGGAATTGCACAACCCGCAGGACCGGCGCTATCGCTATCCATTTATCAACTGCACCCAGTGCGGCCCGCGCTACACCCTGATTCGCGGCATGCCCTATGATCGTCCGGCCACCACCATGGCCGCCTTCGAACTCTGCGACGCGTGCCAGCGGGAATACAGCGACCCGCTCAACCGGCGCTTTCATGCCGAGCCGGTTGCCTGCCCGACATGCGGCCCGGCACTGTACTTTTCGGTCCCCGGTAGCGACACCATACAGGGCAACGAGGCGGCACTGGCCGCCTGTGTGGCCGCACTGCAGGACGGTAATATCGTCGCCGTGAAGGGCATCGGCGGCTATCACCTGATGTGTGACGCCGGCAACGACACGGCCATCGCACAGCTGCGCCAGCG
>Ga0316187_10003351_pt1 | contig 13949 bp, 13 predicted proteins | sample CroRivburrow1_MG_FD_204927 | JGI IMG/M metagenome (GOLD analysis project Ga0316187, IMG submission 204927) | Coastal sediment microbial communities from Maine, United States - Cross River worm burrow 1 | ecosystem: Environmental > Aquatic > Marine > Coastal > Sediment | place: USA: Maine...
TCGTGCCAGCCTGTTTGCCAGTCTCGATCATGCGCGTTGGGACGATGTCGCCCAACGCTGTCTGTCATGCGGCAACTGTACCTCGGTATGTCCAAGCTGTTTTTGTTACAGCGAGGCCGATGACACAGCACTGGACGTTCAGCACAGCGAGCATTACCGGCAATGGGATTCCTGTTTCACTCATGGGCATAGTTATATCCATGGTCAGGTCGTACATGCTGGTACACGCGAGCGTTACCGTCAATGGTTGACCCATAAATTCGGGAGCTGGTATGACCAGTATGGGCGTTCGGGTTGTGTTGGCTGTGGCCGGTGCCTGACCTGGTGCCCGGTAGGCATCGATCTCACTGAAGAAATAGAGGTGATCTGTGACGATCACTAACCCACACCTCCTGGCAGAGGCAGAGATTGTTGAGCGTATAGAGGAATCACCAACAATTTTTACGCTCCGGTTGCGTTTTACGGCCCCTGAACGGCAGATGACCTATTGTTTTGAACCGGGGCAGTTCAATATGGTTTACCTGTTCGGTGTGGGTGAAATTCCGATATCTATTGTCTCTGACCCCAGTGAAGCGGCCTGTGATGTGGCGACTGATGCCACGGCTGGCAGTAGTGACCATGAAACGTTATTCGATCATACGATTCGTATCGTTGGCAGGGTCAGTCGCGGTCTGGCCCGGCTGCGGGTAGGGGATACCCTGGGTATCCGGGGCCCCTATGGGCGTGGCTGGCCCCTGGACATGGCCCGAGGCAGGGATGTTGTTGTCATCACGGGTGGGCTGGGTTGTGCCCCCAGTGTTTCTGTCATTCATTACATCATGAAACGTCGCGCTGACTATGGCCATCTGACGATTATGCAGGGCGTAAAACATTTTAATGATATGTTGTGGCATGCTCGTTACGAACAATGGGCGCAGCAGCCCGATACCCAGGTGTTACTGAGCGCCGATACGGGTGGACCTATCTGGCCCTGGCACACGGGCCCGGTAACCGGGCTGTTCGAACAGGCCCATATCCAGCCTCACAATTCCCTTGTTGTGTTGTGTGGCCCCGAAGGTATGATGAAGGTGGCAATTAAACATCTATTGCAACTCGGTATGGCGGCCACGGATATCTGGTTGAGTATGGAGCGTAATATGCAATGTGCGCTGGGGCAGTGTGGCCACTGCCAATACGGTCCTCATTTTGTGTGCAAGGATGGCCCGGTGTTCAGTTATGCAGAAATCCAGGATCTGTTTGATGTCCGTGGTCTGTAGTGACGCTGCTAAACAGCCTGCGGCTGACAGGGGAGGGCGATGAATTCGAGGCACATACAATCCCAGCCACGCCTGGCCGTACATAAATTCACTTCCTGTGATGGTTGCCAGCTGGCTTTTTTGAATCTGGGCGAAGACCTGCTGTTACTGAGCGAGCTGGTGGAGATCGTCCATTTTCCTGAGGCCGGACCTATTAATGCCGATGCCGAGGTTGATATCGCCTTTGTTGAGGGCAGCATTTCAACAGCGGATGAAGTTGAACGCATCCACACTATCCGCCGTAACAGCCAGTATCTGATTACCATGGGCGCCTGTGCCACGAGTGGCGGATTGCAGGCACTGCGTAATCTGGCTGATGGCCAGGCCTGGATCAGGGAACTGTATACCGAGCCGGAGCACATCCACAGCCTGGATCGAGCCGAAGCGATTTCAAACCATGTCAGGGTGGATCTGGAATTATGGGGTTGTCCGGTTAATGGTCGACAGGTGCTGGCGGCCTTGCGCTCGTTATTGTTCGGGGTCGCTCCAGTTGAGGAGCATGACAAGGTCTGTATGGAGTGCAAACGCCGGCAGGCCGTCTGTGTTTTGGTCAGTCGTGGTTTGCCCTGTATGGGACCCGTGACAGGAACCGGCTGCGGTGCCCTGTGCCCAAGCTTCGGCCGTGATTGTTATGCCTGTTATGGCCCTGCGGAACAGCCCAACAGCGAAGCACTGGCGCAACGTTTCAGCGGCCTCGGTCTGATGCCAGGCGAAATCGCCAGGCGTTTTGCCTTTATTAATAATGCCGCACCGGCCTTTGCCGCTGTCGCCAGCCACTACCGGGACAAGTCCGATGACGGATGAGCGCGATGTGACAGTGAATGTACCGATGCTGGCCCGGGTCGAAGGTGAAGGGGCGCTGCATCTGCACATTCAGGGCGACCGGATTGAAGAGCTGAGGCTGCAAATCTATGAGCCGCCACGCCTGTTCGAAAAATTTCTTGAAGGACGACACTACGACGAAGTGCCTGACATCGTCGCGCGTATTTGCGGCATCTGTCCGGTCGCCTATCAGATGAGTGCGGTACAGGCACTGGAAGATATTATTGGTTTTACGCCGCAGCCATGGCTGCGGGCAATGCGCCGACTGATGTACTGCGGTGAGTGGATTGAGAGCCATAGCCTGCATATCCATCTTTTGGCGGCACCCGATTACCTGGGATTTGACAATGCAGCGGCGCTGGCCAGGGATTACCCTGACGAGGTGCGTCGTGGTCTGCGGCTGCAACTACTGGGTAACGATATTATTAAACTGCTGGGTGGCCGCTCGGTGCATCCGGTGGGTGTTTGTGTCGCGGGGTTTCACCGGGCACCGGAACTGTCGCAGGTGACGGCGTTGTCACTGCGGTTGCAGGAAGCCCTGGATGATGCCGCTGCCTTGATCACCTGGGTGGCAGGATTTGATCTGCCACAGGACGAGCAGGACTTTACCTGCGTGGCCATGCGCCACAGGCACGAATACCCGATGAATGAAGGGCGCTTGATATCGAGTGCTGGGCTGGATATCGCTGTTGATGAATTTGCCGATCATTTTCAAGAACATCAGGTGCCGCATTCAACGGCATTACATGCCTTGTTACACGGGCATCCCTACCTGGTTGGACCGCTGGCACGGTTAAATCTGAATCTTGATCATGTACCACCGGCATTACGCGGCCTGCTGGATGCCACGGGCATAAATTTTCCGAGCCGCAATATGTTTCACAGCATAGTTGCCCGTGCCGCAGAAATCTATTTGGCCATCCATGAGGCAAAAACACTGCTTGATGCCTATCAGTATCCCAGCGCATCGCGCGTGGAGGTGCAGATGCCTGCGGGTATCGGTTATGGATGTACCGAGGCTCCACGTGGAATTTTATGGCAACGTATTGCAGTCGATGATCAGGGACTGATAGAACAGGCAACGATTATTCCACCGACGAGTCAAAATCAGGCCCGTATTGAGGAGGATCTGCGTCTGTCTTTGCAGGGCCTGGGTCTGCACCATGATGATGCCTTGCTGCGCCTGCACGGCGAGAAGGTGATACGCAACTATGACCCCTGTATATCCTGTGCCACCCACTTTCTGAAACTGGATGTAACAGGGCGGTGAACCCGGTGCGGATTATTGGCGTTGGTTCGCCCTTTGGTCAGGATCGTCTGGCTTGGCAGGTGATCGAGAGCCTGGAGGCTGCTGGTATACAAGACCACTTTCCACCCGGACGACTCTCGCTGCATAGCAGTGATCGCCCCGGCGCGGCCTTGCTGGAATTGATGCGCGGGGCGGAATTTGTCCTTATTGTCGATGCGCTGCAATCCGGTGCCAGGGCGGGTACGATCCTCTGTTTGAATCCTGATCAGCTTGCAACCACTCCCGGTTTTATTTCCAGTCATGATTTTGGTGTCAGTGCGGCGCTGGAGCTGGGGCTGGTGCTCGGTGACCTGCCTGCACGGGTGCGGGTGATTGCTGTCGAAATGGATCCCGGGCAATCCAGTTCAAGGCCGTTGCCGGCTGCTCTTGTACAGCAGTTGCACGAAGTAATTATTAATGAAATCAAAAGTTAGATAGAGGTTCTTGATAATCAACAAAAAGGAATGCCGCGTTATTTTTTGCCGCATCATACTAGCGGCAAGGCGCACTTGATAAGATTCTGTTTTGCAGGGCTATCTCAGGTGGTAAATAGTACTGGTAGATATTACCATAGTTTGCTTAAATCACGCTCGAACTGCCCAAAACTATAACTAAAGGTAACTTTATGAAGCATTATTATTCCATCCTGTTGTTTGTATTAACTGCATGTCTATTGGTTCAGGCCGCCGTTGCTGAACCTTCGCGCGTTTTTAGCCAGGAAACATCAGATATAGAAGCCGCCGGCAGCATCTCTCTGGACCTGGATTACCCATTTAGCCCTGTTGGCGCGACAACGGGATTACGTATCGGTGCCTTTGATGGCGTGGTGCTGATCAATTCCCATCCTGAAACCGGCACCCGTATGGGTTTTGCCAATTCATCAAGTATTGGCTATAAGAGATTTGTTAATAACAAGTTTGCTGTTTATGGTGTCGTCAGTTATTACGATGATGCTGTTGATTCAGGAACCGACTTTGCCATCGGTGCCGCCTACACGGTCAAGAGTGGTACACTGACCTATAACATCAACCCGGAAATAATTACTGACGAGGTTAGCGGCACCCGTGGTCTGAAGAACACGGTTTTCGTCAAAGGTTCGGTTTTAGTGCCATTGACCGCAGTCAAGGTTGGCAAGGCTTCTGCAATTGCCGAGTTTAACCTGGAAAACAATAACACACTGGATAGCATCATCAACCTGGGCCTGCGCTGGGCGCCAAGAAAAGACGTGACGCTGGATTTTGTTGTTTACAGTGATCGTGGTAATCCGGGGGCGGGCGCCAACCCACCGGATTCAATCGAGAAGGGTATTCCGGGCTGGATCAAGGCCAACATCCGCTTCTGATCGTTTTCAGAACCATCTTGAGGCCTGGTGATAGTTTACCAGGCCTTTTTTTATGCCTCATGACAGAGCCAGGAAAGAGATAAAATAAGAATTGTTGGTGGATGACACTGCCAGAGCCTGCCCTGCAGGCTTTATGCTGGACTTTCTGAACCTGCCCGCAGGATCTGGCCGTGCTTATCCACCCGACATAGGGGTATTCGTGCCTGAGGTACTGCTACAAACATACATACCTGCTTCCTACGCTTCGCAGTGGAAACCCTCGTTGCTTATGTTGGATTCCTGGGGTATTGAAGTTAATCCATCATTTGGGCGATAAGATTATTAGCGTTACCATTAAATGCGTGCTTGTAGACATTAACCCGCAAAATACTTCAGAGTAATTATGGTTAATAGATCCAGACAATCCGATTCCAATGATTTGATCCATGACAGGGGGCTATGGCTCAAAAAGATCAGCCTGGGCCGTAGTGAAGAAGAAATGGCCGTTATCAAACAGGCCTGTGTGCTGGCTGAGCAGGCCCATGCCGGACAGACACGGCTGTCGGGTGAGCCTTACTTTCAGCATTCACTGGCCGTGGCCGACATCCTCGCCGACCTGCGTCTTGATCATGAAACGCTGGCTGCGGCCTTGTTGCATGATGTGGCAGAAGACACTGACATCACATCCGAGCAGATTCGTGAACAGTTTGGTGACAACATCGCCAACCTGGTTGATGGTGTTACCAAGATGCAGTTGATCGAGGCATTTCAGGGTGGCACTGACAAAACCAAGAAAGAACGTGAGCAGGCGGAAACCCTGCGCAAGATGTTGCTGGCGATGGCTGAGGATATCCGCGTGGTTTTAATCAAACTGGCTGACCGCACTCATAACATGCGTACCCTGTCATCACTGCGGCCTGACAAGCAACAGCGTATCGCCCGCGAAACACTCGATATCTATGCCCCTTTGGCCAACCGCCTGGGCATCTGGCAGGTTAAATGGGAGCTTGAAGACCTGTCTTTGCGCTACCTGGATCCGGAGTTATACAAAAAGATTGCGCGTATGCTTGATGAGCGGCGTGTTGACCGGGAACGGTATATCAAAGAGTTTATAAAATTACTGGACGACGCCTTGCAAAAAGATGGCCTGAAGGCGGATATTCGTGGACGGCCAAAACATATCTACAGTATCTGGCGCAAAATGGAGCAAAAGCATATCGACTATCATCAGCTTTATGATGTGCGTGGTGTGCGTATTCTTGTTGATAAGATCAGTGAGTGTTATACGGCCCTGGGTATTGTACATTCCATCTGGCAATACATACCCGGTGAATTTGATGATTATATCGCTACACCAAAAGACAATAATTATCGTTCTATCCATACCGCCATTATCGGGCCGGGTGGCAAGATCGTCGAAGTGCAGATTCGCACCCATGACATGCACTGGCACAATGAGCTGGGGGTGGCGGCGCACTGGCGTTATAAGGAAGGCAGTGAGGCCAATCGCAAGTTTGACGAAAAGATTAGCTGGTTACGCCAGTTGCTGGAATGGAAAGACGATGTTGCCGATGCCAGTGACTTTGTCGATCAGCTTAAGCGTGATGTTTTTGAAGACCGGATTTATGTCTTCACCCCAAAAGGGAATGTGATCGATCTATCTAATGGCGCAACACCGCTGGATTTTGCCTATCATATTCACACCGAGGTTGGGCATCGCTGCCGTGGTGCCAAGGTCAATGGCAAGATGATACCGTTAACCTATAAATTACAAACGGGGCAACAGGTTGAAATTATCACCGTAAAAAATGGTACTCCCAGTCGTGACTGGCTCAATCCACATTTAGGGTATCTGAATACCTCGCGCGCACGCGCCAAGGTGCAGCACTGGTTTCGGCAACTTGATTATGACGATAATGTGATTGCCGGCAGGCAGATACTTGAAAAAGAGTTGCGCCGTGTGGGGCACAGCAATATACGTTTTGAAGCCCTGGCCGATAAGCTGGGTTTTCGAAATAGTGATGATCTGTTTGCTGCCATTGCCCATAATGAAGTCAAAAGCAGTCGATATCTGGCTATTGTTCAGGAAATGATCAATCCTCAGAAAGAGGATGATGAAGAAATTATTCCAGATAAACCACGCCAGCGTGGCCGGAGTGAAACAGGTAAGGGTATCATGGTACAGGGCGTCGGTGACCTGATGATGCACATGGCGCGCTGTTGTAATCCTTTGCCCGGTGACAATATCGCCGGTTATATCACTCGGGGGCAGGGCGTCAGTATTCATCGTGAAGACTGTCCCAACATGTTGCGTTATGGTGAACAGGCGCCAGAACGTACCGTTGAAGTCAGTTGGGGTGATGAACAGACCGAGCAGAATTATCCGGTCGATATCGTGATCACGGCCTTTGACCGTCAGGGCCTGTTGCGTGATATCACCAGCATCCTGGCCAATGAAAAAATCAACCTGATTGCGGCCAATACCCTGTCTGACAGCAAGGGGCATCTGGCACGCATGCGTCTGACCATAGAGATCACGGATCTTAACCGGCTCAGTCGAGTGTTGGGGAAAATATCCCAGCTACAGAATGTCACCGATGTCGCCCGCGAGTTTCAATAGACACAGTCAATAAAACCAATACAAAAAACGCCGGTCTATTTTTAAACAGTTGGGTGTTTGTTAGTCCAGATTGTCGAGTGGACTGCCAATGGTAAGCGCCAATGCGGCAATGTCGTAATATCCCAGATCATCCTGTTCCATTTCGTCGAACGGACCGGACCAGTCTTCGGGTTCTTCAATGGCCTGAATGTCTGCGCGATACCAATTGTCGGAATCCCATTCCTCAATAGAGCCATCGAAATACTGGATCTCGATAGTTTCATCGTCATTGTCCATGGCGATGATCTTGAATGTTTGTGCATCAGGCAGTTGATACCAGAGCCCGACTTCAGGTGAGTGTAATGATTTACGTAACAGGTGCATGTGTTCTCTCCCTTGCAGTTAGTGATAACAGATCAGGATACGACTACCCCGGTTCGCATGCGCTGGCCGTTACGGCAGACCTTGCGGGCGATAATCCAGAGAACAACAGAATATAAAACTCTAGCAGGTATAATTCGTCATCGCTATCATTTGTTGTGGTATAAAACTGGCTTTTTTTACAGGGTTTTTAGCGAATTATTAAAGTGAGTAGAGCCGCTCCGGTAATGATAGAATAACCGTTCAATCGTTAAGCGAATAAGGATAACAGGTCCAGTGAAAACAGAGATATGTGCTTTTGATCAGGATTGTCGGCAATGTCCACGTCTGGCAACATTCCTCGATCAGGTGGGAGAGGAATACCCGGACTACCACGCCCGCCCCGTAGCCCCATTTGGTGACCCGGATCCGCAACTGTTGATTGTTGGCCTGGCGCCAGGTATGCATGGCGCCAATGCCACAGGCCGACCCTTTACGGGTGATTATGCCGGTATTTTGTTGTATGACACCTTGTTCCAGTTTGGTTATGGCTCGGCCGCCGAATCGCTCAGTGCCGATGACGGACTGACGCTGACGGACTGCCGCATTACCAATGCCGTTAAATGCCTGCCGCCGCAAAACAAACCGTTGACCGATGAAATTCATACCTGTAATGCTTTTCTGGCCGCCGAACTCAAGGCCCTGCCTGAGGGTACCGTGATCCTGGCGTTGGGAACCATTGCCCATCAGGCCGTGTTGCGGGCCCTGCAGCAGAAACTTTCGGCCTATAAGTTCGGGCATGGAGCCGAACATGAACTGCCCGGTGGTCTGTATCTGATCGACTCCTATCATTGCAGTCGTTATAACACCCAGACCAAACGCCTGACCGAGAGTATGTTTCATGACGTGTTCGAACGTATCGCCGAGCTCACTGCGGAGTCGGCCGTGTCGGCCTGAAACCGGTGTAGATGACGATGCCTGATTCCCGTGAGTCCCCACTATCAGGTGCCGCTGTTGAGGAAGAGGGGCAGGTAGATGCCGGGCAGGTGGCTAAGGATGCGCTTTTTGACGGCCGGGCCTTCGCCCGCAAATTAACCACACGCCCGGGCGTTTATCGCATGCTCGACGGCCAGGGACAGGTGATCTATGTCGGCAAGGCCCGTAATCTCAAAAACCGTGTATCGAGTTATTTTGGCCGCAGCGAACAACCGCCCAAAACACGGGCCCTGGTGCGGCAGATCCATGACATCCAGGTCATCGTCACCCACACCGAGACGGAGGCGCTGATCCTCGAAAACAACCTGATCAAGGAGCTCAAGCCACGATACAACATCCTCTTACGTGACGATAAGAGTTATCCCTATATCTTTCTTTCTACTCAACATAAATTTCCACGGCTTGCGTATCACCGCGGCGCCCGGCGCGACAAGGGGCGGTATCTGGGGCCATTTCCAAGTGCCGGCGCCGTACGTGAAACCCTGAACCTGTTACAAAAACTGTTTCGTGTGCGTCAGTGTGAGGACAGTTTTTACAGTAATCGCACCCGGCCCTGTCTGCAATATCAGATCAAACGTTGTTCGGCGCCCTGTGTCGGGTTGATTGATGTGGCGGACTATGACTACGATGTTCGCCATGCAGTCATGTTCCTGGAGGGTAAGGACAACCAGATCATCGATGAACTTGTACACAAGATGGATCAGGCCTCGGAACAACTGGCCTTTGAACAGGCGGCCACCTACCGCGACCAGATTGCCAGCCTGCGCAAGGTGCTGGAGCGCCAGCATGTCAGTGCCGAGCGCGGTGACCATGATGTGATTGCCTGCTGCGTGCAGGGTGGGCTGGCCTGCGTTGAAGTTTTTTATATCCGCGCCGGGCACAATCTGGGCAACAAGGCCTTTTTCCCCAAACAGGCGGGGGATGCCACAGTGGCAGAGATCCTGGCGGCATTTATCCCGCAATACTATCTGGGGAACCAGGATTCGACGCGCTGTCCGGCCGAGATCATCGTTAATGAGAGCCCTGAAGACGTTGAATTATTGGTCGCGGCCCTGTCCGATAGCGCCGGACGACGCGTGAGTATCAACAGCCGGGTAATCGGTGAGCGGGCCAAATGGCTGGCCATGGCCGCGGCCAATGCCACTCAGGATCTTCAGCAACGCTTGTCCAGTCGCAGCAATATGAGTCAGCGTTTCAGTCAGTTGCAGGAGGCATTGAATCTTGATTCTATACCTGTGCGGCTGGAATGTTTTGATATCAGCCACATCTCCGGCGAGGCCACCGTGGCCTCATGTGTGGTGTTTAACCTCGAAGGACCGGTGAAGTCGGACTACCGCCGTTTCAATATCGAGGGCATTACCCCTGGTGATGATTATGCCGCTATGAAGCAGGCCCTGAACCGTCGTTATATGCGCCTGAAAAAGGGTGAGGCCAAGCTACCCGATATCCTGTTTATAGATGGCGGCAAGGGGCAGGTGGCCCAGGCCGAGCAGGTGCTCGAAGAATTTCAGATCAACGGCGTGTTGATCATCGGCATCGCCAAGGGGCCGGAACGCCGCCCCGGTGAAGAGTGGCTTTACAGTCCGGAACAGGGGCGGGAGTTTCGCCTGCAAGCCGATGCCCCGGCACTGCATCTGATCCAGCAGATACGGGACGAAGCCCATCGCTTCGCCATCACGGGCCATCGCCAGCGACGCCAGAAGGCCCAGAATACCTCAACGCTGGAACAAATACCCGGCATCGGCGCCGGGCGGCGGCGCCTGTTACTCAAGCAGTTCGGTGGCCTGCAGGGTGTGGCTCGGGCCGGTGTTGAAGATCTGGCCGCCGTCAAGGGGATAAACCGGGAGCTCGCCCAGCGAATATATGATACCTTTCATGTCGAGCAAGAATAATATTGATTGATAATGACGATCCCAACCCTGCTGACACTGCTGCGAATCGCCTTAATCCCGGTTTTTGTGCTGTTTTTCTACCTGCCCGTCGACTGGGCCAATATCGCCGCTACGACGGTATTCTCACTGGCCGCCATCACCGACTGGTTTGATGGTTACCTGGCCCGCAAGCTGGGGCAGACCTCATCGTTTGGCGCCTTCCTCGATCCCGTAGCCGACAAACTCATGGTCGCTGTGGCCCTGATCCTGATTGTGCAGGCCGAGCCTTCGCCGTGGCTGGCCATCCCGGCTGCGGTCATCATTGGTCGTGAGATCGCCGTGTCGGCACTGCGTGAATGGATGGCCGAAATCGGCAAGAGTTCCAAGGTAGCCGTTAGCCAGATTGGCAAGATCAAAACGACGGCGCAGATGACGGCCTTGATCGTGCTGATTTACCATGAACCTCTGTGGGGGCTGCCTCTGCGTGAGATCGGTTATGTATCGCTGTATATCGCGGCAGCGCTGACATTATGGTCGATGATGGCCTATCTGAATAAAGCCTGGGCATCACTGGGTGATCACATGGGCGGCTGATGCCCATCGGAGGCTCCCATAGGAGCGGCTTTGCCGCGCTAACGCGACTAAAATGCGTGCTGTATAAAGATGACAATATCAATAGCTTATAAGCCACGATGCAAACAATAATATTGTTTACTATCGTCACAACAGCTTGACAGCCACGCTCAGATATATAAAATAGGCGCTTCTTTGAAAGCAGGCGGGAATAGCTCAGCTGGTAGAGCACAACCTTGCCAAGGTTGGGGTCGCGAGTTCGAATCTCGTTTCCCGCTCCAATTCATCAATCCTGCGATACTTCCGATACGCAGAATGCGCAGAACCCGATCTATGGCTGGGTGGCAGAGTGGTTATGCAGCGGCCTGCAAAGCCGTGGACGGCGGTTCGATTCCGCCCTCAGCCTCCATTATTCTTCACTTTTCAGCTCATTCCGGTAAACTACCGGCTGCCATATGCCCGGGTGGTGAAATTGGTAGACACAAGGGACTTAAAATCCCTCGGCAGAAATGCCGTGCCGGTTCGATTCCGGCCCCGGGCACCAAAAGTTTATCTTAGTTGCTATAGTAACAGTAACCACGTCATTCCCGTGGAAGCGGGAATCCAGAACTGCTTAATATTCTCAAAGCCGAATACAATATAAGGGAAGGAGAGATTAAGTTATGTGCAAAACTGTTTTGATTAAAACAGGTTTAATCTTTCTAATCACTTCTCTAGCCGGATGTGGTCATTCACTGGATTCACTGGATGGGCCTGAGACCGGTAAGGCATCCGGTTTGATATGTGAATCGCTTGAGATGCTGGCAGCGGCCAAAGACATATCTGTCCAGGAACTCTTCGTCAAGCAGGGTGGGTGTATTAAAATAGCATCACATCAGAAAAAAACCGTTAAGGTTATTAAAACCGTGATGATGCCCGGCGACCAGAAATATTCACAGATTGAGTATCTGCACAATAATACGGTCCGGAATATGTGGATGCCAACAGCACGGTTTTAGTTCAGTTGATATATGGCAGGATCAATACGGAGGGATGAGGTTTGGCCCAAAAATTGTCTGAAATTTCTGACCAGTTAAAACAGTTTATAGAAAATCAGAAAATATTCTTTGTTGCCACGGCCACTGCTGACAGCCGGGTGAACCTGTCGCCGAAGGGGATGGATTCACTGCGTGTGCTTGGCGAGCATCGCGTGGTGTGGCTGAACGTGACGGGTAGTGGTAATGAAACTGCGGCCCATATCCAGGAAAACCCGAGAATGACGCTGATGTTTGCTGCTTTCGAAGGGACACCAATGATCCTGCGTCTTTATGGTGCGGCCAAGGTTGTGCATAAAAATGACCCGGAATGGAATGGACTGCTGTCTTTGTTTGGACCCTTGCCCGGCGCGCGGCAGATCTTCGACCTTACTGTTGACCTTGTGCAGACATCCTGTGGCATGGCCGTACCGTTTTTTGATTATGTCGCGGAAAGGGATCAGTTGAACAACTGGGCTGTTAAAAAAGGGGAAGAGGGTATCAAGGAGTATTGGCGGCAAAAAAATCAGCACAGTCTTGATGGGAAGGAAACCAGCATAGTGAGAAAAAATAACTGTTGAGCAGTTGTTATATATCCGATTTCCTATGAAAAACCTTTTAATGTTTTTTCTGTTATATTTTCTTCCCTTGTCCGTTAATGCCTATATTCCAGATGAAGTCCCTGCATTTTCAGCTCAGAAACTGGCGCCAGGGCAACTGCTGATCGCGAGTGATACGATCAGCACTGGTATTTTCAAACAATCCGTTATTTTGTTAACCAAACATGATCAGAGTGGTACGGTTGGTTTGATCATTAACCGGCCGTCGACATTGCCACTGAAAGAAGTGATACCTGAATGGGTTGCTGATAACAAAGCAGCGTCTTTGTTTGTGGGTGGTCCGGTGCATCAGGGTGTGATGTCGGTATTGCTGCAGTCACAGGATGAGCCAAAAGGATTAACCCGTATTATGCCGATGGTGTTTCATAAATTGGGCATCAATAATGAAAATATCGGTAAATTGATTTCACCAGCCAATACAGTTGTGCGCTTTTATTCCGGTTATGCCGGGTGGACCAAAGGGCAGCTGGCATCCGAGATCAATACAGGCGGCTGGTATGTCATTGATGCCAACCCCAGAACCCTGTTTGTAATGGACCTGGATTCCATGTGGCAGGATTTAATACAAAAAGCCGGTGGAAAGTACAAATAATCATCTGCTGATCAATATATGTTAACCCTCATGGCTATCCATATCGCCATCAGTCTGTTCACCACCCGCCCTGAAAAAATGGCACAATAGCTTTATGACACCGATTCTGCTGACAACCCTGAACGCCCGCTATTTCCATTCCTCGCTCGGGCTGCGTTACCTGCTGGCCAATATGGGGGAGTTGCAGGCGGACACGGCCATTCGGGAGTTTATTATCGATGCCCGACCACTGGATGTGGCCGAACAGTTGTTAAAGGAACAGCCAAGTATCATCGGGCTGAGTGTCTACATCTGGAATGTCGGGCAAACCACGCAACTGGTAGCACTGCTGAAGACGATCAGCCCGGAAACAGTGGTTGTGCTGGGTGGACCGGAGGTCAGTTTTGAGCATGACGAACAGGCGATTGTAACACTGGCCGATTATGTGATCTGTGGAACGGCCGATCTGGAGTTTGCGGCCCTGTGTCGTCAATTGCTGGCAGGGCAGCGTCCAGCGCAGAAAATCATCCAGGCCCTGTCGTTTGAACTGGCCGAACTGCAATTGCCGTATCAGCTGTATAACGACGAGGATATTGCCCACCGCCTGATTTATGTCGAGG
>Ga0316187_10003352_pt1 | contig 13949 bp, 14 predicted proteins | sample CroRivburrow1_MG_FD_204927 | JGI IMG/M metagenome (GOLD analysis project Ga0316187, IMG submission 204927) | Coastal sediment microbial communities from Maine, United States - Cross River worm burrow 1 | ecosystem: Environmental > Aquatic > Marine > Coastal > Sediment | place: USA: Maine...
CCTGGAGATCTGCCCGACGAGGGCCATTATCGCGCCCTATCAGGTCGATGCGCGTTTGTGCATATCCTATCTAACTATCGAATATAAAGGCAGCATTGATGAGAGACTTCGGCCGCTGCTCGGCAACCGAATCTATGGATGTGATGACTGCCAGCTCTGCTGTCCCTGGAACCGTTTTGCAAAGATCACAAAAGAGACTGATTTCCAGCCCCGACAGGGGCTGGATGAAGCAGGCTTATTGACATTATTCAACTGGACCGAAGCTGAGTTCATGACAAACCTGGAAGGCTCGCCTATCCGCCGTATTGGTTATCAAAGCTGGCAGAGAAACATTGCCGTTGCGTTGGGAAATGCAGCATATGACCCGAAGATACTATCGGCTTTAGAAACCAGGATTAAATCATCTTGCGAGCTGGTTGCAGAACATATTGCCTGGGCTATTGAACAGCAAAAAAGAAAACTCAGCTTATCCGAGCTAAAAGCGTAAAAGCAGTTAACCCTGTCCATTACTGTTCTGTAGTGCCACTACACGGACAGCACTAATAAGTCACATTTTTCTTCAACAACATCGGCTTGTAGCCGAACAAGGCACTCATGTGGTGCAATAACACGTGCTGGCCTTGCTGTTGCCACATCACAGCGATCTCATCATCGACCTGGCGATATTCTTCGAGCAGCATATCAACCTCAGCATTGACGCCTATTACATCCTCGCCCTGGTTTGACTGCTCTGTTTTCAGTTCGTCTATCAAGGCCAGCCAGAAAGCGCTTACCCCCATAATATAGGATGGCCATGTTCTTTGAATCACCGGTGACCAGGACGGATCGCTGTAAGCTTCAATCGCTGTTTTTGCCTTCTTGTCGGTATCAGATGAGAGTGTTTTCTGCACGATGCCGTTATCTTTCAGTGCAGCAAGTAAAGGGATGCTCTCCAGCTTGCGGATAATCTCAACAGCCGTTTCCCTGCCGCTATAGAACAGAAAACTAAACTGGTGGCCGGGAGCCTCTTTTGATGCCCTGCGATGAAAACGCCACCATATTATTTGCTCTGAGAATTCAAGCAGGACAGGCCTGACAAGCGCATGGGCAAGTAACAGGTCGACAGCAAAATCAGGTTCGTCGTTAGATTCTGGCCATCTAACCCTGTAACGATAAGCCCACCAGGATAATGTATCTGCCTGAGCCTGGGCATCTTTATTCACTGGAACAGAGTAGTAAGCTGTCGGCAACTGTTTGTTCGAGGTGCACGCAGTCATCAGCAGCAGTATTGAAAGTGCAATAAAATTTACCTGAACTCTCAACATAGTGAATGCAACGCTATTTTAACTTTAAAAAAGTACGTCTGAAATATTTCAGCTCATCAATAGACTCACGAATGTCATCCATCGCCTTATGGGTGTTGTTTTTGTTGAAGCCGTTATAAACCTCCGGATGCCAGCGCTTGGCTAATTCCTTGATTGAACTGACGTCGAGGTTTCTATAGTGCAGCCAGGACTCAAGCTGCGGCATATAGCGGTAAAGAAAGCGGCGATCCTGGCAGATACTGTTACCGCATAAAGGTGACTTGTTGCGCGGACAATATTCACGAATAAAATCCAGTGTGTCATTCTCCGCCTGTAATTCAGTAATTTTTGATGACCTTACCCGCTCGGTAAGCCCGGTGTTGCCATGGGTACGGGTATTCCATTCATCCATACCATCCAGGTATTCGTCTGACTGGTGGATTGCCATCACGGGCCCTTCACCCAGAACATTTAAATCAGAATCTGTGATGATGGTAGCAATTTCTATAATTCTGTCGGTGTCTGGATCCAGACCTGTCATTTCCAGATCGATCCAGACCAGAGCATTCGGGTCCTGCGGCATAGAATAAATATCCTGTTATTTAGTAAGGAAAGTATAAATCAGAGCGAGAGGATAATGTATTATTCCGTCTACTGGAATAATTCGAGTAAAAAATGTGCCAGGTTTCAAGTTTCAATAACTAAGGTCGAATATTGAAACAATGAAACTCAGAGGCTTTTACCTGACGAAGATGATAGAAATCATATTATGAACACATTAACCATTCTCTTTCTTGTCGCGCTGGCGGCCATGCTGATCACTGAACTATGGCTGGGCAGGCGCCAGATTCTGAGTGTGCAGCAGCATCGCGATGCTGTACCTGATGCTTTCAGTGAACAGATTGATCTCGCTACACACAGAAAAGCAGCTGACTACACCATCGCCCGCACACGCCTCGGCCTGATTTCCGGACTCTACTCTGCAGCCATTCTGCTGATGTTCACTCTAGGCGGGGGTCTGCAGCAGATCGATGACCTTAGCCGACAGTGGCTGGAAAACCCATTGCTGACTGGGGTGGTCTTTATCGTTCTGACAATTATTATCGGTGCTGTGCTGGACTTGCCATTCACCCTCTATAAAACCTTCGGCCTGGAAGCCCGCTTTGGCTTTAATAAGACGACTCCCGGGCTGTATATTACAGATCTAATCAAGCAGACCCTGCTTTTTCTTGTTATCGGCGTACCGTTACTGTTTACCGCTCTCTGGTTAATGCAGGTCAGTGGCAAATACTGGTGGCTATACCTTTGGCTGGTATGGATGGCGTTCAACCTGCTGGCGATGGTTATCTACCCGATATGGATTGCCCCGCTATTTAACAAATTTGAAACACTGGAAGACGAGACCGTTAGTAAAAGCGTTACTGAGCTGATGAAACGCACAGGCTTCAAGGTACAGGGGCTATTTGTTGTCGATGGTTCACGCCGTTCTGCCCACAGCAATGCCTATTTTACCGGGCTGGGGAAATCCAAACGTGTGGTCTTTTTTGACACCCTGCTTGATACTCTCAGTGCCGATGAAATTGTTGCCGTACTGGCGCATGAACTTGGTCATTTCAAGCGTCGCCATATTATTAAACGTATCAGCGTGTTTTTCATGATCAGCCTGATTGCGCTGGCGTTACTGGGAGGACTCATGCAGCAGCAATGGTTCTATCAGGGCCTGGGCATGACAACCCCATCGAATCATGCAGCACTCATGCTGTTTATGATGGTCGGTCCAGTATTCATGTTTTTCATCCACCCGATCAGTTCATGGTTTTCGCGTAAACACGAATTTGAAGCCGATGACTACGCAAAAGAAAATGCTAATGCAGGTGATTTGGTTACTGCTCTGCTCAAGTTATACAGAGATAATGCCAACACCCTGACACCGGACCCCATCCATTCGGCATTTTATGATTCTCACCCGCCTGCATCGATTCGCATAAAACATTTGCAGTCGGCTAATTAACAGGAAATCGATTAAGAGCCTTAACAGAAAGGAAACCTATGATGATGAGAATACTGCCAGTACTGATATTTATCCTGCCCGTCAACGCTATGGCGGCAGCGCTGCTGCCTGGTGACAGTGAAAATGGCAAAAATCTGCACGACAGCAGCAGCTGCCTTAGCTGCCATAGCCAGATGACAGATGGCAAACCGGATATGCTTTACACACGTTCTGATCGCAGGGTCACCAGCCTGGGTGGTTTAATCAAACAGGTTAACGGCTGTAACAGTATGCAAAAGGTGGGGCTAGATGAGCGAGGAGTGAATGATGTGGTGAATTACCTCAATGAAACTTTTTACAATTTTAGTGATTAGTACGAATATATTTCGGCGAAGCTAGTAAATCATGCGCAGTTAGTTCATCAACAAATGGCTTATATGCCTATCATAACTGCCTTAACCATTTGAGGGCATCGTCGAGTGATCTAAACAACTTGATTTTTATGCCCCGGTTTTCTGCTAACAGCGGCCCAGATTAAGTGTCCTGCAAATGGTCTATATTAGGCAATGCTGCTATTGATAGCTGGTAAGGTTCCAGTGGTTTTATTAACCGCTGCACCATCTCGTGCTGATCTAGCCTGTTGAGCACATCCGATACCCGTCTTTCAGCAATGAGAACTTTCGTGCAATTGCTCTCGAGACAGTACCTGAGAGTATCTTCGCCGTAGGAAACAGCTTCATCGACGTTGTCATATAGATCAACTGGCGGTAACAGTTAACAGATCATCATCAATTTAAAAATTGTAATCAAGCGACATAGTTGTATGTTCTGATTTGTTATTTTCTGGTCTGAGTAATACTTCGGCGTTCATCAATTGCCCGGGCAACCGTATTACGATCGATGTATTCAAGTTCACCACCTACTGGCACGCCACGTGCAATGCGTGTGAGCCTGATATCTTTTGCAATGTCCCTGGCAGATAATAGATCTGTGAGGTATTCCGCTGTAGTCTCGCCTTCAGCGGTGAGATTTGTTGCCAGGATAATTTCTTCAATATCGAATTCAGCCAAAACCTCAAGCAGACGGTCAACACCCAGGTTCTCAGGTCCTATTCCATCCAGTGGGGAAATGGTCCCCATCAAGACAAAATAACAGCCTTTATAGCTGCCCGTTTGTTCAATGGCTTCAAGATCAGCTGGCGTCTCCACTATGCATAACTGTGAATGCTTGCGTGAAGGGGAGGAACACAACGAGCAAATTTCTGTTTCACTCAGGTTATTACATCGCCGACAATGCTGAATAGAATCGAGTGCGTGAGTCAGTGCCGATGCTATGGATCTTGCACCTACCCTGTCACGTTCAATCAGGTAATACGCCATTCGTTGGGCGGATTTTGGACCAACGCCTGGCAAACAGGCCAGGGCTGCTCTAAGGCTTTCGATGGCGTGGGCAGTTGACATACTGGTAAACCGGGTTTGTCAGAATGGCAGATTCATTCCAGCAGGCAATCCCATTCCCGCTGTCAGACCCGACATTTTTTCCTGAGTAGTGGATTCGACCTTGCGCACTGCATCATTCACAGCAGCGGCAACGAGATCTTCGACTACTGCTTTATCCTCGCTGAGTAAATCATCATCAATATTGACCTTGCGCACATCATGACGGCAGGTCATGGTGACGGTCACCAGTCCGCCGCCGGAACTGCCTTCAACCTCTGTTTTGGCAAGTTCTTCCTGGGCCAGCTGCATTTTTTCCTGCATCGCCTGGGCCTGTTTCATAATATTTCCTAGTCCACCTTTCATCTCAATACTCCTGTAGATATTTAATTCAGTAATAAATGTCGACAGTACAATGCTGATTGTTAAGCAATGCTGGCTACTAATTCACCGGTCGGATAGATCCCGGGGCGACAGTGGCACCAAAAGCATCGACTATTTTATTCACACCCTGATCGGTTAGTATAGATTGTTCAGCGGCTTCCTGTTTCTCTCTAACCTGCCGCTGTTTCTGCTGCGCTGGAGTTTCCGCCACTGGATTATCAACTCTGACTGTAATCTTAAGATTAGCGCCAAGATTATTCTGTAAGGCACTAATCAGTTCTTTTTCTCGAGTCGCTGAATGAATTGCATCGTGTTCAATGTCAATCAGCAGTTCAAGATGGGTCTCATTCCAGACCGAAGGCGCCATATGTAATGCCAACTGCTTGGTCAAACCGGTTATTGATAATGTCTCAACCAGCCCCGACCAGTTCTTTTTCTTCTGCAATGAGTCAGGTGCTACCATCTCTATACGCTCATCAGCTGGCGGCGATGGCTCGCTAATTTTTACACTGCTGCCGGGCAGGTCTGATTTAACCATACTCGCCTGCTGAGTTCCGCCGCTGCCGATGCTTTTTGAATAAACTGCATCGTTTTTATCCTGCGATTCACTGGCATTGATCTGCCTGCTGTGACTGCTGCTATTTACTGTCTTTGCTGCAGCTTGATGAGCGGTTGGCTGAGGTGCAGCTGCCTGTTGATTAGACGGGCTATGAACAGGTGAAGTAGTAGTGGAATTTTGATTAGATACCCCAACATCCAGCGCGGAAGTATCTGGACGAAATGCCAGCATCCGTAACATCAGCATCTCAAAACCGGTTCTGGAATCAGGGGCCAACGGCAGGTCTCGTTTGCCTGTCAGGCAAATCTGGTAATACAACTGTAACTGTTCTGCGCTGAATTTTGCGCTGGCCTGTTCCAGCCATGGCCTGTCTAGACTGCGCTGCTCTATAATTTCCGGTGCCAACTGGGCAAGTGAGAGCTGGTAGAAGCTACCGAGCAACTCATCCAGCACCATAAAGAAGTCCGGACTGCGATCTGCTGCATCACCGATGGCCTGAAACATGGCATCTGTATCATTATTAGCCAGGCTCTCAATCAAGGCATGAATATAGCGCTGTTCAATGCTGCCAAGCATCTTTCTGATATCTTCTTTTAATACTTTGCCGGCGCCGAAGGCAATGGCCTGATCAAGCAAACTGAGGCCATCGCGCATACTGCCATCTGCACTGCGCGCCAACAGATCCAGTGCCTCATCGTCATATTCTATGTTTTCTGTCTCAAGGATACGCACCAGTTGCGATTTAATCTGATCAGGATCCAGCCGTTTCAGATTAAATTGCAGGCATCGAGACAAAACGGTAACAGGCAGTTTCTGTGGATCAGTGGTGGCCAGCAGAAATTTTACGTGATCAGGTGGTTCTTCCAGGGTTTTTAGCAAGGCATTGAAGCTGCTTCGAGACAACATGTGGACTTCGTCGATCAGGTAAACCTTATAGCGGCCGCTAGTCGGGAGATACTGAACGTTATCCAGTAACTCGCGGGTGTCATCAACCTTGGTCTTCGATGCTGCATCAACCTCTATCAGGTCTATAAAACGACCTTCATCTACCGCCAGACAGCTTGCACATTTACCACAGGGTGTTGAGCTGATACCTTCTTCACAGTTCAATGCCTTGGCGAGTATCCTTGCAATAGTGGTTTTTCCTACGCCGCGCGTACCGGTAAATAGCAGCGCGTGATGAAGCCGGTCGCTGTCGAGGGCGTGTGACAATGACTGCAGGATGTGCTGCTGACCAACAACGTCGCTAAAACTTCCTGGTCGCCACTTTCGTGCAAGAACCTTATATGACATAAAGTAATCCGGAAACAATCCTCAATGAAGAAATCATTATAGGGTGTTGAACGACATAGGCACAGGTCTTAGTTTGAAATTACAGTGGCCGGAAAAACTCTCACTTAATGCAGAGAGAAAAAATCAAATGGTGGCGGATCAGGAAAGCCTTGCCATAACACCCGAATCTGCTGCTGCGGCTGCTTCCTTCCAGACCTGACCGGGTTCACAGCATATCGTCGTTAAGGGGGCCAACCATCACCGCCATTGAACACATTAAATAGTGAAATCAGTCATGGCGAAAGTTCTGTTACAGCCGAAGATCTCAAATAAAAAATGCTGAACAGATTCTAACGAGAGTTTATGATATGTACCAGTCCAACTTCATTAAAATCATTAAAAAGTGAAAACAGTTAACTCAGCAGAAAACCCGGGAATTTCAACAGAGGCCTTTATTATTGGCTATGGAGATATCGGCAGCCGAGTAGCCAGGCTCTACCTGCAGGAGAACAGCACAGTCTCGGGGCTTGCGCGATCACCATCGTCTGCCCAACAAATGAAAGATATTGGTGTAACCCCTGTGACTGCAGACCTGGATGATATTCAGAGCTTACGGGGTTTGCCGCTGGCCAATTCAGTGGTCTATTACTTCGCACCGCCACCACTTAAAGGCCTGACAGATCCACGGATGGAAAATTTTCTTGCCAGTCTCGGCAGTAACAGCCTGCCACGAAGAATCGTTTATATCAGCACATCCGGAGTCTACGGCGACCAGGGAGGCGGATGGGTGACAGAAGATACACCCACTAATCCCGGGGCAGAACGTTCTCATCGGCGGCTTGATGCTGAGAATAGACTTCGACAGTTCCGAAAGCAATATTCTGTGGAACTGGTAATCCTTCGTGTTGGTGGTATTTATGGCCCTGGTCGCCTGCCAGAACAGCGAATCAGAGATCATATCCCGGTGATCCGGGAGGAGTTAGCACCGAAAACGAATCGTATTCATGCGGATGATCTGGCAGCTATCTGCGTAGCTGCAGGAAAGTCTGGTCGTGACGGTGAGATATACAATGTCAGTGATGGCTGTGATAGTAATATGACAGAATATTTTTATCTTGTTGCAGATCATCTGGGTTTGGAACGCCCTCCTGCCATAGACTGGAATACAGCAAAGGAAGTTTTAAGCCAGGGAATGTTGTCATACTTGCGGGAATCACGCCGTATGGACAACAGTAAAATGTTAAAAGAACTTGATATCACTCTAAAATATCCCGATCTCACTAGCGGGCTAGCAAATAGTTCTTTGTAGCCTTCAACAAAAGAGAGGAAAATCTAGTAACCATTCCTATACCAAACAGGGTAAATAGTTGATATAATTAGTCAACTATTATGTATTTACAGAAATTTTTTGAGGATTTATCAATGCAAGCAGAGGTTAATGGACAAATTATCGAACTGAGTGAAGCTGGATGGCTGCTCAATCTTGATCAATGGAGTGAAGAACTGGCAGAAAAGATTGCTGACAATGAAAACATAGCAGAGCTTACTGACGAGCACTGGGACATCATCAATGAAGCACGTGACTATTTTGTTGAAAACGGCAAGGTTGCTGAACCTCGTGCATTTTCGAAAATTATGAAGCAAAAATATGGCAAGGACCGCAGCGACCAGAAATACATCTACTCGTTGTTTCCTACCGGCCTGATCAAATGCGCCAACAAAATTGCTGGCCTACCGAGACCCAAAGGCTGTAGTTAGTCAAAAAAATCTTTCTATAGATTTTGAGCAGGGCCATCAATATTGATGGCCTTTTTTATGTCAGATGCCTTTGCCTCTGATTTTACTAAAAATTATCTCTACACAGAGAATTCTTATGCTAAGTTTATAATGTAAATTATTCGTTTATACAGTTAGTAGACAAACAAAATAGCCATCCGGTAATGTGACTGAAAGTGACTGACTCAAGACAACAGACAAAACGCGTGCGCCGCATTCGTTTGATCGGTATCCTGGTAGCCATTTTACTTTCAATTCCCGTGCTGATTCTGGAATTTAGCTGGGAGGAAACCCACCTTCAGCGAATCCAGTCCGCAGGTAAATTAAGAGTCATCACCATCAATGGCCCAACAACCTACTTCGAGGGAAATCAGGGCCCAGGCGGCTTTGAATATGAGTTAACCAGTGCGTTCGCTAAGAACCTGGGTGTTGAACTCGACATAAGCGTTGCTGATCAATTTGATATGATCATGCCGGCGATACAGGCTGCCCATGTCGATATGGCCGCTGCCGGGCTGTCAATTACTGAAGAACGTGAAAAGCAGGTCGCATTCAGTTCTTCCTACCAGACCATCAAGCAGCAGGTTGTTTACAGATCTGGAGGCGCTAAGCGGCCCCGTAAACCCGCCGATCTTGCAGGCCGGGATATTATGGTTACTGCCGGCAGCAGCCATGTGGAGCGCCTTAAAAAATTAAAAAAGAAACACCCTCAACTCGCCTGGCAGGAATCCGCTGCCGAAACTCCTGAAAATTTGCTCGTGCGTGTGTGGGAAGAAAAACTTGAGTTCACCATCGCTGATTCAAATATAGTATCCGTCGTGCGCCAGTTTTATCCTGACCTGCAAATAGCATTTCCCCTTCCTCCCGATGACAAACTGGCATGGATGTTTAACCATAGCAATGACAAATCACTACTAGTTGCCGCCAACAAATTTCTTAAAAAAATTAAAAAGAGTGGAGAGCTTAATCGCATACTCGACCGATATTATGGCCCCAGTTCGCAATTCAATTATGTTAATTCGAAGAAATTTATTGAGCGAATCGATGAACTGCTGCCGTCCTATGAAAAGATGTTCCGACTCGCAGAAAAAAATACCGGCATAGACTGGCGACTGCTGGCTGCGCAGGCCTACCAGGAATCACACTGGGATGCAGAGGCAGTATCACCAACTGGTGTACGTGGCATAATGATGCTAACCAATGCAACGGCTACGAGACTCAACATTAAAGACCGACGTGACCCTGCTGAAAGTATTGAAGGTGGTTCACGATACCTGAAATTGCTGATGGACAATCTTCCACAACGTATCAAACAACCAGATAGATTATGGTTAGCCCTGGCTGCCTACAATATTGGGGTTGGGCATCTTGAAGACGCAAGAATCCTGACACAAAAAGCAGGTGCTAATCCCGACAGCTGGCTAGATGTGCGGCAATACTTACCATTTCTGGCCAAACCTGAATGGCATAAGCAGACCAGGCACGGTTATGCGCGTGGTTATGAGCCAGTTGCTTACGTCAATCGTGTGCGTGGATATTATGAGATACTCCGCTGGGCAGACCGACAGCGAAATCAGCCCAATAACATCCTCGACCACATTGATCTGCCGGCATTGTAATTTATGCCGCCATATGAATTATTATGTTTAGATAATCGACAATCATCAATATTCTTCACTTAATAAATTTTTGAGACAGGGAACTTTTAAAAGAACCCGTGCTCAAAACGTTACAAGGAAATCATGAATGTGAATCATACTTATCCTTGACCAAAGCATCACTTAACGCGTCATCGCAGAAGATGACTGATATTAAATTAGTAGTCTAATAAATTAGTAAACATAAAAACTGAGGAAATTGAAACAATGAAAAATCCAATCAAACAAAATGCCGTAGCTGCTGCCGTAGGTTCATTACTGATCGGTTCAGTTGCTGGAATCAGTACTGCTTCTGCTGACAGTCCTTTTGCCATGACTTCACTGGAAAGCGGATACATGGTAGCCGAGGCTAAAATGGGCGAAGGCAAATGCGGCGAAGGCAAATGCGGTGGTGACAAAGCCAAAGCAGCCGGTGAAAAAATGGGCGAAGGCAAATGCGGTGGTGACAAAGCCAAAGCAGCCGGTGAAAAAATGGGCGAAGGCAAATGCGGCGGCGACAAGGCCAAAGCAGCCGGTGAAAAAATGGGCGAAGGCAAATGCGGCGGCGACAAGGCCAAAGCAGCCGGTGAAGGCAAATGCGGTGAAGGTAAATGTGGCGGTTCTAAGAAATAATCTCGACTTACCTTAGGCGTTAAAAGCAAAAGGGCAACCGATTACTCGGTTGCCCTTTTTTTAATACCGTACCACTTTATTATTAGCACAATATATTTCTGAACTATCGGGCCTGTGTTCTGTCATAAATAAAAAAGTACAGCGGAGATAATAATGAATTTTCTTGTAAAGATTGCCCTGCCTCTGCAACGATTGTTAGACAGCACCCGGTCAATCGACTTCCTTGCCCCTTTGCTGCTACGAATTTACCTTGCACCGGTATTCTGGGTAGCAGGAAACAACAAGCTGAACAGCTTTCAGAATACGGCTGACTGGTTCGGCAACCCCGACTGGGGGCTGGGTCTTCCGATGCCGGAGCTAATGGCTGCCCTCGCAACAGGCACAGAAGTGCTTGGAGCAGTCCTGCTGATCTTTGGGTTTGGTGTGCGCTGGATATCGATACCGCTGATGATCACTATGCTGGTTGCCATATTTTCCGTGCATATCGAAAACGGCTGGCAGGCAGTAGCCGATTCCATGAGTCCGTTTCCTCCTGCAGACATTGAAATGGCCGGTCAGCGTCTGGAAGCTGCAAAATCATTGATGCAACAGCATGGCAACTACGACTGGTTGACTGGGAGTGGCAGTTTTGTGATTTCCAATAACGGTATAGAATGGGGTGCCACGTATTTTATAATGCTGCTGGCATTGTTTTTCATCGGTGGCGGGAAATATGTCAGTGCAGATTACTGGATTCGAAAAAAATATATGACCCCGGCTTAAAGACAGCTATGAATCAATCATTTTCAAAATTTCCTGTAGAAGGGGCTGGCATAGGTTTGCGCCGGAGTCTACTCAACGAATTCCTGGCACAGGAGTCGATACCAGTTGATTTTATGGAAGTTGCACCTGAAAACTGGATCGGTCTTGGCGGACGGTTTGGAAAACAGTTTCGTACTTTTACCGAACGCTACCCTTTTACCTTGCATGGCCTTTCACTATCCATTGGCGGACCGGAACCGATTGATGTTGGCTTTGTACGGCAGGTCAAGCAATTCATGAAAGAACACGACATTCGATGCTACAGTGAACACCTTAGCTACTGCTCGGATGATGGACACCTCTATGACCTGATGCCCATTCCTTTTACTGAAGAAGCCGTCCACTACGTTTCTGATCGTATTAAGCAGGTACAGGATATTATTGAGCAACCACTGGTGATAGAAAACGTTTCTTACTATGCAGCACCTGGTAAAGAGATGGATGAAATTAGCTTCATCAGTGCAATACTCGATGAAGCAGACTGCAAGCTATTACTCGACGTCAATAACATCTACGTCAATTCAGTCAACCATCGCTATGATGCCTCGGCATTCCTCCGTGCACTGCCCGGTGAACGCATAGCCTATGTACATATTGCCGGCCACTATAACGAGGCCGAAGACCTGATTGTCGACACTCATGGTGCGGATGTTATCGACCCGGTCTGGGGTCTGCTGGAAGAAGCCTATGAACAGTTTGGCGTCCTCCCTACCCTGCTGGAAAGAGACTTCAACATTCCACCATTCAAAGAGTTAATGACAGAAGTCAGCCAGATCAGGGAATACCAGAAAAAGCATAAAGAGATTGCTGCCAGTGAGGAACATTATGTCACAGCCTGAAAGGCTGAAGAAGCAGCTCAATGATTTTGCGGCACATATCCGTGACCCGGAAAACAATCCCGCTCCGGACAAAATTGAAGACCGCCGCATGGGAATTTACAGGGATCTTTTCTTCAACAATGTCCAGGGATTTCTGGGCAATACTTTTCCAGTTTTGAAAAGCCTGTACGAGGAAGAGTCATGGCTGGAACTGGTGCGCAATTTTTATTCACTGCATCGCTGCCAGTCACCGTATTTTCTCGAGATCTCGCGTGAATTCATTGATTACCTGCAGTCAGAACATCAGATGCGTGAAGTCGATCCTCCCTTCATGTTTGAGCTGGCCCATTATGAATGGATTGAACTGGCTCTCTCAATTTCCGAGCAGGAACCTGATTTCTCGCAGATAGATGCTGATGGATCACTTCTCGAAGGTCACCCTGTGATCTCGCCCCTGGCATGGCTACTTACCTATGCATGGCCTGTACAACAAATTAAGCCGGAATATCTGCCTGAGCAACCGGCACAGCAGCCAGTCTGTCTTATCGTCTATCGAGATGACGACGATGAAGTTCAGTTCACCGAAGTCAACCTTGTGACAGCGAAGCTGCTGCAGCAACTCGAACTGAATCAGGATGCCAGTGGTGCCGATGTACTGAAAGAAATTGCCGCAGAGCTAGGTCATGATGACCCTGAACCTGTGCTGGCAAGCGGCCTGCAGATACTTGAAGATCTTAAGCAAAAAGGGATTATTCTCGGGACAAGTATTAGCGATTAGTTTTTTTTAATTTTTGCCTGGTCTCGGCAAGTTTAATTATTTTCCTTATTAGTGCTAGCGCACGGCTGAGGTTGTTCTTTTTGATCTCCGATGAAGATTTTTAATAAAGTTTTTCGCCCTTTATGGGCGAGTGGCTGTTCTTTGCTTATCCAAAGAAAAGTCACCAAAAGAAAGGATACCCGACATGCTCGCCCTGCGGGTTCCCTGCGATGCTCGAATGAGCCGGCGGAATGCTGAACTCGCTATTGCTCAGACAGACGCATCCCGAACTCCCCGGCCCATCCTGTGCTTCTCGGCGAGCCTGAACGGGGGAGGTTGGAGATCAAGGACAAAGGACAAAAGACTAAGGATCAAAGGCTTAAGTCAAAACACTACCACTTCCGGCATTCCGGCATGGTTCTAGCCGGAATCCATTCTGTAAAGACTGTGGATACCGGCCTGCGCCGGTATGACGGATGCGTACTCAGGATGAGTATATTTGGATATCAGGCGCCACCAATCGCGATTCTGACCTGGTTTTTGATCTTAAAGCCCCTTTTGTGTTGTCGAGCACTGCAGGCTTAGAGCGGAATAGCGCAAGGA
>Ga0316187_10003354_pt1 | contig 13947 bp, 13 predicted proteins | sample CroRivburrow1_MG_FD_204927 | JGI IMG/M metagenome (GOLD analysis project Ga0316187, IMG submission 204927) | Coastal sediment microbial communities from Maine, United States - Cross River worm burrow 1 | ecosystem: Environmental > Aquatic > Marine > Coastal > Sediment | place: USA: Maine...
GGAAATTTAGTCATAAATTAAAATTTTCAGATTTCAGTGTATATGAAGCGCTGGACGCCAAATCTGCTCTGGAGTTGTTGAACAATAATGATATCGATTTGATATTGGTCGATACAAATTTGGCCGATACCAAAATAACTGATTTTTGCCTTGCCGTTCACCAGCTTCCAAGGATGAAACAAGTTCCTATTCTTTTGCTTTCGCAAACTACCGATATCGCAGGCATCAAGACGGCGTATAAAGCGGGTATAACCGATTTTATTAATAAATCTGACGATGTGGATCTGGCTATTGAGCGCATTCGTTATGTATTACGCAATAGCAAATTGACAAAAGATTTATCCGCACGTCAAAAACAATTGGAACAGGTCCATAAAGTCGCTAAGCTGGGTTATTGGCGGCTTGATATCGCCAACAAAGCATTTTTCTTGTCCGATGAAGCCAAGCAAATATTTGGTATATTAGAAAATGGTTTTGACAACACACTAATCAGTTATCTAGATTTGATTCATATTAGTGACCGCGATGTTGTAAAAGCTAGCATTAACAAATGTCTATATGACATTAATCCGTTTAGTATTGATCACAGGATTGTTAATTCTCGTGGTGCCAAACATTATGTTCACACGCAAGGTGATGTCTCATTAGACGATGCTGGAAAGCCAGTCGCTATTGTTGGTACGGTGCAGGATATTACCGAACGAAAACGAGCGGAAGCGACATTTGAACACCTGGCTTTATACGATAGTTTAACCGATTTGTGTAATAGGCGGCTCTTTCAAAATCGTCTAGCGCATTCTATGGCAATAACCCACCGCGATGAAAAATTATTGGCCGTGTGCTTTTTCGATCTAGATAATTTTAAATCGATTAATGATAATTTGGGTCATCCTATTGGCGACGAACTGCTACGTACCGTCGCACGGCGTTTAAAGAACACTATGCGCCAAGGGGACATTATTGCACGCATTAGTGGCGATGAGTTTGCTTTGGCCATTGAAGGTTTGAGTTCTGTCGAAGAATTGGAAATGATCGTAGAAAAGCTGCGCAGACGCTTGGCCGAACCCTACAGTATTCACGGCCATAAGATCTATGTAACAGCGAGTATCGGCTTAGCATTGTATCCGCTGGATGGCTCAGACAGAGATACCATGATGCGATTTGCAGATGCTGCCATGTACCAAGCCAAAAGCCTAGGTGGCAATTGTTATTGTTATTATTCCAGTGATATGAGTGATAAATCGCGTAGGCGTTTGGATATGGAGCACAAGCTACGCCACGCTTTGGAAAAAAATCAATTGCGACTATTCTATCAACCGCAGATCGATGTGAAATCTGGGCTTATTATTGGAACAGAAGCACTATTACGCTGGGTACATCCTAAATTTGGTCTATTACCACCGGTTAAATTTTTATCCATAGCGGAAGATACAGGGCTGATTTTTCCCATAGCCCGATGGGTACTGAAAACCGCCTGTGAACAAACCGCCAAGTGGCGCGAACAAGGTTATGGTAGTTTAAATGTTGCCGTTAATATGTCGTCGCGGCAATTTGCCGAAGACAACATGGTTAAATATGTCGAGCAAATAACAAAACGAGCAAAATTCGACATCACTAAATTGCGCATAGAAATAAATGAAAATGTTGCTATGCAATATAAGTCTGAAAATAATGGTTGTTTAACCGATTTGAAATCGCTTGGAGTACAACTGGTTATTGACGATTTTGGGGCCGGTCACTCGTCCATGAACCACCTTCAAAAGCTGCCCATTGATGCCCTAAATATCGACCGCTCGTTTATAATGAATATCGCCGACAGAGAACGGGATGGCGTAACTGCAAAAGCCATAATCGCCCTCGCGCATAATTTAGGGCTACGGGTAGGCGCTGAAGGTGTCGAAACGGCGACACAGGTTGAATTTCTGAAGAAATTCAACTGTGACGAAATGCAAGGTAATTATCTGAGCCCGCCGGTTCCGGTCGACCAAGCAAGCAAATTGTTAGCTGATAACTATACAGAGGCTCCGCTTTCCTCTGAATGCCAGTAAATCTTAAAAACACTTACCCCATAAAACCAAAAACCCTTTATAATGTCTACTACTTGATAAAACTGCTTCTTTAGAGCGGTAAGATTGAGATGTTAGGTTATCACTTATCTGCTCACCCGATTGGACTATCGGGATTTTTCGCGGCTAAAGCCGCTCCTACAAATGTGCCAGTGTTCTGTAGGAGGTAAGAGTAGTTACGCTATAACCAAATAAAATCAATGCGATAGTGTTAATTGTGCGCCATTTAACAAGACGCGCTGAGCATTATCCACCCAGTGTAATTTCTTCAAATTAAGATAACTATAGATGAAAAGGCTTAGTAATTAGTACATGGCAGAATTAAACAGCCGTCAGCTTGAGGCAGTAAAATATATTGATGGGCCACTATTGGTATTGGCTGGTGCAGGAAGCGGTAAAACCCGTGTTATTACCCAAAAAATACTCTATCTGGTAAGAGAATGTGGTATTGCCGCACGAAACATCGCCGCTGTAACGTTCACTAATAAAGCCGCTCGAGAAATGAAAGCTCGGGTAGGGGCAGACCTGAGTAAAAAGGAAAGTCGTGGTCTGAAGGTCTCAACCTTCCATCATTTAGGCCTTACAATCATTCGCAAAGAGTGTAAAGAATTAGGTTTTAAACCCGGTTTTACCATTTACGATGCCCAGGATAGCACTGATGTCATTAAAGAATTAATGTCGGCAAGGTATAACGGCGACGACAATTTCGAAACCATACAGCAACACATTTCGCGCTGGAAAAATGCCGCTATAGATCCCCATGAAGTGGTATTAGCGGCTGACGCAGATGTGATTTCCATAGCCGCATCGGTAATATACGATGATTATGATCAAACCCTTAAATCCTATAATGCCGTAGATTTTGATGATCTTATTCGGCTGCCCGTGCGTTTATTTGAAAACAATCCCGAGGCACTAACTCGCTGGCAACATCAAATTCGATATTTGCTGATTGATGAATATCAAGACACTAACGGCAGCCAATATCGATTAGTGAAGTTATTAGCAGGGTCCATCGGCGCATTTACCGTGGTTGGGGATGACGACCAGTCAATCTACGCCTGGCGCGGTGCTCAACCGGAAAATCTGGCCTTGTTGAACGATGATTATCCGCGCTTAAAGGTAATAAAACTAGAACAAAACTATCGTTCAACGGCGTGTATATTACAAGCCGCCAATAAGCTAATCGCCAATAATGCCCACATTTTTGAAAAAGAGCTGTGGAGCCATTTGGGTTTTGGCGAACGGATTACGGTATTAGAAGCACGTAACGAAGAACACGAAGTGGAGCGGGTGGTCACCCGAATTTTGGCGCACAAATTTCAAAATGCGGCAAATTTCAGCGATTATGCGATTTTATACCGCGGTAATCATCAATCGCGAATGTTTGAGCGCACCTTAAGAGAGCACCAGGTTCCTTATACGATTACAGGCAGCAAGTCCTTTTTTTCCTATACGGAAATCAAAGACATTATAGCCTATTTACAATTGCTATGTAATAACGATAACGACAGAGCCTTTTTGCGAGTGATTAATACGCCGCGTCGCGAGATAGGGCCTGCGACACTGACTCAATTGTCGGAATATGCCAATAAACGCTCTGTGAGTCTGTGTGAAGCGGCGTATGAGTTGGGTTTAGCCGAATATTTACCCGACCGAGCTGTGGCAAAATTGCGCCACTTTGTGGAATGGTTGGCCATGATGTCCGACCGAGCAGAGCGTGGCAATACGGACTCGTTGGTACGTGATTTAATCGCAGAGATTAACTACGAATCCTGGTTACAGGATAGCTGTTCCACCATGGCAAGCATTGAAAGAAAACTGGAAAATATTAATGAACTGGTGCAATGGATCGAACGTTTGATGAACAATGACGAAAGGTCAGACGAATTTGCCGATATTATTTCTTACTTGCAGCTAATGGATATCATGGAGCGCCAGGATAAAGATGAAGACAGCGACAGTGTTAATCTGTTAACCTTGCATAGTTCAAAAGGACTAGAGTTCCCGCATGTGTATATCATCGGTATGGAGGAGAAGCTTATTCCGCATCATGCCAGTATGGATGACAACATTGAAGAAGAACGTCGCTTGGCCTATGTGGGTATTACGCGGGCCCAAAAAACCTTAACATTCTCCCTTGTACAGCGACGCAAAAGAAGCGGTGAAATGGAAGAGTGTGAACCCAGCCGTTTCTTGTTTGAAATTCCCGAAGAGCACCTAAACTGGGAAAGAATAGGCGGCGAAGTTGACCCTGAAAAACGCCAACAAAAAGGCCGCGCACATCTGGATAGCCTGCGCAACATGCTGGGCGAACCCATTACGTAGCGTGCGCCGTGAGACTGTGAAAGTATTCAAAAACCAAGAAAATGTGCACTATCCGTAGGGTGGATAAGCGCAGCGCATCCACCAATACCAGCTAGAATGGTGGATGCGCTGCGCTTATCCACCCTACAAAAAATCTCCGTGTCCTGATTGAAGTTATGATTAATTGATTCCAAAATTTGAGTCTACATACAGCATTTTTACTCTCATTCCCACGCTCCGCGTGGGAATGTACACCCAAGATTAATAGTAACCACATAGCTATAGAGTTTTACTAAACTTGCGTATGTGGCCCGAGCCCGATTTGTACGATTTCAAAACGCACACACTGAAATTGCCTTGACAATATCTAACCCGAAATCATTAATCGCATGATTTTGATGCCAAAAACAGGGCATTAAGGCCAACTATGGGTATCATTTAGAATATTTCACTAAAATATCAGCTGCTTGGCGTGATGCGACCCTAATCACGCAAAATTTTTCTTGTAATATGAATTCTTGAGAATATATTAAAAATGTCTATAATTAGAAGACATTATTAATATAATGGGAGAATGCTTTTGAAGGCATCTATAGTCGATTTAAGGTATAAAACCAATGAAATATTGAAAGCGCTTGATAGAAACGAAAGTGTTACTGTTCTGTACCATGGAAAAGTAAAGGGTGTAATTGAACCCGTCAGAGAAAAAACCACCACAAAAATAAAGGACCACCCTTTCTTCGGAATGTCGGCAGACGCTGAACAAACGGTATTAGAAGAACTAGGTACACTGAGAAAGCTCAGACATGCTCTATGATACGGATATTTTAATCTGGATTCAGCGGGGAAACACAAAAGCGGCGAAGTTACTTGAAAGAGATAGTGACAAATATCTTTCAATCCAAAGTTACATGGAATTATTGCAAGGCGCAAAAAATAAAACACAGCATAAATATGTGAAAGATTTTATAAACGAATTTGAGTTTGCAATATTACCACTGACTGAAAATATAGGGCATAGGGCTTTAATCTATGTTGCAGAGTACACCCTATCTTCGGATATGAGAGCAGGTGATGCGATAATTGCGGCAACGGCAATAGAAAATAACATGACACTGGTTTCCAGTAATATAAAACACTTCAAGGTAGTAAAAGAGTTACAGTTAAAAACGTTTAGACCGTGAGTCCGAGCAGACCCTTCCGAAACCGTTTAAAATATTTCCCACGCTGCTTACCAGAATTCACAACTTATTTCCCGAAATACGTAAACACACGATTTTGCTGCCAAAAACAGCGTATTATCAGCATATATCGGTATCTATTTAGCATATTATAGTTAAACATCAGTTGCTTAGCGTGGTTCGACCCCAGTCACTCCAATCACTCCAATCACTCCAGATCATCATCCACACAATCATCAGCTATATGGTATACTTAACCATATGTCAGCGAAACTGCTTTTCAAGGATAAGTTCATATACGCTGATGGCGCTATTCGCGAAATGGTTATATGGCGTTTACCAGACTCGGATAATGAAAGACCGCATGGTCTTAAGTACCGATTGTATTATGGCAACTCTGATCAGTGCCTAGTGCGATACGACAATGAGCGAGGGAAAGGAGATCATCGACATGTAGGTGATCAAGAGGAAATGTATACCTTTATCTCTATTGTGCAATTGGTTCAGGATTTTAAAGCTGACATAGAACATCTACGAGGTAAGCATGATAAGTAAACAACATATTCATATTGGTGTAGAAGACGCAGAGCGTGGTTTTGATCGATTCATTGAAGCTTGGCACAAGGCTGAAGCCGGGGACACAGAACAAGCGGAAATTCATCTAAATTTTGAAGACTTCGCTATGCTGGCTTCAGTACTTACTCCTAAGCGTTTGGACTTGATGAAGACACTGCGTCAGCAGGGGCCATTAAGTGTTCGCGCCTTAGCAAAAAAATTGGAACGTGATTACAAAAATGTGCATGCAGATTCGGCTGCATTAGAAGCAGTCGATCTCATCCAACGAACTGAAGACGGTTTGTTAGTAACGCCGTGGGATGTTATAGATGCCCATGTAAGATTGGTCGCGTAAGTTTATAGAAGATCCTTTGTTGTACAAGCCGTAAACACTAATTCACCCCTCCGCACTTTATAGGGCTTTTTCACTACGGGGCTAACAATGTAATTGTCCCCTTCCGGGTACAACCCACGAAAAACTTCGAGCGGTTTCACATCGAGCTTGTCTGGATTGATCTTGCACTCAATCAGATCGATGCGATCACGCTCACGACGGATCACGAAATCTACTTCCCTGCGCAACTTGTCTTGCCAGTAGAAAATTTTCTCGTCAGCTATGCGGAAGCGCAACGCATCCAGCACAAGGTGTTCCCACAACACACCCCTGTCATCATCACGGATGGTATTCCACCCTTTCTCGAAAGAGACAAAGCCGGTGTCGAAGGCATAACACTTGGGGCGACTGACGATCTCCCGCTTGCCGCCACCATGAAAGGGGCGCAGCAGATGCACCGCATGGGCAATTTGCATGGCCTCGATATGGGCCTTAACCGTTGGACGGCTCAACTCGCTTAGGTTTGCCAATTGGCTGTAATCCAGTTGTCCACCACTCTGGCGCAGCAACAACCGGAACAAGGACAGAAATCCCTGGCGATTACGGATACCGAACAGTTCCAGAATGTCCCGTGCGTAAAAGCTGTCGATCCATTCGTTGAAAAAGGTGGGTTCCTTGCATTTGGCCAGCAATGCTTCGGGCATCCCGCCATGCAACAGGCGATGGTTCAGGTCACGCACACCAAAGGGTTTGGCGCATTCCTCCCATAGTATGGGATACAAATGAATCGATTCTTTACGACCGGTGAGTGAATCGCGGAATTTGTGAGTCGCCGCCAGAGTGGAAGAACCCGTAGCGATTACCTTCAAATCGGGATATTCGTCGGCGGCAATCTTGAGTAAACGGCTTGGGTCTTCGAGACGATGCACCTCATCAAAGATCAGTACACTGCCCTTATCCTGGCTGTCGAGGTATAGTTCTGGGTCCTCAAGTGATCTAAGAGTAGATGGCAGATCGCAGTTTATGTACACCGCATCGGGTAGCATCTGGGTCAAGGTGGTCTTACCCACCCGGCGCACACCGGAAAGCCAGACAATTGACCGCCGGGTCCATGCCTGTAGAACCCGGTCCAGCCAGAGAGATCGCTTAATCATATTATTGTATTATGCATACAGACGACCAAATGTAAAGTACGATTACCAAATGGCTGGTTTTTGGAGTTTCATTTCATATGCATGATGCCTTCCTTTAAGTGTAAATTGTGGTCTGTCCCTTATTGTTCAAATATCAGTTGCTTGGCGTGGTGCGGCCCCAATCGCTTTGACATAAATTGGTTTGTACTACATAATGTAATACAGGAGCCGCCATTATGCCATCAAGTACACGTTTGGATAAAGAAACCGAGTTAGTTCTACAAAAAGCTGCCAATTACTTAGGTACAACTAAATCTGAAATTGTAAGAAAATCAGTAAGGCAGTACTGTGAGAAAATCTTGCTAGAAAAAGAGCATTCACCTTGGGAGATATATCAATCCATTCATCAGCCTGGCGGAAGTGGTCATGGTGAGCGTGTTCAAAAAAGTAGGGAAATACTGATGAAAAAACTAGAGATGGACCGTAAAAAGTGGTCCTCATAGATACAGGACCTATTGTTGCCTTATTTGACGAATCTGAACCAGCCCATGAAAAGTGTAAGTCTACACTTCATAGTCTTCAATCCCCACTAATAACGTCGTGGCCCGTTTTAACAGAAGCATTTTACCTGCTTAATGATTGGCAAAAAGGCCAGGATGAGCTTTGGCAGTTCATACTTAACGAAGGTTTACAAATTGTTGAGGTGCCTGCCAATGGTCATGGAAGAATGAGAGAATTGATGGCTAAATACTCTGATAATCCCATGGATTTGGCCGATGCTACGATTGTGTTGTTGGCAGAGATTCACAAAATTAAAACAATTTTCACACTCGATATCAGAGATTTTTCAGTCTACCGCCCAAAACACTGCAAATATTTTAAAATTATGCCTGATTAGTGTCTATAAAGGGCGTCGTGACGTCCCCATGAACGAACAGGCCGGCCGCTCGGTGAAGATAGCTCTATCGAATAAGCCAAGCAGCTATTACAGAGGCTTGGCGTGGTCAGACCCGATCGATCTAGATATATCAGTTAAATATCAGTTGCTTGGCGTGGTGCGACCCAAATTATTACCTAATCATTATGTCTGAAATCAGCACTAGGCAATCGGATATAATCGGGTATAATCGGGTAATGAATTGGATGTGAGGCTTTAATGAAAGACCCTAAAATCACCGTTGGCCAAGACATGCTCCAGCTTATTTCGGAACTCGATGAATTTAAAGGAAAATGGCTTGCCCTCAAAACAATGTCCCCAGAGCGCCTGCAACAATTGCGCAAAGTGGCAACGATTGAAAGTGTTGGTTCTTCCACGCGCATAGAAGGGGCTAAGCTCAGTGATGCGCAAGTAGAAACATTGCTGTCCCACCTGACATCCACCTCTTTTAAAACGCGAGATGAGCAAGAGGTCGCCGGTTATGCCGAAGCTATAGATTTGGTTTTTCAATCCTATGAAGATTTGCATCTAACGGAGAACCATATTCGACAATTGCATCAGCAGTTGCTTCGTCACAGCGATAAAGATGAACGCCATCGCGGGGACTACAAGACATTAGCAAACCATGTTGTTGCCAAGGATGCACAAGGGCGTGAAATCGGCCTTGTGTTTGAGACAGCCACACCGTTTGATACGCCGCGAGAAATGGAAGAATTGGTCAAATGGACTGCGAAGGCCATTGCCGAGACATCAATGCATCCCTTGTTGATCATTGCAGTATTTAATGTTGTGTTTTTAGCAATCCATCCATTTCAGGATGGCAATGGAAGATTATCGCGAATTTTAATCACGTTAATGTTATTACGCGCGGGCTATGATTATGTGCCTTATGCTTCTCTTGAAAGTGTTGTAGAAGAAAACAAAGATCTTTATTACAGCGCGTTGCGCCGCACGCAAACCACTCTAAAACAGGATTCTCCCGATTGGGAACCTTGGTTAGGTTTTTTTCTGCGCTGTCTGAAAAAGCAAAAAGCTAATTTGGCGGTAAGAATTGAAAAAGGACAGGAGCAGGTTGATACGGCTTTGCCAACGTTGTCCTTGGAAATATTAAAACACTTACAGGATAATGAGCGGCTAACCATAGCGGAAATAGTCAAACAAACTGGCGCAAACCAAAATACATTAAAAGTACGCTTGCGAGAACTTGTCAATGAGGGTCGCGTGAAACGTCATGGCAAAGCGCGCGCAACGTGGTATAGCCTGTAGCTTTTTTACAGTCGCGCTTGAAATCCTTAATCGCACGATTTTGCGGCCAAAAACAGGGTATTAAGGCCATATATGGGTATCAATTTAGCACATTGCAGTTAAATATCAGTTGCTTGGCGTGGTGCGACCCCAATCACTCCCAATCACTTCTGGCAATATTTTTCATACCCTGTCATATATGTTCAATTAAATAAGGTACACTTTTATACTTTACGAAATCTTTTATTGTCCTTTAAGTAAACAACTGCTATCCTTTAAGAAAACCAGTTTCTTAAAGGACAAATAATGAGCAATAAAGAAAGGGGTGAGAAAATAAGGCGTCAGATTCTTCGAGACGTAAAATATCATCCTACTGATATTGCAAAACATATTGCGAATATTTTCTCAATAACTCCTCAGGCAGTTAATAATCATATCAAACGTTTAGAGAAAGGGGAGTGGATATCTTCTACAGGTGTTGGGAAAGGCAAGAGATACTTTCTAGGTGATGTCCGTGAATATCAAGCTTTATTTCCACTGGTTGAAGGTCTTGCAGAAGATAAGGTCTGGACAGACCACTTTTCTTTTATTTTTGAAGAGCTACCAGAAAATATTGTAGATATATGTCACTATGGATTCACTGAGATGGTTAATAATGCTATTGATCACTCAGGTGGTACAGATGTATATATGTCCATATATAGAAAGAAGGAACACATTGTAATGTTCGTCATAGATGATGGTGAAGGTATTTTTAAAAGAATTAAGAGATTATGCAATTTAAATGATGAAAGACAAGCATTATTAGAACTTTCTAAAGGAAAGTTAACTACCGATCCTGACAATCACTCAGGAGAAGGAATATTTTTTACTTCAAGAGTATTCGATAAATTTGAGATAGAATCTAAAGAATTGGAATATAGTCATGATCATAAAAACGAATTTGATTTTATTGTTGATTCAAAAATACCTACGGAAAAAATAGGAACGCTTGTATATATGCTTATACAAAGAGATTCTCAACGTAATACACAAGATGTGTTTGATGAATTTACAGCAGGACCGACTGAATTTCAATTCAGTAAAACAGTAATACCAGTACGATTAGCACAATATAAAAATGAAAAATTGGTATCTCGCTCACAAGCAAAGCGTTTGCTAGCAAGGGTAGAAAATTTTGAGAATGTTTTATTTGACTTCGATGAAGTAACCAATATTGGTCAAGCTTTTGCTGATGAGATATTCAGGGTTTATGCGCAAAGACACCCAGAAATTGCCCTAGTGCCGGTTAATATGGTAGAGAATGTAAAAAAAATGGTAGGAAGGGCAATTAATGCAGCTAAGACGAAACGAGAAATCTAGTATCAAGTTTGAAGTACAACAGATAGTAATTTTGATGCGCCTATTAATCCTTAGCAGCATATGGCCGTAAAAATTAGGCCCGTCACCTGAGACGACCACAGCCTCAATTGTATGAAAAGGTTAGGCCACATAGCTTTAGAGTTTTACTAAACTTCCGTATGTAGTCCGAGCCAGATTTGTACAATCTCTAAACGCACGCACTGAAATAACCTCGACAATATCTCACCCAAAATCATTAATCGCATGATTTCGATGCCAAAAACAGGACATTAAGGCCGTATATGGATGTCATTTTGGCATATTATAGTTAAATATCAGTTGCTTGGCGTGGTGCGACCCCAATTACAACCCCAATTACAGCATATTTTACTTGAGAATCGGACATATTTGTCCGATAATTAGTTTATGACAGGGAAAGAGTTTATAAAACGGGTTCAGAAATTAGCTAAAAGACAGGGGGTTACGAGCAAGTTAGATCAAAAACGTGGTAAAGGTAGCCATGTCACGCTTTACTATGATAGCAAGTTTACTATTGTTCGAAATCCAAAGGATGAACTCAAAAAAGGAACGTTGAACGCCATGCTTAAGCAAATCGGACTAACTATAGATGAAATATGAGTAATAAAAAAATGCTACGTTTTACTTACAGAGCACAATTCAGCCCTGATATTGACGATGGTGGTTTTGTCATTACCTTTCGTGATTTACCAGAAGCTATCTCACAAGGAGATACTGTAGAAGAATGTATTATTGAAGCTGCTGACTGCTTGGAAGAAGCAATTGCTGCACGAATAGATGACCAGTTGGATATTCCAGTACCAACGGAATCGCAAGGTGATGAATATGGAATTGCAGTACCACTGCAAACTGCAATGAAGGCCGCACTATATATTGCTATGAAAGAAGAAAATATTTCTAATGTAGAATTAGCAAGTAGGCTATCAGTAAACGAAAAAGAAGTAAGACGAATATTAGACCCGCATCATGGATCAAAATTACCAAATATGCAGCGCGCATTATCTGCCTTAAATAAACAAGCTGAATTAAGCATAGTCTGAGTATCCAAAGAAACCTTACCATGGTATTAAATCGGGCGCACAAAGGACGCGCGCCGTTTATGTCTGCCGATAGGCTCAGCGTGAATTCAAGTCTTTACCCTCGTTCCCGCGCAGAGCGCACATCGTTATACATAAGTTTTGCTGATACGGTATTTTTGGATATAGGCGTTTTAAATGACCAACTCTTGGAGGTTTACACGGTGTGTTGTGGTTTCATTTAAATTGTTATCGCCAGCAAGGCTTGCTCCTACAAATAGGCAATACCAAAATTTTGCACATAACGGGTAGGAGCCGGCCGTGCCGGCGATTGTCAGAGCTATGTGTAAACTGAAAACTGTCTACGTTGACAAAGTGTGTGTCTAGCTTCGATTTATGGTTAACGATGTGCGCAGAGCGCGGGAACGAGGAACGTGATTACAAAAATGTGCATGCGGATTCGGCTGCGTTAGATGCAGTTGATCTTGTAAATTGTGGTCTGTCCCTTATTGTTCTTATTGTTCCCTGGTGGATTTGCTGATGGATTGGAGCGTAACTGTGTTACAACAGCAGGTTTTTCTTCTCAAGTATCTCTAATATAACCATATGAAGAAATTGGAAATGGAAGTGGTAATATTTACATTGTGGATGGATATCCTAAGAGATACACTCTATTTTGGGAATCAGAAAATTCTGCAAATATTCGCGGACCTATATGAGTAACGCACCTAACAAATAAATAATTAGGACAACAATGGAGCGTAGAATGATTACCTTCAAAAAGCTGTGGGAAAGCCATCCATCTATAAATGGAGAAAAAAATCCCTGTACTACAAATGGAAAGAAGAATTTCAATGATCAATGCGCTATACGAGTGGGTGTTGCATTATCGATATGTGGGATAGATACATCTACCCTTCCAGGGGCGGTCCACTGTTAGCATGGCCACACCAAATCACAAGGTCATGTAATCAGAGCTGAAGAATTAGCTAATGGCCTATCTAAACGCCTAATTCCTGGCGTTCAAAAATTAGTCAATGTCAAGCCTGATGAGTTTTCGGATGAGTTACAAGGAAAAAGTGGGATTATTTTCTTCAAGGATTATTGGCAGCGGGAAAGCAATGGCGTTAAGGAAGCTTTCAGAAATCGCAGCGGAGATCATATTGACTTATGGAATGGATCGAGACTAACAGATCCATTTTCATGGGCTAGAATTCACGCTCGCTTTGGGTCATGGGGTATACATTCATTCCGTGATGACCTTTCTGACTTCGAAGAATCAAAAGAAATATGGTTCTGGAAAGTTTTATGAATCTAAAAAAATGGGCGTCCATCGTTGGTGGAGCAATTATTGTATTTGTGCTCGGAAATCTAGCCCCCGTTACTAATCTTTACTCTAAGTACATCGTACGCAGTCACGATGATGAAGACACTCTAGTCGCGACCGTCATACTAGTAGAGTGGCCCTTACTATTAATTACAGGTGCATTATGTGGTTTGTTTTTCTATAAAATAATCCTAACAAAGCGCTCCTAGGGGTAAACCTACCCTGCGCTTCGGATTGCCCCTGTACTCGGCGTAAGCGTCAGTATAAGTAGCTAACGGAAATTCAGGACACCCATATACTTGAACCTAACGATATTGAAATTAATCAATGAGTTGCATAGGCTCAAATTAGTGGGAGTTCCAGAAATCCCATTCAAATAACATCCTTACTATTGGCAGACAACCCAACATTTCTCCAGGCCATTTATCATATCAATCTTTGCCAAAAATTGCTGTTTTCGTACAGC
>Ga0316187_10003355_pt1 | contig 13946 bp, 15 predicted proteins | sample CroRivburrow1_MG_FD_204927 | JGI IMG/M metagenome (GOLD analysis project Ga0316187, IMG submission 204927) | Coastal sediment microbial communities from Maine, United States - Cross River worm burrow 1 | ecosystem: Environmental > Aquatic > Marine > Coastal > Sediment | place: USA: Maine...
TCTCATTCTGCATGACTGAAAAGTGGAGATGCTTATCGCTACCCAGCAGGTAGATGGTGCCACCATCAGCCCCGGAAACCTTCCTGGCTCCAGTCAGCAAAGAGGAGAGCACATCGCCCGTACTCTGTTTAGTGGCTAGCGTATGCGCGATATTCTGAAGTTCCGAGAACCGGGTCAGTAGCTTGCCTTTCATTCAGCTTCTCCTTTCACGCCATCAGTGATCATCGGTTTCTAGAACTGCTCATCACAGTCATAAAGCGATTATCCCTGTTTCTGATATGAAATGGTATATCCCTTGCAAGCTTTTCTGAAATGATTCTTGCGCGCTCTCTGGGGTTACCGTGGGTGCCGGATACCCCTGTTCCTATGCTGCTCAGTTTGGCCAGGACATGCTGAAAGCGGGTAGCGTCGTAACCAGCGGTGCGCAACATGGAAAGTGCCACCAGATCTGCCTCCTGTTCCTTGGAACGACTGTAACCTTTGGCAGCAAAATCGACCATCATGCCAGAAAGATTGTTCAGCCCTCCGGCAAGGTCAGCCAGTTTTTTTACCTTTTCAGAGGCGTATCGCTCACTTGCTTCACTGAGAATATCCTTCATCAACTTGTCCCTGTACTGCTTTTTGATCGAGCTGATGGGGTGATCGAGAACGAGGTGGGATATTTCATGAGCAAGAATCGCTGCAAGCTCGTCCTCGCTCTCCGTTTTTGCGACCAGTGCGGTAGTGATAAAGATGAATCCGCCCGGTACAGCATAGGCGTTCACGCGGCCCGGTTCATCCAGCACGATAAAGTGATAGCCGGAATAGATCTCAGGCCTTGCCGAGGCCATTGCCAAGGTCTGGCCGATCGCAGAGACATAGGTCTGCAGGCCACTCCGATTGAGCAGGCGGTGATCCGAAAGCAGGCGGGCGCCACTGGCACGTCCGATGTAATAGCGCTCCTCCTCGGAAAATGACCGCGTTGCCTTGGATACGGCCTGGCCGTATTGAAGCACCTTACCGACATCAATGTTCTGTAAATCTTCGAGGCTGAAATCAAAAGCAGGCAGTGTGGATGCCGGGAAGAGAAGCAGTAGTAGCAGAGCAAGTGATTTTCTATTCATTTGCATACTCCCCAAGCCTGCCTTCTTTGCGGAACCCTTTCAGGCTTGTTTCAGGGCGAGTCACCGTGGAGACCTGTTCGGCCTTGTCCATCAGGTCGTAACGCAGTCTTCTATTTTTTCGGTTTTCCCTTTCGACCTCAGGCGAAAAGCCTTTGGTAGCAGCAGCCATATCCGACTGGGTAACCTCTCCAGAGCGGGAAAAACTCTGAAACCTGGCAGCCTTTACAACAGATTTTGAGGTGATGTAACCGTTCACTCTTCCATCACTGACCTGATAGTAGATGCCGGATGCACCAAGGTAGGTGACAGTCGTACCTTTTGGCAAGGTTCTGATTACGTTGCTTCCAAAAGCTCTTGGCGCACTCTTCATCACTGCCTCGGAGAGCGAAATGCGCAGCACACTTCCTCTGTTGATGCTATCACCTGCAGCATGCGCTAGAGCGGGTAGAATCAGCAATGTTGCCGCGGTCAGACTACTTAGAATCAGCTTTAAATACGCCATTCCAGCCTCCTTGAGATGATGTTTCATCCAGTGTCTCTATTCTTCGCAGAAATTCAATTGAAGGTGGATCGTCCGGGATCTGATCGAATACTGCTATGAATTTCCTCTTTGCAGAGACGAAATCACCTTTACGATAGCATGTTAAACCCTCTTCGAAGATCTTGGCTCCTGCCAATATGTTGTCTGCTACTTCACCCATATTGCCAAGAAGCTCATAAACATGCACCGGTTTCTTCTTTCCAATTACCTGAATGGCATCGAGCTCCCTGACAGTAAACTGATCGCCTGCAAGTTTTTTGGTTTTTTCTGAAATCATCAGATGGGTGCCGTAGAACTTGTTTGCCGCCTCAAGACGGGAAGCGAGATTCACAGCATCGCCCATGATGGTGTAGTTCATTCTGGTGCGCGACCCCATATTGCCTGCCAACATAGGCCCGCTGTTGATACCCATTCGTACATAGAGTTGATCCCTGCCTTCGGCGGCCCATTTTCTGCGTAGCTCCTGTAGTTTCTGCTGCATCTCTAGCGATGCCTGCAGTGCAAGGCGGGCATGATCATCCCTGTAGATCGGGGCACCCCAGAAGGCCATGATTGCATCACCCTCAAACTTATCCACGGTGCCGTGATACTTGCCGATGATATCGCACATTTCAGTGAGATACTCATTGAGCAGTGAGACCAGTTCTTCAGGTGAGAGCCTTTCAGAGATAGTCGAAAAACCTGCAATATCGGAAAAGAAGGCGGTCATGGTTCTCACCTCACCGCCAAGCAACAGGCGTTCAGGATTATCAACCAGCGCCTTAACCACATCGGGTGAGAGATACTGGCCGAATGCGCTGGTAACAAAGTGCCGCTGCCTTGCCTCTGCCATGTAGTTAAAGCCAGTCGCCAGAATAAAACAGCCGATGAGATTGACTGAAGTTGCCGCCACATCGATCAGCAGGCCATGGTGCCTGAACAGGTATGCCGCAACACCATTAACCAGGAGTAAAAGCAGGAAGGTAAAGGCAAAACCGGTTGTGGCACGGTATCTGGCTACAACAAAAGTCAGAAGTAGGGAGGTGAGAAAGAGAACTGGTAGCACATAAATCGGCTCATATCGACTTACCAGAAAGCCACCCTCCAGAATGTTATGGATTGCGGTGCCGTGGTAGTGGGCGCCGGGATCGTTAGTCTTGTTAAACGGGTTCGGTCTGAAATCTTTCAGTTCGGTCGCATCGGCACCGATGATGACGACCTTGTCTTTAAATAGCGCAGGGTCGTAGTAGGGAACCCCTCCCTCATCCATCTTGATCTGCGATTTGATGACCCGAAGCAGCAGGTACTTGTCGTAAATACCGGAGTCACCAAAATAGAGCGGGCGCGCCATGCCTTCGGAATCAAGGGGAATTCGCCGCTGGATCGAGGGGCCGGAGAGCAGCAGATCACTTCCCTCCATTTGATAAGAGGTAATGCCGAGCATGGAGGCTGCCGCAGCAAGAGAGAGGGATGGATGGAAACGATTGCCGCTGCGTATCAGCATGGGAATACGGCGGCCAATGCCATCGCTATCCTGCACGAACTTTACATCCCCAACCCCTTTTGCACGGTTTGTGAGTTCTGCAACGGGGGCTCTCAGGTAAGGTGTGTCATCAAACATCTTTTCATCAGCACCATCCACCTTTAATGCGAACCTTTCTGTTATTAACTTGTTATTCTGTGCAGCTTTCTCTGACATGCTGCTTTGGTTTGTGCTGGAGAGTTTTGCCAGAATGACACCTGCATTCTCAATGGCATTGCCAAAATCGATATCATCCTCAAGCCCATGCACGGATCGCTCCGTGAAAATCATATCGAAAACAATTTCGCTGGCGCCTGCATTTTTCAGGAAGCGGATTGCCTCTCCATAGGCTGAGCGGGGCCAGGGCCAACTGATCCCATCCACCTCATCAGCTTCGATCAGGCTGGCATCAGTGATCAGAAGGTATACGACAGGTTTGCTGGCAGGTGAAGAGGAAAATAGGGTTTGTAACCGGTCAGATGCGGCATGGTGGGCTGTTTGGAAAGCATCACCAATGTAAAAAATGGAGAGTAACGAAGTGAAAACAGTACATAACAACAGCAAGCGGGGAGTGCTTCTGGCACTCCGTTTTACTGCTGCAGGGGAGTCAGAATTAATCTCCGACCACCTGATGCTGAATCACTCTAGCCGGCTGATTACAGCGGAAATGTTGAAGGAGTGTTCTTTCCTTGCCATTTCTGGCACAAAGTACTCGCAAGCGGGTGGGGGTTGATTGGTCGAGCATAATACAATTCTAGACCAATATCCGGTTTTTTCCATGAAAGAGGTTATGTCTAAAGCTGCGTAAGCATAATTTGGATGACAGAAGTCGGATGCCTCAAACTATTCAACGAAGCAAAGACGTTATTCCGTTAATTCATGCATATTTATAGTGCAACCCTGTTTTCAGTGGGATAGTTTTTTTAGCTGAGCTTCCAGTTCGGCAACCCGGGCATCCAGAGCTTGTAGCTCCTCTTTCGCTTTTCTCAGCATCGCTTCCTGCACCTGCATGCGTTCATGCGTAACGACATCGAACTGTGACAGGGCATTTTCGACAATACTGCGTACCTGTGTTTCGGCACCCTGTTTCAGGCCGCCAAGCATGCGAATGCCGCCGGCAATTTTCTCCGCAATATCATCCAGTGGCTGCTGATTATCTGACATCTTTTACTCCGATTTACTCAGGATCATTTTTCTTTTCTGCTTATCATTATCGTTAACAATAGCGCCTTTCAGATAGGCGGTATCTCCTGAAGGAAGCTCAATCTTTAGCCACCCCTTGACGTTACTATTACTTGCTTCAAGGCGGGCACCAGGGCGGGCCCATCCAACACGTGGTGATTTACTGTTGGGATCCTGTCTCAGGCTGTTGTACTTCTTGGTGTTGAAGCGGGCTCTCTTTGAGAGCTTTTTCAGTTTACCATCAATCATCTCAATGATGGCATGTTCAACCGATGCTTCACGGGTGCTTCCCTTGGCCTTCACATAAACTGTGGTCAGTTCAGGAGTCTGTATTCTCAGCGTGATCTCACCATCAAGACGTTCATTGCCGAAGCCTACGCCGTAAGCACCATCACTCTGAATCTCCAGTATATCAACATCCAGCTTCATTGTCTGGAGGCTCATCTGCACGGCGGTCAGGGTTTTGCGCATGCTAGCGGGATAACTCTTCTCTTCACCTACAAACTGACTCCCCACCATTTCAAACAGTGCGCCGGGGATAGCGGAGACGGCAGATATGGCAACACAGCCTGAGCAGGCGAGAAGTACGAGAACGGCTACAGTCCGAAGGATCATGATGTGCCCCATTGCTTTGCCTCAGGGTTAGGGATGTTCAGATGGTCGAATACGCGATCAACGAGAAAGTCGGTGATTTCATCAAGCGACTGGGGGCGATGATAAAAAGCAGGCATGGCTGGCATTATATCTACTCCCATGCGGGAAAGCTTTAGCATGTTTTCCAGATGAATCGACGAAAGTGGTGTTTCCCGGGGCACGAGGATCAGCTGTCGCCTCTCTTTCAGTATCACGTCGGCAGCCCGTTCAATCAAGTTGTCCGACAAACCTGCTGCAATCCGGCCCAGCGATCCCATCGAGCAGGGGATTACCACCATGCGTTTGATGCCTGCAGAACCGGATGCAGCGGGTGAAAACCAGTCCGTTAGTTCATAGCAGCGAATAAGAGGGGAGGGGATATCGAGGTGGTTGGAAAGTGCAGTAACCGTAGCATCGATTCCGTCGGGAAGATCCAGGTCAGCTTCTTGTTTGAGCACTACCCGTGCAGCATCAGAGAGCAGAATATGCTGAGGCACGCCAGCCAAGGCCAGGCGCTGAATCAGTCGCAGGCCATAGGCAGCACCTGATGCGCCGGTCATGGCCACGATTACCGATTCCTGATGTGTGCCGGTGTTACTCATGATCTGCCGCCCTTGAATTTACTGTTGCCTGAAACTGTAAAAGATATTCAGATAAGGGCAATGCCCGGTTTAACCTGCTTCATCAGCCAATACAAACCGTCACTCTTGCCATCCAGCCCTTTCCAGCAGTGAGTGAAATCACATCGAGAAACTCTCACCAAGATAGAGGCGGCGAGCATCGGGGTGGGCAATAACCTCATCAGAAGTGCCATGCACAATGATCTCTCCAGCGCTCATCAGGTATGCCCTGTCGCAGATCGAGAGCGTATCGCGGACATTATGGTCGGTAATCAGGACACCGATCCCCTTGGTTTTAAGTTCAGCGATAATGGCCTGAATATCCTCAACGGCAATTGGATCAACGCCGGCAAACGGCTCATCCAGCAGAAGGAAACGCGGCTTGCTAACCAGAGCACGGGCAATTTCGGTGCGCCGGCGCTGACCACCCGATAGCGTATAGGCCTTCTGGTCTTTCACCCCTTCGATACCGAGCTCAATGAGAAGGTTTTCCAGCTCCTCCTCAACCTGAACATCTGGAAGGTTCAGCGTTTCGAAGATGGCCAGCAGGTTTTCGCGAACGGTCAGTTTACGAAAGATGCTCGCCTCCTGCGGCAGGTAGCCGATGCCACTGCGGGCTCTTAAATGCATCGGTTGTGCCGTGATATCTCGATCATCAAGTGAAACCTGACCGCTATCGGCGGTAATCAATCCGCATACCATGTAGAAACTGGTAGTTTTTCCAGCCCCATTCGGCCCCAGCAGGCCGATACATTCTCCTGAGAAGAGGTCGATATCGACGCCGGAGACCACCTGTTTGTTACGATAGCTTTTGCACAATCCTTTGGCGGAGAGGTGGTGGACACTACTCATTTTATTTTCCTTTTCTGGGCAGGACTACCTGGCTCATCTGACTCGATGGTCATATGCGTTCTTCCACCTTTATCAGGTTGGACAACGGTTTTCTCGCGAGTCATGTCATGTATGATGGTTTCACCTTCAATGCGGTTGCCTGCCTGCTCCAGTACGGCATGACCAATCAGGGTCAGGATATTATTCTTTTGATCCAGAATCGCTTTCTCTGAGCTGCCGGTGATATCCTTTTGAACAAGCCGCACATGGCCAAAAGCCTCCGCCCGATCCAGCTCATTGTTCTTGTAGTAGGCGAAAAGTCTATCGCACCAGAGTTCGAAATCATCCCGTTTCAGGTGAACCTTGTTGATGAATTCCGCCCGTTCGATTTTATGCAGGAAGACCATCTTGTCCGATTCTATCTCCATCGCTCCGGCCCAGAGCTGGGTCGGTATTAGAAAGAGTACTACAATTGCCAGAATTCTGATCACTACTTCACTCCCTGCCATTTCGGATCGCTATCCAGAATCCATATGCCGCCATCCACAGTGATCTGATCACTGTTTCGCTGCAAGTGCATATCTTTACCTTTGGCCGAGATTGTTTCCCCCTTGATGGAAAAATTCTCGGGTACGTGGACTTCATCCAACGTGCTGTTGTAGATCAGCGACTCGGTCTGCATCACCCATCCTTCGTAGTTGACGTTGACCTGGCTCTGAAAGTGAATGTTACGCAGAAGTGGTTCAAACCACGCCTGCTTGCCATTGATAATCACTTCACGACCCTGCTGGGTGAAGAGCGTCAGCACAGGCAGGATCAGGTGCATCTTTCCATCCAGTTGCTGCTTAGCCTCTGTGGCACGCAACTGCCAGATGATTTTCCCATCCTTTCGTTCGACAATGACAGGACTCTCTACCTCGGTTTTAGGCTTCTCAGTTGTTTCCGTAACCGTTTCAACCTCTGCAGGGCCTGCGAACCACATCAGAACAATGGCCAGTATGATACTTCCCACTGAAATAGTGAGGCTTGCCCATTTCATCCATCGCCAGATTTGCATAGGGGAGCTGTATTACCAGCCGCAATCTTGAGGGGAAACGTTGTAACGCTTGAAGACGATCTCATCCCACGCGTTTTTTGCCAAAAGCAATCCCTCTGTTGCCTGGCGGATGGCTCCTCGTCCTCCGGGGTGATCTGAAATCCAGTCGACATGGTTAAGCACCGACAGATGCGCATCGGCAGGTGCCAGGCTTAGGCCGCATGCGTACATAGGTGGAAGGTCGATGACATCGTCACCCATCATAGCGCATTGTGCAGCCGGAATGCCGGACTCCTGTTCCAACCTTGCCAGCCCCTCAGCCTTATTCAGGCATTTTTGAATCACATATTCGATGCCCAGGTCGGTTGCACGTTGTTCAACGACAGGGGAGATACGTCCGGTGATAATGGCAACCTGTATGCCCGCCCGCTGGATCATCTTGATGCCGTGGCCGTCACGCACATTGAATGCCTTATGCTCATCGCCATTTTTGTCCATGATGATGGAGCCGTCAGTGAAAACGCCGTCAACATCGAGAATCAGCATGCGGATATCAGCCGCTTTATCTAAAGGAAAATCAAATCCTTTTTTTTGCTCCATCAGACGCCTCCCTGGAGAATATCATGCATGTGTACGATGCCGACGATCTTCTCATCATTTCCCTCATAAACGAAGAGCACCGTAATCTTGCGCTCTTCCATCAGGTGTAGTGCCTCACTGGCAAGCTTTCCTGCTTCAATCTTCATCGGGTTTCTGTGCATCAGTTCACGCACAGGTGCATCGAGGTCCATATGCCCGGACTCCAGAATTCGGCGCAGGTCACCATCGGTGAGGCAACCACTCACGTTGCCATTCTCATTAATGCCGGTAATACCGAGCCTGTGCCTGCTCATCTCCATAATAGCATCACGAAGTTTGGCATCGTGAGCAACCATCGGCAGGTCATCGCCCTGATGCATGACATCGGCCACACGCAGTAATTTTTTGCCAAGGCTTCCGGCTGGATGCACACGTGCAAAGTCCTCTTCTTTAAAGCCGCGCTGATTGAGGATGACCACTGCCAGCGCATCACCGAGCGCCAGAGTGGCTGTAGTGGAGGCGGTGGGGGCAAGGTTCAGTGGACATGCTTCAAGGGTGACAGGGATGTGCAAAACGGTATCGGCATGCTGCGCCAGTGTTGACTGCTTGTTGCCGGTAATGGCGATTACTTTAGCACCGCGCCGTTTGATCTCCGGCAGCAGACCACATACCTCTCGGGTTTCGCCACTGTGAGAGAGGGCAAGAACGGCATCGGAGCCAGTAATCATGCCAAGGTCACCATGCTGCGCTTCAGCGGCATGTACGAAGAAAGCCGGGGTGCCGGTTGAGGCGAAAGTGGCGGCAATCTTCTTGGCAATGATGCCTGATTTACCCATACCGAGAACAACGAGTCGCCCTTCAATATTGAGTATTGTCTCAACGGCTTGTGTAAAGCTCTCATCCAGTGCATCACGCTGTGCTTTCAGTGCATCAATTTCGATGTTGAGTACTTCGGTGGCCTTTTCAAGCCACTGCTGCGTATTCATTGTGGTCATACCTTAGCCCCAGGCAAGCTGTGCGGAATTTTCTTTCAGACGACCCAGAAGCGGGGCGGTTTGGGTCTGAAAACGTTGCCTCTCTGTAGTTGCCACCGGCTGTGCCGGAGGATGTTTTACTGTCAGTGGATTTACAGCACGGCCACGGGAGCGGAACTCGAAATGCAGGTGCGGGCCTGTTGCCAGTCCGGACATGCCTACATAACCGATGATTTTACCCTGACGTACCTTCATCCCTCTCTTAATACCTTTGGCATAGCTGCGCAGGTGCGCATAGGCACTGGTGTGGTTGCGGTTGTTGTGGCGAATCGATACATAACGACCATAACCGCCTTTCCAGCCGACAAAGGTGACATGGCCGTCGCCAATGGCATGGATCGGGGTGCCGCTTGGGGAGGCGTAGTCGACACCGCGATGGGCGCGGGTGTAACCGAGCACCGGATGTTTGCGTTTCGTTTTAAAGGTTGAAGAGATACGGGAAAATTTCACGGGCGCTTTCAGGTAGGCCTTGCGCATGCTTTTTCCTTCAGGCGTGAAATAGTCGACCTTGCCGTCAGCCTGTTCATAACGCACGGCCCGGTACTTCTCTCCCCTGTTGATGAACTCAGCTGCCAGAATGCTGCTCTCCAGCATTCTCCCCTCATCGTTATAGCGCTCTTCGTAAACCAGTTGGTAGCTATCACCGGCTCGCAGATCACGGGCAAAATCGATATCCCAGGCAAAGATATCTACAAGGTTCATCGTGGTGCGCTGATCCATGCCTGCTCTTTCAGCAGAGGCAAAGAGGCTGTCCTGAATGGTGCCGAAAGCGATCCGCTGGCGGGAATAGACCGTGCGTTCATCCAGCTGGGCCTGCCACTCATCGGTCCCGTTCTGTTTCTGAAGGTGCAGCCGTTTTGCGCCATCGATATTGTAAAAAATGGATGTGCCATTGCTGCTGTCGATGCGGGTAAAGCTATGGCCAATCCGGATATTTCTGAGTTTGTAGGTCGCATTGGCTTTGCTGATCAGGGCGTGGCTGGTCGAGTGGTCGAAGCCAAGGTTAACCAGTGCTGAGATTGCGTTGTCGCCGGCCTTCACTTTTGTGCTCGTGGTTCGGGTGGCCTCTCCTGCCTTCTGATCCATTTGCGGCGAAATCCACTCCTCCTGAGGAAGAGAGACGTTCGCATCAACATCCCGGCCTCCGCTACTTACAAAGAGCATGATGGCAACAAAGCCGATAGCTGTACCTATCAATGGGAACCAGCCGGGGGCGGGGATACGCGGCAAGCTGACGCCTGTCGGAATTCTGCTTTGAGAAGGAAGTTTTGGAACTTTCAGTGAAAGCGAGAACTTTGGAATACGAGGCATCGAGAGACGTTTGAAGCGACCTTTACCCCTTTTTTTTCGACGACGATTCGAACCGGCAGGTTGTCCCGGTGAAATCTGGTCAGAAAAATCATGTTTAAAAGCGTTCGGCAAAGAACTCCTCCTGATTGCTGCATCTTAAGTGTGGCGCATTGCTTGTCAAAGCTTCAGAGGGCATGATTTTGCTTTTACAAAGGCTGTTTTGCGGCCGATTCAGGGAGAAAACATGCCAAGTTTAGATGTTGTCAGTGAAACCGATATGCAGGAGATGACCAATGCGGTGAATCAGGTGATCAAGGAGATTACCACCCGCTATGATTTTAAGGGGTGTAAAGCCAGTATAGAACTGGGTGAAAAGGGAATCACCGCAGTAGGTGATGATATCAATAAACTCAATACCGTAACTGAACTTCTGCGCGCCAAGCTGGTGCGCCGTAAGCTTGATCCCAAATGCCTTGAATATGGAGATCCGCAGGATGCCAGTGGTGGCTGTAAACGCCAGGAGATCACCATCAAGCAGGGACTGAGCACCGAACTGGCCAAGAAAATTGTTAAACGCATCAAGGATGAGAAGATGAAGGTGCAGGCCGCCATTCAGGGCGATCAGCTGCGTGTGACTGGCAAAAAACGCGATGATCTGCAGGCAGTGATGGCGCTGGTTAAAGGCATGGACAGTGACAGGCCTGTCTCGTTTACGAACTTCAGGGATTAGACATTGAATATCGACGCGGAGTTCCCGCTCGATCCTGATCTGATCTATTTTAATCACGCTGCGGTCGGTGTCTGGCCGCGACGTACTGCTGATGCTGTGAAGTCATTTGCCGAGCAGAATATGAAGCGGGGAGCCGCTGACTATCCCCGGTGGCTTAAAGTTGAGCGTGAACTCAGGGGGCGTTTAAAGCGGCTGGTGAATGCCGCTTCAAGTGATGATATCGCGCTCTGCAAAAACACCTCGGAGGCGCTTTCACTGATCGCTTACGGTCTACAGTGGCAAACCGGGGAGAATGTCGTTTCCAGCGATCAGGAGTTCCCCTCCAATCGTATCGTCTGGGAATCATTGCAGAACAGAGGGGTAAAGCTGCGCCTGGCAGATATTTCAGGGAGTGATCCCGAAGCGGCGATGATTGCACTGTGTGATGAAAATACACGGCTGCTTTCTGTCAGCTCCGTACAGTATGGCACCGGGTTGCGTATGGATCTGCGTCGCCTGGGACAGTTCTGCCATGATAACCACATCCTCTTCTGTGTGGATGCAATCCAGAGTCTCGGTGCTTTGCAATTTGATGCTCAGGATTGCCATGCCGATTTCGTGGTGGCAGATGGCCATAAATGGATGCTGGGGCCAGAAGGTCTGGCCCTTTTTTATTCCAATTCCAAAGCTCGTAATCAATTAAGACTGCAGCAATATGGCTGGCGCATGGTGGAGCGGGCAGGGGATTTCGATGCCAAGGAGTGGATCCCGGCAAAGGCTGCCCGTCGCTTTGAACCGGGTAGCCCCAATATGCTCGGCATCTACGCGCTCAACGGCTCTCTTTCTCTGCTTGAAGAAATTGGTATGGATCGGGTTGAGGCAGAAGTTCTTACAAGAGCAGAAACATTGATCGACTGGGTTCACAGCCGGGATGAACTTGAACTTATTACCTCTGAACAACACGGTCGCTATGCCGGAATCGTCACATTTCGTGTTCGTTCGCTGGATAACGATGGCCATGCTGATCTCTACCGCAGGCTGATGACCAATGGTTTGATCTGCGCCAACCGTGCAGGCGGCATCCGTTTTTCCCCCCATTTCTACTCTGATCTGAGCCGTTTTGAACTGCTATGGGATCGCATCTCAGCTTAGCCCGCCTGATAACAATCAGGAATCGCGCTTTTTCTAAGGCCAGCCAACGCAAGCCCTGCTTTTTTAGGCTATAATCACTTTAGATATATACAGAATTCGGGATTGAATCTGAATGCCCCGCTTTACGGAGGTCTCAGGGTGATGGAAGTGAGTCTAAAGTTTGAGCAAGCGCTGGCGGATATGGACCGGGTAACAGCCCGGGAAATCATGCTAGCCGGTGCGGATGAGCAGGGGACACTGGCCTGTGTCTCCAATATTGTCATACCAGCCCTTGAGAAGATCGGCCTTGGATGGGAAACAGGCAGATATGCCCTGGCACAGGTCTATATGAGCGGTACCATCTGCGAAGAGCTTGTGGATGAAATTCTGCCGCCGGCAGACCCCAACCGTATCAAGCAGCCTAATATGGGCATTGTCGTGCTTGAGGATTTTCATGTGTTAGGAGAGAGAATCGTCTACTCGATACTTCGGGCCAGCGGTTATGAACTGCAGGAGTTCGGACACGGCCTGCATGTCGATGAGGTGATTGAAAAGGTCAAAGAGCACGGCACGAAAATCCTGCTGGTATCCGTGTTGATGCTGCGCTCAGCCCTTCTGGTTGCTGATCTGGTTAAGCGGCTGAAGGAGGAGGGGCTTGATGTGAAGGTAGTTGTGGGCGGTGCACCGTTTCGCTTTGATCACAACCTTTGGAAGGAGGTTGGGGCCGATGCGATGGGCAAGGATGGTATGGAAGCCCGGGATATTATTTCCGGTATGTTAGGGGGTGTGTCATGAATGGTGAATCAATGACCTCACTACAGCGCGTACTGACCACGCTCGGCCATCAGGAGCCGGATCGGGTGCCGTTTTTCCTGCTGCTGACGATGCATGGCGCCAGAGAGATGGGGCTCTCCATCGAGGAGTATTTCTCCAAGGCTGAGCATGTTGTCGAGGGGCAGCTGAAACTTCGTACCAAATATCGCGATGACTGTATCTACAGCTTCTTCTACGCACCGATCGAGGTGGAGGCATGGGGCGGCGAGGTGATCTATTTCGAGGATGGTCCTCCTAACTCGGGTCGCCCTTTCATCCATGATCCAAAACAGATCAGTGATCTTATGGTGCCAGATATTCATGACACTGCCTGCCTGGCCAAGGTTCTGAAGGCGACCCAGATGATTAAGGCTGAAATCCAGGATGAGGCCCCGATTATCGGGGTGGTAATGTCACCCTTCTCACTGCCGGTCATGCAGATGGGCTTTCCCGCTTATATCAGGCTGATGTATGAGAACAGGCCGCTCTTTGAGAAGTTGATGCAGGTGAACGAGGAGTTCTGTGTTGCATGGGCAAATGCCCAGCTCGAGGCGGGGGCGACTGCGATCTGTTATTTCGACCCGGTTGCATCTACGACGGTTACCAATCGAGAGATGTATCTTGAAACCGGTTTCAAGGTGGCCCAGCGCACGATTGCCCGCATCAACGGGCCAACGGCCACCCATATGGCCTCTGGCAGCTGCCTGCCGATTGTTGGAGATATTGCCCAGACCGGTACCGCAGTGATCGGTACCAGCGTCATGGAGGATCTTGCCACCATGAAGGATACCTGCAGGGGTAAACTTACGATACTCGGCAATATGAATGCGATTGAGATGCGTAACTGGACACCTGCGCAGGCGGAGACGGTGGTTAAGGATGCAATTGCCAAGGCCGGTTCTGGCGGTGGTTTCATCCTTTCGGACAATCATGGCGAGATTCC
>Ga0316187_10003356_pt1 | contig 13943 bp, 16 predicted proteins | sample CroRivburrow1_MG_FD_204927 | JGI IMG/M metagenome (GOLD analysis project Ga0316187, IMG submission 204927) | Coastal sediment microbial communities from Maine, United States - Cross River worm burrow 1 | ecosystem: Environmental > Aquatic > Marine > Coastal > Sediment | place: USA: Maine...
GAGGTGTTGGACAACTCTGACTTCTGGTTACTCATAATCACTCAAGGTACAGGCCTCTATATGGTTGCTGGAGAGGCCTATAAAATGATTTCCGAGGTCAATTTCGAAGCGGTCCCATTTCTCTCCGGTCCGAATTACTTCATAAATTTTCACCTCAGTCAGAGCAAAGTAGCGCTGCTTGGTCTTGTTTTTAAAAAGACCGTGAAAAGTTCCAAAGATGAAGAAAAAGGAATCGCCTCTCATTTCCGTTATAATTTTAGCCTTGGCACGCTCGTCCTTGGCTTTGGCAGACAGGGTCTGGGCTCGCATCTTTTCTGCCGAATCCCCGGAAGTTTCTAGCCGGTCGGTAAAGAACATGATATCCGACAAACGAACTTGCAGCTTTTTAAACGAAGTGAGCTTGTCAAGGCCATGCACCGATATATCAACATCATACAGCAGTACCGCATCGTCAAAACTCTTTTCAGCTGGATTCTTCCAATAGATAGTGGAGCTGTTCAACTGGTCTATGGTACGGATGCCATCGTTTTTCAGATCTATTTTTCCCGTGTATTTTTTGTTAGGAGTGAAAAGAATAACTTCCCTCTGAATTGACTCCGGCATGTCCCCCTCCTTTATGATAAGTGCGATCCGCTGAAAACTGGACGTCCATCGTATCTTTATTGTAACCCTATATCAGCGGATGTCACCTTTTTTCCAGCGGATCAGATGAGTTAGCCGATATTTTGTGCATCTGCAAATAAAGGCTGAATTAGTCCTTTAGATAGTGTACCTATTGTAATCAGGAACAAAAAATGTAGTACCAGGCAGAATGCAGGGCAGCTGCGACGATATCAAGTTTACTAAACGATTAGAATGGCAAAAAAAATCGTAATAATCGGGGCGGTGGCTCTGGGGCCCAAAGTCGCCTGCAGACTCCGGAGACTCGACCCGGAGGCGCAGATCACGCTGATCGACCGCGACGATCTGATTTCCTATGGAGGATGCGGGATTCCCTACTACGTGGGCGGCGATGTCAACGACCTGGAGGATCTTTATAAAACCACCTCCCACGCCATCAGAGATGAGACGTTTTTCAGGGATATCAAGGGGGTCGAGGTACTGACCAGCGTTGAAGCCCTGGAGCTTGACCGGAATAACAACCGGGTTTTGATCCGTGAGCTGAAAAGCGGGACGAAAAGGGCGCTGGACTATGACAAGCTGGTACTGGCTACCGGGGCAAGAGCGATCCGTCCGCCCTTTCCCGGGGCCGATCTCCCTGGTGTGCTCACGGTCTCAAATCTTCACGATGCGGAAAAGATTAAGCGGCTGATGACCCAGGGCAAAATAGGCAGTGCCGTGGTTATCGGCGGCGGTGCTATTGGCCTGGAGATCAGTGAGGCGCTGACCGACCTCTGGGGTATCGACACCACCTTGATCGAGATGGAGGATCAGGTGTTGCCAACACTGCTTGGAAAATGCATTGCCCGGGCCGTGACTACCGAACTTCGGCGCAACGGGGTCAGGCTGATGCTGGCCGAGCGGGTTATGAAAATAACCGGGCAAGAGCGGTCGGAGGGACTTGAAGTTCATACCACCTCCGGTCCATTGCAGACCGATGTGGTCATCCTTGCCGCAGGAGTGAAACCTAATACCGATCTGGCTGCTGAGGCCGGCATTGCCCTGGGACGCAGCGGAGGAATTCTGGTGGATAGGAGGCTGCGAACCAATGACCCTGATATCTATGCCGGCGGCGACTGCGTGGAACTAAGAAATCTGGTTAGCGGCGAGAACACCCTGATGGCCTTGGGATCGCTGGCCAACCGGCAGGGAAGGGTAATTGCCACCAACCTAAGCGGCGGCTCCAGCCACTTTACCGGCACGGTGGGAACCTTTTGTCTGAAAGTCTTCGATTTGGGTGTCTGTAAAGCCGGGCTGACCTACCGGCAGGCCAAGGAGACTGGCTATGATCCTGTCTATTCGGTAGTTGCTCAGCCCGACCACGCCCATTTCTATCCCAATTCCGAATTCATCTATGTGTCGCTGGTCGCTGACAGGAAAAGCAGAAAAATTCTTGGCATAGAGGCGGCAGGAAAACATGGGGACGGGGTCAAGGCACGGGTGGACACCGTAGCCGTGATGCTGAAGAACGGTATCGACGTCGATGAAATCTGTTGTCTCGAGACCGGCTATGCACCGCCGTTTGCCTCGGCCATGGACGTGATCAACAATGCCGGAAACAGCCTCGACAACATTCTGGCAGGCATGAACAGGCCGATTGATGCCGCCGATTTCCTGGTCGAATTCTCCCGGCAGTCGAGAAGAGTGCTCGACATCAGAGGGGAACGCGAGGCCCAGCCGTTCATGGAAAAATTCGGTTCCCGCTGGGTCAATGTACCCCAGAAAGAGTTGCGTGTCCGCTATGCTGAAATTCCTGCCGATGAACCGCTGTTTATCATCTGTGATACCGGTGCCCGGTCCTACGAAGCTCAGGTGTTTCTAGAAACCAAAGGGATAACCGACACCTTGCACATCCAGGGCGGCTATGCGATGATCAAGGTTACGGACCCTGAATTCTGATGGTACCCGGGAATTTTTTTTGTCGCATAATCTCTGCGCGACGTGAGGAAATCTTGTACTCGTAATATTCTGTGCAGATGCCCGGGTAAAATTTCTGCTGATGTCTTGATGTTTGACCAAGATACTAATATTATATAGATTCCTTGATAGATATGGAGCACCTGAAGTTAGAACCAATCGGCGTGATCAGAACGCCCTACACCAGGCTCGAAGATATGCCGATCCAACCAGGTGGAGGCAAAGACGTGCAGGGTGAGTTGATCATCGAACCCGAATACCGTGATGGATTGGCCGATCTTGACGGCTTCAGTCATATCTATCTTCTCTATCTATTCCATCGGACGAAAACAACGACATTGAGCGTCGTTCCCTTTTTGGATGATCGGCCCCGCGGAGTGTTTTCCACCAGGGCACCGGTCCGTCCAAATCATATCGGCTTGTCTGTGGTCGAGCTCAAAAGCGTTCAGGGATGCCGGGTGAAAATCGTCAATATCGACATCCTGGATGGCACTCCGCTGCTGGACATCAAGCCGTATATACAAGCGTTCGATTCGGTCGGCAAGACTCGCTCGGGGTGGATGGGATCGGAACGTTCCGAAGTGGAATCCAGACGCTCGGATAGTCGTTTTACTTAAGAGCAGGGGCAAGGTAGTGCAGCTCCTTAGAAAAACTCATCAATACAGGCCCAGCAGACATGACACACAATCAGGAAATAAAAAAGTTTATAGAACTATGGCCGGAGAGTCCCAATGGCTGTCGTACAGTTTTCAAGAGGCTTTATGATTTTCTTGCAGGACTCGAAGGGACTGAGGTTGAATTTCACGTTAGGCCCGGCATCACCTATTCATTGAGGGGAATCCCCGGAAATAAGTCGGATTACCCGCTGTTTGTAATGATCGATGTCATAGAGGACCAGCCCCGCTGGCTGTCGGTCTGCTTTTACGAGAAGATGGTGACCGATTCCGAAGGATGGGGGGACTGCGTCCCGGGCGGGCTGCTCGGCGAAGATGGAATATGTTTTGACATCGAGTCGGAGGATGCCGGCTTGACTGACTACCTGCAGGAGCGTATCGCTGAAGCCTGCAAAGCCTTAGGCAGCTGAGATGGGAAGCATAGAGATTGTTGTTGATAACAAGGCCGCTGAAGGATTTGCAGCCGAACACGGTTTTGCTCTGTGGCTCAAAGGGGACGAGCGGGAAATTCTTTTTGATACGGGCAATCAAGAGGCCTTGCTGCCCAATTGCCGAAAACTGGAGCTGAATTTCTCCAGCCTGACCGACCTGGTGCTCAGCCACGGTCACTATGACCATACCGGCGGTGTCGATTCGGTGGTACGGGAGACGAAAAATATCCAGGTATACTTGCATCAGGCCGCCATGCAGCCGCGATATTCAGAGAAAGACGGGGAAACCAAATCGGTCAGGATGCCTGCCGCAGCCATGCGGTCACTCTGGGAATTACCGGAAGACTCGATTCACTGGCTTACCCATCCTTTCATGATTTCCACTAATATCGGACTGAGCGGGCCAATCTCAAGGATGACAGAATACGAGGATACCGGCGGATCTTTCTATTATGATCCGCTGGCAGAGCGGTCTGATCCAATAGAGGACGACAATGCGCTGTGGATTGATACGCCCAAGGGCTTGGTCATTTGTGTCGGATGCAGTCATGCCGGCATCGTGAATACGATTAGAGCAATCATCGACATCGTTGGCAAGGGGAATATACATTGTGTTATCGGTGGCTTGCACCTGATTAATGCGACTGCCGAGCGGTTAGAGAACACGGCCCTGGCCCTTAATGAGTTAAACCTGGGACGCTTGATCACCTGCCATTGCACCGGTGATGTCGCAACTGAATTTCTACAAACCCGATTGAATTGTGAAGTAGTGCAGGGCTACGCAGGATTTTCATTTGATTTCTGAGATGAAAGCACCCTACGGAGTAAGCAATGATTGAAAAGCGCAAACTGGGCAGCACCGGTATCGAGGTGGCCCGTATCGGCATTTCCTCCAGCTTCGGAGCCCATGCTGATGTCTTCAGGGCGGCCCTGGACAGGGGCTGCAATTATTTTAACTGGGGTACCTTTATCAAAGGACGCAGTTCCGCTTTCAGAGATTTTATCAGGCAGCTTTCCCGTGAGGGAAAGCGCCAGGAAGTGGTGATCGGTCTGTTGAGCTATTCCCATTCAGCGCTTCTGGGAGACCGCTTCCTGAAATCGGCTCTGACCCAGCTGGGTACGGACTACGTTGACGGTCTCATTCTTGGCTATTATCCGAAGCGACCTCCCCAGCGGGTGCTCGATTGGGCTGCGAAGATGAAGCAGAGCGGCTTGGTCAGGGCCATCGGGCTGACCACCCACAACCGGAATGTGGTCGTTCCGCTTAGCAAAGAGGGTATCATCGATTATTTTCATATTCGCTACAATGCGGTGCATCGCGGAGCTGAGCAGGATATCTTTCCACACCTTCAAGATGAAAGGCCAGGTATGGTCTCTTTTACGGCAACGAGCTGGGGGCAGTTAATCAAACAGAAAAAAATGCCCCCAAATACACCGTTGCCTTCTGCCGGAGATTGTTATCGTTTCGTATTGGCTCGGGATGAAATCGATGTCTGCATGATGGGAGTCAGAGATCTGACCATGTTTGAAGACAATATGAAAGTCCTCGAAAAAGGGCCCATGACGCCTGAAGAACTAGACCGGATGCGGGCCATCGGCGACCACATTTACCGTTAAGCAGCCGTTGAGAACGGGCTTAATGTTTTACTAGACCCCGTAGAGGTAGTGGCAGACACGGCAGCCTGGCGGCGCCTCGCCCATGGATCGCACTGCCGTATCTAAAGCCTCGTTGAATTTCACCAGATCATGGCCGAAGTCAGCATTGGCGAGGTTGGCCTCGTACTGGGCCACTCTCTGATCGAAGCAGCGGCGAAAGCTCCGACAACTCTCTGCTGACCAGATTGCTTCAGGGGCGGCAATCATTACATCACCAAAATGGGTATCGGGCAGGTCCACCTGTTCGTTGAAGAAGGTGGAGGATCCGCCGTAGGCGAGATTGATGCAGGGAGCGGTAATCCCGTCAGAGCGTATAAACAGAGAACCGCGGGGATCCTGGTCGCAGACCGGCTGCTGATCCGGGTAGAACGAAAAAGCGGTGGTGCGAATCCCCAACTTTTTTGCCAGACGTCTCACTTTACCCAGCTTTTTCTGGAGTTTTGCGGCTTGTCTCGATTTAGTTTCTGCAAACAGACCGAGCGATCTGCCGCACTCCGCTCTGATGACGTCGCACTGTTTGAAATTGACCTGATCGACGCCCAGCGACCGAGCCAGTCGTATGATACCCTCGAGCTGATCCAGGTTGAGGTCCATAATCACGAAGTTGATCATCACCAGCGGACGTTCACCGCTCCTCAACTGGCAAAAAGACCGGATTGCGGAGCAGACTGTGCCGAAGTCTGAGCCTCTTCTGATCCTTTCATAGAGCTCTTTTTCAGCCGCGTCGACGGAAAAACCGATCCACTCAGGCGCTGCTTCGAGCAGCCGGCGGATAGCGCCACCATCGAGCAGCAGTCCATTGGTCAGAAACCCGGTCTGGCAGCCGTGGTTTCCTGCCTCTGTGAGCCAGTCGAAGAGGTGCGGGTTGAGCAGCGGTTCCCCACTGCCGGTGAAATCGATGGACTGGACCTCACCCAAATACGGGGCCAGGCGTCTCCAGGTAGCCTCCCGCATATACCTCACCTCGCCGGGCTTTGGTCTCAGTCCGTGCCAGGGGCACATCAGGCATCTGAGATTGCAGTCCCGGGTGGGCTCCACCTGCCAGAGACGCCATTTCCTATGCGAATTCGACTGGTTATTATCACTTAAGGCGTCGGGTTCGCAGGTGAAAAAAGTGTGTAAACGTTGAAGCCAACTCATAGTAGAAAAATAATCATGCCCGGCCTGCTTGGTATCGTGCAATTCGTCCTGCCCGATGCTTGATTTAGACCATGGAGATGCATAAGTAAATTGTTAGTGGACAGAAGGTGCTCAGACAGGCATCGACTGCAGTTAATTACATTAAGAATATTGTGGAGGTTACCAGATGACACTCACCCCTTCAACCATGCTCGACCTTGGCACAGAAGCACCCAGCTTCACCTTGGCGGATCCCGAAGGCAACTCCTTTGATCTCAGCAAACAGCAGATCGACAGGGGGTTGCTGGTGATCTTCATGTGCAATCACTGTCCCTATGTCATCCATATCAGGGAGCAACTGGTGCAGAGGATTAGGGAGTACCAGGGCCAAGGTATTACGGTCGTTGCGATTAATAGTAATGACTATATCACGCACCCCGATGACAGCCCTGAACGCATGGCCCAGGATGCAAAAAAATTCGGCTACACCTTTCCCTACCTGGTAGATGAGGCTCAGCAGGTAGCCCGAGCCTATCAGGCGGCCTGCACACCGGATCTCTACCTGTTCGACCAGGACCGAAAGCTGGTCTACAGGGGGCAGTTCGACTCCGCCCGACCGGGCAACACGACACCGGTTAGCGGGGATGATTTGACTGCGGCCGTGGCTCAGATGCTTGAAGGTAAAGAGATTCAGGTGGTCCAACAGCCCAGCATGGGGTGCAATATCAAGTGGAAAGCCGGCAATGTGCCCTCCTATTTTGGCAGTTGATCCCCCGCGGAGTCATTCCCCGTTCTGTTTTGGCTAGCGGGCGATGAACCTGGCCTACAGTTCTTTGGCGATTGGGCTGCCGGCTCAGCTTGTCTGTTATTTCCTTGTAATCGCCTGGCTGTCAGGTTGTGGCCAGGATACGGACAGTCAGCGCGGCGACAGGCTGCTGATTGATGAAGCCCATATCCTTGGTGATATAGCGGAATCGACCGAGACCTATCTCAGCCATATCAGAGACGACTATGATATTGAGGTCGTGCTGTCCACGATACTTTCAAGCGGAGGCGATGAGACGCTCAAAGAGGCGACTTCCAGACTCTTTACCGAGTGGGAGATCGGCCGTAATTACGGCGGCCGCGGACTGCTGCTAATGCTGGCGGAGCAGGACAGGGAGGTCAGGATCGAAGTTGGTTCTGCTCTTGAGCATGTGTTTACCGACCTGTTTACCGGCTATATTGAGACCAAACAGCTGAAGTCCTATTACCTGAGCGGCCAGCTCGAGGTCGGCCTGCTCGCGGTCATCGAGGAGATAGAGGCACGGGCTCAGCTGATGTCGCTCAACCAGGCGGATGAGGCGACCATCGGTGCCCTGGATCAGAAGTTTCTCTCGGGTGGTGGTGGAGCTGATGTCGATCTTGAGGAGTTCGAGAGTGAAACCGTTACCGACAGCGGTCGCAGTTACCCGGCCGGCAGCACCCCGGATGAGGCCTGGCAGACCCTGATCCAGAGCTGGCGCGAAAAAAACCGCAATCCGGACATCGGCGTCTACACCCCCGTGACCCGCCTTATCTACCGGGATTTCATCAATCAGCCGGAGCGGAGGTTCGAGGAGGATGTTCGCACCTGGGGAAATAAACCCTACGAGATAATCGACGACGGCAACTATGCGGTTGTCTTCTTCGGCAACAAAAAAGGTTGGGAGAACGCCCCTTTTCTGTTCTGCAGAACCGAGGAAGGATGGCAGTTCGATATGGTTCATCAGCGTAAGCTCGTGCGCATGGGCAGGGCTCCGGCATGGGGAATCGAGCGGGGTGAACACCCCTACATTGAACTTTTGTCGCGTTGTCCCTACTGGATGGGGCAGGATATCCCGCTCACCGCAGATGATATTTATGGCGTCAGCAGCGACAAAGATACAGTGGCGCGGATTTATCAGCTGGAAGAGCAACTTGAAGGCGACGCTGAAGACTTTCCCGCCCTCTACGAACTCGGCCGGCTCTATACCCTAACCTCAATGGGGCAGAAACGTCTCAAACTGCTCAACAGGGCCAGGGAACTGCGACCGGATCATCCAGGCGTTTTAAAACAGCTGGCAATTGCGCACTTGGATGCCCATTACCAGTATGAAACTGCGCTCCCCTTGCTGCAGCGCTACGTTGAATTGCGTCCCAAAGATCCGTTCGGGTATTTTTTTCTCGGCTATCTCCATCTGATGATCAACCAACCGGAGCAGTCCATTGCCGCGCTGACGAAAGGTCTGGTGCTGGATCCCGAAAATGTGTACGGTCTCTGTAAACTGGCGCGTGCTCATCGGGCCAGGGGAACCGGAGACGACTTGGACCAGGCCGCAGCAATTTTGGAAAAGCTGCAGGCGATCGACCCGGAACATCTGCGCGTTCGCTGGCTGCAGAAAGAGCTGAGCAGAGAGGCATAATCCGCCTGGGTAATGCTATGTCCCGGTCCAGCCGATTGGTTGAAACATTCACTTACAACTCTGGAAACCCACACGATAATGAATGAACAGGGAGCGGCTGACGACAATCCAGGACACCGCGGCCTGGTATTCTGTAACTTCTGCCCCGGGTATTGCTGCTACCGGCTGAAAGGAGCCACTCTTTACCTCGATGCCATCGATATAAACCGCATCGCCCGACATTTTGAAGTGAGTGACGGCGAGGTCAGAAAGCGTTTCCTCGAGGGGAAGAATACCTTCAGGGTAAAAACAGACGGGTCCTGTATCTTTTTAAGTGACAATAAAATGCGGGCACGATGTACTATTCATTTGGCCCGTCCGCAACAGTGCCGGGATTTTCCCTATGATAATCCCTGTCCTTACCTGAAGCGTGAAGATCTGCTTGAACAGATTGTCCCCCGGCTCGAAAGGACTTTTGGTTTCCGAGATTAACTGTGAGGGGGACACAATACCCAAGGTGTCCCTACTGCTTCGATCTCCAGCCCCACACAATGATCAACCGGGAGGGACACCTTGGGTATTGTGTCCCCTTAAAAAGGTCGCCGATCAGCGGATGATCAGGTTGTGCAATTCGTCCTTGTCGTCCGCTTCTATCGGGAAGTAGTCCTGCAGGATTGTGCCGATACGCTCGATACCGTCACAGAGCGCCCGGCAGGGGCTGCCCTGTTTGATACCATGGCTGACCAGGTCGACGATCTCCTGCCAGGCCTGCGGATCGATTTTCTCGTCGATGCCGTGATCGCCCAGCACCCACACCCTTCGTTCAAACACCGAGACATAGAGAAGAATACCATTGGCATCTCTGGTGTTATGCAGTGCTTCGCTGAAAAACACTGCGGCCGCAGCCTCCCGAACCGCAAGGTCAGCCCGTGCTGGAGAGAGGAACCATCGTTTGAGTGAGGGAAATTGTTTGACCGCCAGGTAGGCGAACCCATAGTAAAGAGAGAAAAAGAAAAGGAATATCCACATGTTGTCGGTGCCGAGCCAGAGCATGCCGCCAAACAACCGGGCCGAGAGCAGTGCTGTCGGCAAGGAAAAAAATACACCGCCGACGATGATTGCCAGCGGGTAGGAATGGCTCTCGGAGACGATCATCGGGACGATCTCACCGGAGGTCAGTTTTTCCGCTGACTGTACCGCCTCGGTCACCGTGCGCTGTTCCTCATCGGTGAGAAATTTTTGAGCCAGAGTTTTCATCTCCTCTCACCAGCCTCCTGAAGCACCGCCACCACCAAAACCGCCGCCGCCGCCTCCGAAGCCCCCGCCGAAACCACCCGAAGAGCGTCCGAATCCACCGCCGTATCCTCCTGCCTGGCCGCCCCTGCTTACTGCGCCGCCAGCGGTCCCTGCCAGCGCAGCAGCCATCAGACCGCCGAACATGCCAATAGGTATAAGGGCGAGCAGAGCGAGTCCGGTTATCCCGAACAGCAGAAACGCCAGCAGCGGAGTGGCAATACCACCGACTGCAGCAGCAGCTACTTTGCTTTTTCTGAGCAGTGAACCAAAGATAAAAAATATGAAAATCATCGACGTCAGAAGTCCGCCGGGGTCTTCCCTGCCGGAACCATTCGGCTTCGCTTCGGCGGGAGCGGTGAATTCTCCCCGCACCGTCATGACAATGGCGCCGATGCCGTCAATTATTCCCTGATTGAAGTCGCCCTGCTTGAATCTCGGCCCCATAACGTTGGAGATGATACGGCCAGCGGTCATATCGGTGAGCTTTCCTTCGAGACCATAACCGACTTCGATCCTGATTTTTCTGTCGTCCCGTGCAACCAGCAGCAGCACACCATTGTCGAGCCCTTGCTGACCGATCTTCCAGTCTTCGACCACGCCCAGGCTGAACTCCTCGAGACTGTCGCCCTGCAGGCTGGTTATGGTCAGCACGACGATCTGGGTAGAATCCGATGACTCCAGGCTTTTCAGTACAGATTCAAGAGACGCTTCGGTGGCCGGGGAAAGCAGATCAGCATAGTCATTGACCCGGCCCTGCAGTCTCGGTACTTCGAGGGCGGACACCTGAACGGCAAGAAAAAGTGTAAGCGAGAAGAAGATGCAGAAAAATGATAATCCTCTTCTGAGACAAGACACGGCAGGCGGCTTAACCGAAGTTTACCTGTGGGGCCGCCTGTGCTCCTTCATCGGCCTTGTAATATTCTTTCCTGTCAAGTTTGAGCAGCAGCGAGTTGGTCAGGCTTTGCGGAAAACGGCGAATTGAACCGTTGAAATCTTCCACGGCTCCATTATAGCGCTGCCTGGCGACATTTATACGGTTCTCGGTACCTTCGAGCTGGTTCTGCAGATCCAGAAAATTCTGGTTGGCTTTGAGGTCAGGGTAGCGCTCTACCACCAGCATCAACTTGGACAGAGCCGAGGTAAGCCCCCCCTGGGCCGTCGCCAGCTGCTGCATGGCGGCCTGGCTGGAGAGGTCCTCCGGACTGAGCTGCACGGAGGTGGCCTTGGCCCGAGCGTTGATGACGGCTTCCAGTGTCTCTTTTTCGTGGGCTGCGTAACCTTGTACGGTGGCCACCAGGTTGGGAATAAGGTCAGCCCGACGCTGGAGCGTGGCTTCGACGTCGGCCCAGGCTTTGAATACCTGTTCCTCTTTCATCTGCAGGCTGTTATAGCCGCAGCCGGTGAACAGAAGCGACACTAAGAGAAGAAATCCGATGCGGCTGAATGGCTTCATAACGCCTCCTATGCTTGATTGTTTCGAACCACTAAAACACTCATCCCTCTTCGTCAGCGAGGTAGTCTTTGAGCTTTTCGGCCAGGCCGGGGGGCAACTCTTCACCATAGAGAAATGCCTGGGCCTCTTCCCCGGTAAGCTGTTGTTTGACCTCAACCGGCAGCGCTTTGAGAACCGCCATGCGCTCCGGGATAATCTTGTCTTTATCGAGCGGTGCTTTGCCTTCCATGTTTTTTTCCTGTTGTCGGTGGCTTTAAGTTAGGACCAGAGTTTCATCAGCGGACCGGTGGGCCCGAAGATTGGGTCGGATAGAGGTTTGGTGACGCTGGCAATATTTTCGTCTGCTGCTGGACGCTCGCCATCTTTGCCGTACATCATATCCCATTGCTGACCGGCAGGATAGCCGCCGACCACCCGAAAATCTTCGGATTGTCCCACATTGCAGTGCGACACGCCCGCCGGGATTATGATAATATCACCCGCTTCAGCCTTGAGTGTCTCTCCTCCCGGGCCGCCGAAACAGGCCTTGACCCAGCCCGCGTAAATGCCGAGTACCTCGTGGGCCAGGGAATGGTAGTGGTGAAAATCGTAGAGACCGTTGCGCCAGGCGGCCGGCCAGCCGTTCTGGGTGAAGGTCCTTTCAAATTTTTCCGGGCTCACGCTGCTGCGGTCCAGGGCGGCGGTAATGATGAGCAAGGGCAGGCTGTCGTTGTTTGGAAACCTGCCGTCATCTTCGAAATGCCTGACAATGATGTTCGATTCTTCGGTTGCCATTTGTCTATAGCCTGAGGTTCACGATTTTACACACCATTAATTGGAGGAATCACGAGTAGTGAATCGGAATCATATAAATAATTACGCTATCCCATGAGCCTCATGCTAACGTTTCCAATAGTAGCGGGCCTCCCCGCCGAGTTCGTGTTCGATCTCGAGCAGCCTGTTGTATTTGGCAATCCGGTCTGAGCGCGAGGCTGAGCCGGTCTTGATCTGACCGCCGTCCATGGCCACCGCGAAATCGGCGATGAAGGTATCTTCTGTTTCTCCTGAACGGTGGGAGATGACATAAGTCCATCCTGCATCCCGGCAGAGCCTGATGGCTTCAACTGTTTCGGTAACCGTACCGATCTGATTAAGCTTGATCAGCACCGAGTTGGCCGTCTTCCAGTCGATACCGCGCTCAATGTAGCGGGTGTTGGTGACAAAGACATCGTCGCCGACGATCTGCACCTTATCACCCACCTTGCTGGTCAGCATACTGAAACCGTCCCAGTCCCCCTCAGCCAGGGGATCTTCCCAGGAGACGATCGGATATTCGTTGACCCATTTCTGAGCCATCTCGACCATGTCCTTGCTCGACAAAGTGCCGCCGCCGGACCATTTGAGCTCGTATTCCGACTTCAGATCGGTGGAGAATGAACTGGCCGCACTGTCAAGGGCCAGGGCAATGTCGACACCGGGCCGATAGCCGGCTTTCTTGATGGCCTCCATGATAATGTCCATGGCTTCTTCGTTGCTGGCCAGATTTGGGGCAAAACCGCCCTCATCTCCGACGCCGGTTGCCAGGTTCCTGCTGTTGAGTAATTTCTTCAAAGCATGGAAAGTCTCGGCTATGGCCCTGAGGCCTTCGCTGAAGGTGCTAAAACCCAGTGGAATGGCCATGAATTCCTGAAAATCGACACTGTTGTCTGCGTGCTCACCACCATTTAAAATATTCATCATCGGTACCGGCAACCGGCAGGATCCGCTGCCGCCTAAATAGCGATAGAGCGGGATATTCAGCGACTTGGCCGCGGCCCGGGCAACAGCCATGGAGACGCCAAGAATGGCGTTGGCCCCGAGGTTGGCTTTGTTGTCGGTCCCGTCGAGATCGATCATCATCCGATCTATTGCCGCCTGGTTAAGAGCATCGAAACCTATTATTTCAGGAGCGATGATTTTGGTAACGTTGTCGACTGCGGTGAGGACACCTTTGCCAAGATAGCGGGACGAATCATTGTCCCTCAACTCGATCGCCTCGTTCTCTCCGGTGCTCGCTCCCGACGGAACTGAGGCACCGGCCCGGGTTCCGTCCTCAAGATCAACGAAAACCTTGACTGTCGGATTACCTCGGGAATCCAGTATCTCCAGAGCGTCAACCGCCTTTATCAGTGATGCCATATCCTCTTCCTCCCTGGTCAACCGACCGGCTGAAAATCATATTTTAGTTAATAAAAACATGTGCTAGATGGTCTGCAAAAAATGTTAGTGCAAAGATATGCACAGAGATGCAGAAGTCAAAGAATTGAATCAGGATTTCAAGGGGCCCTTCAACTTTTTCGTATGGTTTGTCAACGCT
>Ga0316187_10003357_pt1 | contig 13939 bp, 13 predicted proteins | sample CroRivburrow1_MG_FD_204927 | JGI IMG/M metagenome (GOLD analysis project Ga0316187, IMG submission 204927) | Coastal sediment microbial communities from Maine, United States - Cross River worm burrow 1 | ecosystem: Environmental > Aquatic > Marine > Coastal > Sediment | place: USA: Maine...
GACCCCCAGGTCGGTGGCCCTGACAATCACGGTGGGCATGCCATTGTCGATGCAGGTGGCGGACACGCCTCCGATGGTGTCGACCAGGTTGCCCGTGGGCAGCAGATCGCCGCAGCTCGATCCGGCGGTGTCCCTGAAGGTGAGAGGGATGGGGCTGGCGGTGCCGGGGACGCCGTCGATTTGCGCATCACCCCGGTAGCTGACCTGGCCGCCGGGAGTCCGCACCAGCGCCTCCGCCACCTGGCCGGTGTTCTCCATGTAAATGCATACCCGGGTCTCCGCGTCTTCCCCTGCGACCAGGCCACGCTCGATTGCGAAGGGGCCGACGCCGGCAAGCAGGTTGCCGCAGTTCTGTGCATCGCTGACGATGGCACGGTCGACGAATACCTGCAGAAAAAGGTAATCCACGTCCACATTCTCGCGATGCGAGGTTCTGACCACGGCAACCTTGGAAGTCAGCGGATCGGCGCCTCCCATGCCGTCGATCTGCCTCGGGTCCGGAGAGCCCATGGCGCCGAGCAGGAAAGCGTCTCGGCGGCGGTCGTCATCGGGGAGGTCGTCTGCGAGAAAATACCCGCCCTTGGAAGTACCGCCGCGCATCCACATACAGGGCGCGGCCGCGATCGACGTCCGAATCGAGGACAATTCAGACATATTTCAGCCCTTTCTCCTTCAGCCTTCCTCGCATATCGTACAGATCCAGGCCCAGCTCACCGCTCGCCAGGCGCCGCCGTTTGTCCTCTTCGGCCGCAATCCTCTTCCTTGCATTTTCCAACACCTTCCCGGCGTCGTCCCTGGCCACCATGCAGACACCGTCGTCGTCGGCGACGACGACGTCCCCGGGGCAGACCAGCTGGCCGGCACAGACGATGGGTACGTTGACGGATCCCAGGGTCTCCTTGACGGTGCCCTGTGCGCAGATTGCCCTCGACCAGACCGGAAACTCCATCCGCGTCAGGTCGAGTACGTCGCGCACCCCGGCATCGATAATCAGTCCGGCGCAGCCCCGCGCCTGCAGCGATGTTGCCAGCAGGTCGCCGAAATATCCGGCGTCCGAAGGCGATGTCGGTGCGACCACGAGTATATCTCCGCTCCGGATCTGTTCCGCCGCCACGTGGATCATCCAGTTGTCGCCCGGTGGCACCAACACTGTTACCGCCGGACCCGCCAGCCGGGCGCCCGAATAGATCGGGCGCATATAGGACGCCAGCAGTCCCTTGCGGCCCTGGGCCTCGTGCGTGTTCGCCACGCCGCATTCCCCAAGGGCGGAGACGATGTCGGGCGCCGCCCGCTCGATATTGCGCACCACGACGCTCATGTCAGTTCGTCCACGGTACGGGGATAGACCGACTGGAATCCCTCCGCGTAGCGGGCGGTGCGGCCGCCGGCCTGGCCGCCGGAGTTTCTCCTGAAGTGGTTGCCGCGATTTTCAGCGACGTTGGTGTAGAAATCCCAGAGATGCTCCTGACCCTGCATGCATTCAATGGCTGCGCGTTTCTTGTCCCAGACCTCGGAGATGTCGAGGAATACGTCGGGTTTCCAGCCCATCTGCTCGGTCTGGTGGGGCTCGAAAAGGTAAAGCTGCGGCGCACCCAGCACCTTTTCGCCCGGGTTGTGCCCCCACGCCTGCGCGATCATGCGGCATTCCATGGTGACCCTCGTTGCATACGAGTGGTCGGTATTGTAAGGGTCGTAGAGTGAGTGGCTCAGCATGAATGCCGGCTGGACCTGCCGGATCACATCGACCAGCTTCATCTTCGCCTCCCGGTCCAGTTCCAGCGGATAATCACCCAGATCCATGAACCGGATGTCGTGCGCGTCCAGTGCAGCGGCCGCAGCCTCGGCTTCCGCTCTGCGGGCGGACTTGACCTCTTCCAGCGTACAGCCCTCCCGTTTCCAGAGCTTTGCGGATTCCCCGCGCTCGCCGTACGACAAGCAGACGATGGTGACTTCGTACCCCTTCTGCTGGTGCAGGGCGATGGCGCCGCCTGCCCGCCACACGAAGTCCGCCGCGTGGGCGCTTACCACCAGTACGGTTTTCCTGTCGCTCATAATTCCCGGTAATTCCTGTTTGTTGGTGCCCGTTAGTATTTCGCCGACGATTTGTAAATTCTATTTCATTCTTGTATCCGGGTTATTAGAATTTGCTATAACTGCCCGATCCACCAGAGCCTGGTTACGATTTAGCGACTTGTCCACCACAATTCCCAACCTGCGTCATCTGCGCGCTTTCCGCGAGGTGGCGGATTGCCGGAGCATCAGCCGGGCTTCCAGAACGCTGTACCTGTCGCAGCCCGCGATCACCCAGGCCATCGCGAGGCTCGAAAAATTGCTCGATACCCGATTGTTCGACCGTCGCAGCGACGGCGTTTTCACTACAGAATCGGGTGAACTGTTCCTGCACCGGGTCGAACGCGCCATGGAACGACTCGCCGCGGGCGCGAAGGAGGCGCCCCGATCGGGCGGGGGCAGAAGCGCCCGGCGATCCCCGTGGGAGCACATGACGACCACTACCCAGTTGCGCGCGCTTATCGCCGTATCGGAAGCACGAAACTTCAGCCTGGCCGCCCGCAGCATCGGGATATCTCAGCCTTCGCTGCACCGGTCAGCCCGAGAACTGGAAAGCCTGCTGGATATCGCCCTGTTCGAAAAAACGAGCCAGGGGATAAGCCTGACCCGACCGGCAAAGGTTCTGGCCAGGAGTGCGAAGCTGGCATTTTCCGAGATCCGTCAGGGCATGGACGAGATCGGAGTGTTGCATGGCGTCGATGCCGGCCGGATCACTCTGGGCAGCATGCCGCTTGCGCGCAGCTATATACTGCCGTCCGCGATCAACGACCTGAGTCGCAGCCACCCGAACGCGAGGATCAGCGTGATGGACGGACCCTATGACGACCTGTTGCACCATCTGCGATATGGCGACATCGATATCCTGATCGGCGCGCTGCGCCATCCCGCGCCGACCGACGATGTGATTCAGGAGTCCCTGTTTGCGCCCCCACTGGCGGTCGTGGCGCGGGCGCAACACCCACTGGTCGGCAAAGAATCGATTGATACAAACGATCTCCGCCGCTTCCCGTGGGTCGTCCCCAGGACCGGCACCCCGACCCGAAAGCACTTCGAGGCGATCTTTACCAGGGCCAGGGTCCCGTTGCCCACTTCCGTTATCGAATCCAGTTCGCTGATCCTGGTCAGAGGTCTGTTGCAGGAGAGTGACCGGCTGACCATCATCTCCGCACATCAGGTACTGCAGGAGCAAAAGCTCGGGCTGCTGGTTTCCCTGCCGTTTGACATGCGCCACACGCGCCGCCCGATCGGCCTCACTATGCGCAGGAACTGGCAGCCGACCCGAATCCAGGAAACCTTCCTTGAACTTCTGAGGGACCGGGGCCGCCACCTGCTCCAACAATGAGAGCGTTATTCAAAAAACGAATATGGGCAGCCCAATTTCAATTTCCGCATACCTGTGACGGATGTTATTTTTCAGATCGATGAGCAGCCAGGACAACACTATTGCACTTATCGGATTTGGTGAGGCAGCCTCTGCCTTTGTGGCGGGTTGGGGTGGCGCGCGGGCGCGTCATTGCCGGGCATTTGATATCAAAACGGATTCCAAACGGCCGGGGATCAGCGAGAGCAAGTATCTGGACTACGAAAAATCCGGAGTACAAGGGCATGGAACTCTTGAAGCCGCGCTGCGCGGATCGACCCGGGTCTTTTCTCTGGTTACCGCGGACCAGGCGGGTGCCGCGGCCCGAAGTGCCGCCGCCTTCCTGGAACCCGGCGCGTTTTTCCTGGATTGCAACTCATGCTCGCCCGGAGTCAAACGGAACAGCGCCCGGGTCATCAACGCGGCAGGCGGATGCTATGTGGACGTCGCCATCATGGCGCCGGTACACCCCGGGCTCCACCGGACGCCGCTCACCATCAGTGGTCCTTACGCCGGATCGGCTCTGGAACTGCTGGGTGGTCTGGAGATGACCGCGACCGTCGCGGGAACCGGTGTGGGCGACGCCTCTTCGATAAAGATGATACGCAGCATCGTTATGAAGGGTCTCGAGGCGCTGGTCGCCGATTGCGTTCTGGCTGGACGACTGGCGGGCGTGGACGAGGCGGTACTTGCGACGCTCGAAAAGACCTACCCGGGATTCGGGTGGGAGCAGCGCGCGGGTTACATGCTCGAACGGATGATGACGCACGGTGTCCGCCGCGCAGCCGAAATGGGGGAGGTGGCAAGTACTTTGGAGGAGTTGGGCCTGGGTACCGCACTTGCGGATGCCACGATGGAGCGCCAGCAGAGAATTGGCGAACTTGGCCTGATCGCGCAAAGCCCCGACTATCGGGTGCTGGCGGACCAGATCCTCGAGTCGCTGACACCCGCGGGTGAGATCGGCGGCGGTCAAAATTATTCAACGATTGAACAGAAGGAGTGATAAGCCAATGAAGATTTGTGTTGCCGGGGCGGTGGGAGCCTTCGGACAAAAACATCTGGATGCAATAGCGGCCATCGAAGGCGTCGAGGTGGCGTCAATCGTTGGCGCAGCGGAAGACGACCTGGAAGGCTGTGCGAAAGATCGCGGCATCCCCCACTGGACGGACGACCTTGCGGAGAGCCTGGCGCTCGACGAGGTGGAAGCCGTGATTCTGGCGACTCCGACGCAGGTGCATGCCGCCCAGGCGATCCGGTGCCTCGAGGCGGGCAAGCACGTGCTGGTGGAAATCCCGATGGCGGACAGTCTGGCGGATGCGGAGAGGCTGGTACTGGCGCAGAAAGCCACCGGCCTGGTAGCCATGGCGGGCCATGTGCGCCGCTTCAACCCGAGCCATCAGTGGATTCACAGCCGGATTCAGGCCGGTGAGCTGAAACTTCAGCAACTGGACGTGCAGACCTATTTCTTCCGGCGCACGAACCTGAACGCCCTGGGCAAACCCCGTTCCTGGACGGACCACCTGTTGTGGCACCACGCCTGCCACACGGTGGATCTGTTCCAGCATCAGACCGGCGGCCCTGCGCTGGAAGTGCATGCGATGCAGGGGCCCATGCACCCCGAACTGGGGATCGCGATGGATATGAGCATCGGAATGAAGAGCGCAGACGGCGCTTTATGCACTTTGTCCCTGTCGTTCAACAACGACGGGCCGCTGGGCACATTCTTCCGCTACATCTGCGACAACGGGACCTATGTTGCCAGTTACGACGATCTGTTCGACGGCTATCAGAAACCTGTCGATCTGTCGGGCGTCGCCGTGTCCATGAACGGCATCGAACTGGAGGACCGGGAGTTCTTTTCGGCCATCGCGGAGGGGCGAGAACCTGTCGCCAGCGTCGCTCGGTGCCTGCCTGCGTACGAGACACTCGATCGTATGGAGCGGATGCTTTAAAAGATCCCCCTCATCCTGGCCTTCTCCCCTTGAGGGGAGAAGGGAAAAAAGTAAACCCCTCTCCCTGAGGGTGGAGGGATAAAAACGAACCCCTCTCCCACAGGGAGAGGGGCAGGGTGAGGGAAATTAATTCAGGACGCCTGTACCAGATTCCCGCCCTGATAATCCCTGACCGCCTGCATGATTTCCTCTTTCGTATTCATTACGAAGGGGCCGTGGTGTACGACCGGTTCGTCGATTGCGCGACCTCCGAACAGCAGCAGTCCGCTGGCGCTGTCAGCGGACAGGTGCAGCACCTCGCCGTCACCGAGGTACGCAAGCGTACCTGCCGGAACGCTAACATCGCCGACCTCGACCGAACCCTCGTACACGTAGAAATGGGTCGACAGTTCAGGGTCGATTCGAAGGTTTGTGGTGCCGGCGGCCGGAAGCGTCACGTCCGCGATGAGCGCCCGGGTATTTTTGCCTGTCACCACGCCCGATTTTTCGACGTCCCCGACGCCAATGGTCCCTGCAATCAGGCGAATCCGCGCGTCGCCCTGCTCGATTTGCGGGATTTCGTCTCCCTGGATGTCCCGGTAAGCGGGGCGCTGCATCTTCTCGCCGGACGGCAGGTTCAGCCAGAACTGAAAGCCGTGCATGCGATCGGCGCCTGCCGCCGGCATTTCCGAGTGGATAACGCCGCTGCCCGCGGTCATCCATTGTGCGCCGCCGGAGCTGATGCTGCCTTTATTCCCCATGCTGTCTTCGTGCGAGAAAGAACCTTCGCGCATGTAAGTCACCGTCTCGAAGCCGCGGTGCGGGTGCGGCGGAAATCCCGCGATGAAATCGTTTTTGTTGTCGGAACGGATCTCGTCCAGCATGAGGAACGGATCCATCCGGTCCGCGCCGGTGAAGCCGGCCATGCGATTGATCTTCACTCCCGCGCCGTCGGTTGCGGGTCTTGCGATTGCGGTTCTGATGACTACAAGCGGTTTCATGACAGTTGCTCCCGTGTATCGAGTAATTGGCGATCAGGACCCGTTATATGCGGGGTCAGATGCAGAAATTAAACAGCGACAGCCAGGCCGTTTTGACTGAAGGTGTCCATAGTTGTACTGTCTGATCCGCAGTTGTCACCGCCAATCCGAGCAACGACGCAGGGCAGAAACGGGCGGCCGCCTGGTGTGATTTGCGGGCCCAGGGCGGGGTTATTTGGCGTGATCCGCCCGCGGCCCGGCGTGCCCGTCTCGCTGCGTGCCAAGTTGCCGTTCGATCCAGTCCAGGGCCCTGGACTCCGGTATGCCGAAAGTAAAAGCGAAAGCGGTGCCCTCACTATCGCGACCCTGCCCCGTCCCCGATTGACAGGAATCGGCCTTCCAGGTGGCCTCGAGCAGGCGCCCGGTCCCGCACTGGGCCGTCACCTCGCCGCCCTGGTCCCTGCAGGTCATGTCCATGGGGATATTTCCCTTGTCCAGCCCTGTGTGGGTGATGGCGATGCTGCCCGTGCAAACCAGCCCGGTGTTGCGGCCCCTCAGGGTGAAGTCTCCCGCCTTTACGAACATTTTTGTGTAGTTGTCGTACTCCAGCGACGCATCGCCCTGGAGGACCTCGGTCGTATCCTCGAACATCCCGATCGCCGGCGGGGTGGCGCACCCGGCCAGCAGTACCTGGGTCAGCGCAAGTGTTGCGGCCACGGCGACGGTTCGTCTGTTGGTCATAGAGTGCCCTTCCTCCGGATTGTCTCAGCGTTTCGGTATGACTTCGTAACCGGGTTCTTCGGGTTCGTCGTCCACCATTTCCGGCGGAAATCCGGGCGCCAGAATTTCGACGCCGCAGGCCTCCTCGAGGCGCCTGATGATATTGGGAGAGTATTCCCGGTCGCCGTATCGTTTCCTGCCGTCGTCGAAAATCCTGATCAGTTCCGGCGATATTTCCAGTTCGACGCCGGCGCGATCGGCTACCGCCTGGAACAGCCCGATATCCTTGCTGACGAGGTCCATGGTGAAGTTGATGTCCCTGCTGCCGTTGAGGATGACCTGGCTCTCCGTCTCGTGCACGAACGAATTCCCCGATGAGATCCGTATCGCCTCGTAGGTCGTATTGAGGTCCATACCGGCGAGTTTCGACGTGACCAGCGCCTCGCAGAGCGTCACCAGGTTGGCGGTTGCCAGGTAGTTGGTGACGACCTTGAGGATGGATGCGGACCCCAGAGGACCGGTGTGCAGTATGCGCCGTCCAAGGGTGGTCAGTACCGGGAGCATGCGCTCGAACGTCATGCGCTCACAGCCCGCGAAAATGGAAATGTTACCCGTCGCGGCACGATGACAGCCGCCCGATACCGGACAGTCTACAGGTTCCGCGCCCTTTGCCTTGACCAATTTCCCCAGGCGCAGGACTTCCTGCTCATCCGTGGTGCTCATCTCCGCCCAGATCTTGCCATCCGAAAGGCCGGCGAGCACGCCGTCCGCCGCTTCCATGACCAGCGCGCTGGCGGCAGGGGAGGGCAGGCAGGTGATGACGATGTCCACCGCCGTTGCCATCTCCGCCGGAGAATCCGCCCAGATTGCGCCACGCTCGATAAACGGGCGCGCCGCTTCCGCATCCAGGTCTCTGACCGTCAGGTCGTGACCGTTTCGTAACAAGCTCCCGGCCAGTTTGCCGCCGACGTTGCCCAGCCCGATAAATCCTATTTTCATGTGATTGTTCCAGCTGTCTTTCCGCTTCAACATTCCGCCCCGTCCAATACCTATGGGGGCGCCCCGAGCCACTTGATGGCCGGGCGACAAGATACTGTTTTTTTCAGCGGAATAACATACGGAGAGTCAAGAGAATGAGGCGAGGCTTGCCGCCTGTGTGTGATGCAAAACTTGGTGCTTATCTGATGGCGTTCATGAACCTGTCTATCTTTTCCTGATCGCCTTCGATGTTGGCAACAAGCCAGGTCTTGTACAGCTCGTATCCGAGTGCCGTCCACGGATTGGTTCGCTTGCAGGCCACGACCCGGGCGCTGAGTTCACCGATGAAGCGCATCTGGTCGACATTCGACAGCAGGAAAAATTTGTTCAGGGTCCTGTGGGTGCGAAGCAGCATGGCGTTCGCCTGTTCTATCGCCTCGCCGATTTCTTTTCACACCTCAATGTCGGCGTTTTGGAACTGGGAAAACACATCTATTGTTCCGGCGTTTGCATGCAACGGACTGGAGTTTCTGTTGCCGCGAAGAGACCCGAACATTCGTTACCCCCTTTTTCTGTATTAACTGAACAACACTACCTCCCTGGTTTGCCAGGCCGGGCCGCGCCCGGCCTGAAGATCAAACCATCAATTCCTCTGATTGCTCGGGCGATGCCTGCAGCCTGGCCTCGTCGGTTGCGTGAAAGTTTTCCATCAACTCATCGCCCTCTTCCGCGCTCGAACAGACGACGTCGTAGAGAAACGACGAGGACCAACTCTCATTGCCCTTTGCTGCGGTAATAACGTGCAACCAGTCGTTCCCCATGGGCTCGCGATGCTGCACTTCGCCTGTGGCACGGTAGAAGTTGTTGGGCGACGAGTCGTCGCCGACTGCGAAGGTGATGAGCGTGTTCAATGGAAGTGTGTGAGTGAAAAGAACCTCGAGTGAGGTGGTGCCGACGTTGAGCACGTGACACAGTTCGAAATCGTCCATGCCCGATGTGCGAAACAGTACCGCCGAATCGACTGGAATCCGTGACGTATCGAACTCCTGGTGCGCTGTTGTTCCCATTTGCTGGTGCTCCTTACAAGATTTTGTTCTGTTTGCGTTAAGAAAATAATAGTCGTCGGTCGCGATAAGTGGTCGGTTAAAACCGACGAAATGTGGAATATTCACAAAATCAGCGCATTTGGGCCTTTTGTTAAAGTCCCGGGTTCTAATTTGGCGATTCGCGCGACCGAACGGATTCGCCATGGATTGATTGGAAATAACCGATGGCAGGGGTCCACTCCCCGAATTGGCCGGGACCCTGATCCCGGGCGTATCCGAGCTGCTCAGCAGCGGGGTCGCGCACAGCTTGCCGTGAAGCCGGAGGTGCGGCAGAGCGGGTTGGGTAGTCAGCCTTGGGAAGGTGCCGGCCCTATTAAGAACGCGCTGGCAAAGCATATTGAACCGGCAGTGGCACCGGTCGTGGAAGATGGGCGATGCAAGTCCGTCTGGTAGCACCGATCCCGGGTGGATAGAATACTCCGGATCTTTTGACGCATCGATCGCATAGCAGGAGAAACTCATGCAGAACCAGGCGCGGGTCGTCGTAGTCGGCGGCGGAATGATGGGCACAGGTCTTCTTTACCACCTGGCCCAGGAAGGTTGGACCGACAGCCTGTTGATCGAAAAAGGCGAGCTTACCTCGGGTTCCACCTGGCACGCCGCCGGGCAGTGCCCGAGCTTCATTGCCGACTACAACATGGCCAAGATCCACGACTACGGTAACCGGCTCTATCCGAAGCTGGAAGAACTTACCGGACAGTATGTCAGCTGGCACGGTTGCGGCGGCATCCGGTTCGCCCTCAAGCCGGCAGAGGTCGAGTGGTTCCACCATGTGGCGAGCGTAGGCAAGCTGGTCGGGTTTCACTGTGAGGTGATCGACGTCGCAAAGATCAGGGAACTCAACCCGTTCGTCAACACCGATGGGGTGCTCGCCGGTGCGTGGACCACTGAAGACGGACACGTGGACCCGGCGGGGTGCTGCAACGCCCTGGCAAAGGGTGCAAAAGACATGGGCGCGAGCGTCATGGTGCGGAACCGCGTCGTCGACATCAAGCAGCGTGCTTCGGGCGACTGGGAGGTCGTAACGGAGCAGGGAAACGTGATTTGTGAGATGGTGGTCAACGCGGCGGGGTGTTATGCGCGCCAGGTCAGCCAGATGGTGGGTACCGACATACCCATCACCAACATGAAACACACTTACATCGTCACCGACACCGTCCCTGAGTTTCAGGAGAGGAGCGATGAGATGCCGGTTATGCGCGACCCCTATCCTTCCGCCTACTACCGTCAGGAGCAGAAATCGGGACTGATCGGGATCTACGAGACGATCAATTCAAAGGAGTGCTGGACGCACCGGGGCGGGTGGCCGGAATGGGATTCGGAGAACGAGTTGTTCGATGCCGACTTCGACGATCTGGCGCCGTTCATCGAACGCACCATGGAGCGGATGCCCATGTGGTCCGACCTGGGCATCAAGCGGGTGGTATGCGGTGCGATTCCGCACACTCCGGATGCGAACCCGCTGCTGGGTCCGGCCGCGGGCCTGCGCAATTTCTGGCATTGCAACGGCGCCTCGATAGGCATTGCAGCGGGCGCCGGATGCGGCAAGTACCTAGCGCAGTGGATGGTCTATGGTGATTCGGAAATCAACATGTCCGGACTCGATCCCCGCCGGTTCGGAGGATACGCCCCCGGTGATTACACCAAGGCCAAATCCCACCAGGACTATGAGCACATGTACGCATTGCACCTGCCCGGTGAGGAAAGGCCGGCGTCCCGCGGCGCGCGCGTCACGCCGCTGTACGAGCGCCTGGCCCGGAAAGGGGGTGTCTACACCGAGGCCAATGGCTGGGAGCGGCCCAAATGGTTCTCACCGGACGGCCGCGAGGAGGAACCCGGATTCAAGCACAACAACGTGTTCGGGGTCGTGGCCGAGGAGTGCAGGGCCGTGCGCGAGCGGGTGGGCATACTGGACCTGTCGAGCTTCGCCAAGTACGAGGTTACCGGCAGCGATGCGGAGGCGTTTCTCAACCGGGTGGTGGCGAATCGGATACCCCGCAAGGACGGAGGTATCGGACTGGCGCACTATCTTAGCCCGAACGGCCGCATCGCCGGCGAATCGACCATCACCAGATTGTCCGGCCACCACTACTACCTCCTGTCCGGCGCCGCGGCGGAGGACCGGGACCTGGACCTTCTCACTCAGGCTGTTCGGGACGGGGAAGACGTCACTGTAAACAATGTGACCGACGACTGGGGTGTTCTGGTCCTGTCCGGCCCGAATTCCCGCGACGTGATGTCCGGACTGACCGACGAGGATCTGACCAACCTTGGTTTCCGGTGGCTGACCTGCCGTCAGATCGACGTGGCCGGCATACCCGTCAGGGCACTTCGTGTGAGCTACGTGGGTGAACTGGGCTGGGAACTGCACTGCCCCATGGACCGGCTGCTCGAATTGTACGATGCGGTGTGGGCTGCAGGCGAAGCCCATGGCATTGCGGACTTCGGTGTCTACGCTGTGAATTCCCTGCGCATGGAAAAAGCCTACAAGGGGTGGGGTGCCGAAATGACCAACGAGATCACCCTGGTCGAGGCGGACATGGAACGCTTTTTCGCGGAAGACAAGGGCGAATTTACTGGCCGGGAGGCCACGCTGGCAGTCAGGGATAAAGGCATTTCGACCCGCCTTGTCTACGTCGAGGTCGAGGCCGGAGACAGTGACGTGCACGGCGGCGAGGCTGCACTGTTCGAGGGCCGTCCGATCGGCGTCACCACCTCGGGCGGCTATGGCCACTATACGGGCAAGAGCCTGGGATTCGTCTACGTCGAGCCCGGGTTCGCGGAGCCCGGCAGCCAGTTCGATATCGACCTGTTGGGCCAGCCCCACCGGGCCACCGTCCTGGCCGAACCCGTGTGGGATCCGGAAAACGAGCGCCTGCGGGCCTGAACGGAGATAGTGTTGAAATACACTTGTTGATGCATGCGGTTCCGGCGCATTCGGCAATCACTCAATCGATTGAATCACAGACACCTGGATCCCGGCCTTCGCCGAGATAACGGCAGCTTCGACATCTGATTTGCAACAAGTAAGGTTCGGGTAACACACGATGACACAATATGAAGCCACGGTACGTTCGCTGCTCGATCTCGCGGGGATCGAGATCAACGGTGCCCGTGCGTGGGACATTCAGGTCAATGACGAACGTTTCTACCGCCGAGTGCTCTCCGACGCGCATCTGGGGCTTGGTGAAGCCTACATGGACGGCTGGTGGGACTGTGAACGGCTTGACTCCCTGATCCACAAGGTGCTGCGCGCCGGGCTCGAACAAAAAGTCAAGCCCCTGAAACTGCTGCTGCCGGTGCTGTCGGCAAAGCTGGTCAATCTTCAGAAGGGGCGTCGTGCCTGGCAGGTGGGAGAGCACCACTACGATCTGGGTAACGACATGTTCCGTCTCATGCTGGACGACCGAATGGTCTATTCGTGCGCTTACTGGAAAAACGCGTCCAACCTGGAGCAGGCGCAGGAGGCCAAGCTGGACCTGGTGTGCCGGAAAATCGGCCTGACCCGGGGAATGCGGGTGCTCGATATCGGATGCGGTTGGGGAAGCTTCGCCAGATTCGCCGCGGAAAAGTACGGGGTGGAGGTGGTCGGGGTCACGGTTTCAAGAGAACAGATTGAATTCGGGCAGCGAATGTGCGCTGGCCTGCCGGTGGAACTCCGATACCAGGATTACCGGGATCTGGAAGGCGTTTTCGATCGCGTCGTATCGATAGGGATGTTTGAGGCAGTCGGGGTGAAGAACTTCAAGACGTTCATGAAGGTGGTGGAACGCTGCCTCGAACCCGAAGGACTGTTCCTTCTGCACACCATCGGTACCAATACCACGGACACGGCGGTGGATGCGTGGACGGACAAATATATTTTTCCGAACGGCGTCCTGCCCACACCCCTTCAGCTGACCCGCGCCATAGAGGGTCGGTTTCACCTGGAAGACTGGCACAACCTCAATGTGAACTATGCGAAGACCCTGCTGGTGTGGATGGAGCGATTCGACCGCAACTGGAAGGAAATCAAGGCGCTGGGGTACGACGAGAGGTTCTACCGGATGTGGCGGTTCTATCTCCTTAGCGCCGCCGGATCCTTCACTGCACGCCGCATCCACCTCTGGCAGGTGCTGCTGTCGAAGGGCGGCATCGAAAACGGCTACGACGCCATCAGATAACCCTGAATTCGGATGTTTTACCCTGTCTCCCGGGAGTATCGCAACGGCCCTTTCCTTGGAGAGAAGGTTTGGACGAAGGGAAATCCAGGTCGTTGATTTACCCCCCCCTCATCCCAGCCTTCTCCCCGCCGGGGAGAAGGGGCAAGACCTTATTACGACACCCTACCCGGGGGGGGAAGGGCAGGCCGGACCTCGTACTCTTCTCCCCCGGCGGTAGACGGGCAGGTTGGATCTTGTACCCCTCTCCCCCAGGGGAGAGGGGCTGGGGTGAGGGGCAGGGGTGAAGGCCTGCCTTCAGGGGACGATTACGAAGTTGCCGACATGCTTCTTCTCGAGAAATTTCTTTTGCGCAGCGTGGATGTCCTCAAGCGGAAATGTCCCCGCCAGCAGTGGCCGTAGTATTCCCTGCTCGATCAGCTTCACCAGATTGACGAATACCTCGCGGGGCATGACTGTGGCACCCCACAGCTCGAGGTCCTTCAAATACAGTGTGCGCAAATCCAGTTCGACGACGGGACCTGCGATTGCTCCCGAAGTGACATATCTCCCACCTCGGGCCAGCAGGTCGAGCCACAAGGGAAAGTTTTCGCCGCCCACAACGTCCGCTACGACGTCCACTTCTCCGGCCGGT
>Ga0316187_10003358_pt1 | contig 13935 bp, 12 predicted proteins | sample CroRivburrow1_MG_FD_204927 | JGI IMG/M metagenome (GOLD analysis project Ga0316187, IMG submission 204927) | Coastal sediment microbial communities from Maine, United States - Cross River worm burrow 1 | ecosystem: Environmental > Aquatic > Marine > Coastal > Sediment | place: USA: Maine...
TCTCCGCTTGATAAAGAGACTGGCATCGGCGATGCCAGTCTTCTATCTACCTGTTACTGAAGTAAAGCCAGAACATTCTGTGGCTGGGCGTTAGCCTGCGACAGAATTGAAATACCGGCCTGCTGCAGAATCTGGCTACGCGTCAACTCGGCAGTCTCGGCTGCAAAGTCTGCATCACGAATCCGTGAACGAGCAGCCGACAGGTTCTCGGTATTGATACTCAGATTCGAAATGGTAGATTCGAATCGAGTCTGTACCGCACCCAGTTCTGCACGCAGTCCGGAAACCTGTTGCAAGGCAAAGTCCAGCGTTAACAGTGCATCGTTGGCGGTGGCGCCAGTGAGAACGTCGACACCTGACAGCGTGTTGTCTGCCTGTCCGCCACCAAGCGCCGTGCTCGCTGCTTCAACCGCAAATGTACCCGCAGCTGTAAAAGCACCATCGGCTACCGCACCCGCAAGCACAATACCAGCGGAGAAGGTCTCGGGACCGCCACCAAAGGTGGTGGTTCCGTCTGCGATCACAATATCTGCACCGGAAGAGTTTGATAGCACAACGCCTTCACCGGTACCCGCGGATGCAGTAACACCGGTTTGATTGGATACGGCGTTGATGGCTGCAATGTTCAACGCACCGGAACCAACAGTGGCGAAGGCAGTAAGCGTTACGGTTACACCGTTGATTGAAGCGGTACCGTTTGCAGCTGCCTGTAAACCGGCTGCGGCTGTCGATACGCTGGTCGCTTTAAGCGCCTGAACACCGGAGTCGGCAGCCACCTGGTTGATCGATCCGATTACGTCATTGATGGTAACGTCACCCGTCAAGTCTACCGTATTACCATTGACAACCAGGTTGTTAGCGGTTACCGCCAATGCCAGGTTAGTCGCACTGATTGAACCACTGGTTGATATCCTTGCACCGAGTTGAGAGGTACGCGAGTCGACACCGGATACCTGGATAACCTGACCCTGGTTCGCACCGACCTGGAAGGTCAAAGTACTCGAAGTACCATCGAGGATGTTTTGCCCGTTGAACTGGGTTGAGTTCGCGATGCGGTTGACTTCTGCAATTAGCTGGCTCACCTCGTTGTTCAGTGCCTGACGGTCTGAAGACGAGTTGGTGTCGTTGATCGATTGTACCGCGAGTTCCCGAATACGCTGCATCGCGTCACCCGAGGTAGATAGCGCGCCTTCAGCAGTTTGCGCAAACGAAACACCATCGTTGGCATTTCTGATTGCCTGGTTCAAACCACGAATCTGCGTAGTAAAGCGCTCTGAAATCGCAAGACCCGCCGCATCGTCTTTCGCGCTGTTGATGCGTAAACCGCTCGACAGGCGTTGCAGTGACGTGGCCAGGCTACTCTGAGAAGTGTTGAGGTTTCTCTGCGCCGTTAACGACGCTATGTTGGTGTTAATAATTTGAGGCATTATTCTCTCCTAAATACACGCTTCAACAAGCGTCAAAATTAATTTACCGGGAACTCAGAAACCACCTGTATTTCCCGCTCAGGGACTTTAGCGGCCGGCAGAGAATAAACTTTAGGAATATATTTACTACTTGAGGAAATTGAATAACGAAGAGCTGGTAATACGGGCAAATACGGCCTGCGCAGCGTCCAGCGTTGTCTGTTCAAGGGTTAACTGGCTGATGGCTTGCGCAAGATCAGTATCGCGCAGCGTGCTCAGTGTAGACCGGGTCTGCAGTACCTGTGCATCGTTGTCATCGCGTTGGCTTTCCAGTGTATTTAGCCGACCGCCAATTTGAGTGCGCGCATTGAGCGAAGCTTCGAATGCAGCATCGAGATCAGCCAGCGCTTGTCCGATATTTGCGGCCCTGACGGCATCGGTCGAGCCTGATTTCAGGGTTTCCGATAAATTGGCGACGATCGAAAAGACATCCTCAAACTGGCCGGCACTGATGGTAAAAACATCACCCGCGGCGGGCGCACCGGTAATCGAAGTCCTGATGCCCTGAAAGTCGATATTCTGACTATCGGTATAGGTAGCACCGGTAACGATGTTAACACCCCCGGCAACATCGAATATATCGTATACCCCGGGTGCGCTGAAACGAATTTCGTAGTCACCGGCTGCGTAGGCAGACATATCTACGACGCTGGCAGGCGCCATGGCGCCGCTGCCGGTATTACCCACAGCCACCAGTTCCCGCAGGGCCGTGGCAGATGGAATCTCCATGAAAATCGCCTGTCCGGGGATATCGACCTCCAGCTGTCGGACCTGGCTGATCTGAATAGCCCTGACGCCGGCGTCACCATTAAAGTTGACATGATCTCTGGATCCGGTTGTCGATTTGGTAAAAGGCGCACTGTCATTCTGATAGCCGGCAAACATATAGTCACCGTTGGCATCGATGGTATTCGCTAGCGACAACAACTCGTTGAGTCGCTCGTCGATCTCTACCGCGATGGCATTGCGGGATACCGCATCCAGCGGGGCATTATTCCCCTGTATCGCCAGCTCCCGTACGCGGATCAACAAATTATCATAACTGGCCAGTACCGCATCCTGCTGTTCCAGGCGCTGTTCAGCCAGATTGATATTCGACTGGTACTGTAAATTAAGCGACACGCTTTGTTCGAGCTCGAGTACCTTTGCCGCCGCCGCCGGGTCGTCGGAAGGTTTGCTCAGGCGCACGCCAGTCGAAATCTGCTCCTGCAACTTTGCCAGCTTCTGCTGCTGCTGTTGAAAGGCTTCTACTCCCTGGGTATAGATCTGTCGAGTCGAAATTCTCATGGCTACCTTAAGCTATCCAGTAAAGTATCAAATATGGTCTGCGCCGTACTGATCAGGCGGGCGGACGCCTCGTAAGCCTGTTGATAACGAACCAGGTCAGCTGCTTCTTCGTCCAGATTGACCGAAGCTTTAGCAGATTTTCGGTCAATCGCCTGAAACAGCATCGATTCCTGCGTATCGCGTTCCAGGTTTGCGGCCATTGCCTGAGAGCCGACAAAACCCACCAGGGAGCCGTAGTCTTCCTGGTAACTGGCGATGCCACCATCGAAAATCCCTGCATTTTGCAGGTTGGCGAGGTTGAGCGCATTGCGATTATCCCCCGTTCCACCCAGGTTGGATTCAACGGTGAACACGTCACCTGGCTGCGGCGTTCCGTTCAAACTGACCTGCCAGCCGTTGGCATCGATGACCATGTTGTTGCTGTAGGGAATCGCGACACCGGCGGCATAGGCCACCCCTCCCACGACGACGTCGACGTCGGCACGCAATGTACTCGCGGGATTATCGAAGGTCAGCGTCGCGGTATTGAGCAGGTTCAGGTCGGTAGCATCGGTAACCATGCCGGCACTGATATCGACATCGCCGAGATTGTTCTGCGAGGCACTGCTGCGAATGGGTAGCGCCGCCGCAATCGCGGCCGGATCGGTGGTTATTACCTGCAGGCTATCAGCGCCATCCAGTGTCGGCTTGATGGTGAATCGATCGCCCGCGATGGCCGTGGCACCATTGATGGTGAGGGTCAAACCTTCGAAAATCAGCGTGGCCGGCGCGCCGTTGGCGACGCTGGTACTGCTGCCGCTGTCGGAGGTGAGGGTCCAGTTGGCGCCATCGAAGGATAATTGATAATCATCGGTGGTGACGGCGGTGATATCGCTAATCACGGTTGATATCGTGGGCGTACCGGTATTGGAGGTGTAGGCGATTGACTGCGGGGCGCTGTAACTGAAGAAGTCCTGCCCGAGATTGCCGTTAAGGTCCATCCCATCCCGCATCTGCGCATTAAATGTCTCGGCAATGCCGATGGCGGTACGGCCGAGCGCGTTACGGGCTGGATCGAGAACATTATCTCGAAAATCGAGCAAGCCGCCGAGCTCACCGCCTGACAGGTTGGCGCTGATGTCATAAACCGTAATCAGGCCGTTGTAGGCGATCACATCCCGCGTAGGATCGCTAACATCGGGCTGAGTGCTTAGCGCAAAGGCCTCAACCCCGTTGAGCACGGTCTGACCGTTGCCGATGAAGATCGAAAGGTTGTTTTCGCGCTCATCGATGACGGTAATATCGACTTTTTGCGCGAGTTGATCGAGCAGTGAATCACGTCGATCGAGTAAATCGGCCGCCTGCTGGGTCGATACCGCAGACGGCGCAATTTCATTCAGTTTGATGTTGAGATCGCGGATCTGTGTTACCAGCGAATTGATTTCATCGACCGTGTCACGAACATCGGTCCTGGTGTTTTTCGCCAGCTCCTCGAAGCGACTGTCGATGCTCTGAAACCGGCTGGCCAGGGTTTCCGCAGTGTTGATCATCGCATAACGTGCCGTACTTGATGCTGGATCATCGGCCACATCCTGCACTGAAGCAAAGAAATCCGCCAGTATCGGGCTAATGCCCCCTTTCGGGTCGGCCAGTACATCGTCGATATGCGCCGTTAGCTCACTGAACCTGTCCGCGCGTGCATAGCTTGAGGTGGTATCGCGCACCTCCAGGGTCAGGAACTGATCATACGAGCGCGCCACCGATTCCACGCGGACGCCATTGCCATAGAAGCTACCACCAAAAAACGAGGGGTTGTTGGTGTCAAACTCTACCGTCTGCCGACTGTAGCCCGGGGTATTGACGTTAGCGACATTATGACTGGTGGTGCTGAGCGCGCGCTGAAAGGACAGTAATCCGCTGACCGCGGTGTTTAGCATATCAGGCATGATCGGTTACTCCTGGATTCAGGCTGGCGAGCGTACGTTGCAGGGTCTCACCATTGAGTATGCCAATGATCTTGTCAGCGTACTGCGGATCGGTAGCATAGCCGGCATTGTGAATCTCCCTGATATAGGCCTGATCGTCACCCGCATGCTGCAATGCCTGCTGGTAACGAGGATTGGTCTTGATAAAGTCAACGTAATCGGCGAGGCTTTGCTCCGGCGTGGCATAAGCGCGAAAGCTCGATAGCTGGTTTTGCAATATTCCGTCCTGATGTTCGAGCGATGTCTTATGCAGCGAATCGCCCTGCCAGTCGGGTCCGGTCTTGATACCGAACAGGTTGTTGCTACTGCGACCATCGGCAAATTTCATCATATGTTTGCCCCAGCCGGTTTCCAGGGCCGATTGGGCCAGCAGCAGTTCAGCACTGACACCCAGGGATTTCGCCGCGGATTGCGCCTGTGGCAGAATGTCGGTAATAAATTGTTCGGCGCTGTGCCAGCTACTGTTGTCGCGTTCCATGCGGTTGACCTCGGCAAAATCATCCGCAAGCACCCGGCTTACTACCACCGGCGACTTTGAAATCGTTACGACCGAAGCTTCATCGACAGTCATTTCGCTATCCGCCTCAATCTGAGCCGGTTTTATCGAGGGGTTAATAATCTCCAGACCGGCAGCGGGTTTTGTCGAGGGCTTGATAAATTCCAGACTCGCAACGGCTTCGACCACCTCGGCATTCTCGACTTCGCCAGCCTCCCGACCGGGCATATGTTGCAAGATCAGTCGGGAGAAGCCGAGACGTTCCTGCCCGGCAACGGTTTGCGCCAGTTGCTTGTCGTACATGTCCTGGTAAAAGTCCATGTAAGAGCTGTCCTGTCCGTTATCGATTTTCGCTGCAGAGCGCATCGCCGCCAGCATCTGCTGCACGAACAAACCTTCAAACTGCTGCGCAACCGCACTCGCAGCGTCATCAGAGTGGTCGCGCGCCTGCACTTTCAGATCTTTAAATTGCTGAAAGTTAAGGAAAAAGTCCGTTTTACTGGATATCGACATGATCGCGTCCGGATTAAATAATGATCAAATCGGCGCTAAGTGCCCCGACCTGCTTGAGCGATTCCAGGATGGCAACCAGATCGCCGGGCGACGCACCCACCTGGTTAACCGCGCGTACGATTTCACTCAGGGTCACGCCCGTGGGAAAGCGGAACATGCGGTTGTTTTCTTCCGTGACCGCGATATCCGACTGCACGTTTTCGGTTGTTCTGCCACGGCGGCTGAACGGACCCGGTTGATCGACATCCGTGGTGTTGGTAATCGTCACGATCAAGTTACCATGCGATACCGCGGCGGCGTAAACCTTGACATGATTGCCAATAACAACCGTACCGGAGCGTGAATTGACGATTACCCTCGCCGGTGCTTCACCAGGCTGGAATTCGAGGTTTTCAATAAAGGACATGAATCCGACCCGTTGCGAAATATCTTTTGGCGCATTAATCGCGACCGTTACGCTATCCTTGGCGTGCGCATTGTTGGGCCCGAGAATCTGATTGATGGTATCCGCGAGACGTTTGGCGGTAGTAAAATCGGCACGCTTCAAATTCAGCGTTATCTTGTCACCGGAAGCAAAGGGATTCTCGATTTCACGTTCGATACTGCCACCGCCGGGTATCCGTCCAACGCTCGGCACGTTGACCGTGACCGACGAACCATCGGCGCCTTCTACACCAAGTCCCCCGACGACGAGGTTACCCTGGGCCATTACATATATATTGCCATCGACACCTTTCAGGGGTGTCATCAGCAGACTGCCGCCGCGCAGGCTTTTGGAATTGCCCAGTGATGACACCGTGACATCGATGGTTTGACCAATTTTTCCAAACGGTGGCAAATCTGCATGCACCGACACCGCGGCGATGTTCTTCACCTTCGGATTGACATCCGGTGGCAAGGCAATGCCGTACTGGGAGAGAAAGTTTTTCAGGCTTTGTACCGTGAACGGAGTTTGTGAAGTCTGGTCACCCGAGCCATCAAGTCCCACGACCAGGCCATAGCCAACCAGCTGGTTTGATCGAACGCCCTCGATCGAGGTGATATCCTTGATGCGTTCTGCCCCGGCATTTTCCAGAAAACCGATTGATATCAATAAGATAAATAGTTTTAAAAATTTCATGTCAAACTCCTAAAGCGGAAATACCGGGCTATCGAAAAAGCGCGACAACCAGCCTTTGGTATTGGATTCGGCTATGGTGCCCCCACCGCCGTAAAAGATCCTCGAGTTCGCCAGTTTGGTCGACACCACGGTATTGTTAGTACTGACATCCTGTGGACGTACCAGGCCCGAGATGCGGATAAATTCCGAACCCTGGTTGAGACCTATTATTTTTTCGCCGCGCACCACCAGGTTGCCACTCGGCAGGACATCGACCACGGTGACCGCAATCTCACCCTCCAGGCTGTTACTCTGGGCACTATCGCCTTTGCCGCTAAAGTCTCGTTCGGCATCGTATTCACTGTTTAGCACCAGGTTGCCATTAACTGACGGCCCGGCGCTACCAAAGACGGCGGAGACGCCGATATCGGCTTCATCATCCTTTTCGGTACTGGTCTCCGCCGACTTGGAGGCATTGGTGGCTTCCATCAGGGTCACGCTGAGCACATCACCGATGCGATAAGCCTTGTTATCTTCGAACAGGCGCACCGAACGTCCGGCCTGGAAAATAGATCCATTCGGTTCGGGTTTAAATTCCATCGCATTGAGGTCGACCGGTGCATACTGTGGATCGGGCTGCACTATGATACGCGTCTGTGCACAACCAACCGTCAGGCTGAGCAGCACCAACAGCTGAATTAATCTGCATACAGGCTTCATCGGATCACCTAGACGTTATTGTTGAGGTATTGCAACATGCCGTCAGCGGTTGAAATCACTTTTGAGTTCATTTCGTAGGCGCGCTGGGTTTCGATCATGCTTACCATTTCCTCGACGATATTCACGTTCGAGGATTCAAGCGAACCCTGACGTAAGCGACCGAGCCCGGAATCTCCGGGGGTGCCCTCTTGCGGGGATCCACTCGAGGCCGATTCGATATAGAGATTCTCCCCGATTGCCTGCAGGCCAGTGGGGTTGATGAAATTGGTCAGATCGAGATTACCTATCGTTGTCGGCGCCGACTGGCTGGGCAACTGCACGCTGACGATGCCGTCCGTGGATATCGAAATCGATTGAGTATCATCGGGGAACGTGATCCCGGCCTGCAATTCATAGCCGCTGGCGGTAACCAATTGCCCCTGGTCGGAGATCATGAAGGTACCATCGCGGGTGTAGGCTTCGGTACCATCTGGCAATAGCACCGGGAAAAAACCCTTGCCGTCGATCGCTACATCCAGCGATTTACCGGTATTTTCGATATTGCCCTGGGTATGAATCTTTTCGGTTGCCACGACGCGGGTACCGGTTCCCAGTAACAGGCCTGAGGGTAAACGGGTATCTTCCGAGGATTGCGAGCCGACCTGGCGTACATTTTGATACAAAAGGTCTTCAAACACCGCGCGTGACTGCTTGAAGCCGGTGGTACTGACGTTGGCAAGATTATTGGAAATCACCGAAAGACGCGTTTGCTGCGCGTCGAGTCCGGTTTTGGCGATCCATAAGGCGTTACTCATGATACTTCTCCATCGATTGGTTCTGATGAAGAACTATGCAGTTACCATGCCAATCACGCAGAACATCTGCGTAAGTGCGGAAATCCTGAAATCGTAGCAGCCTTGTAATACAACGAGACGGCACGAGCACGAGCACGTTTTTTACGGAAACCGTGCGCCCGAGGCGGCGGACCGACCCGGTGAGCCACTAGAGGTGCTATTGCTTGTTGTTGGTATGTTTTGCAGCGGAGCGACGCTTTGGCCTGGAATCCGCAATAACGTGGGGATTAGATTGGTTCAAGCGGTGGATCGAGCAGGTTAAACAGGCGGTTCATGTGTTCTATCGCCTCATGCCCGCTCACAGTAAGCTCGCCACCATCGGCAGCGGTTATCAAACCCTTGCCAAACATCCGCTCTGCGGCGGCGATTACTGCCGGATCGGGATTGTCCTGTACATCCATCGCCACCGGGCCACCCATACTGAAACGTCTTAGCAGGTTTAATTCGTCGATGAGTTCAGGATCAATATGCATTACAAGCTTCTCCAGTTACGGCCTGGCCATTTCGTCGCCTTCCTTGTCCGGCAACAACAGATCGCTGCGGCTGATACCGAGCACCAATGCAGTGGTAGTGGCGACATAAATCGAGGAATAGGTTCCGACCAGTACCCCGATAATCAACGCCATAGCAAAAGCGTGGATCGCTTCACCACCCAGGAAGAACAGCGACAACACCACCAGTAAGGTCGTAAATGACGTCATCAAGGTGCGCGAAATAGTCTGATTTATGGAAATGTTGACGACTTCCAGCGAAGTCTTTTTACGAATCTTGCGGAAATTCTCTCGCACCCGATCAAACACCACGATGGTGTCGTTCAGTGAATACCCGATAACCGCGAGAATCGCTGCCAGCACACTCAGATCGAAATCGAGTTGCAACACCGAGAAAATACCGAGAGTGATCACTACATCGTGCACCAGTGCCGCCACCGAGCCTAGTGAAAAACGGTACTCGAAACGAAACGCGACGTATATCAGGATTGCGATCAACGCATAAAGTACGGCAAGTCCGCCATCTTCGGTCAGTTCTTCACCCACCTGAGGTCCGACAAAATCCACCCGGCGCACATCGATTTCCGCATCGTTTGCCGCCTGCAGCAGACCGATTATCTCCGAGCTCAACTCGGCTTTATCCTTGTCGGCATCAGGTACCAGGCGAATCAGGACTTCACTCGCACTGCCGAAATGCTGCACGATCGCGTCACCGAAACCCTGATTCTCCAGCGCATTCCTGATCGGCTCCAGCTCGACTGCCTGCTGATAACCCACCTCGATGATGCTGCCACCGGTAAAATCGATACCGACGTTCAACTTGAATGTAAACAGGCTGATAAGCGACATCAGCATCAGCACGCCCGAGAAAATCATTGCCGGTTTGCGCAGCCGCATGAAATCGATATTGTTTTTAGTCGACACCATGATTAAATCGCCAGTCGGGTTACCTGTTTACGGCCGTAAATCAGGTTGATAATCGCACGCGTACCAAAAATTGCGGTAAACATCGAAGATACGATACCGATCATCAGCGTAACCGCAAAGCCCTGGATCGGACCGGTACCAAAACCGAACAGCACGATAGCCGCAATGAAAGTTGTAATATTGGCATCGGCAATGGTGCCAAAGGCTTTCCCATAACCGGCATAGATTGCCGCCTGGGGTGTGTTTCCAAGTCGAATCTCTTCTCGAATTCTTTCAAAAATCAATACGTTGGCATCTACCGCCATGCCGACGGTGAGCACGATTCCGGCGATGCCGGGCAACGTCAGAGTGGCCTGGAAGATTGACAATATCGCCACCATCAGCACCAGGTTCAAGGTCAGGGCGATGTTCGCTACCAGGCCGAATAACTTGTAATAGACAGCCATGAATAACAGTACCAGCACGAAGCCGACGACTACCGACAGAAATCCACGATCAATATTTTCCTGCCCCAGGCTTGGCCCTACCGTGCGCTCTTCGACGATAACCATCGGCGCGCGTAACGCACCGGCGCGTAACAATAATGCCAGGTCCCGTGCCTCACGGGTACTATCAAGGCCGGTGATATGAAATCGCTTGCTAAGCTGATCGCGAATCGTGGCAACATTTATAACCTCTGTTTCGGTTGTCCGGACGCGTTGCCTTTCCCCGTCTACCTCGACAAACTCGAATTTATCCTCGATGAAAACCACTGCCATCGGTTTGCCGATATTGTCGCGCGTAATCTTGGCCATACGATCCGCACCCTTGGCATTCATCGTAATGCTAACGTCCGGCGAACCGCTCTGTGTGTCAATACCAGAGGCCGCGCCGACAATCTGGTCGCCAGTGACAATGACACTGCGTTTTAACAGTACCGGGGAACCGTCGCTTTGCATGTAAAGTCGGCTTCCAATCGGCGCCTTGCCGCTTGCCTGTGCCGCACTCCATTCGGCAAAACTGCCATGTACCAGCCGAAATTCAAGGGTTGCGGTAGCGCCCAGGATTTCCTTGGCCCGCACCGTATCCTGCACCCCGGGTAACTGCACTACCACGCGCTCATCACCCTGCCGCTGTATGACCGGCTCGGCGACACCCAGTTCGTTGACCCGATTTTTCAGCGTGGAAATGTTCTGCTCAATCGCGGAACGCCTCTCTTCCTCGAGCGCGGTGGCGTTATAACTGATATCGATGAACCAGCTGCGGTCATCGTTGCTCTCGACAAACTCATAGTCGCGGTACTCGTCTTCCAGTAACAGGCGGGCCGCATCACGGGTTTCGGCGCTGGTAAAGCGGATACCTATTTTCTGCTTGCTGGACTGCACTGCCTTGTAACGTATTTTTTCTTCGCGCATGAAACTGCGCAGCTCGCCTGCGGCTCGATTGAGCGATTTTTCGATCGCCGACTCCATGTCGACTTCCATCAGGAAGTGCACGCCGCCACGCAAGTCAAGGCCTAGATACATAGGTAATGCGTTTAGCGAGGTGAGCCATTCGGGGGTAGCCGGGGCAAGATTAAGTGCGACGACATAACGTCGATCACTGGAGTAAAGCGCCTCGCGCACCAGCGTGGAAGCCTTCAGTTGCGCGTCTTCCGAAGCGAAGCGAACCAGAACATTGTTACCCTCCAGTTCTATCGACTGGTAATCGATACCCTCGCTCTCGAGCATACTTTTAATATTGTTTAACTCGCCCTGATCGACAAGGTTTACACGATGCGTGATCTGCAGCGCCGGGTCTTCGCCGTAAAGATTGGGCGTCGCGTAAATAACGCCAATAGTAATAATCAGGATGAGGAGAATATATCTCCAGGGAGCATAGCGATTAACCATAGTGATTACAGGTTCTTGATCGTGCCCTTGGGCAGTACCGATGTAACCGCGTGGCGTTGAATTTTGACTTCAACCTTATCCGCAATCTGGCAGGTCAGAAAATTTTCGTCGACGTCGCTAATCTTGGCCAGCAATCCACCATTGGTAATAATTTCATCGCCCTTGCCCAGCGCTTCGACCATTTTTTTATGCTCCTTGGCTTTTTTCTGCTGCGGACGAATCAACAGGAAGTAAAAAATGCCGAACATCAACAACAACGGCAGGATCAACTCCAGGGTACCGCCTTGAGCCGGCGCTCCCTGCGCCATCGCATCACTTATAAAGAAACTCATTTTAGATCAACCTTTGGTTTTCGATTTTTGACCCAGGGCCGGACCCTGAAACGGCGCGTATTATGTCACTCGGACGGGCATCCCACAAGATGGAAACAGCATATTCGGATTTAATTCTCTGACTGATAGCGCTGATAAAAGTTCTCCCTGAACTGCGCGTAGCAATCATTTTCGATGGCTTCACGAATCCGGCGCATCAGTTCCTGGAAATAGTACAAATTGTGTATCGTGTTAAGCCGTGAACCGAGAATCTCTCCACATTTGTCGAGGTGGCGCAAATAGGCACGCGAGTAATACTGGCAGGTATAACAGCCGCAATCTTTGCCTACCGGTCGAATGTCGTCGGCATAGCGACTATTGCGTATACGAATAATGCCATCATGCGTATAAAGATAACCGGTGCGCGCATTTCGCGTCGGGATGACACAATCGAACATATCGACTCCGCGACGCACTCCCTCGACCAGGTCCTCCGGCTTGCCCACGCCCATCAGGTAGCGTGGTTTATCCGCCGGGAGTACCGGCAGCACTGCATCGAGCGTGGCATTACGCTCATCGGCCGCTTCGCCAACCGACAAACCGCCGATCGCATAACCATCGAAGCCGATATCGATCAGCCCTTGCGCCGATGCGGTGCGTAACTCCGCATAGGTGCCACCCTGCACGATGCCGAACAGCGAATTGGGGTTGTCTGCGAAAGCCTGCTTGCTACGTAGCGCCCAGCGCAGCGACAATTCCATCGATTTCCTGACCACATCTTCGGGCGCGGGGTAAGGCGTGCACTCGTCGAAACACATGACGATATCGGATCCAAGATCTCGCTGCACCCGCATCGAAACCTCCGGGCTCAGAAATACCTGCGCACCGTCGACCGGGGAGGCAAAGGTAACGCCCTCCTCGGTAATCTTGCGCATCTTGGCGAGACTAAATACCTGGAAGCCGCCGGAATCGGTCAGGATCGGTCCCTGCCAGTGCATCAGGTCATGCAGGTCGCCATGCTTTTTGATGATTTCGGTACCCGGGCGCAGCATTAAATGGAAGGTATTGCCGAGGATAATCTGCGCACCGAGCTGCTGCAGTTCCTCCGGGGTCATCGCCTTGACCGTGCCATAGGTACCCACCGGCATAAAGGCCGGCGTTTCGACAACACCCCGCACAAATGTCAGTCGTCCACGGCGCGCACGGCCATCGACCTTGTCAAGTTCGAATTCCATTATTGTTATCAGGTCCTGTGATTGGCGATAAACATCGCGTCGCCATAACTGAAGAAACGGTACTTTTGTGACACCGCGTGGGCGTAGGCCCGGCGGATCAATCCGGTACCGGCCAACGCGCTGATCATTAACAATAATGTCGATCGCGGCAAATGGAAATTGGTCAGCAACGCATCGATTACTTTAAAAGCATATCCAGGCTTGATAAACAGGCTCGACTCCCCCTGATATGGTCGCAGTTTGCCGTTGATGACAGCCGATTCGAGACTGCGCACCACGGTGGTGCCGATCGCAATAACGCGTTTTCCCTGGTCATGAGTCCGGTTAATGGCTGTACAGACCGATTCCGGAACATCGACAAGCTCGGTGTGCATTACATGACTGTCAATATTTTCACCACGTATCGGCTGAAAGGTACCGGCGCCTACATGCAAGGTGATATGGGCGATGTTGACACCCTTGGCGCGCAGCGACTCGATTTTAGCCGCGTCAAAATGCAGGCCTGCCGTAGGCGCCGCCACGGCACCTGGTTTACTCGCAAACACGGTCTGGTAACGGTCACGATCAGCGACTTCGGCGGCACGCTGTATATAAGGTGGCAGAGGTATGTGGCCAAATTGCTCCAGCAACTCCAGCCACGGCCCACTGCTTTGGTGCAACACGAACAAATCCTGCTGGCGCGCCAGCACGCTACACTCGATTTCATTTTCCAGGACCAGATT
>Ga0316187_10003362_pt1 | contig 13923 bp, 12 predicted proteins | sample CroRivburrow1_MG_FD_204927 | JGI IMG/M metagenome (GOLD analysis project Ga0316187, IMG submission 204927) | Coastal sediment microbial communities from Maine, United States - Cross River worm burrow 1 | ecosystem: Environmental > Aquatic > Marine > Coastal > Sediment | place: USA: Maine...
ACCCGTCATAGACATCAATAAATCTAATGGCTTTACCAAAAAACCAGAGTATTCTTCGACAAAACTTTTAGGCAAAAAAACAGGAGTTCTATCTAAATTTAGAACACCTTGGTATAAGCTCCCCATTCTTATGAGTTGTACTCCCTCTTCTACAAAATCACTACTTTTAAATGCATTTCCCATTAAAGTATCTGCTAAGTCGGAAATTACTCCTACTTTCCACTCATTCTTAAACTCAGGAAAACGATACTTAGGCACTTTTTTCCCTTCTTGCGGAAACAGGTTTTGCATCAAGCCTTTTTTATGGTCTTTGAGGGTTTGTAGCTTATCGTTGTGGGCGGTTATCAATTCATCTAAAGAAGAAAGGCAGGAGGCGATTTTTTGTTGTTCTTGGGGATTGGACGGTAAAATTATGGGGCAATTTAGGACATCTTCATTTCTAAGATTAGTTTGTTTTACCCCATCATCAAATGACAGGAAATAAGGGCTCCTATTCAAAAGATAGTATAGTAATCTACTATCAGCAGTTGTAGTTGTTAATTTACAAATGCGCTGATTTACTGTATAGAAATCGTCCTTATCAACATAGAAACATTTGGCAATAGCTTTACCATTTGGCACATCACTAAGTACCATCAGAATTTCATTTTTCTTTGCAGGACAGTTTACAACATCAGTAAATTTTCTCACTTCTCCATTTGATGAAATGAATTTGGAATTTACTACTACATACTTTCCTTGTTCTTTAATATCTTGCTCGTGAGCTTTGCCATTTTCATACTTCGCTACTTGGCTGACAACATTCTCTACCCACTCCCCATCTTTTACAAACTCAGGAAAACGCAACGCTGGCAGTATTTTCTTCTCCTTATTCATTTACTTCAGCAGTTTTCTATTTTCAACTTCCTGCAATACCTTCATTTGCTGTATGGCTATTTGGTTTAGTTTCACAAGCCTATCATTTTGAGGCATTTTTTCGTTGATAAAAACGGCATTTAGGTTTTCCATATTGGCAAGGCAAATGAGCTGGTTGATGGTAGCATAATCACGCATATTTCCTTTTAATTCAGGATTTATCTCTCGCCATTGTTTAGCAGTCATTCCAAAGAGTGCCACATTCAGCACATCGGCTTCACTGGCGTAAACAATTGCTATTTGGGTAGGTGAAAGTGCCTGAGGAACCAGATTGTGTTTAATGGCATCTGTATGAATATGGTAGTTTAGCTTTGCCAGTTCTCGTTTGGCTGTCCAACCGAGTAGTTTTTGTTCGTCTTCTTTGAGGCGCTGAAATTCTTTAACCAAGTAAAGTTCAAACTCTACCGAAATCCAACTGGCAAACTTGAAAGCGATATCTTTATGAGCATAGGTACCACCGTACCTGCCCGATTTTACTTGCATTCCTTTTGCTTGTGTTGTACTTATCCATTTGGAGGGGGACAGAGTGAAAGCATTTAATCCAGCTTGACTTTTAAACCCCTCGAATTCGAGGGGTTTAAAAGTTGGATTATAGAGGGTTTCCCATATTCCCAAAAACTCTATTGTGTTTCTGTTACGCATCCAATTACCAATAACTGCATTGGCATCATCCGATTTGTGTTTTGCAATATCTGTAAGGGATAAAAAGTCTGATTCCTTTAAACTTACTACCGTTATCTCAGTATTTTCTACATTAATTTTAGCCATTTCTACTGTGCTCTTTAAAACATACTGTTATTCGTAAGCAGCCAACCCGCTAATTTCTCTGCCCTGTGCCAATTTTTTTAATTGAGGAACTAGGTCGTTCATCAATGCTGTTTCGGCTTTGCTGCGTTGTTTCCAACCAAGCTCCAAAGGCTCCATAAGGTCTGTGAGCTTTTCCCCGTCAAAAATCATTCGGCTCATAATCTGTTCTACAAAGTTTTTTAAGTCTGTGGTTTGCAAGTCGTGAGCATTGGCGATTGTAGCTAGTTCTTTGTCATATTTCTCTATTTTAAAAGTTTCAAAATTTTGTTTCAACTCATCTGCGGTTTGCCCTTTCGTCCAGTCCACCTGGTTAATGTAGTCGGTTAAGTCTTCCTCTTCTTCCATCAGGTTAGAGTTAGACTTTAGCAAACTAATCACCTGAGACTTAGACATTTTTTGCTTAGAAGGTTTTTGCTGCGTGCTATCGGCAATCAGGCTCATAATATAATCGTAATCAATCACCGCAGAGGCAAAGAGTACAAACTCAAAATCTAGTTGTTGAATATCTTCGGGTGCATCATCACCTTCTTTTTGCTGTATTTCTCGCAGTTGTTTGGCCGTTTCTATGTACGAACTTCGAAACTCCTGTAAGTTGTCTTTTGGCAGAATGGCTTCAATCGTTTCTTGTTGTTCTTCATCCAAATCGGTGTTTTGGTCGAGTTGGGTTTCTAAGCGTTGAACTTCCTTAAAGTTTTTCACAAAGGCAATCTTCGCAGCATCTCCACGCAAGTTGTACACTTCTTGCGGTTCGTTTACCAAATTGTGTTCCTGCATAAATTCACCTAAAGCCTCCACCGCTTTTTGGTAATGGTCAATAACAACAGGTGCAGGATCTACCATCCAAATTTCTTTGGCTTTGTCACCATCTTCACCTGAGAATAGCATGATGGCTTGATTTACTGTTTCCTGTTGAGAACGGAAATCCAAAATATTCCCGTAAGGCTTTGTATCATTCAGTACACGATTGGTTCGAGAAAATGCTTGAATTAATCCATGGTATTTCAAGTTCTTGTCCACGTATAGGGTGTTCAAGTATTTGGAATCAAAACCTGTAAGCAACATATCTACCACAATGGTTATATCAATCTTGTTTTTATGCGGGTAATCCTTGTTGCTGAATTTCTGGTCTTTTATGCGTCTTTGTATATCCTGATAGTATAAATCAAACTCGTTGATGTTGTGATTGGTGTTGTATTGCAGATTAAAGTCGGCAATAATTTCTATTAGTGCTTTTTTCTTCTCTTCAGGGTTTTGCTTGTTATCTTCTTTCTCTTGTGCTAAATCTTCCTGTAGTTGCTTGATGTCTGCTGCATTTTTTTGACTTTGCTGGTCTCCATTTTTAGCAATCAATTGGGCAGGTGGAGAAAAAACACAAGTTATATTTAGTGGGACATAATCTGAGTTTTCTGCTTTCTTTTGCCGCTGAATGCCCTTGAATAGACGATAGTATTCTATGGCATTATTGATAGAAGCTGTTGCTAATGTAGCATTGAATTTCCGCTGATTGGTTGCTGCATTGTGTTTGTCGATAATCGCTTCTGCAACTGCTTGTTGTGCAATTGCTTCACCCGGCTTAGCGTTTACAGTGCCTTCCCCTTTAAAGTAGTCGATATGAAATTTCAGTACGTTTCGGTCGTCTATGGCATGGGTAATGGTGTAAGCATGCAACTGCTTTTCAAAAATGTCTTCTGTCGTCTTGTAAGTTTCGTATTGGTCTTCACGGATTTTGTAAGTCGCATTTTCTTCAAAGATTGGCGTACCCGTAAACCCAAACAATTGAGCATTCGGGAAGAACTCTTTTATCGCTTGATGATTTTCACCAAACTGTGAACGGTGGCACTCGTCAAAAATGAAAACTATTTGTTTGTCGCTTAATGGTTCTAAACGTTCTTTGTAGTTTTTCTTGTTAGTTCCATCAAGTGCAAGACCTAATTTTTGAATGGTAGTAACAATTACCTTGTCTGCATAGTCGGTAGACAGTAATCGTCTTACCAAAGTTTCAGTATTCGTGTTTTCTTCTACACTGCCTTCCTGAAATTTATTGAACTCCTCACGGGTTTGACGGTCAAGGTCTTTTCGATCCACTACAAACAAACATTTTTCAATGTCTGCATTGTCTTTAAGAAGCGTAGAAGCTTTGAAAGAAGTCAAGGTTTTACCACTTCCTGTGGTGTGCCAGATATAACCGTTTCCCCGATTATCCTTAATACAATCCACAATCGATTTTACAGCATAAATCTGATAAGGCCGCATCACGAGCAATTTCTGCTCACTTTCCACCAGCACCATGTATTTGCTAATCATTTCCCCAAGTGTACACTTGCTCAGAAATTTTTCAGAAAACAAATCCAGTCTATTTATTTTCTTATTGTTTACATCAGCCAATTCATAAACAGGTAAGAATTGCTCATCTGCATTGAATTGAAAATGCTGATTTTTATTGTTGGAGAAATAGATAGTTCGTGTGCCATTGCTCACTATAAACAATTGCATATAGCACATCAAGGTATTTGTATAGCCATTGCCTGGATCATTTTTATAATCCACGATTTGTTGCATGGCTTTACGGTGCGAAACATCTAGCTTTTTCAATTCAATTTGAACAACTGGCAAACCATTTATGAGTAGAATGATGTCATACCGTTGATGACTGTTTTCTGTATTGATGCGTAGTTGGCTGATTACCTCAAAATCATTTTTGCACCAGTCTTTGATGTTTACCAAAGTGTAATGCAGGGGAGTACCATCTTCACGTTGGAAATACTGTTTTTCTCGTAGTTTTTTAGAAGCAGCAAAAACATCAGGTTCTATAATTTCTTCTCGTAAGCGTAAAAATTCGCTTTCCGATAATCGCACTCGGTTAAGTGCCTCAAATTTGCTTTTAAAGTTCTGCTCAAGTGATTTCCTATCGACAATATCAGGCCGATCGGTGTATTTCAGCTCTTTTAGCTGCTTAATCAGGTTTTCTTCTATTTGATATTCCTTAGTCATTCAAATCTTCTTTCAATAAATCTTTTGGATTCACGTCCAATATTCTTGCAATCTCATAAAGTACTTCTAGTCTCGGTTGCTGTCTATTTCGCATGTAGGCATTAACCATATTATAGCTTTTATCTATCTGAACAGCCAACCATTTTTGACTTCTTCCTTGTTCTTCCAGTACCTCCTTGATGCGATTCATTTTCTTTTATTTCAAAAAATATAAATATAGAATGTCTGTGAGAATATTCACTATAAAATGAGATGAATTATCACAATGCACTGAGTGTGGGGTAATTTTAGCTCTTTTGGTTTTTTGGGTAGGATTTGTGCGGTGGAAAAAACCAAATGTGCTAAAATGTGCGGTGGAATTCTCTCCGTTCTCACATGGCATACAACGAATGATAACAAGCACTCCGCACCTGTTATTCATCTTAAGTTATTTAAGCAATCTTCACTATTTTGTGCATAGTCAATTGGCACACAGCTCTACATTGTAATACTTAAGTTTTGTCTTATCGCTGCCAATTCTCTATGATTATTTGCTAATTCAACAAGTAATTTTTACAATTCAATATCTTCATTTATCAACTTTACATAACCACTTCTCCCTACTTGTTGCAATGCGAGCCAAACCTTCAAAGCTCGAAAACCACAGGAATTTTGAAGACTAAATTCATAACAATTTAGATTCTAATTCTTTCTTCAACCTTACCGATTTCTACCATCTTTGCCGCAGACTAATTGGTATTGACAGTAACAATAATTGTTTTATTTAATTCTTTTTTTTCAACTTCATAAATTCTTTGGCATACCCTTTATTAACAAGATCTTCGTTCAAATTGAGCCCATCTACATATACCTCACATAGCCAACGGCCAAACTTTCCACGTTCTTGACCCTGATAAACTTTAATTTCAACCCATTTACCATTGGGTAACATCTTCTTTACATAATCGGAAGCTTTCTTTCCTTCCTTATATTCTTCACTGCTATGTTTAACACCCCAAACTTCTGGTGTGTCAACCCCGATAAGCCGCACTCTTTTTGTTATCACCGTATCAAAACCAAGTGATATTTCAAGATCAAGGGTGTCACCGTCAACAATTTTTTTCACTTTCGCCCAATATTCATAGGCATTTATCGATTCTACGGGATGATTAGGTTTGTTTATCAAGCTAGTATGTTTCATTTTTTCCTATAAGTTAGATGTAACTGATTTTTTATTTTCCCCATGGCATACAACGAAGAACTCACAGGCACATAATTATTCCGTCTAAGGTTACAAGCAATAAAGTTATGTTATTTTGCGCATATAGCGTACACCTTTATAGAATTCTTAGGTAGTCCCCCAAGTTGATTAAAGTAAAATCCTCGTTGTTATGTTTTTTACGATTACTTTCTAATTAATCTATGTTGATGATTCTCTCCTGTTATCTAACAAACTATTGCATTTCGTTCAGAAATCAATTATTGGCTGTTCAACAATTCCAGCATTAATCTCACGGCATAAATCGTGATTTGCGCGAGGCCTTCAAGCCCGTGGCAAACGACATGTATAGCTGTTCATTTATTAAATAACAACCATCTAAAAAGGCCGTTCCCCTTACATGGTCGCCAATGGGCTCAAGAAGTATATTTTCATCTTTTTGCGGAATGGCAGATAAATCTATGCGACCGGCTGTTGAAAGCCGGCTAATTTGAAAACGTGCCCGCTCATTCTTCCCCTTAATGCTTGATTGGCCGTGATAAAAGTATTGTATTCGGACGAACCAAAATTGAAGAGTTTACTAAGCGGAAAACAATTGGCAGCAACAAATAGAACTAAAATTGGGTTATGAAGTGAAATATCCAAAGAATGAAAAAGTCAACCTAGAATAAAGCAAATAGGTCTAGCAACGGCTCTAATCGCCAAGGTGGTTGGCGGTTTGTTGCTGTAAGTCGCCTCTATAAGTAGCTCAGTTTCATTACCGAGTGGGTAACTCTGATTTATGTTGCTCTGTAATTTTCTATTGTCATTTCCAGTTTTTTTTATTCTCGGTGAGTGTTGGCAAAAAATAAATGTGCTATTTATGCGTGGCACTTTTTTTAACGAACGCCCAACGGGTTCGCATATTATGCGTTTGGCATATCTGCTATGCACAATAGTTTTTGTTCAATTCAACTCCTTTTGTGCTCTTTGCTAATTCAGTTTGTTAAACACTTTTTTTTGAAAATAAAGATTAGCACTACTGTGTTTCTAACTTTTCCTTTCGATGCATTAATATCCTATCTAAATATAATAGCAATACTGTTGTCAAAGGTAAGCCAATCAAGAGCCCTGCTGTTCCTAACACATAGCTCCAAACAGCTAGGGAAATCATCATTATTGCCGGATTCATACTCGAAACATCTTTCATTATTTTTGGAAAAAAAATAAGTTCTTCGAGAATAGAAACAATAATAAAAACAGCGGAAAGCAATCCAAAATACAAAAAGAAACTTTGGTTTTGCTCTATGGATAATGCCCAACAACTTAACGATAAAGGTAATAATGCTAAATAATGAAAATGACAGATATAACATAAAAGGCCGGCAATTATACCAAATATAACAGCTCCCGGAATTCCTATTATTAGAAATGAAATGGTGAAAATGAGTGCAGAGATTATAACAATTTTACTGCGTTGACGAAAATAGTTTGAAAATGTATTATTAAAATCATTTAGTATCCCACCAAGGTATTTGTTGCGTTTTTTTTCTTGCTCTCTGCCAAAGTATTTCTCAAATCTATTTTCAAAATAATTATAGGTATATATTATATAAACAAAATAACCCAATGAATATATAATAATGAGATACCAATTAAAATCAAGATTATTGTTCTCATCTTCATCTTTTGATCCTAAAAATGAAGTAATATTTGACATAGATTCTTTGATGGTTTCTGAATCGAAGTTCAAAGAATCTATTCTTGATTCAATATCTAATTGTTTTTCTAAATCTTTTTTCGGATATATTTTTTCAATATATGATTTTATTTTGTTAGAGGTTTCATCAATGTCTTTGCTATTATTATCTGCAAAAGTTATAAAGGCATTATTTAATCGCTTAAAATCATTCACAATGTGATTCCCGAGAATCCAAACGGAACCAGTTGAAAATACTATTGTTAAAACCAAAAAAAGTGTAACTGCTAAATTTCGATTAGGTATAAACTTTTGAATCTTCTTGATAAAAGGATTGAGAGCATATGCAAAAAGCAATCCAATGATAAATGGTAAAATGGTTTCGCCAATGTAGTAAAATATTACAATGAAGATTGACAATAAGCTAAAGAATATAATATGCGATTTGTATTTTTCCATTTTTTATTAAGCTTAACGAACGACTAAGAGACACTCCGTGCCTGTTATTCCCGTTTTAAGTGCACCTATTTTTTAAAATTTATGCTTAACTGTATTATAAACACAGAGTATTGCATTTTCTGTGCACTTTTATTGTTACCTGTGCCCATGGTACTTGTAGCTTTGGTAACAAGCATTTCATTTTAGGGCGCATAATTATTCCGGCTAAGGTTATCTGTTACCCAAGTCACAAGCAGTAAAGCTACTGTATTTTATTTAAGATGGAGCATAAATTTTTTACAAAAAGTAGCCACGCTATATCTGCGCAATGCTTGCCTTATTGCACGCTTTGTGTTTGCTAAAACACACTTCACTGCACAAAGCCAACCAATCTTCTTTGTTCTGTATTTTACGATTACTTTTATTTAGTCGATGCTGTTGATTCTCTCCTGTTGTCTAACAAGCTATTGCATTTTGTTCAGAAATCAATTATTGGCTGTTCAACAATTCCAGCTTTTATCTTACTCAATATGCACTGAGCAGAAGATTTTGAAGGAATCTTACTGCTGCCATTTTGTATTTTGTAACTTTATCAGTATAATATACCTACGCAAATTTCTTAACTCCTGCAAACTATATAGTTAATGAGATACCTACCCATGTTATTGCTATCTGTTTTAATAATAATGTTTTCAATGACAGTCAATTCCCAAAATCGCGGTGAATATCTTGTCTTTCAACATCTTGAAAGTTTGAGTAGTGAAGCCATTGATTTATTGGTTTTAGATGCTACAGGATTTCCCGGTTTTTTCTTAGGAATAGAATATGGTGTAAATGTTTATCGAGTCAGTTATTATACAAGAGACTTTCACCCTGATAGTATAATCATTGCCACCGCATTGGTCGGAATACCCTTAGATTACCCATGTGACGACTTTAGTATTGTTACGGTCGGTCACGGATTGTCGGTTAAAGACGGGTCTATACCTTCTGCCAACACTAATAACTTTGCCTTGATTACTAAAGGGATAGCAAGTAATGGCTTTATTGTTGCTGCACCAGACTATATCCGCCTTGGTGCAGAAGCCTCACCGGGTTTTCAGGGTTTTCAGCATTCAGAAACAGAAGCCTCGGCTACCATTGATTTAGTAAGGGCAGTAAGAAACTTCTGTTCCGATAATAATATTGGTCTAAACGGCCAACTGTTTCTTACTGGCTATTCGCAAGGTGGTCACTCATCATTGGCTACTGCAAAAGTGATGCAGGAAGAACATCCGTTTGAGTTTACCGTCACCGGTGTTGCTGCGGGAGGAGGAACCTATGATTTGTCCGGCATTGCGGCAGATAGCTTGGCTTCTTCAATGCGTGTAACCCCCGAACGTCATTCCTTGCCCCTGGTCGCACGTTCGTTTGTTGAGATTTATAAGGACAGTTTACCACAATATGGCTTCCCTTCTGAACCAGTTGCTGCATTTGATAGTATTTTCGAGTCACCTTATGACTCCCTGCTAGAGGTCATGTTAAAAAGGGACAATGCATCCTGGCCATGGCATTTGCTTGATTCTATTCCAAGTCGTATGCTCAGCGATTCGGTGGAGTTTCGATTTAGAAATGACCCCGATTTTTTTTTAGAAAACTCCTCAGTTACAATGACCTTTACAATTGGGTACCCATGATGCCAGTAAGACTTTTTCATAGTGAAGATGACATTGAAGGCCCTATTACTAATACATATTTCACTTTACAACAATTTCAACAAAACGGTGCTCCTGATGTACAACTGGAAACTGTAACCGGATACTCACATCCTGAAGCAGCTATTCCATGGATACTATCAGCCAGAACTTTTATGCTAAGTTTACGGAACAATTGTGTAACAGGTATTCCAATAATTGCGCTCAATGGTAATTTTTCAATTTATCCCAATCCTGCAACAAATAAGCTGTTTATTAAAGTAAATGATGCAACAGCTGTTAGCGGTACTGTTTGGATTTATAGTGCAAATGGTAACATACTATTTTCTCGATTTAGCAATTCTTTGACGAATGTAGAATTAGATATAAGCAATATTGGAAACGGTACTTATCTCTTGGGTATTGAAAGGTCTAATGGGGTAAAATCGTTCAGGTTATTTGTTGTTGCTAATTAGATTAGCAACGCATTCTTGTTTTAGGTTTTCGCTAACTAAGAGCCAAGAGGCACTCTGTGCCTGTTATTCGTCTTATAAGTGCATCTATTTTTTCAAAAAAAATTCTTAATTGTATTATAAACACAGCGTAATATGTTTGCCTGTGACTTTTCAACAATTCCAGCTTTAATCTCACCTTGTAAACCGTGACTTGCGCAAGGCCTTCAAACCCGTGGCAAACGACATATACGGTACCCCTTGGGCATGGTTTATTTTGCTTATTTTGTACAGTATACGCCAGTGATGAAAAAACACTTTATAGCCCTTAAGTAGCGGAAAACCTGGTGAATATATATGTGCCGGCTCAGAGGCTGAACCATTCAATTCCATGATTTTAAATTCTCCGTTGTATAAGGCTTGCTCATCTTTGCAACGCAAATCGTAGCGCCCATAATAAAACCCATCGATGCCCTTACTTAGGTTATCAATTACCTCATTTAGCTGTTCATTTATTAAATAACAACCATCTAAAAAGGCCGTTCCCCTTACATGGTTGCCAATGGGTTCAAGAAGTATATTTTCATCTTTTTGCGGAATGGCAGATAAATCTACGCGACCGGCTGTTGAAAGCCGGCTAATTTGAAAACGCGCCCGTTCATTCTTCATCATCAACTCCTTAATGCTAGAGGTGCCATCTCCCGTAACTGTAAGTAAGCCTTTAAGCACTACAGAGCTAACCGTTCCCTTAGGTTCATTTGGTAGGCGGTAATAAAATATGCCTGCCTCCATGGGCAAGTCTATATATTCTTGCACAATAAGCTGATCGTTGCTATTGGCTAAATATTGCGCAAGTTCTGTTTCATTAGTAACCAGTTCTACCTTAAAGCCGCGTTCGCCAATATCTGGCTTTACAACTACAGGGTAGCTCAAGCCTGCATTTTGCATTATCTCATCGGCAATTCTTACACCTTCCGAAGGATTAATTAAGATGCCTTTTGGTATATACTGGGGCGGGAACTTATCCAGGATGGATTTTTTTGAGGCACCAATTACACCGCCATACTCAAACCCCGGATTGGCGGCACTTAAATAGAAAATTGCTCTGGCTTTTAAACCGCACCATAGCCAATAAATAAAAATAGGCATATACACTATATACCATGGCCAATATTCCCAGTGCCTAAGTTTTACCCAAAAATTACTAATGTATGCTGATTTCACCTGCGCTAGAAGCTCCCTTCCGCCTTACTATTATGGTACTTGATTGTAGAGATAGCTATACCAAATTCAATCGGTAATTTAACATATGGGCAAACTTCTTTGATGCCAATTTTTACCAAGGCCATATGATGCACAATGTGCTCAATATTATAGGTGATCTCCCTTGCCATATTAGAAGCTACAATAACTTCATGCTCACTTTGCGGATCGTAACTAACCTGTAAATCCAACACCTTTGTGGTATCGCAATGTTCAACAAATAGCTTGCTCTTATTTATCACATCTAGGGCTAGTAGCCTGTTTGTTTCTATGTCCTTATCATGATTCCGCTTGTCATAACTCACTATTCCATTAGCATATCCATTCATTAAACATTGAAAAAACTCAATAGAATGCCGAAAGTGCTGGCCAATTGTAGCACTATTAAAAGCCGCAACCGGTTTAACAAAATCATTATCTGAAATTTGATCAATTACATCGCCAATCTGATCTAATATATTCTGACAAGCTTCTTTAATCTCCATGGATGATAAATAGGTTAAATTTGAATCATAATGTTAAGGTTTATTATTGAAGTGAACAAATAATTGGTTTAGCAATAATTCATAATTCAACAAAGTTTTTTATCTCCACTAGTACAAATAAGTTGTGCAAATGGTTCAAGGGTTTTGCATAATTTTCTGCCAATTGGCATCGGCTTTTATTTTAAGTTGCCGCTCATCTTTATTCCAATCTATGAGCGTGTTGTTAAAGTAAAAATTATAAAACAGATAAAGTTTCCCATCAATTATTTTATAGGTCTTAGGGTCAATCTTTACTTTTTCGGCTGATTCGCCAATGGCATAAGCACACCAACCACCATACATCGGCTCAAATTTATCGGGTTGTTTTTTAAATAAATTCAGGTTGTCTGTATTGGCAAACCAGTAATTAATGTCTTCGTAAGTATAGGATAACGATTTTTTCCCCTCTAGAGGTTTGCCCATAAAATAGCTTACTACATCATAGCCCTGCACAGCCAAGTGCTCATCTTGCAAATTAAATTCCTTTAATCTTATATCTGTTTCTTGTGCAAGTACTACACTTAAAAAACGGCAGTTAAAAGCTAAAATAATAGGTAGGGCAATTAAGATTTTTATATTTCTCATTTTATTAAAGTAACGCTGTTAGTTTATGATAGTTTTTGCCAGTGGCCAAACTTTGTCGGCCTCATACCCTTTACCGATAGCAAATTTCGCTACCTTATTGCGTAATTCGTAAATATTATTGGCCGATGTAGTTTGCCACTTTTGCAGTATTAATTGCTGCATAGTGGCTATGTATTCCTCCTCATCTATAACTAATAGGGCTTTTTCTATGCAAATCTGGGTAACCCTTTTTTGTTCTAATTGTTGCTTTATTTTAACCCTTCCCCACTTTTTTATGCGGAATTTTCCACCAACAAAAGCGGTGGCATACCTTATTTCGTTAACATAGTTTTCGGTAATCAGCCAAGCAAGCAGTTCTTCCACTTGGTCAGAGTATAAGCCATATGAGTATAATTTTTGCTCAACTTCATAATGAGCTCGCTCCTGGTAGGCGCAATATTTGGCAATCTTAACCTTGGCTGTAGCGTAATCAAGTGATTCCTTTTTGCTTTGATTTTGTGTATCCCAGGAATCAGCCATGGCAATAAATTCTACTTAATATAACCTTTTCTTTTAAGGATTGTTTCAACAAACTTCCGTTCATTATCCGTCTTAAAAATCTTAAATGGCAAATAAATCATTTGCGCACTATTTACAATCAGAACAATTTTATTCTTGCTAAGCTTGGCTGTCTTTATTTGCTCCCATTTAATAGGCATTCCCTGTTTTGCAGAAAGCTTTATAAGCACTTGTTGTGAGCTAATCTCGTAAGAAAGCCTTTCAAACAATATTTTTGATTGCTCTAATTGTGTTACTCCGGTAAATTGGATGAGCCAAAACAATAAATATAAAACTACCGCTATAGCTGTACCCCAAAACCACCAAACATTAGGAATAAGAAAATAGCCGGAACACAACGCCAAAACGATCAAACTTACCCACCACTGTTTAATTAAAATATTAACCATGGCCTCCTTAATGTAGGTGCTTATTTCTAATTTGTATTTTTTAGTTTTTACTATCATTATTTTACCAACTATATTGCGCTGTGTTATATTTTGGCCACAAATATCGAAGTAATTCGGTGAGAAACTAATCTATTCTTTAAATAAGTTATTCGTCTAATTATTCAGGGTTGCCTTTAAACTCATATCCAAACTGGTGTAACTATGCGTAAGGGCTCCTACAGAAATAAAATCAACCCCAGTGTTGGCTATGGATTTTATATTATGCTCGCTTATGCCGCCACTTGCTTCAGTTTGGCAGTGGCCATTGATGAGGGATACCGCCTGATGCAATTCTTCAAGACTCATATTATCAAGTAAAATGATGTCTGCTGCGGATTTTATGGCATCTTCAACTTCTTTTAATGTTCTTGTCTCAACTTCAATTTTTAAGTCAAGTTTATTTTCGCTAAGAT
>Ga0316187_10003364_pt1 | contig 13920 bp, 14 predicted proteins | sample CroRivburrow1_MG_FD_204927 | JGI IMG/M metagenome (GOLD analysis project Ga0316187, IMG submission 204927) | Coastal sediment microbial communities from Maine, United States - Cross River worm burrow 1 | ecosystem: Environmental > Aquatic > Marine > Coastal > Sediment | place: USA: Maine...
TGTAGCGCATCCACCAATACCAGCTAGAATGGTGGATGCGCTGCACTTATCCACCCTACATTAAGAATACTTTCACAGCCTCCACTTTCATTTGGCACAGCCTCTATTACAGGTACATTTTCTCCATTGATTCGCTTAAGTTTGTGTTAAGCAAATAATAAGTTTTTTGAAATATACCTCTGCTAAGTTAATAAAGAGTAGTTTAAATATCGCATCTTTTACTAAACGCTTTTGGAGGATATATCCGTGAATACTACGCTTATTCGCACAGGTGACAATTTTCTCCCATTATCACTGCGCATAGTACGTTTGATGATTGGCGTAATACTTGTTGTTGCAGTAACACAAGAAATGTTGTTATCAGATTCTTGGACATTAGTCTTGTCAGCTCTTGCGATTTATTCCATTGTGACAAGTCTGTTCGGTAGAGATCCTTTGTTTGCGCTGTTGAAACTATCGATTCCTCAATTACCTGATCATGCGCTCGGTGTGGTAGCGCAACTTGAATGTCTGTCCATCGGTTTAATTTGTATCGCTGTAGGTATTATGAATAACCACGTGGATTCTCTGCTTCTACCATTGTTACCGTTTTTGGGTATTTACCCTATCTTGTTATGCGGAGTCAAACATGATCTTTTGGGTTGTTTGCTGCAATCCTACCGTAGAGACATGCAGGCAAAAAATAGAAAATAAGAAGAGGCAGAGCATAGGATGAATTCCCACTCAGAGCGTGGGAACAAGGTGTATTAGGCTGATACGGGCGTCGGTTTTTCGCCTAAGCGTAATAGACTGGGTAATAAAACCAAGGTAAAGATGGTACTGACGGTCATACCTCCTACAATGACTGCAGCCAGTCCGCGATATAGCTCAGTGCCGGCTCCGGGTATCAATAACAATGGTAACATGCCAAATAGACTGGTTAGCGTACTCATCAAAATAGGACGCAAACGCAGATGTATTGCGTCAAGTACGGCATCACGTCTTGACATGCCTGCGCGTTCTGCCATTCGGGTTTGGTGAACCAATAAAATGGCATTGTTAACCACTAAGCCCAAGAGAATTACAAAACCGATCATGGTCAATAAATCCATGGGTTGAAAAGACACTAGGTTCACAAGACGTAAGGCTAACACCCCACCCACCGTAGCCAATGGAATGGCAAGTAATACTAACAAGCTGTCTTTAAAAGAACGAAATAGCGCGCTCATTAAAAGATAAAGTATCGCAATGGCCAGGAGAAAACTGCCGCCCATACTTTGTATGGCCGAATCTAACTTGTCCGCACTGCCCGTGTAATTTACCTCACCATCTTCTGGTAGTAATGGCGAGATTACCGGTTCAACATTGGTTTTTATCGTTTTCATGGCCTGTTCAAGGGACACATCATCAGGTGGAGTCACTTCCAAAGTAATGGTTCGTCGGCGATTAATCCGGCGAATTTCATCTGGTCCTGCAGTGCGTACGATATGAATTAACTCACCCAAAGGCATAATGTCACTACGTGGAGTAGCCAGAGGAAAAGCGGCGAGTTCTTCCGGAGTATCCCAGTCTTGTCCTCTCAATAATATATCAAGGCGTTTCTCACCATCGAAATAATCGCCAACATACAAGCCTCCACCTAGGGCACGTATGATTCCTGATAAATCATTTCGGGTCCATCCAGCCTCGGCTATGCGCTGTTCATCCGGCACTAAGCGCAACTCGGGTTCTGATAAAGACAAACCGGGTCTTGGCCGGGGTGGACGTCCTGGTAGACTCTGGCGTACCGCCCCAAAGCCAGCCTGGCCAGCGGCCAATAGGGCGTTGATATCATTTCCTTGTATATCGATTTGAATAGAGCGACCTGAGCCAAATCCACCAAACAATGAAGAACGTTTGGCAAATGCAATTGTGCCTGGAAATCCTCCGATGATTTTATTAATGAGTGGCACCAATTGATCGGTTTCCTTAGGATCCTTTGTTCTTGCCCCCATAAAAACACCCGTGCCAAATGCCACAAAAAAGTAATTATCGACATAGGGCCGTTTCTTGTTTTCAACGTATGGCTGCATTCGCGTAGCAACAATCTTACCTAATTCACGTTCTATCGTATCTACATTGGTACCAGGAGGAGGTAATACAAAGGCAAATACCAGATTACGATTACCCTGAGGCAAATAGTCGGCTTCGGGTCTCAGCAACACCATAATTGTCAGGGGAATAATAAGTAGTGATGCGATCCAAAGATAGCGACGACGTCGTGTATCTGTTATGCGCATAATAAAATCACTGGTGTTATTCCACCAATGAGCATGGGGATCGTGCATTTGTAGATTTTTAAGCCAGGAAGCCGCAGCAGTAGGTAATACCGTTACAGCGACCAACAAGGACAAACTAATGGCTATGGCGATAGTGAGCGCCAAATCGGCCAGCAACTGTCCCACTTCATCCTTTAAAAAAACCACGGGTAAAAAGATGGCCACTGTCGTTGCCGTTGAGGCCAACAAAGCACCCCAAACCTTGCTAGTGCCTTCGATTGCAGCTGCTTCACTGTCCTTACCCTGCTCTCGTAGGCGAACGATGCTCTCCAACACAACAATGGCGGCGTCTAAGACCATACCTACCGCAAACGCCAGTCCGGCGAGTGAAATCACATTAACAGTGCGACCGGCGGAATCTAAAAAAATAAATGTTGTAATAATGCACGCAGGAATGGCAATAGCCACCATTAATGTGGCCCGAAATTTACGAAAAAACCACCATAGAACCGCGACAGCCAAGAGTATGCCTATGCCTAAATTAGTCTTTACCATATCGATCGAACTATCGATATAGATAGTCTCATCGTATACCTGCTCGAGGGATAAACCGGCGCGTTTTAGTGGGCCTTCACGAAGTTCTAGAGCGGCGGCTTTTAAATCATGCATGACATTTAAGACATTAACTCCGGTCTCCCGGTGCGCGTTAACAGCCATCGCACGGTTACCGTTTTGAATAACAAAACCCGTTCTATCTTGCATTTTTATTTCGACATCCGCGACATCCTGTAATCTGACGGGTTGACCGTCGCGCCAATCCAAAATCATGTTTTTTAGATCGTTAATGTCATAAGCACCAGCGTAACGTAAGGTATAACGGCGTTTACCAACCTCCGCATAACCCGCCGAGATGTCTTTTGCGCTGCCCGCCAAGGCCGCCACTTTGGGCAATTCAATACCTAAGTTGGCCGCTCGATAAGGGTCAAAGGTTATGCGGATTTCCTGCTCCCTACCACCTCGAACCTCAGACAGAGCCACTCCCGTAATCCTTTCAAAACGAGTTTGCACCACATCTTCGATAAAATCATTGTAACTGGCAATCTCCCGGTTGTTGCCTTCTACGGGTTTAAGAATAAACCAGGCTATGGCGCGACTGCGTCCACCTATGGAACTTATAACGGGTTCGTCAGCATCTTCGGGATATCGTGGCACACGGTTAAGACGGTTCATGACTTCTATGAGCGCACGGCGCAGGTCGGTGTCCACTTCAAAGGTGATGGAAATCTTGCCGCTGCCGCGCTGTGCTTGAGCCAGCATTTCAGTCATTCCAGGCAACCCACGCAGAACATTTTCCTGGGGCTCGATAATTTCTGACTCAACTTCTTCTGGTGCGGCTGATCGCCACTTGGTATTAAGGGTAATTTGGGGGCGCTCAACATCGGGGGTTAACTGAATGGGCAAACGGGCTAAACTAATGATGCCAAACATCATTGCCAGCAGTACAGCGACTACCACGGCCACCGGATTACTAAGTGCCAGTTTTACCATATTCATGCGGTTATTTCTCTTGTGTTACTATTTTAACGTCTTGGCCGGGTCTTAATCTTTCTCCACCACGTATGACAATCTTGTCTTCTGCAACTAGGTTTCCAGTTACACCCACATAATCACCTTCAGCAACACCAACAATAACCGTTATTTTTTCAGCCTTATTTTCAGTATTCACTTTAAAAACAGAGATGCCATCTCGACGCAGCACCAAGGCATCGCGAGGTACAGTCAACACTTCACGTGCCTTTGCTGTAGGCAAAGCGACTCGTAGTGGTTGCCCTACTCGCCACAAAGGATTCGTGAAATTGATTCGCACATCGAGTAATCTTGAACGTTCATGACCAACCGGTACAATGGCCCTGACGACACCTTTTGTGAATTCATCTGCGCTTTCACCCACACGCATTTGTAGTTCGATATTTTCTGTGATGAAGTTATAAGAAGATAGTGGGACGCGAGCTTGAACTTCCAATGCATCGGGATCAATCAAGCGAACAATGAGGTCACCCACATCTACCCGCTCGCCAGGATGTGCCTGTCGTTGCGCTACAACACCAGAAAACGGCGCTCTGATAACATGCCTGGCCAATTCTTCTCTGGCAAATAGTAATCGTGTTTTGGCAATGTTCAAATCACTTTTTGCAGTTTGTTTATCGGCCTGGGTTTGTTCCAAGCGGGTTTTCGCGGCGTTATTTTGTTTTGCCAAACGTCTTAGACGTTTCATTTCTTCTGTAAAAAATCGAAGCTGGCCCTTTTCACGCTCAACTGCCGACTTCAATTCTTCAATTTTTAATTTAGCGAAAGTGTTATCAATTTTTGCAATAATACCACCTTCAGCAATATAGTCGCCCGCTTCTGCCACCTTTTGAAGCTGACCTTGCACTTCGGCCGCCAGCTCTGCATCATTGCGACTAATTACCGAACCCGAAACCCAGCTAATGGGAGCCAATTTTTTAATCACTGCTGCCTCTACCACAACAGGTGCCGCTCTACCTTTGCCTTTTGCAGCAACTGCAAACTGGCTAACAGTACAAAACGCGATAAACAATATTAAAAATAGATTTTTTCTGTTTTTCATTAGTTTCTTTACGTCATTTTATCCCTGCAAGCAGTGGGCATTTCTTTAGGAAACGTGAGCTTTATGACCCGCGAGGCTCCTTAATCATATGTCCTACTAACAGTATTTCTACACCATCTACCGGAAGTATCCAGGTCAAGACGTGTTTAATCCTTTTTTTGCCGTGTATTGTGTAGTATTGGTAAATAAAAAACTTACCACTAAACCGTGTATCGGCTTGTTTATTAATAAAAGAAATTCGCTCAATAGGGCCAAATTTTTCAAACAGGCTGTTTAACCTGCTTTGCCAAACTTGTTTTGGTTGGATATTAAAAAATTCTTTAGAATAAAAACCCAAAACCTTATCAATATGTTGAGTTTGCAGTTCAGTAAAGTATTCCTTGGTCTTTGCATCCAATTTTTTATTAGTTTGTGCGTTTTGATGACCACAGGAAACTAAAAATAGACTAATGCACAATATTATAACTATAGGGTAAATGCGATTCATTGAGTATTATTACAAATTTGTTTTGGTAGGGTGGATAAGCGTAGCGCATCCACCATTCTCTATTATATTGGTGGATGCGCTGCGCTTATCCACCCTACTAATAAATTCCGTTTTCCTTTAACCGTTTCGGTTAGATAATAGTACCACGAATTGATAGATTTATTTGCTTTCAATTTGATGACGCATGGAGATTATTTCTGCCATACTGAAACCCCTCAACATACGACTGTATTTTTTATCCACAGCCAGTAAGCTATCAGCCATACAAGCGTCTCGATCTTTCATCCATAACTCAATCACCCACAATGCGGCGGCCTTATTAGCCCAAATGGGAACAGACGTTAAACCCGACAACCAATATTGAAAATCATCAAAATTGTCCACCTCATTACCCGCACGCAGCATAATACCTTGCTGAATCTGTTCTACAGATAAGCCAACGGCGGTCTTGAGTTCCACAATTAAATTATTTGCCATAATCCTTAATATTAACCTACTTATTAGATCACTATATAATATTCAAACTGGTTTCTTCAATCAGACGCCCCTATAATATTTTAACTATTTGAATATTATAAATAATTTAATGAGTTTCGAGATCGCCATAGACACATTGTTATACTAACCCAGCTCAATCGGTAACACATCGAGGTAATTGATTAATATTGGGCTTTAGACGAGAATACCCAGATCACATCCACTCACAGGAGTTATTAACATATGGACGGGCAACATCTTTATGCCATTCTAAGCCTGGCATTTGGACTGGGTATGCTGCATGCCTTGGATGCTGATCATATCATGGCAGTTTCAGGCTTAGCCAGCACCCGACCAAATTTCACCTCGTGCCTGCGTTTTTGCGCGAAGTGGGCCATGGGCCATGGTCTTACTATATTTGTAATCGGATTTGCCGTATTCGTTTTAGGCTTTGCTATTCCTGAAGAGTTATCCCGGATTTCAGAACATTTGGTGGGCGTGCTATTGATTTTCATCGGTGCTTGGGTACTGTGGGATATACGCCGTCAACGAAGCCATTTTCATTTCCATCAACATGACAACCTACCTCACCATGCCCATTGGCACAGACACGGCCAAGAACAGAATCACAACAACAAAGCGCATAGGCATGAGCACGGCGCCATTATGGTCGGCGTGTTACATGGTGCAGCTGGCTCTGCGCCTTTATTAGCAATTATTCCACTCAGTCAATATTCTTCTCCAGTTTACGCCCTACTCTACCTTGTTTTGTTTGCAGTGGGTGTGCTGGTTTCAATGCTAATATTTGGTGGTGTTTTGTCTGGAATATATAGTGTGCTTGCTAAAAAAGGGAAATCATTAATCCTGGGCTTACGTATTAGCATTGGATGCAGCGCTGTGCTTATGGGCAGTGTTCTATTGTATTCAGGGCTGACGAGTTAATGTCGTCTCAACTTAAAATGGCTAATCCAGAAACATCCTGGAAGGCCAGCATAAACTTGGAATTGGCAAACCGAATCAATCGAACTGTCATTAGCCAATATCAACACCAGGGTCCCTTACAAGTACAAAAGCCATTTTATCCAGAGGGGCCCGTTTGCCACGTTTATTTGTTGCACCCACCCGGCGGAATTGTCGGGGGGGACCATTTAAATATTGGTGTTGCAGTGAAAAGTGGTGGTCATTGTTTAATCACAACGCCTGCGGCTGGTAAATTTTACCGCTCAAATGGTCGAGATGCCTCGCAACAGGTTAACATCGCCGTGGACAATCACTGTGCAATGGAGTGGTTTCCACAGGAAACCATTTTATTTAATGCCTGCCAGGCTAAGACTAAGACCAATATACAGTTAAACCAAGAGTCCAAGTTCATCGGTTGGGAGATTACCTGTTTTGGGCGCCCTGCAGCCGGTGAACGATTTACCCAAGGTTTTTTTAAACAACAATTTGAACTATGGCGCAATAACAAGCCACTATTGCTTGAGCGCACTGCGCTACAAGGGGATGAGGAAACATTAAACGCACATTGGGGACTTAATGGATTTACCGTAATGGCCACACTAGTGGCCACCCCTGTTGATAAAGAAACCTTAAACAAAGCACGAGAATGTCTGAAATTGACAAACAATGATTTAATAAGTTTTACATTAATAGATGATGTTTTAATATGCCGTTACTTGGGTACACAAGCTGAAATCGCTAAAAAGCAATTAATTGAAGTTTGGAAAATTGTTAGACCGGCAATAATGCATCGTCCACATTGTATTCCCAGAATATGGGCAACCTAAGTCAAATTTGGAAAATGTAACTTGGAGATGGCAACATGGAATTAACACCAAGAGAAAAAGACAAATTAATGTTGTTTACGGCTGCACTACTAGCAGAAAGACGCAAACAACGCGGCCTAAAACTCAACTATCCCGAAGCAGTCGCCTTTATTTCTGCAGCCGTAATGGAAGGCGCACGCGATGGACAAAGCGTAGCTGAACTTATGGGCTATGGAGCTACCCTTTTGAGCCGAGACGATGTTATGGAAGGTATTCCTGAAATGATTCACGACGTACAAGTTGAAGCGACGTTTCCTGACGGAACAAAGCTGGTGACTGTACACAATCCAATTGTTTAACGATTACTACACGAGAGCTCATTATGATACCCGGCGAATATTTTATAGAAGATGGTGATATTGAGTTAAATCAGAATAGAAACACCACCAAAGTTACGGTAGCCAATTCCGGCGACCGGCCTATACAGGTAGGTTCCCACTACCATTTTTATGAAACCAATCCAGCCCTATCATTTGATCGTGAAGCAACGCGAGGCTATCGCCTCGATATCGCTGCAGGAACCGCCGTGAGATTCGAACCTGGCCAGGAACGTGAAGTACAGTTGGTCGAGTATGCCGGCAGTAAGCAGGTATTTGGTTTTAGAGGTGAAATCATGGGACCGCTAGGGAGCACAAAAAAATGAGCAAAATAAGGCGACAGGCATATGCTGAAATGTATGGCCCAACTACCGGCGACAGAGTTCGTTTAGGTGATACCGCGCTTATTATCGAAGTCGAAGAAGATAAAACCGTTTATGGTGATGAAGTAAAGTTTGGCGGTGGAAAAGTCATCCGAGATGGAATGGGTCAAAGTCAATTAAGCTCAAAAGATTGTGTCGATGTTGTCATAACTAATGCCTTAATCCTAGATCACTGGGGCATAATTAAGGCGGATATTGGGATAAAGAATGGACGAATTGCAGCCATTGGCAAAGCCGGCAATCCCGATGTGCAAGCCAATGTCGATATAAATATAGGTGCCAGCACTGAAGCCATTGCTGGAGAAGGATTTATTGTCACCGCAGGTGGTATCGATGCGCACATCCATTTTATTTGTCCACAACAAGTCGAAGAAGCGTTAATGTCTGGCGTCACCACCATGTTAGGCGGTGGCACAGGTCCCGCTACTGGCACCAATGCAACAACCTGCACACCGGGCCCCTGGAATATCGCCCGTATGTTGCAAGCGGCTGATGAATTACCCATGAACTTTGGTTTTTTAGGCAAGGGCAACGCAAGTCTGCCTGATCCTTTACGTGAGCAAGTCGCGGCAGGGGCTATGGGATTAAAGCTGCATGAAGACTGGGGGACAACTCCGGCAGCTATTGATAATTGTTTATCCGTTGCAGAGGAACACGATGTACAGGTCGCTATCCATACAGACACCTTAAATGAATCCGGTTTTGTGGAAGATACCCTTGCTGCCTTTAAAGGTCGAACCATACACACCTACCACACCGAAGGCGCTGGTGGTGGCCACGCGCCCGACATTATCAAAGCCTGTGGAGAGGCAAATGTTTTGCCTTCCAGCACCAATCCCACTCGACCCTATACCATCAACACTATTGATGAACACCTAGATATGTTAATGGTCTGTCATCATCTAGATGCCAATATCGCCGAAGATGTCGCCTTTGCAGAATCACGCATTCGACGAGAAACCATCGCCGCTGAAGACATCCTGCACGATCTTGGCGCCTTTAGTATGATTGCCTCAGATTCCCAAGCCATGGGGCGCGTTGGTGAAGTCATAACACGTACCTGGCAAACCGCCCATAAAATGAAAGTCCAACGCAACGCATTAGCTGAAGATAGCGAGCGAAATGATAACTATCGAGCCAAACGCTATATCGCCAAGTACACCATAAATGCAGCACTAACCCATGGACTATCGCACGAAGTTGGATCCATAGAAGTGGGTAAACTTGCGGATATTATTTTGTGGAAACCGGCGTTTTTTGGTGCAAAACCTGCCCTTATTATAAAAGGCGGTATGATTGTAGCGGCACCAATGGGTGACCCCAATGCCTCTATACCCACACCTCAACCAGTACATTATCGTAACATGTTTGCTGCCTACGGCCAGGCCCGTTATGCCACTTGCACCAGCTTTGTTTCACAGGCTGCTCTGGATTCAGGAGTAAAAGAAAAATTGAAGCTACAAAAAACACTTGTAGCGGTAAAAAATACACGTAATATTAAAAAGAAGGATATGATATTAAATCAGTATCAACCAACAATTGAAGTGGATTCACAAACTTACGAGGTGAGAGCCGATGGCCAACTATTAACCTGTGAACCGGCCAAAGTTTTACCGCTGGCCCAGAAGTATTTTTTGTTTTAGGTAACAGTTAAGCTGGGGCAATTAAGGTGGATGCGCTGCGCTTATCCACCCAACAGACTGATGTTATTTGAAACGCAGATGCATGGAATTTATAGATTTGTAGGGTGGATAAGCGCAGCGCATCCACCAGTCTTTGATCTCATTAAAATAATTCAGTTTAATTTTTAACCAACATGAAAACAGTCGCTTTATAATGTCAGTCTTAAAGATCACATCACGCTTTACTGGAAAAGGCAGCAATACCGATTTCACTCTTACCCTGCCTTATGAACAACGCCAAAAAAGTCGTTTACGGGCCCAATTGGATAATGGCCAAGACGTCGGCATCCTATTAAACCATGGGCAACGACTGCATCACGGTGACCTCCTTCAAGCTGAAAATGGCAATATCATCAAAATCCGAGCCGCATCAGAAGCCGTATCGACTGTTACTGCAAGCACTCCTCTACTGCGCATGCGTGCCTGTTATCACTTGGGTAACCGACACGTGCCTTTACAAATAAGTGAGGACTCTATTAGTTATCTGCAGGATTCTGTGCTGGACGATATGATTATAAACCTGGGTCTTAGCGTTACCCATGAAAATGCCTTATTTGAGCCAGAACAGGGCGCTTATGGCCACTCACATGAATAAAAATATTAGCATGCTGCACTTGTGGCGCAGTATTAGTCCGGCATTTCCAATTGGCGCCTATGCCTATTCTCAGGGCTTGGAATCTGCTACAGAAAATCAATGGGTTTTTGATGAAGACTCAGCACATCTCTGGATTAGCGGATTATTAAAACACTCCGTTGCTAGACTGGATACCCCTGTCCTATTACGCTTGGCTAGAGCCTGGCAAAATAAGGATAAAGCCCAACTGCACTATTGGAATAGTTTTTTGTTGGCTTCTAGAGAATCACGAGAGTTGCGCGAAGAAGATCAGCACCTGGGCATGGCTCTGAGTCGTTTATTACAGAACTCAGATAACCCATTATTTGAAATTTGGGATAGCGAACATCTTCCCAGTTTCGCCCTAATGTATTCACTGTATACAACTCATTGGCAAATCTCGGAGAATGATGCCGTTTATGGCTATTTATGGGCCTGGTGCGAAAACCAGGTAGCGGCAGCAATCAAACTTATCCCCTTGGGCCAAACCGCCGGACAAAGAATTCTAACTCAATTAATTAATGATATCCCCTTAACCGTCGATTCCGCGCATACCCTGGCAGACGATGATATTGGAGCAACACTTCCAGGCTTGGGAATTTGCAGTGCACTGCATGAAACACAATATTCGCGCTTGTTCAGGTCGTAGACAACTGCGTATTTTTTGGTCACAAAGCTGATCTGTAGCCCGGATGAAGCTTTGCGGAATCCGGGTTAGCGACTTCGACTAATCCCGGATTCCGCAAGCTCCATCCAGGCTACACAACTACACAACATTTTAGATAATTGGTAACGTAACAAATTAAAGAGAACAGTTATGAACAAACAACAAACATTACGCGTTGGCGTGGGCGGCCCTGTAGGCTCAGGAAAAACAGCATTGGTTGATGCGCTGTGTAAAAACTTGCGCCACAAATATAATATCGCTGTCGTAACCAATGACATCTATACACAGGAAGATGCTCAGTACCTGGTTCGCAGCAAAGCACTAGAAGCCGACCGAATTATTGGTGTCGAAACCGGCGGTTGCCCCCATACGGCCATTCGAGAAGACGCCTCAATGAATCTTGCGGCTGTGGATACACTTAACCAGCGTTTTGACCAACTCGATATCATTTTTATTGAAAGTGGTGGCGATAATTTGAGTGCAACGTTTAGCCCCGAATTATCAGACTTGACCCTGTATGTCATAGATGTCTCGGCAGGTGATAAAATTCCCCGCAAGGGGGGCCCTGGTATCACCAAATCAGATCTTTTAGTGATCAATAAAACGGATCTGGCACCCTATGTTGGGGCCTCCCTGGAAGTAATGGAGCGTGACAGCTTAAAAATGCGAGGTGAAAGGCCCTTTGTTTTTACCAATATGAAGCAACAAGAAGGTTTAGATGCCGTCATAAAATTTATAGAAACCCAGGGTTTGCTTGAATAAGCCACTGAATATTCTGTATTTTTTTAGACTGAAAGTAACAGCACCGTAGGGCAAATGTTAAAATCAGATAATCCAAAGGTTTTTTATCTTGAAATTGTACAATAAACATTCATTCTGATAATATCAGCCCGACCGTATTTATTGATAAAACAATTGGCATAAGTTTGTAATAAACACGATCGAACGGCAACAAGCGATTTATTACTGCTGCGAATAGGCCTATAATACGCTTGTAAGGACTGCACCGCACTGAATTATCTGTAGGGTGCTTATAATAAAATTAGACAGGAGGTTATTTAGAATGATCAATAACAAGCTCTCAAGAGCAACGCTTTCAGGTTTTTTAATCTTATCGGCGACACTTATTTTCTCCACCAACTCCGCCTTCGCTGGCAAAACATTCGACTTAGGTAAAGACAAATCGTTTACCGTCGGTGCAGGTCTGCGCACCAGTTTTGGCTTTAGGGAAGACGCCGCGGCAAGTGGTACCGATTGGACGAATGACTTTGACCTGGAAAGTATTCGACTGTACACCAGCGGACAAGTGTATAAAAACCTGTTCTTCGAATTTAATACTGAAATAGTTGATGGCGGTGATGTAAATGTGATTGATGGTATTGCCAAGCTGGAACTCGCCGATCCCATTAATATTTGGTTAGGACGTATGTTACCACCCAGTGATCGCGCAAATTTAAGCGGTCCCTATTATCAAAACATGTGGGACTACCCAATTGTTTCGCAGTACCCCTCACTAATTTACGGACGTGATGATGGTATTGCGGTATGGGGTGAGGTTCTGGACTCAAAATTAAAGTATCAGGTCGGCTTTTATGAAGGCACACCTAGTACACCGACTGTAAATCCTGAAGACAACCCTCTTTTTGCGGGTCGCGTCAGCTTTAACATATTAGATGGCGAACCAGGTTATTATAACAGCAGTACTTATTATGGTAAAAAAGACATCATCGCCCTGGGTTTTGTGCTCCAGTCTCAAGCTGATCACGTTGCGCAAGGCGGTCAGTTAGGGGATTTTCTTGGATTAAACTTTGATTTCCTCTACGAACAAAAATTTGGCAACGGCAGTGTCATGGATATCGAAGCCGCGCTTTACTTGTATGACTACGATGGTGTAGAACCAGATAGTTTAGGCTTTATGGTAGTGGGCAGCTATTTAATCCCTGGAAAGGTTGGTGGTTATGGTCAATTAATGCCAAAAGCACGCTTACAGGTATTGGATGTGGATGATATGGCTGGATTCACTAATAATGGTGCAAGCATCCTAGACCTGCAGTTGGATTATATAATGGATGGCGATAACGCACGCACCTCTATTATCCTATCTCACACCAATCCAGAGGTAGGAGACAGTGCTCTAGCGCTTAAGTTTGGTGTTCAATTGCAAATCTAAACAGCTAGCTCTAAAACCTGTTATTTGCCCAAACCAATGGGCAAAGGCAGGAACAAGATTTAAAAACCCTCTCATTGTCTAGAGGGTTTTTTTTGCCCTGATTTCGTGCGTAAGACCTAAGTGCCAAGACGAAAAGCACCAATTGAACGCAAGATCCACATAATAAAAATACGAACTCATCTATAAAATTTTTTATCTTATAATTCATTGGCTTGCACCGCTATTGCTGGGTAATAGCATTGTTGTCGACAACACAATCGGCTACCCAATTTACGCCCTGCATCATCTGTATACAGGTAAACATTCAATTATGCACCAGCCTTGTGCAACTTATGGATATCTTCTCAACTTAACACCCCCACTATTGCTTTAACATATTGTTTATTATATTTTTTTTCAGTATGGCATGATGTGTGCTGATTGTATAACGAA
>Ga0316187_10003365_pt1 | contig 13919 bp, 15 predicted proteins | sample CroRivburrow1_MG_FD_204927 | JGI IMG/M metagenome (GOLD analysis project Ga0316187, IMG submission 204927) | Coastal sediment microbial communities from Maine, United States - Cross River worm burrow 1 | ecosystem: Environmental > Aquatic > Marine > Coastal > Sediment | place: USA: Maine...
TTGTCGTGGCGGTTCGTTGAAACACCGTTTAGAAATCGGCAATTGCTCGGGCCGCGGGAACGGTTGTTCATGAGATTCGCCGTGGTAACCGTCGTAGTTATCAGCGCCAGTCTTACGCTGGTATTCATGAACGGATTTCCGGGAAGAAACACGACAGCACCGATGAGTGACGTCATGGCTACGGATCCGGGCTGGCAACACTGGAAGAACTGCGAGGAGGCCGGCGAGAAGGAGGGCGGTACTTCGAAGCTCTGCAGCATTGGCGCGCCGGATTTGCCGCCGACATTTCTATTGTGGGGCGACTCGCACGCGCTATCGATGGCGAGCGCGGTCAACCTGAGTGCCGACAGACAGGGTGCCGCCGGGCTGCTTGCTGTTCGCACGGCGTGCCCCCCTCTGCTGTCATTAGATCGCCCGGGTGAACGATCATGTTCTGAATTCAACGCAGCGATTCTCGAGCATGTCGGTGGGCGTCCGGAAATCGAGACCGTGATATTGGCGGCGCGTTGGGCGATTTCGTCAAACGGGACTCGTTACAAAAACGAGTCGGGCAGATCCATGTCATTGGTCGACCGCGAGTCGGACAGCACAGAGGCGGGAGACAATGCTGCTTTATTCGAGCTTGGGCTGTGGCGCACGATCAATGCGCTCGAAAAGCAGGGAAAAAATATTGTGCTCGTAACGCAGGTGCCGGAAATCGGGCATGACGTGCCATCCGCGACTTACTCGGCGAAGCTGACCGGCCGCGATGTCAACGCGATGATTGCGCCGTCGGTTGAAGAATATCGTGAGCGGACGGCGATCGCTACACGCGTATTTGACGCATTGCAGGCCGAACGAGAGTTAACAATAGTCGACCCGAGCAAGCTGCTTTGCCAGGGTCAAAACTGCGGGGTCGTGATGGACGGGACGCCGCTGTATCGTGATGACAATCACCTGTCGCTGCGAGGCTGCGTGCTGGTTTCAGACCTGTTTGACGGCATATTCGCCGAATCTGCTGCTCAGCAATAGGTATTTGGCAGGGATTTATACGTATTTAACGCAGTTGCGAATCATTCGCATTTGCATTACGGTCTCCTTTAATTGCTCAAAAGACGCACAGGACCCTGTAATGCAGTACCCCGGAACCACCCGCCTGGCCTTTTGTCTGGCCGTTTTAGTCGTATCTCTGGCCGCTCGCGGCGAGCAGGCTGAAAATGACGCGGCGCTTGAGCCGATTGATTCTGTGACGATCATTGGTCACCGCGGCGATGTTGCCGATGTGCCCGGATCGGCCCATGTGATGGATCAGGAAGACCTCGCGGTGTTCATTGATGCGGACATCCTCCGTGTACTGCGTTCAGTACCGGGTGTTTATGTGCAGGAGGAAGAGGGTTTCGGCCTGCGTCCCAATATCGGTATTCGCGGTTCCGGCCTTGATCGCAGTGCGCGCATCGCGCTGTTGGAAGATGGTGTTCTGGTAGCTCCGGCGCCCTACGCGGCGCCGTCCGCCTACTACTTCCCAACGCAGCGTCGTATGCATTCGCTTGAGGTGCTCAAAGGCCCGGCTGCTGTAGTCGTCGGGCCGCGCACGACGGGCGGAGCGATCAACATGATCTCTACGCCGATACCGGAGCAATCGGGCGGCACCCTGGATTTTCGCCTTGGCGATCACAACATTGCCGATGCGTTGCTGAATTACGGCGGTCGCGGCGAGCGCGTGTCATGGCTTGTCGAAACGGTGCAAAGCCAGAGCGACGGCTTCAAAACGATCGATGGACCTGTCGGCGGCGGCACCGGTTACGAGCTCGAAGACTATGTCGCGAAACTGCAATTGGATAGCGACCCGGCTGCGTCGATGTACCAGAGTCTGCGTCTCAAAGCCGGGTTCACCGAGCAGACGTCTGACACCAGCTATCTTGGGCTCACAACTGAAGACTTCGGTCTTGACCCCTTGCGGCGTTACGCCGCATCAGCAGGTGATCAATTCGTTAGTGAGCATAAACAATATCAGATGAGTTATGTGTTCGACCCTGGCAACAAGTGGCGCGGTGAAATCACGGCGTATCGAAACGACTTCAAACGCAACTGGTACAAGCTGCAATCTGTGAACGGCATCGGCATGAGCAGCGTGCTCGACGAGCCATTGGAGTTTGCAGATGAGCTCGCATGGCTTAAGGGCGCCACGAGTCCGGACGATGCGATTACCAAGCGCGCCAACAAGCGCAGCTATTACTCACAGGGTTTGCAGGCGAGCATCGAGTGGGATTTTGGTATCGGTGATACAGAAATCGCGCTGACGGGCGGTGTTCGCGTTCACGAAGACGAAGAGGATCGTTTTCAACATGAAGATGCGTATCGCATGGAGAATGGAGCGCTGCTGCTGACAACCGCCGCAGCGCCCGGTTCGAAAACGAACCGTGTATCGAGCGCGGATGTAACGTCGTTTTTCGTCGACACTGAGATTCGCAACGGCAAGTGGATTCTTACACCCGGCTTGCGGTTCGAAGACATCAAAATGCAGCGGCTTGATTATTCCACAGCCGATCCTGGTCGTATCCAGGGGCCGTCGCGCGTGCGTGACAACTCGGTATCAGTGCTTATTCCCGGATTTGGTGCACTGTATCGGCTCACCTCTGACTGGCGACTCCTCGCCGGAGTGCACAGAGGTTTTAACCCGCCCGCACCTGGCAGCTCGGCAGCCGAGGAAACCAGTTTCAATGTCGAGGCGGGCACCCGCTACGATAGCGGCAAGCTGAGCTTTGAGGCTATCTACTTCGTCAACGACTACGACAACCTTGTTGGTACCGTTACCGAATCAACAGGCGGTGGTGATGTTGGCGAACAATTCGACGGTGGTGAGGTTGTCGTCAGCGGTCTCGAAGTTACATCGAGTTATAAGTGGAGCCTTGGGCGCCTTGAAGTACCGATGAGTCTGCAATACACATGGACAACGCAAGCCAAATTCGAAAGTGCCTTCGACAGCAACTTTGACCCGTGGGGTGAAGTCAGCGCTGGCGACGAACTTCCGTACATCCCTGAACATCAACTCCGTGCGATGCTTGGTCTCGCAACTGAGCAGTGGCGCGTCAATGTTGCCGCCAGCTACATTGGCAAGCTACGCACAACGGCAGGCCAGGGATCGTTTGATCCTGCAGAATCAGTCGATGCACGCGTGGTCTGGGATCTAACAAGCGCCTGGCAGTTCACGCCAAAGCTTTCGACGTACATCAAAGTTGATAATCTTCTTGATGAAACCTATGTTGCCGCCTTGCGTCCTGCTGGCGCGCGACCCGGACTTCCGCGCACTGCATATCTCGGATTGACCTATCGTCTTTAGCAGCAGCTACGCTACAGCTTCTTGACGATATTCTTCAATTTTCGCGACAGGCTTGCTTTGTTCGCGTGAGGGAATGGTTCGTCCGGAACGTCGTGCCCGAGGAATGGGCAGAGCTTGTTCCAGCCGTCACCTTTCGGCAGGTCAAAGACCAGCAAATCGTCGGGTCGGTTTGCGAAGTACTCCAACACTTCCTTGTTGTGCCGCTCGTATCGCGCGACATAGGTGCCTTCGTTGCCTTCGGGGCAACCGGCACCTTCACCATAAATCCAGCGGCGCATCGGTGTTTCGGTTAGAGCAAAGTCTTTTACCATGCTGCGAATCCAGGCCTCAGCAGGTCGGCGAGTCATGACGAATTTGCTGCCCGGGAATCGTTGATCAAGTTCTTTGTAGAGAATTGGCCAGGGGTTGTCTTCGAACGCATCGAATTTATCAACCAGGGCATACGCCATCTCGTGAACTTTCTCGGCTATGTCAGGATCTTTGGTGCCAAACGATCCGGTGACGCGATAGCCCAGTTTCTTCAGTGCTAACTCCAGGCTCGTTGTGCCGGTCTTGTGGAACCCTATGCAAAAGACTTTCGGTTTCATCTAGGTTCCGAAACGTTGCCAGGCAACGGCCCCCCAAACGAGTACAACAATGACGAGACTTACGAACACAGCAGAGGACCCAAGATCTTTCGCGCGCCCGGATAGCTCGTGATGTTCGTCTCCGTGGCGATCAATCGCTGCTTCTATGGCCGAATTTAGTAGCTCAACTATCAACACCATGAACAGCACCGCAATGAGCAACGCGCGCTCAACAATGCTCTGGCCCAGCCACAACGCGACCGGTAGCAAGATGATCGTCAGAGCCAGCTCCTGGCGAAAGGCTGACTCATGTTTAATCGCATGTGAAAAGCCCTGCGCCGAATAAACGGTCGCACGCAGCACTCTTCGGATTCCTGTGTTACCCGGCTTAGCCATAATCAAGTTCCATTCCGGTTCACACTACAGGCTTGCGGTCGGCGGCATTCGCAATCTCCGTGTATTGCCCGCGGAAAAACAGTAGTGGCTTGCCCTGATCGATTCTGTGCCGCTCAACTTCACCAACAATAATGTAGTGATCACCGCAATCGTGCACCTGGTGGGTTCGGCACTCAAAGCAGGCGAGTGTGCGCGGGAGTATCGGTACACCCTTGCTGGTCTCGCTAAACTCAATTGACTCGAACGCGGTGTGGTCCGACTGTGCGAAATGAGTCGAGAGTGCTCTTTGCTCTACGCTCAGTACATTGATCGCAAAGTGCTCAGCATCAACATAGGCCTGCAGAGAGTTGGATACCTTGGCGATATTCCATAGCACCAACGGTGGCTCCAGCGATACAGAGCTGAAGCTGTTGGCCGTTATGCCGCATGGGCCGTCAGATCCACTGCAGGTTACAACGACGACGCCAGTCGCGAACGCGCCCAGGCTTTGTCGCAGTTCGCGGAGTTCGCCCACTGCTGATTTAGCTTCGCTTGACATTCTGAGTATTTTTCTTCATATATTAATAATTAATAAGTTAATGATTATTCTGTCATGGCAATAGAACAATTCAGCGGCTCCATGCCAATGATGCTAAACCGTGCGCTGGACGCGGTTATGCCAAGATTTCGTAAGATATTCAATGATTTCGACCTTACTGAGCAGCAGGGCCGGGTACTGCGTGTGCTTTGGGAGCGTGACAGTATCGCTTTTCACGAACTTTCCGCGTTGACATTGATACCGCCGCCGAGCCTCGTGGGCGTTATCGACCGCCTGCAGAAGGCGGGCCTGGTCAAACGGCGCCGTTCGGATAGCGACCGTCGCAAGGTATCTGTGCACGCCACGGAGGCCGGCAAGGAGCTCGAATCTCAAATCATGCCACGCGTGGCATCGACCTATGCTGAGTTGAAGCAGACGGTCGACGCCGACAGTTGGACGGCGGCGCTGCAGGGTCTTAAGCAGGTGGTCGCCGCTATCGAACAGCAAGCAGCAGAGGACTGACATGAGTTTTGTCACGGAGGTTATCGACAACGGCAAGATTAGCCGTCAGCAAATACTCGTAGTTGCCCTCTGCATGTTCTTCAACATGCTTGATGGCTTCGACATCATCGCGATGGCAGTTGTAGCTGGAGACGTCTCTCGCGAGATGATGTTGCCGCCAGACAAGGTCGGCTGGATTTTCAGCTTTGCACTGGCCGGAATGATGGCCGGAGCGATGCTGCTCGCACCGATCTCCGACATCGTCGGCCGGCGCAAGGTGATCGTAGTCAGCATCATTGTCGTCGGTGTATCGATTCTGCTGACTGCAAACGCAACAACGCTATTGGAATTTATCGCACTGCGTTTCATCAGCGGTCTGGGTGCCGGAGTCATGCTTGCGAGCCAGGCAACCCTGGCCGCCGAATACAGTCCCGAGAAATATAGATCGCTGTCGGTAACTTTCGTGACGTCGGGGTATGCGCTGGGCGCCATGTTTACGTCGGTTGCTGCCGGACTGATACTGCCGGACTATGGTTGGCGCGGCATGTTCTGGTTTGGCGGTGCTACTACGCTGGTGATGGGCCTGGTGGCATGGTTGCTGATTCCCGAGTCGCTCAAATACCTGTTGGAGCGACGACCACACGATGCATTGCAGCGCATCAACAAGATACTGGCCAAGCTCAAGAGAGATCCCTTGCCAGAGATGCCGGACATCACCCCGCAGCAGCAAAAGCAGTCGCAAGGTATGGTTCAGGTGATGGCGCAACTTCTTGCCAAAGAACATCGCAAGGTCACGTTGACACTCTGGACGACCTTCTTCCTGGCGTTTAGTGCTTTGTATTTCCTGCTGAGCTGGATTCCGATGCTCGTCGAAGATGCCGGTTTCAGCAAGGCAGATGCCCGCGAAGCTTTCTTCCTTTTCAACCTTGGTGGGGTTATTGGTGTCTGGATACTCGGTATCTTGTCTACGCGGTGGAAACTGACGAATATCGTTTTCACGTTGATGTTCTCAGCTTCCATTTTCATGGTTATTTTTGCCGCGATACCTGGGGATATCGATCTTCTGCTCACCTTGATTTTTATCATTGGTCTTCTGCAGCAGGGCGGGTTTACGGGGCTGTATGCCGCTGCAGCCAAAGCCTATCCGACGTCAATGCGTAGTACCGGAATTGGTTGGTCTATCGGCTTAGGGCGATTCGGCGCGGTTGCGGGTCCGGCAGTTGCGGGTTACCTGATTGCCGGCGGTCTCGACATGGCTGCAAATTTCTATATCTTCGCAGTGCCGCTGGCTGTCAGCGCAATCATCGCTTATCGCCTGCACCTGAGATAGGAAACACGCTGTGCCGAGGTCAATCATCTTCTTGCTCTTGTTGTTTACATCGCCCGCCGTACTGTCTCATGGCGGCGTTGTCGAAGAGGGTGACCTATGTGTGATCAAGGTCAATTATCTCCGCGGACATTTCAAGATTTACCAGCCCCGTTCCGACGGCCACAATGAGTATTGCGAGGATCTGCCCAACGCGACTGAAACGGTATTCGTCATGGAGTATCTGCACAGCGAACTGGGTGACGTGCCTCTTGATTTTCGGATTATCAAAGACGTCACGGGCAAGGGTCGTTTCGCGCGCTGGGAGGATGTTGCGGAGATCGATGATCTCGACAGTGTCACGGTATTTCACCAACAGGCTGTGATCGAGCCGGATGTTTTCTCTGTCGTCCACACATTCGACGAAGAAGGTGATTACATCGGAATCGTGACTGCAAACGTTGACCGTGCAGCTAAAGTCTACCGTGCGGTCTTCCCGTTTGAAGTTGGCTTTACCGGTTTTGGATACTGGCCCTGGTTCATTGCCATATTGATTGCGATTCAACTTCATTACTGGGTGATGAGTCGTCGGTCCAGGAGGAATTGATGCCCAGCAAATTAATTGGGTTCGTAATACTTTTTCTGTTGCTGCAGATGAGTGCACTTGCCGCCGATCCCGAGCAGGAGTGGTCGTCACACCGTGGTGTTTACAAAATCAGTTTTGAAGCAGAGCTCGATCCCATCGAGATCAACAGGATTCATGCCTGGGTGCTTACGGTGCGCACGTCGAGTGGAGATCCAGTCACAACGGCCGAGATCTCAGTGCTTGGTGGGATGCCTATGCATGATCACGGAATGCCGACGCGCCCTCGTGTCACCGAATACCTGGGCGAAGGACGGTATCGACTCGAGGGAATGCGTTTTCATATGAATGGACGTTGGGAAGTGTCGGTCACAGTCAAGGCCGACGGCAAAGTCGATACTGCTGTTATCGCGCTGGATTTGTGAGCGCAGCCCGCAAAAAAACCGGCAAGACCCTTGTTGCGGTGCTCGCGATAGCAGCTTTGGCCGCTGGGGCATGGCAAATCCGTCCGCTGAGCCCGGCGCCCTGGACAGACGCAGAGATCGAAATTCTGCGCTCGCTATGGATAGCCAGCCTGCCACCGCTGACACCGGATCCGACGAACGCTGTTGCCGACAACCCACGTGCAGCGAAGCTAGGCCAGCAATTGTTCTTCGATACCCGCATGAGCGCCAACGGTGCAGTTTCGTGCGCAAGCTGCCATCAGCCAGCGCGCCGATTCACAGATGGCCTGCCGAAGGGGCAGGGCATTGCGAGCTCGAAGCGCAATACGCACAGTATTGTTGGTGTCGCCTATAGCCCGTGGCTGTATTGGGACGGTCGAAAGGACAGCCTCTGGTCGCAGGCATTAGCGCCGCTGGAAGACCCGAACGAACACGGCAGTAACAGAGTAAAGGTTGTCGAGCTGGTCACGCAGAGCCCCGAGTATCGTGAGGAGTACAAGATCTTGTTCGGCGCATTTGATCCTGCCGAGGACGATGCTATTGATTCTGCGTTCGCCAACGTTGGCAAAGCCATCGCAGCATTCGAACGTCTCCTCATGCCTTCGCCATCGAGGTTTGACGACTACGTCGCAGCGCTGCTTGATGGCAACGAAGATGCGCAGGCTGCGGCGCTTACGACAGATGAGATTCTTGGCCTCCAACTGTTCATCGGGGAGGCGTTATGCATTCAATGTCACAATGGCCCGCTTCTAACGAACAATGAGTTTCACAATACGGGCGTTATCTCGTTTCCAGGCGAGGTTCCGGACAAAGGCCGGGTTGCAGGCGTACGTGAAGTGCTGGCGGATGCATTCAACTGCAGTGGCAACTACAGCGACAGCGCTGGAGCGGACTGTACGGAACTGGAGTATGCCCGCACCGGAGCGGAGCTCATCGGTGCTTTCCGAACGCCATCGCTGCGCAATCTGGAAAATACCGAACCGTACATGCACAAAGGCCAGTTCACTACGATTGCTGAAACCTTACGCCACTACAATGAAGCATCGCCTGCGATGATAGGCCACAACGAAGCCAAGCCGCTGGGTTTGAGTAGTCGTCAGCTGCAACAGATCGAGGCTTTTCTAGGCAGCCTCGCAGCACCGGTTGCGCCGCAAATTCTGTAAGTGCTCGCAACGGCGGTTTAGCTGTATTTACCGCCAACCACCCTGCGGGCAGCCACGAGGACAAGCAACAGCAACAATATCGGCAGTGTTATGCCGCCACCACCACCCGAGCCAGGACGCCACGCAACCTGGGCGCGTTCTCCGCTATCAATCGCTGCGCGGAACCCCTCCAGTTCCTTCTCGAGATTCAGGATCATATCGTCGTTCGCGGCTACAAAACCGGCGCTTCGCAACTTGCGTAGATCACGCGAATTCTCCAGCAACGTAACATTGCGCTGCTCGTTGTGTGTGCCGGGAGCACGGAATAACAGCTTTGTCGTTGCCACATCAAAGACAGCCGTATCGATCATGGTCTGGACTTCATTGGTGTTGCCCTTCACAGCCAATGCACCCACGATCGTCCAATAAAGCAGTGCGCTGTCGCGCTCGCCCGAGAAGGAAATCTGGTCGTACGACACCAATGCCATGATGTCGACGCCATATAGTGCAGCTACCTGTTTCATTCCCTGCATTCCTCTGGCCGACTTCATGTAGGTCTCGGGAATAGACTCAATTGACTGAACGTAGTCACGATCGCGGAACGCATCTGCGACGTGCTCCATTAGCTCCTGTTTTTCTGCGGCAGAAATGTCTTCGCTGTTGCGCGACGGAATAAACGCAATACCGACACGAACAGGCAAACTCAAGTAGGGTAAATCGGCATCGACTACCGGGGGAATCTCGCCGTCGGGATAGAGATAGTCGACCAGGCTGCTTGAGGAGCCTTCCCGTACTTTCTCGTAACCAGGACCAAGCCAGAAGGAGGAGCAGCCGACAAGCAGAGTCAGGAGTAATGCGAAAACAAGAATTCGAGATTTCATAAGAGCACCTCCAAAATGGATTTGCGATGATTCGCAACAATGCGGCAGAAGAAATGAATGGCGTTGCATCGACTAGTGCAACTCCATATCGAGTTTTTCTGCGAGCAGGTCGCGGAACGCCGGGAACGACGCCGGATCAAGCACGTTAATGCCCTGTATGCCTGTTAGCTTGTCGACCAGCGCTATAGCGGCCGTTGTGCTTGTTGCCAGGCCGGTAACAAGATCTGGCGTTAGTCCGAAGGCCTGTTGCACACCAACAACTGCATAGGGATCGAAAGCGGCCAGGATAACGCAACGAATTGCATCCCCGAGTTCGTCCATGATCGCTGCGCCGTTGTACGGCTCCAGCGGCGAAGCGCCGGCCTCGGCAACCATTACGTCTGGTTGGTGCTCATCGATGAGGCTAAGCAATGGTCGAATTGCAGCGCGAAATTCATCCTCCGGAAGAATCGTCGATGGCAGCCCGGCATCGACGAAATCGTAGATCTCAGAGGCTCCAGCCCTTTGGAAGCTCAGTATGTCCCTGTACCGTCCCGCACCGGTCAATTTTGTTCCTGTCACTTTCAGTCCGCAGTCCGCGAGAATTTTGCAGGCAAGCGTGCCCGTAACGGTTTTTCCCGCAGACATCGAAGTGCCGATAATGAGAATGGTGGGGACGGTGAACTTCCGCGTCTTGCTGCGAACCGCAAAATCAGACATCTGCACCTTGCGGCCGTGCCGCATGACATGGCCGCGATACGACAATGAAATCGGGTTAGAAAGTAATTTCGAAAGTGACGTGTAGGCGCCAAAAAGACCGGCATTCGTCAGCGTATCGAGGTGACCATTCTTTACACTCAGGTAGTCGCCGACACCTTGCAGAGTGCCGGCGCGTCGGCCGAGTGCCCCGATTACCTCGTCTCCGGCGTGCACCGGCAGCATCTCACCGGTACAGGTTTCGATGGTGTACAACTCGTTTGCTGGCCCGGTAATCTCGCCCAATACATAGTCACCGTTTCCCCATTGAGAATGTTCGATCATATTGATGTCGTAAGGCACTTTCTCAAAATCGGCGATACGTGCGAGGGATCCAATAATTGTTCGGCTCACGCTATTTTCTCCAAAGCCGGCTTCGTGATTGTGGGTGCCAGCATCAACATTGTTAGCAGTGCAGTGCGTTCAAGAGTCTTGTCGATGTACAGGAACTCGTGCTTTGCATGAGCGCCGTCCCCGACCGGTCCAAGTCCGTCGAGCGTCGCCGTGTACTGGCTTGTCGTATTGCCATCGGATCCACCGCCGGCCATAGCCTGATGCAGGTCAAGACCGAGTTTGGCGCCAATACTTTCTGCCTGCAGCCACAGCGCCCGATTAGCCGGTGTGGCTTCCATTGATGGTCTTCCGATACCACCCTCGATTCTCAGACGGACGCCCTCTACCTCAGGCTCAAGGGCACAGATACGTTCCTGGATTTGCCTGCCGTCTTCGATAGTCGGAACGCGAACGTCAACAACAGCGGTGCTGTGCGGTGCGACGACATTCGCTTGAATACCACCGTCCACGGTTCCGACGTTAACCGTTATTCCCTTGTCGACATCATTCATTGCGAAGAGCTTTTGTATGACGTGTGATAACTCGAGTATGGCGCTCGCGCCAGATTCAGGGTCGAGTCCGGCATGGGCGGCTTTACCAAACACGGTCACCGTGAACTTGCCAATGCCTTTCCGCTCCGTTTTGATTTTGCCGTCCTCGCCCATGGCCGGCTCCAGGATGAAAGCGCGATCTGCGTGGCGTGCCAGCCAGCGGATATATCGTGTAGACGTGCGACTGCCGATCTCTTCATCTGCGTTGACGAATACGAGAGGGATATTCGGGACCTGGAGTTTGAGGTGCTGAATAGTCTTCAGCGCGAGGGCGATTTGTACGAGGCCACCCTTCATGTCAAAGACACCGGGCCCGCGAATGATATTGCCATCCACGTTGAATGGCCGCTCTGCCAGTGTTCCCAACGGCCAGACGGTGTCGTAGTGCCCAACCAATAGTTGTGTACGGCCGTGCCTGCCCTTGTTTTCCGGCCGTGCATATATATGGCGCGGTCCACCCGGTGGGCCAACCTCGCGCACGTAGAGCCCCAGTTCTTTGAGAGCACCGATGAAAGCATGGCGTGTCGGTCCGTGACTGGAAGGGTGCGCAGAAGGCGACTCTGCGTCGACCAGGTGTTTGAGCAGGTCGATCAAATAGCCATCCTGTCCCTTAATGTACTCAAGAACGCGATCCGTCAATGCCTTGCCCATGACGCTTACTTTTTCATATCAGCAGGGAAGGGAAAGGCGTTGGATCTGTCGATAGCCGCAAAGCGCCCGGGTGCCAGGTAGGCGAATAAGGGCGAGCTGTGGATGAGTTCCTGGTCGTCAATTTCGTCTGCGCGCAGCACCTCACGATCTGCATAGGCAGCGATAATTTCGCCTGTGATCAGGCAATTCGAGCCGAAGCCATCAATGGTCTTGAAGTGTCTGCACTCAAAGTACAAATACGCTTCCTCGATAAAGTGCCCTTCGATATTTTTCGCTGGAAACGTTGAAAAGCAGTCAAGGATTGGCTTGTCACCGACCTCGCTCCGGGGCGATGCGGCCAGGCACGAATACAGAACCTGGGATGGCTTCGGGTAGCTGACCGTGAATTCGCCATTGCGTTGAATATTGCTACAGGTCGAGTGCGTTGGCGTGCAGACAAAACCAAAATAGTTTTGCCAGCCCATCGGCGTAACCATGTGCTTGGGAGCAAGGTCGAGAGCGCCATCCGAATCTGTAGTGCCTATGAGAACCAATGGGGCAACGGTAAAAAAACGGTCCCAGATTGGCGTGCTGGTGTCGATCTCGATGAGATGACTGCCGCCTGGGTGGGTGGACACAGTAACACCTCTATTTTCTAGCTCACTTCCCAAGCTACGCGAACAGATTTAGACTGAGAATAGGTACTTGCCGAGTGAAAGTTTTCTAAGGATGCGCCAGGACACCCGAACTGTTGCCGAGCTGATCTCCAGCCATAGGCCGGGCTACTCCCTCGACCAGCGCTTCTACACCGATCCGGCCATTTTCGAACTCGAGCTCGAGCGGATAATTACCCGCAACTGGATTCTTGCCGGCCATCAGTCCGAGCTGCCTGAGCCTGGTGATTTCAAGGTGCTGAACGTCGCGAACGAGTCCGCGATCATCGTTCGAGGCAGTGATGGAATCCTGAAAGGCTTTGCCAACGTGTGTCGCCATCGTGGCTCCGTGGTTTGTCTCGAGTCCAAAGGCAGTACCCGTAAATTCACGTGTCCCTACCACGGCTGGATGTACGACATCGACGGTAATCTGACGGCAGCGCGCAATATGCCCGACGACTTCGACAGGTCTGAGTACGGCCTCAAGGCCGTCTCGGTCGATACAGTTCATGGCCTGATATTTGTGTGTTTCACCGACAAGCCGCCGTCTCTGGAAGGAGCGAAAAAGGACCTGGCCGAGCCGATGGCCGTGTTCGACTTTGAAAACCTCAAGGTGGCGGCGCACAAGTCTTACGATATTCCGGCGAACTGGAAATTCTCGATCGAGAATTATCAGGAGTGCTACCACTGCGCCACAGCACATCCGGAATACGCGCGTATGCATACGCTGATGCTGGATGGCGAAAAACGCCAGCGAGTGCAAGGCGAGATGCTCGGCAAGATGAAGTCCTGTGGATTGCCGGACCTCTGCGTGGATTACCTCGACACGAAAGCGCGGCCAGGCGAGATCGGTTATGGCTATAGCCGAACAGCCTTGTTTGAGGGGTATGTGACTGGCAGCGAAGACGGCAAGCCGCTCGCGCCGTTATTGGGTGGTCTCAGCGACTACGATGGCGGCGCCTCGGACTTCTCATTTGGGGCATTTTCGTTTCTGCTCGCTTACAGTGATCACGTGGTCGCCTATGTCTTTACGCCAACGGACATGAACAATTCCAAATGCGATATTTATTGGCTGGTTCGCAATGATGCCGAAGCGGGCAAAGACTATGATGTCGACAGGCTGACGTGGCTCTGGGACATTACAACTCAGGCCGACAAGAGCATCATCGTTAACAATTCGAAGGGTGTACATTCGCGCTACTACGAGCCCGGGCCGTTTTCCGGCATGGAACGGGCCGAGAAGATTTATATCGACTGGATATTGCAGGAGCTCCAAAGGGAATAATGCGGCATGAAAACGTATGACGCCATAATCGTTGGCGCGGGGCACAATGGCCTGACAACCGCAGCCTTCCTCGCGAAG
>Ga0316187_10003366_pt1 | contig 13919 bp, 8 predicted proteins | sample CroRivburrow1_MG_FD_204927 | JGI IMG/M metagenome (GOLD analysis project Ga0316187, IMG submission 204927) | Coastal sediment microbial communities from Maine, United States - Cross River worm burrow 1 | ecosystem: Environmental > Aquatic > Marine > Coastal > Sediment | place: USA: Maine...
CCAAGCAAATATCGGACGATCACTCATCATCTTGTTTACTTCTGTTTTTACTTCCGAAATAGAGGTTTCATTTTCTACGTCAGAAAGAATACGATCCATAAGTTCAACAATTACAGGCATGTCAGCTTCAACAAGTCCACGAGTAGTAATTGCCGATGTACCCACACGCAAACCTGAGGTTTGGAAAGGTGAACGACTATCGAATGGTACCATGTTTTTATTAATGGTAATATCAGCTTTAACCAATACATTTTCTGCTACTTTACCAGTAAGCTCAGGGAATTTAGTTCTTAAGTCAATTAACATAGAGTGATTGTCTGTTCCTCCTGAAATAACTTTGTAACCTTTATCAATAAATGCTTGCGCCATAACAGCAGCATTTTTTTGAACCTGAGTTTGGTATACTTTGTAGCTTGGATCAAGCGCTTCACCAAAAGCAATAGCCTTTGAAGCAATTACATGCTCAAGTGGTCCACCTTGAATTCCTGGAAAAACAGCAGTGTTTAATAGAGCTGACATTTTCTTAACTACTCCTTTTGGTGTAGTTAACCCCCAAGGGTTTTCAAAATCTTTACCTAACAATATAATACCACCACGGGGTCCGCGTAAAGTTTTATGTGTAGTTGAAGTTACAATATGTGCATATGGTACCGGGTTTTCAAGTAATCCGGCAGCAATTAAACCAGCTGGGTGGGCCATATCAACCATAAATATTGCTCCCACTTTATCAGCAATTTCGCGCATACGTTTATAGTCCCATTCGCGTGAATAAGCCGATGCACCCCCAACAATTAATTTTGGTTTTTCAGCCAAAGCAACTTTCTCCATGTCATCATAGTCCACCATCCCTGTATCTTCTTTTACTTTATAAGAAACAGCATTATATAAAATACCTGATGTATTTACTGGTGAACCATGAGAAAGGTGACCTCCATGAGATAAATCAAGGCCCATGAAAGTATCGCCTGGTTTTAAAACTGTCATGAATACGGCCATGTTTGCCTGAGCACCTGAGTGAGGCTGCACATTTGCATATTCAGCACCGTATAATTCACAAATTCTATCAATAGCTAATTGCTCTGTCTCATCCACATGCTGGCAGCCGCCATAATATCTTTTACCTGGGTAGCCTTCGGCATATTTATTAGTCATACACGAACCCATAGCTTCCATAACCTGCTCGCTAACAAAGTTTTCTGAAGCAATAAGCTCAATACCATCTTTTTGCCGTCTGTACTCTTTTTCAATAATTTCGAAAACCAAATTATCTCTTTTCATTTAATTTAGATTTTAAAGAATTTAAATTGTGCTGCAAAAATACATAGAAATACCTTTTTAAAGTATTCATTTTTTATATTTTATTAACATATTATAAAAAAAGCCGGCTAAACCGGCTAATAATATATTTTTTTATGTAATTGGAAATTGTCGTTTAAAGTTTTCCTCCAAGGAAATAAATGTTTCTGTCCGCATAATTCCTTCAATCTTTTGAAGCTTATCGGACAACACATTTTTTAAATGCTCATTATCTTTGGTTACCATCTTTATAAATAAAGAATAACCCCCGGTTGTATAATGACATTCAACAATTTCTGGAATCTCTCTAAGTTTTTTTAATACGTCGTCGTATAAAGCTGCTTTCTCAAGAAACACTCCCATATAAGCACATGTTCCATAACCTATCGACTTTGGGCTAATAATAAACTCTGAACCTGTTATTACATTAAGTTTCATTAAACGTTGTATGCGTTGGTGAATAGCCGCACCTGAAACATTACACTCACGAGCAACTTCTAAATAAGGAATTCGTGCATTTTTTGAAACTAGCGATAATATTTTTTTATCCAATTCGTCAATGTGTGGAAGGTCTGCCATACTCTTAATAATATTTATAAATCGTTACGAAAGTATAGCTAAAAATGTAAAACACAAAGCATTTTTATTTTTTTTGTTACAAATTGATTAATATCGATAATTTTAATTATCAATAATAATCAACCTTATACATTTTAATATAAATGCAATTAATCTATACTAAATCGAGCCAAAGGTGTTATGTCCTGACTTGCAAATAATCCCTTTTTATATTTGTAATATCCCACAATGGCAATCATAGCAGCATTATCGGTTGTAAACTCAAATTTTGGAATATGTATTTTTACATTGGCTGTTTCGCCATATCGAATTAATGCATTACGCAATCCGGAATTTGCTGACACACCACCTGCCACTGCAACTTCTTTTATTCCAGTGTCTTTAACAGCTTTATTTAATTTATCCATTAATATTTCTATAATTGTATGTTGTAGTGAGGCACACAAATTTTCTGTGTTTTTTTTGATAAAATCCGGATCTTCTTTCATCCTATCTCTAATGGTATATAAAAAGCTTGTTTTTAAACCACTAAAGCTATAATTATACCCTTCAATTTTTGGTTTCGAAAGTTTAATCGATAATGGATCGCCGAGCTTTGCAAGCCTATCAACAACCGGACCTCCCGGATAGGGTAAATCAATAACCTTTGCACATTTATCAAAAGCCTCACCTGCGGCATCGTCAATAGTAGTGCCAATAACTTCCATCTCTAAATGGCTTTTTACAATTATAATTTGTGAATGCCCACCTGAAACTAACAAACATAGAAAAGGAAACTTTGGTTGATCAGTATCTTTTTCATTTTCCTTAATAAAATGTGCCAATACATGACCTTGTAAATGGTTCACGTCGATTAAAGGAATGTTTTGTGCTAATGAAAACCCCTTTGCAAAGGAAGATCCAACCAGCAAAGAACCCAATAAACCTGGCCCACGAGTAAAGCATATTGCAGTAATATCTTCAGCTGTCATTCCTGCTTTTTTTAAAGCAGAATCAACCACCGGAATTATATTCTGTTGATGAGCTCTAGAAGCCAACTCAGGTACAACACCACCAAAAGCTTCATGAACTGCCTGATTTGCTATCTCATTTGACTTTATAACACCATTACTAATAACCGCTGCAGAAGTATCATCACATGATGATTCTATCCCTAAAATATTTACATCCATAAAAAAAATACAAAACAAAAAGATCGTGGCATCTTTTCTGTATATTATAATTACTACTTTTGCCCTAAATTTATGGGGCTACATTAAAATAAAAGCAAAAGTATTAAAAAAACGGTTAAAATATTCGCCATCTTAATTCTAATTCTTACCAGCACAATAATACTTGCCTGGACGAGCTTACGTACACCTGCAATTCAAACTGTTTTAGCTCGAAAAATAACTTCTATTATATCGGAAAAATTACAAGTGCCGGTTTCCGTTGGCAAAGTAAGGTATCGATTAAATAAAAGTCTGCTAATTAAAAACCTATTAATAAAAGATACTTTAAATGACACCGCTATTTATATTGAAAGAATTGATGCGAGTTTAAACAGTCTTAATGTAAATTCGAAAAGTTTAGATGTGAATGTTTTAAAAATTAAAGGCTGGAGCTCAAACATTTATTATATAGACAGTAACCAACTAAACATAACGTCATTAATAAACAAGCTTAAAAGTGATAAAAAACAAACTTTTCAATGGAATATTAAATGTAAGAAGCTAGATATTTCAGATACTGAAAGTAAGTTTAGGTACATTAATGGTGAATTAATGGCTTTTAATGAATCATCTTTAAAGCTTACTGATATCTTTATTGATTCCACCACATTAAATCTGGCGGTTAAACAAGTAAAATTAAAACATAATCAAGAAGAAATAATAAACGACTTTTCTTTTTATTTCAGATCTGATTTTAAAAATCATAATGTTAAATCACTAAATCTCACAGCTAATAATTCAAGAATAAAAATTAATGAAGTAAATACATATATTGATTCAACCCATCAATTAAAAGGGAATATAAACATTAGCTCCTCAACCATTTATCTAAGTGATTTTGGCACTATCTTTCCTGACTTAAAAATGTATAACGACAAGTTAATTTTATCAGGGAATTTTGAATTTGATCCAAAGCTTATTACAGGAAATGATTTCAAATTTTTTATTGGCGATTACAGTTCAATAAATGCCAACTTCAGAATATTAAACTATAAACACAAAGATAAATTAGCCTATTTTATTAATCTTGAAAATTGCTTTTCAAATTATTCTGATATCAATAAAATTACTAAAAATTTCTTTCATCATGACACTACTAAAATTCCACAAGAACTTTACATCTTGGGTGAATTCTCTTATCAAGGAATAATAAAAGGTCAAGTAGATTCTATTGTATCACAAGGTAAGTTATATTCCGAATTAGGCATAATACAATCTGATTTATATGTTAAAAATGATAATAAACAATATTTTGTTGAAGGTAATTTAAAAACCTTACCCATTCACCTAAATCTGGTTACCAAGAATGAAAAATTCGGCGACCTAAAACTTGATATCAATACCAGTGGATCTTATTCTAAAGGCAATGGAATTGATATGGATTTAGATGGCTATATTAGTAATATAAACTATGGATCTTATAATATAGATTCCATTGCTATTGATGGGCATTTGGATAAATCACAGTTTAAAGGTTCAGTTTCCTCATTTGACCCAAATTTACGTGCCGATTTTGATGGCAGTATAACTTATGGTGCAATACCAAAATATAATTTCGAATCAAACATTTATTATGCTAATCTCCATGCTTTAGGCATTAATAAAAAAGATACACTTTCTAATATATCAGTTAATTTAAATGCTCAATTTGAAGGCGATAGTTTCGATAATTCAAATGGAGAAATTACAATTAGTGATTTGTTTTACTTTCAGGATACCTCTTATTTTGGAACAGATAGCATTGTTATAAAATCAATATTACTCGAAAACAATAAAAAACATTTATCACTTGAATCGGAATACATTGATATAAATTTGTCAGGTGAATATAAATTGCAGCAATTGATTAAAGATGCCCGATTATTGGCTAGTACACTTGTTCCAACTTACATTACATCAAAAGATAGTTTAGGTTCTTCGCGGAATAATTTTACTTTTGAAATAAATGCAAAATACCCACACCCATTAATAGAAATTATTGATCCTGAAATTCGTATATCACCTGGAACTACAGTTAGTGGCAAATACAATTCAAGCAAACAGGATATTAGTTTACTTTGTACATCGAGCCAAATTATAGCCTATGGTAAAAAACTTAGCGATTTAAAATTACGTTCGTACACAAAAAACGGGCAATTGCATATATACATTAATTCCAACGAATTAAAATACTCAGATAATAATAGTTTAAAGAATTTTTTACTTAGTTTTTCTATTTATAATGACACCATTAAAAGCAATTTAAATTGGAATAACTGGTTGGATAAAAACTATAGTGGAAATATTAATAGTACTGCAATAATTCTGCCTTCGAAAGATATTAAAAAGCCAAATATTAAAATCAATTTTTCGCCTTCGAACATAATTGTTGTTGATACGCTTTGGACCCTAAATGCTTGCTCCGTTATTAAAGACTCATCAGGCATTACCTTTGATGGTATGGATATAGAAAAGGGGAAATCACAATTACTTATACATGGAAAGCTATCAAAAAACCCAAACGATAGTATCTTGTTTGAATTCAATAACTTAAGTCTTCATAACCTTAATATTCTACTTAAAAAAGATCAAATTAAATTCGGCGGACAACTGGATGGAACAACTATGATTAAAGACTTTTATGGTGATCGGAAAATTGAATCAGACTTTGTAATTAAACAATTTAAACTTAACAACGAGATTGTGGGTAAAACTTTTGGTAAAAGTTCATGGAATAAAGAAAAGAAACAAATTGATATTGAGGGGAACATATATAGAAATAAAAAACAAACACTAAGTTTTGATGGTTTTGTTGCAACTGCCAGAAATGATATGCTAATTAATATGAGTTTTGACAAGCAAAATATGCAACTATTAGAAGCTTTTCTGAAACCTACATTCGACCATATTAAAGGTGAACTTACAGGAAATGTACGTATTTTTGGTGCCCCCAAATTCCCCGATTGGGAAGGTAATTTATATGCTAATAATGCTTCGCTTGATGTAGTTCCAACAAAAGTTAAATATCATTTTTCAGACTCTTTAATTTTCAGAGCTAACCAAATACTATTTAATAAAATAAAAATCTACGATGCGGATAGCAATATTGCTATTTTAAATGGTAACATACACCACCAAGAACTTAGAAATTTTGGTGTTAATCTTAAAATTACAACCAATAGAATTCTCGGTTTAGATAGAAAACACTTTGATAGCCCGTACTATTATGGAAAAATGTACGGTGCTGGTGTGGTAAATATAAACGGACCAACCAATGATATTGATATAGATGTTGCTGCAACCACTTTAGAAGAATCACGTTTTTATATTCCATTAGAAAGCAAAGGAGATATTGCAGAAAACGACTTTATTACTTTTATTGATCATAGCATTAAAGAGGAAATAAAACAGCATCAAGAAAATGATAAGCCTAACGAAATAGGCATAAAAGCACGTACTGAAATCAGAGTTGATATAACAGTAACTCCAGTAACTGATATTCAAATTATTTTTGACCCTATTATTGGGGATGTGCTAAAAGCAAATGGGGATGCCAGAATTAATATGCAATATACGCCTGAGGATGGATTTGAAATTTATGGTGACTTTATTATTGAAAAAGGAGATTATATATTTACACTACAAGATGTAATAAAGAAAAAACTAGAAATTGTTCAAGGAAGCTCAGTTAGGTGGACTGGTGATGCAGGAAAAGCAGATGTAGCCATTGACGCTATTTATCGGGTACACAAAACATCATTAAAAGATTTAACTCAGGTTGAAGCCGATGCTGATAAAAGGGTTCCGGTAAATTGCCATATGCTTATGACCAATAAACTTGATAATCCTGAAATAAATTTTGAAATTGAAGTAACCTCAACAACAAATAATGAAGCCGTAGAACAACTAAATAGTTTACCCGAAGCCGAACTTAATAAACAAATAGTTTCCTTGCTGCTTTTGAATAAATTTTTACCCCTTATTGCCGAAAGCTCCGAAGATGCAGGAATCTCAAGTTCATCGCTACAATCAACCACAGTAAGTGATCTGCTTTCAAACCAATTGAGTTATTGGTTATCGCAAATTAATAGTGACATTGACCTTGGTTTTACCTACAGAACAAAAACAGAAAATACTGCAGCTGAATACGAATTGGCACTATCAACTACTTTATTTAACGACCGGGTGACACTTTATGGTAATGTTGGGGTTGGTGGTGAAGAAATAAATGCTGATAACCCTAATGCCCAATATACCACCGACTTTTCAATAGAGTATAAAGTTACTAAGAAAGGTAATGTCAGAATTAAAGCGTTCCAAAAAGAAAATGATGATATACTAGACATTAACCAATCGAGATATAAACATGGAGTTGGTATATTCTACACTGAGGAATTTAATACGGTAAAAGAACTCTATCAAAAAATATTTAAGAAAGGAGAAGCCAAAAAGCCTGACGAAATAATGATTCAAGACATTGAATAATTTCCAATTACATCAGGTATTTAATTGATATTCAATAGTATTTCAATAATAAACACCTTTCTTTTACACTATTCTTAAAAACATATTTCTTTCGGTTATTTCGTAACGTGCTGTTATTCAACATGCAGCAAGCGTAAATAAGCCACACTTAAATAAAGTAAGGCAACTCCTTTACTTGAATAATTAGCTTAAGTTAAAAGTATTTGATTAATCCATAATCGTTAATTACATTTGCGGCTAAATTATTAAAATAATTATTTAAATAAATATTATTATGTTTCAACTTATGATTCTGGTATTTGTTCTGGGCTATCTAGCAATAGCTTTAGAGCATCCATTAAAAATTGATAAGGCAGCTCCTGCATTATTAATTGGTTCACTGGTTTGGGTATTTTACATGTTTGGTGTGGAAGACATCTTAAACATGGGTTTTAGTAGTGCATGGAAACATCACCTAAATTTATACCCTCTCGAAAACAATATTGAAGGGATGAGACACTTTCTTGTTCATAATCAAATTATTGAACATTTAGGTGAAATTTCTGAGATCCTGTTTTTCTTATTGGGTGCAATGACAATTGTGGAGATTGTTGACCAGCATCATGGTTTTAAAGTTATTACTGATAAAATTAAAACTACGAATAAAGTTAAATTGCTTTGGGTATTAAGCTTCTTAACATTTTTCATGAGTGCAGCCCTTGATAACCTAACCACTACTATTGTAATGGTAGCATTATTACGTAAACTTATTGATGACAAACAAACTCGCTGGTTCTTTGCTAGTATGATAGTTTTAGCTGCAAATGCTGGCGGTGCTTGGTCACCTATTGGCGACGTTACAACAATTATGCTTTGGATTGGTGGACAAGTAACAGCAATGAAAATTATTGTTGGCGTTTTCTTACCAAGTTTAGTTTGCATGATTGTTCCATTATTAATAGTAAGCTTCACTCAAAAAGGAGATGTAACTCGTCCTGATGTTGATGACAATGGAGATGATTTATCGTCACCATTTGAACAAAAACTATTACTGATTATGGGAATTTTAGGTTTACTTTTTGTTCCTGTATTTAAAACAGTAACACACTTACCTCCATACATGGGTATGCTATTAAGTTTATCAATTATTTGGGCAACAACCGAAATCTTACATAAGAATAAGGACAAAGAGATTAAAAATAAACTACGCCCAATGAATATTCTTAAAAAAGTTGATACTCCAACAGTTTTCTTCTTTCTAGGAATTTTATCTGCTGTAGCGGCATTGCAATCGGCAGGTCATTTATCAATTATGGCCGAAAAATTAGATACTGCGCTGGGTAACATTTATTTAATCGACATAGCCATAGGGATATTATCTGCAATTGTTGATAATGTTCCTCTTGTTGCAGGATCAATGGGTATGTATCCGATTGCAAATCCAGAAACAGTGGCAATGGCTGCTAATCCTGAATACATGCAAGCCTTTGTTCAAGATGGTACTTTCTGGGAATTTTTAGCATATACAGCTGGGACAGGTGGTAGCTTATTAATTATTGGTTCAGCTGCTGGAGTTGCTGCAATGGGGCTTGAGAAAATTGATTTTATTTGGTATATGAAAAAAATAACCCTATTAGCTTTTGTTGGATATTTAGCGGGTGCCGGAACTTATTATTTGCAAGTATTATTATTGCAGTAAATAATATTTTTTATAAAATTTGTAAACGGGATATACTACTACATTATATATCCCGTTTATTTTTATAACTTAACGTCAAAATATTTAAATAAAACTATATGTTTTTAACTAATTTATTACAAATTACAGTAACTCAACCACAAGATAATGAACCTGTAGAGCAAACTGAACAAACGCTTTCAGCACTTGATTTAGCTTTCCAGGGTGGATGGATTATGGCTATTTTAGCCTTGCTTTTCGTTGTTGCTATTTATTTATTCTTTGAACGGTTTATGGCTTTGAAAAATGCATCGAAAGTAGATACCAACTTTATGAATCGCATTAAAGATTATATTCATGAGGGAAAAATTGAATCAGCCACATCGCTTTGCCAGTCAACCAGCAACCCAATTGCGCAAATGATTGAAAAAGGGATTAGCCGATTAGGCCGACCATTAAATGATATTAATACTACCATTGAAAATGTTGGTAATCTGGAAATTGCAAAACTGGAAAAAGGCTTGCCTACCTTGGCTACCATTTCAGGTGGAGCTCCAATGATAGGATTCTTAGGTACTGTAATTGGAATGATTCGTGCTTTTTACGATATGTCACAAGCAGGAAATAATATTGATGTTTCCTTATTGTCGGGTGGAATTTATACTGCAATGGTAACCACCGTGGGTGGCCTTATTGTTGGTATTATGGCATATTTTGCTTACAATTATTTAGTTGCAAGGGTAGAAAAAGTAGTACACAAAATGGAAGCCAGTACTACCGAATTTATGGATTTATTAAACGAACCAGTAAGCTAGCACTATGGCATTAAAAAAACAGTCGAAAGTAAGTGCTAATTTTAGCATGTCGTCAATGACCGACATTGTTTTCTTATTGCTTATATTTTTTATGGTAACCTCAACCTTAATTGCACCCAATGCTTTAAAGCTTCTTTTACCGCAAAGCAGTAACCAAACAATGGCAAACAAGCCAATAACTACTGTTTCAATTACTAACGAACTACATTATGCAGTTGAAGGCCGATTTGTAGCCTTTAATCAATTGGAAAGTGCAATAGTAAACAAAGTAGGTCCTTGGAATAGTTATGAAGAACCTCCCACCATTTCGCTGCACGTTGATGAAAGTGTGGCCATGGAGCATGTGGTGAAGGTAATGAACATAGCAAAAAAGAATAAATACAAGTTAATTTTAGCAACCCGACCTGAATAAGAAGGTTTGGAACTATTTTTGCTGGATTAATCTGAATATAAATTAGATATCGGAAAATGAATTTATCGAAAGAACAAAAATTTGGAGCCATAAGTTCCTTAATATTCCTGATACTTTTTACAGGATTATTAATGATTTTTGGATTTACTGCTCCTTTTCCTCCTCCTGAAGAGGAAGGCATTTTGATAAATTTTGGAACCGACGAAATGGGAATGGGTGCTATAGAACCTCAGCCTGCTTCACAAACGGTTCAAACGGAAGCTACAATTCCGGAACCTAGTACTCTTGAGCCTACCACACAAGCTGATAATACTGAAGAAGTGAGTACTCAGGATTACGAAGAAGCTGCAGCACTAGCTGAAAAAAAACGCAAAGAAAAAGTACAACAGGAAGAACTGAAAAAGAAGCGTTTAGAGGAAGAGAAAAGAAAACAAGAAGAGTTAGCCGAACAAAAAAGAGCAGAAGAAAGACGCATTCAAAAAGAAAAACAAGACGCTATAGATAAACGCGCTAAAAATGCCTTTGGTGGGCAAAACACCAATGGTGACAATACCGGCGAAGGTGTAACTGAAGGAACCGGAAACCAGGGAAAACCTGAAGGAGACATTAACTCAAATAACAGAGTTGGTGGTTCTGGAAGTGGTAATGGAATTTCGTTTAACCTTAATGGCAGAAGTTCGCGTTCGCTACCTCCTCCCCCTAAAATTCATAATACCGAAGGTAAAGTTGTGGTTGAAGTTACGGTTGACCAAAATGGAAATGTAATATCAGCCAGATCAGGAGTGCGTGGCTCTACAATCTCCGATGCCCAATTACTTGATGTGGCAAAAAAAGCTGCCTTAAAAGCAAAATTTAATGTTGATAAAGACGCTCCTGCCATACAAAAAGGAGAAATCACCTATTTCTTTGGCTTTGAATAAAGAAAACCTTGATATTCTTTGTACTTAATACCTTATCTTGATACTTGACATCCACAGGCAGGCTTGCATCTTGATACTAATACATAACCACCTTATCGGCCTGACCGGAAACCACTTTAAACTTTTTATTCGAAGTAAATACACTTTCCTTGGCGTTTTTGGGGCGTACAATTACTCTGTATTCACCGGGTTGAATAGCCATAGTTTGAACCGAAACTCCTGAATTTAAATTCTTAACACAAAGCAATTCACTTTCATCCAATTTATAAATAGCCCCATAACCAGGTGCTGCACCTAAAAAAGTAATCAACCCCGGTTTTGGGATCTGAATACTTGAAAGTTTACTTTGCTTTACTTCAAAACCTTTTACTGTAGTTCTGGGAATCGTAAAAATTTCAATATCATACTTCCCAGTAAGATATTTTTCTTCAACATTCACATCTTGAACATTATATACTTCACCATCTTTTGTCGATTTTACTATAAACTTTAAGTCTTTTTGATAATTTGAAGCTTGCGTTTTTACCAAAATACTGCCCTGTGGAGCCTCTATTGAAATGGTATTGTGCTCACCGGGTTTTAAAACGACGTTATCCAATTCTACCACTGGGATAGTATGCACCTTAATCTTATAAGTTGGAATTGGGTCGAGCCTTAAAGTATCAGGATTACCAAAACGATTTAAGGTATGAATAAAGTTATATTTCATTTCCTTCGAAAACTCATCATAAAAGGTCATATTAACATCAGTCTCAATCGGTTTCCCTGTTTCGTTGAGCAAGTTAACCTGCAATGTAGTAGTGTTTAAAGCTTGAGAAACTACCACGTTTAAAACCTCCTTAAACCGTTCTTCATCATTGGCATCATAATATCTACCAACACATTCAAAAGTTTCAGTAAACCTCCTATCAAGTCCAATTCCAATAACAAAAGGTTTTAAAACTATACCTTTCTTTTGTAAATTTTCCGACACAGCACATGGGTCTCCATCGCACGATTCTATCCCGTCGGTAATTAAAATAATAATATTCCTGCTATCTGACTTTTTTGGAAAATCGTTACCACTTTGTTCCAATGAATAAGCTATTGGTGTTGTACCTTTGGCCCTAATATTGTTTAAACGATTTTTTATTTTCGAAACATTATTTCCACCAAAAGGCACTTCCAATTTAGTGTCGCCACAATCCTGAGGTGGAACCGGACTTTGGTGTCCATAAACCCTTAATGCCATTTCAACATTATCAATATCTTTTAAACTATCAACCATTTCGCTTAATAAACGCTGAGCTACACGCATCTTTGTTCCACTATCCCATTCAGCCAGCATGCTTTGTGAACCATCTAAAACAAATAATATACGTGTTAATTCATTTTTTTCAAGTTTAGTTTGCGCAAATAGTGAACTTTTGCCAATTAACACCACTAAAACTAGTATTGATATTTTTGATAAAAAATATTTGAAATTCATATTCTAGATAAATTAATTTCTAAATGTAAAGCATATTGTAATTAAAACGGAAAAGCAAAGCTTACATTACTTTAAACACAAAGAAACAATTATTTTAAGCTTTTTCACAATAACTAAATAGGCTTAAAATAAATGCTTGTCATGAATCATAAATTGTTAATTTTGCTCAAAACACATTAGAATTTGTAAAGCTATGTTCGATTTTTCAGAAGTTACATTAAATCAGATCGTTGTTCACAATATTGGGAACCGGGTTGAAGAAGAAGGTATTGGTTTGTCAAAATCAGAGATGTCAATGAACGACCCTACAGTTGAATCTATTCTTAAACAGTATTTTCTTTCACATTTTAAGTCTGATTATTTTTATAGCTTCGCTCATGAGTCCGACCTGCAACTGAACGAGGTTTTTAATCATGCTACTCAGATATTTGACGATTCGTCTACCTTTTTTGAACAATCAACAAATTTGGCGCACTTACTATACGAGCGATCAAATCATCCTAAAATTAAAACTGGTGAGTTTTATTTAACACGTTTCTCAAATCTAAATGTGGATGGTGAAATTGTTGATGCTATAGGTCTTTTCAAATCGGAAACTAAAGATACCTTTCTTCGCGTTTATCAGAAAGACGAAAACTTTGAAGTAGATTACGACAATGGAATAAATATTAAAAAATTAGATAAAGGTTGTTTAATATTTAATACAGAAAAAGAATTTGGTTTTAAAGTATCAATAATCGATACCACGAACAAAGGGAATGAAGCTCTTTATTGGCGTGATGATTTTTTAAGCGTAATGCCACGTGAAAATGAATTTTACCAAACCAACCAGTTAATTGATTTATGTAAAGGTTTTAGTGAGCAAATTTTAACAGACACCAACAACGTTGATAAACAAGAACAAGTAAATTTCATTAAACGAACCGAAGCTTACTTTAATAACAACGATGAATACAATAACGAAGAGTTTAAATCGAACGTAATTGCTGATGAACAAATTTCCGAAGCCTTTGAAGACTTTAAACAAGAATTTGAAGGAGTACGAAACCTTTCTCCAGCTGATCAGTTTCAAATTTCAGCTGAAGCCTTAAAAAAAG
>Ga0316187_10003367_pt1 | contig 13915 bp, 14 predicted proteins | sample CroRivburrow1_MG_FD_204927 | JGI IMG/M metagenome (GOLD analysis project Ga0316187, IMG submission 204927) | Coastal sediment microbial communities from Maine, United States - Cross River worm burrow 1 | ecosystem: Environmental > Aquatic > Marine > Coastal > Sediment | place: USA: Maine...
TTGCAAGGCTACTCTAAGTTTCTCAGAGTATCCTTTGCAGTGTAGTATGCCGCCATCAAAATATTCGGAGGCTAGGTGAAACAGTCGCTTGAAAACGCACTGCAGGATGCAGTGGATCAGTTGTTAATAGAGAATGGTGTTGAAGCCGATGTCCGGGTTCAGCTGACACGTCCAAAACAGAAAGATCATGGTGATTATGCTGCCAATGTGGCGATGCCGCTGGCAGGACGTCTGAACCAGCCGCCGCGGTCTGTTGCAGAGAAAATTCTCTCATCGGTCAAATGGCCCGATGCCGTCGAGGGTACAGATATCGCAGGCCCGGGATTTATAAATATCCGCCTGAAACATGCCTCAGAGGCTGAGGTGATCAAAAAGATTATCCAGCAGGCTGAGGCCTATGGGACTATTGCTGTATCAGAGAGTGCCGAAAAGGTGAATCTGGAGTTTGTCTCCGCTAACCCTACAGGACCGATGCATGTGGGGCATGGTCGAGGTGCTGTAGTCGGCGACTCTTTGGGTCGGATTCTCACAGCTCGTGGATATGACGTTCAGCGTGAGTACTATGTTAATGATGCAGGTGCGCAGATCGGTGTGCTGGCTACATCCCTCTGGAAACGGGCTCAGCAGTTGGCGGGTATCAACGTTGAACTATCCGAGGGTGAATATCCCGGCGAATATTTGATTGGCGTTGCCAAAAAACTTTTAGAAAAATATTCAATAAATGAATTGGCAGAAATGGACCATAATACTGACACGTGGCCGGTTTTAGTGAATTTTGCTATTGATAGTATGATGGAGATGATCCGGGATGATCTCGCTGTTCTGGGTATTGAATTTGATCACTTCTTCTCCGAGCAGACGCTGCACGAGTCGGGCAGGGTTACAGCCCTTATTGAACAGTTGAAAGCCGATGACCTGATCTATATGGGAACACTTCCGCCACCTAAGGGTAAAGAGGTGAAAGATTACAAGCCTACGGAGCAGTGGCTGTTCAGAACCACCAGGTTTGGTGACGATGTTGATCGCCCGTTGGCCAAAAAGGATGGTACACCGACCTATTTTGCAGCCGATATCGCCTACCATGTTGATAAGTTCGAACGCGGATTCAGGCGCCAGATCGACATTTGGGGAGCTGATCACGGCGGTTATGTGACTCGTGTGCAATCGGCCGTAAAAGCACTTACAGCTCTGGAAGGGCAGCCTGAGGTGTTGCTGGTTCAGATGGTCAACCTCACTCGTGGTGGTGAACAGGTGAAAATGTCTAAACGTGCGGGAACTTTTGTGACGCTTCGCGAAGTGGTGGATGAGGTGGGAGCCGATGCAGTGCGCTTTAATTTCATGACCCGCCGTGTAGAGAGCCAGCTTGATTTCGATCTTGAGACGGCAAAACAGAAAAGTGATGAGAACCCAGTTTACTATGTACAGTACGCCTATGCGCGTGTCTGCGCTATTTTGCGGAAGGCGTCGCAAGAGGGCGTTACAGCAGTTGAGGCAGAGCAAGTTAACACCTCCCGTCTTGTCTCCGACGAGGAGAAGAAACTGGTGGCACTGATGCTGGGTTATCCTGAGGTGCTGGATAAAGCTGCTAATCGTCATGAGGCTTATCGTGTAGCCATCTATCTGATGGACATTGCCCGTAGTCTGCATGGTTTTTATCATAAACATCGAGTGATCAGTAGTGATGAAGAGCTGACTCAGGCGCGGTTGCTGCTTGTAACAGCTGTCGGGCAGGTGATCCGCAACGGACTGTCGATGCTGGGTGTCTCTTCACCGGAGCGCATGTAGATGGCAGGGCAGGATTTTGCGCAGGTAGAGGCTCCACTGCCGGAAGATGTTCGTCCTATGGGGCGTAGCAAAGTTCTGCTGCTGACCGTTATGGCTCTGGCTGTAGTCGCAGGAGGCTTTGTGATCGGTTTTATGGCCGGGCATGAGGCAGGTATACAGAAGGCGACAGGCGATGATGATCAACGGCTTCTTGCACAGCTGAAACAGCAGCAGCAGGAGCTGGCAATACTTAGGGCTGAGGCACAAAAGCAGCAGTCTGGTCTCTCTACAACTCAAGTCGGAGAGCTGACCTTCTACAATGAACTGCCAAAACAGTCAGTCGATCCAGAGCCTCTGCAGATGAATAGAGAGCAGAGCTCTCCGAGATCCGGATTGGGCCGGGAGAATGAGGGTGCTGCGGCATCGGAAGTGCTTTTAAAACAGATTATTGAGCAGGAACTGGGTCAAAAGAAGGATCAAGTGCCAACCAATGGTGTCTATTATCTTCAGCTTGCATCATTTCAGAAGCAGAGCGAAGCCGAGAAGTTTTTTCCAAAGTTGGCAAAGATCGGTTTTCCCGGTGAGATCAAGCGCGTTGAGCTTCCCAGACTTGGTACATGGTATCGTGTCTATGCGGGGCCATTTGATTCGGAAAAGTCCTCGCTGGAGGCTAAGAAGAGTTTGAAAGAGAGTCTCAACATTACAGGACTTATCATCAAAGGTGGCTGATCAACGTCTGGAGCAGGGGAGTGCCTGGGTAAAATCAGTGCTGGGTGATGAGTCTGTTGTTGAGCCTCTGGCAGGGGACGCGTCATTCAGACGTTACTTCCGGGTTTTGAGTGGTTCGAAACGCTTTGTTCTGATGGATGCCCCTCCCGGCAAGGAGGATGTCACCCCTTTTCTTACGGTGCGGGCATGGTTGATGGGTGCTGGCTTGAGGGTGCCGGAACTGATCCATGAAGATCGGGATCTGGGGTTTCTGTTACTGGAGGATTTTGGCGACAGAACCTGGGCACTTCATCTGACGTCCAAAGATCAACCCTCTGTCGAACTCAATGAGCTCTTTGAGGATGCCCTTTCACAGCTAGCTTTGCTGCAGGCTTCGACTCCACCGACTTCACTGCCACTCTTTGATATTGCGCGTATGCAGCGGGAGTGTGATCTATACCTGGAGTGGTATCTGCCCAGAGTGGCCGGATATTCTCCTGGCAATAATGAGGTGGAGATGTTTCATCAAACGATGTTTCCACTACTCAAAGAGATCGAGGCGCTGCCGTACGTTCCGGTCCATCTCGACTACCATAGCCGGAATCTGATGCTTCCGGGGGGTCTCTTGCCACTTGGCGTGATTGATTTTCAGGATGCAGTTTCAGGCCCTGTCACCTATGATCTGGCTTCACTGCTTTATGACTGTTACCAGCACTATCCTGAAACATTAAGAGAACTCTGGAGCCGGAAATTTTTCATCTCTCTTCCTGTAGAGCAGCAAGCGAGCTTTGATGGTTTCCAGGCATGGCATCGGGCAGTTCGACTGACGGCGTTGCAGCGGCATATCAAGGCGACCGGTATTTTTGCACGGCTGGCACATCGTGATGGAAAACGACAGTTTCTTGATGAGATCCCCCTGACACGACGTCATCTTCTGGAAGAGCTCGATAGTCTGGGGTTGAAACAGCGCGATTTTCCTCTTCTCTATGTTGCTCCGGAACAGAGTTGAGTCCAAGGTCAGTGGATATGGATAGAGATGATGTGAGCAGTATGTCAGGGGCTGATAAGCAGGATATGCATAGGTTGATCTATCACCTTTCTCACGATCTGCGGAATCCGCTGGTGAATATGTATGCACTGCTCAACGATATGAAGTTGATGCTGGCCGAGGCTGAGGCAGGCAGGCAGGCGGTACTGAAAAAAGAGATGCCTGAGACGCTAAAGCTTTTTGAGCTGAGTGTTAGCCGGATGAGCGAGATGATCAGCGGCACCAATGAGATCTGTCACTGTATGTTTGATGAGCTTCAGTGCGAGGCAGTGAATATGCAGCAGTTGGTTGAAAGAGTGGTCAGCCGTTTTGAAGGCAGGCTATCAAACATTGAGGTCTCTCTGGGCTCCTTTTCTGATGTCTGGGCAGATCCTCTGGCTCTGGCGAGAGTGGTTGAGCAGCTTGTGGATAACGGTGTGAGTTCGATGCTGCCTGCTGGCGGGAAGCTCTCTATCTCTGTGCAGGGTGGAGATGATTCCCGGACGCTTGTGGTTAGCGACACGGGTAGCGGCATTTCTCAGGATGATATAAAACAGATGTTTTTACCGTTCTATACCACTAAACAGGGAGCGTCCGGCATGGGGCTGGCAGTGGTGAAAGCACTGGCTGAGTCGCATGGCGGCAGGGTACGGTGCGAATCGGAACCCGGCAGCGGCACTACCCAGTATGTAACATTTCCAGCAGTGGCGGTATAAGCCGGTTTGGGGCAGGCAGGTCTAAGCGAATTGAGCGGCAGGGAATAACCCCGCCTCAGTTTAATCCTTGATACAGGCCTTCATATGGGTGTCAATTTTCAGGATGTGGTTAACCAGCCAGCTCTGCAGGAAGTCATGCAGTCCCTGTACCAGGTCGTCACTGAGCCCTTCAAGTTCGAAGCGCTGGCGGTAGTGGGTATATGCATCAAGCAGTTTTCCATGCTGCTCTTTGTTCTTGGCGGCAACAGGGCATTTGAGGCGGCGCATGCAGATCTCTTCATAGCAGAAGTGGCTGCGGGTAAAGAGCCCGACGTTATCCAGGAGATTGCCGATGTAGCGGGCGTCAATGCCAGATTCCATATGGTCTTCAAGATCAGCAAGATAGCCGAACAGAATCTTATGCTGTTTATCAACCTGATCTTCACCCGTGTTGTATTCATCTTTCCACTCTAATGCCATCTGAGTACTCCCATTAAGCTACCAAGGTTATGTTTCATGCCAATAAGTTGCAAGAGAGTTCCTTGATTGTTTATGGCCGATAACAGTAGATGCCACCTCTGATAATAGCTGCCAAATCTTTATACTCTTCGATTTTCTGAAGATGGAAGGGCGTTTTCGGAAGCCCGCAGATACCGGTTTCAACAATCAGGTATCCACCTTCGCAAAGCCAGTTGTGACACTGATCAAACAGAATGGAGAGGAAGTGGTGACCGTCACTCTCATCGGTCAGGGCACCTCTGGGTTCATATGCCAGTTCCGGCTCAAGGCTCTCGATCTCCTGTTGGCTGACATAGGGGGGGTTGGAGACAATGGCATCAAACGGGCCCAGCTCTTTGCTTAAGGCTGCAAACATATCGCCTTCCATGAAGGTGATACGATCTTCTACGTTAAGGCGCGCAGCGTTTATTTTAGCAATTTCCAGAGAAGCGTTCGAAATGTCAGTGGCGACCACCTCGGCATTGGGGTATTCGGCAGCGAGTGTACATGCAATACATCCCGAACCGGTGCCGATGTCGCAAAAACGGTATGAACCATTCCGGTCAGGATAGAGTTTCAAAACCCCTTCAATGATATGTTCGGTTTCAGGACGGGGAATCAATACACGTGAATCGACGCAAAAATTGCGTGACCAGAACTCCTTCTCACCAACGATGTAGGCGATGGGTTCACGCATCAGCCGACGTTGAAGAAGGGTATTGAATTTCCCACAAACAGGGGGAGGCACAAGGTCATGCATGCGGATAATCAGGTCGGTTTTGCTGATCTGCCATGCATGCATTAACAGTAGTTCGGCATCAAGACGTGGAGAGTCACATCCTGCATCAGCTAACTGTTTAGAGGCCTGCAGGAGGCAATCGCGGGCGTTCATGCTCCCTGATCAGCAAGGAGTTCGGCCTGCTGCTGGGTGAGCAGGGCATCAATAAGCTCATCCATTTCACCGTTCAGAATCTGTTCCAGCTTGTAGAGTGTCAGGTTGATACGATGATCGGTAATACGTCCCTGGGGAAAGTTGTATGTGCGTATGCGCTCCGAACGATCTCCTGAGCCCACCATTCCTCTGCGCGTCTCTGAACGTTCACTGTCTGCTTCGCTCTGCTCTTTATCAAACAGGCGCGCCTGAAGTACCTTCATCGCCTGTGCCTTGTTTTTATGTTGGCTGGCCTGATCCTGGCAGGTCACAACAATACCTGACGGATTATGCGTGATTCGCACAGCTGACTCTGTTTTGTTGACGTGCTGCCCACCGGCCCCGGAAGCACGATAGACGTCGATTCGGATATCATCAGGACGGATGTTGATATCAACCTCTTCAGCTTCAGGCAGAATGGCGACCGTACAGGCGGAGGTGTGAATGCGGCCCTGTGTCTCTGTGGAGGGGACACGCTGTACACGGTGAACACCCGATTCAAACTTGAAGCGAGAGAATACACCCTTGCCTGTAACCTGTGCGATGATCTCTTTATATCCACCGATTCCGATACTGTTACTGGAGAGGATCTCGACCCTGAAACCGAGCCGCTCGGCATAACGTGAATACATGCGGAAAAGATCGGCAGCAAACAGGGCTGCTTCATCACCGCCGGTGCCGGCGCGGACTTCAAGAATCGCATTACGACTGTCGTTCGGATCTTTTGGCAGAAGCAGGAGGCGAAGCTTTTCAGTGCTCTCTGCCAGAACCTTCTTCAGTTCGGGAAGTTCAAGTTCGGCAAGTTCACGAAGCTCGGCATCGCAATCGGAGTCAGCAACCATCTCCTCATTGTCGGCGATCTGCTGTTCTACTTTTTTTAGGCTGACAATCTCTTCAGCAACCGGATCAACCTCGGAAAATTCACGGGAGAGTTCGGTGTATCGTTTGGTATTGGATGTGATTTCCGGGTCAGCGAGCATTTCGGCAATCTCTTGCCGACGGTGAAGGATGTCATCGAGACGACTGTTCATCAGACTCCTTGGGCTGTTTGGGGAGGGCTTTGTCGGCGTCAAAAAGCCTGCGAGCAGCACCCATTAGAAGATCTCCCTCAATATCATCAGGAAGCGTTTTCAGTGTGCGCAGGGTGGAGTGCATAAACCGTTTCATCAGGGCCTTGCTAAAGCGGTCAATCATCTCATTCTGCTCATCTGAGAAGCCTTTCATGTAACGGCCGGCTTTTGTAATCTCTTCTCTGCGCATCAGCTCAGACTGCTCCTGAATAGCCCTGATCAGGGGAACTGATTCAAGTGACTTTAGCCATGCCAGCAGTGCCTGAGCCTCTTCTCTGAGCAGGGCGCGTGCCTGCTCGGACTCTATTTCACGCTGCTCCTGATTGCCTTGAACAACCTGCTGAAGGTCATCAATGTCATAGAGATAGGCACCGTCGATATCACCAATGCGCGGATCGATGTCTCGAGGAACGGCAATATCAACCAGGAATACCGGCTTCATTGCACGTTTTTTCATCGCCTGCTCAACAACATCAGGCAGCAGCACATAGGTTGATGCGCCTGTGCTGGAGACAATGATATCGGCGGAGTCGAGATACTCCGGCAGCTCTTCCAGCGTCAGTGCATGTCCCTCAAACTCGATGGCCAGTTTTTTTGCCCGTTCCAGAGTCCGGTTTGCAACCAGAATACTTGTACAGCCATTACCGCGAAGATGGCGCGCAGCCAGCTCTGCCATCTCACCTGCACCAATGAGCATGACTGTCTTACCGGAGAGGTCGCCAAAAATACGTTTGGCCAGTTCAACAGCGCAGGAAGAGATGTTGACTGCCTGTTTGCCAATGCCGGTCTCGCTACGCGCACGTTTCGCCGCAGCAAAGGTTGATTGATAGAGTCTGTGCAGAATATGTCCGGCGGTGCCTGCAGACAGTGCCTGTTCATAAGATGTTTTAACCTGACCAAGAATCTGCGGTTCACCAAGCACCAGGGAATCAAGACCGGATGCAACTGAGAAGAGGTGATTAATGGCATCGTCGGTGGTGTGGGAGTAAAGATGCTCGCGAACCAGATCAAGATCCATATCGGCTTTGTGAGCAAACCATTCATGAGCTACAGCTATCGCTGCATCAGGGTCGTGCGTGACCATGGTCATCTCAACACGGTTGCAGGTGGAGAGAAGTGAAGCTTCCCGAATAGATGACTGATTGATCATCTCCTTCAGGCAAACTGGAATCTCTGTCTCTGTTACCGCCAGACGTTCACGCAGTTCAACAGGTGCAGTTCGATGGTTTAGACCGACATGGCAGATACGCATGGCTAAAAACTAACCGTTCTTCTGCTGCTGTCCATCTTCCTCAAGCATCAGCGTGACAGGAACAGGCAGCCCCTGATGAATCTGATAGGCAAATGCCTCAAGGCAGCCCGCTCTGTTTAGCATCAGAGCGAGATGGATGATTGGAGCGTCGGATAGATCAGGAATCGCTTTTTTTAAGGCGGCTTCGAACTGTAAAAGTTCTGAAATGGCCGGGCCATCACCTCCGGCAATCGTAAAAAAGGTGCCGTATTGAGTAATGCCTTCTTTTTTCCACTGCTCGAAAATGTGCCGCAGATCACTGTTTTCAATCTCTTCTGAGTCAGGATGAGCAACGATTTCGCAGTGATCAATGGTGTTTGTAGCGCTGTTCGTAATAGCAACGGCCTTGGTGATAAGTGAGTTGCTCAGACCGATAATGCCACAGCAGCGAGCAGGAGAAACTTCAACCGCCCTGTGCAGAACAGACTGTACGGCATGACGCGCGATAGATAGAGATGTAACAGGTTCCGATACGGCTTGCATGTGCTAAGCATGAAAGAGTGAGCAGGCTGGGTCAAATCATGAATATTGTTACATGTTTTTCTTGACTAAACAGGTCGACGGGCTTAGTAAGCGGTTGATCTGGTGGAGGAAATTTAACAAGTGGGACATTTTTCAGTCATGCTGTTGCCCGAGTCCGGGCAGGTAAAAAATTATCGAATTGATCGTCGTCTGATTGTGGCGTGCGGTGTTCTGCTTGTCTCGCTTACAGCTTTCGGAAGCTGGGGTCTCTACAATCTCTATTATACCAATAATCTCAATGCAGCTCTGCAGGATACCCAGTATCAGCTTGAACTTGCCCGTACGCTGCATGATCAGGAAGTAGCCCGCCTGCATGATCAGGTGACTGCGGAGCAGAGAAAGATGTCCCTGTATGCACGTACGCTTGGTCAGATGCAGGCAAGAATTTCTAGGCTTGATTCACTCGGCGAAAAGCTGGTGAAGGTTTCATCTCTGAATAAGAAAGAGTTTGATTTTGGGCTGCAGCCTGCATTTGGTGGGCCAAGACTGGTTCAGACATCCCTGGCAGGTGAGATTGGGCTGAGTGATCACATGCAGAATATATCAACCAGACTCTCTAATCTTGATACACAACTGGCTGCCATAGATTACCTTCTTCAGGGTGACCGGGTTGAGAAGAATGCGAAACCTCATGCATGGCCGAGTGAAGGTGGCTGGTTAAGTTCACGATATGGTATGCGTGCAGATCCGTTCACCGGTGAACGTGCCGCACATCGTGGTGTTGATATTGCCAATCGCTTTGGCGCAGCTGTTCTGGCCACCAGCCGGGGTGTTGTCACCTTTGCTGGCAAGATGAAAGATTTTGGATACATGGTTGATGTTGAGCACGGTTATGGATACAAGACCCGTTATGGACATCTCTCCAGTCTTGCTGTGAAAGTGGGTGATGAGGTGAGCGATAACCAACTGGTTGGTCGTGTCGGCTCTTCCGGTCGTTCAACAGGCCCACATCTCCATTATGAAGTTCACCGCAACGGCAAGTCACTGAATCCGGCAACTTTCCTGCCTCGCGGCTAAATTAAGTTTGCATAGAAGTTTTAAGGCCATCCGATCGGGTGGCCTTTTTTTGGCGTTCAATATTAATTGTGTGTCTGCTTTTGTCCAAAAGCGATAGTTGAGTAACTCCTCAGACATAGCATATTCATGCTATATCCATACGCTCAGTATGGACTTAAGGTTCTCCGCATGTTTCATATTGTTGATGATACGAACCCTATTTGTAAAATAGTAACAGCAATGCTTAAACGCTTGGGCTATGAGACAATCTCGTTTGGTTGTCCAGAGGATTATATCAGTTTTGTAAACAGCCCTGGCTTCAAAGATCCGATGGCTGTGTTCACTGATATAACCATGCCAGCAATGACTGGTTATCAGATGATGAATATCATATCCGAACTTAAACCGGACCTGAGGTTTATTGTTATGACCGCTGCGCCTGAAATCAGATCAGAACACGCAATCAAGGCCTGTATGTATCTGGTCAAGCCAATTACCTTAAAGAACCTTACTAAAGTGGTAGGCAGTTTAAGCAAATGCCATGCTTTTTCTCCCACTTATGACCACAAATGCACTAGCGTTGATGATCGGCGAGTGTTCCCAATTGAAGGCTGGTCCTGTCCACACAGATGTGAAGAGAGCTGTTCCAGCTAATTCCTGGATAAACGCCTGCTTTTGGTCAAAAGCGGACGTTCGGAATTAACGTGTTAATAGAACTTTGGGTGATCTGAAGCCCTGCAGACTGCTCTATTTGATCTCAACCAGACACTCACCACGATTTGCAATCAGGATAACCTTAAACAAAACAGATCGACTCTTTATTGGGTGATGCACTATAGCGGTGGATGAAGCTGTGTAGAATTCCGGGTAGTCTGGAGTGCGACGAACGTAATTATTCGCCCAAGCTTCAATCTCAAGTGGAACTAAAACGTTATTTTTCCTATAATCACGCTCCTTTAATCAGAGAGACGAGGATTTATGCTGGTATGAATGAACTTTTAGCGGAAGGCTTACAGCTTATGGGTGTTGGAATGGGTGTGGTTTTCCTTTTCCTTGGCCTGTTGGTAGGCGTTATTACGCTGGTTTCATCTATTATTCAAAAGAGCGAAGCAGCAACTTCTCCTTTCGGCATGGAATCATTGAGCGAAGAAGATCTGCGAGCAGTCTTTACTAAGGCTGTTAAACGTTATCGTGCGGATCATCGTAAATAACCTGGGCACCATTTAAGGAGTAACTGTTACATGTCGAATCAGCCATTGGGAATTACCGAACTCGTTCTGAGAGACGGACATCAGTCCCTACTTGCCACACGCATGCGTATTGAGGATCTGCTGCCTATTGCAAAGAAACTTGATCGTGTTGGTTACTGGTCGGCAGAGCTGTGGGGTGGTGCCACCTTTGATTCCTGCATCCGTTTCCTGGGAGAAGATCCATGGGAACGTCTGCGCATATTAAGTAAGGCGATGCCGAATACCCGTTCACAGATGTTGCTGCGTGGGCAGAACCTGCTCGGTTATCGTCACTATGCCGATGATGTTGTCAGGGAGTTTGTAGAGCGCGCTGCTGAAAATGGCATGGATGTTTTCCGTATTTTTGATGCAATGAACGATATCAGAAACCTGGAGACAGCCGTTAAAGCTACGGTTGCAGTCGACAAACATGCTCAGGGCACGATGTCATATACTGTGAGCCCTGTTCACACATTGGATATGTGGATTGATATGGGTAAAGAGTTGGAAGATCTCGGTTGTCACTCCATCTGTATTAAGGATATGTCCGGCCTTCTCAAACCTTTTGTTGCTGAAGAGATGGTCACACGACTGAAAGAGTCGGTAGCAATTCCGATTTCCCTGCATTGCCATGCCACAACCGGTTTGAGTACTGCCACGATTGTAAAGGCCATCGAGGCAGGTGTTGATGTTGTCGACACCAGTATCTCTTCCATGAGCCACACCTATGGCCACTCCGCCACAGAATCTGTGGTCGCTATTCTGGAAGATGAAGAGCGTGCTACCGGTCTGAAACTGAAGCTGTTGGAAGATATTGCATCGGACCTGAGAGAGATTCGTAAAAAATACGGAAAATTTGAAGGTTCACTACAGGGAATTGATTCGCGCATTCTGGTTGCACAGGTGCCCGGTGGCATGCTGACCAATCTGGAAAGCCAGCTTGTACAGCAAAATGCTGCGGATCGCTTTGATGAAGTGCTGGCTGAGATTCCCAAAGTGCGAAAAGACTTGGGTTACCTGCCGCTGGTAACACCGACTTCACAGATTGTCGGTACACAGGCCGTGTTTAACGTTATGACCGGTGAGCGTTACCAGACCATCACCAAAGAGACGGCTGGTGTACTTAAAGGTGAGTACGGCAGGACTCCGGCTAAAATGGATAGTGAACTTCAGATAAAAGTGCTTGATGGTGCCAAACCGATCACCTGCAGACCTGCAGACCTGCTCGAGGATGAGATGGTTCGTCTGACAGCAGAGCTTGGCAGCATTGCCACTGAAGAGGGGATTGAGCTGGCAGATGCGTTGGTTGAAGATGTATTGACCTACGCTCTCTTCCCACAGGTTGGTCTGAAGTTCCTGAAAAATCGTAATAATCCGGATGCCTTTGAAAAAGAGCCTGGTGTTGATGATGCAGACTCTGTTAATGCAGGGGTTGCTGAACGTTACGATATCTCTGTGAATGGCCAGGATTATGATGTTGTTGTATCGCCTGAAGGTACTGTGGCATCGTTTGAACCAGTTACTACGCCAGCCAATACAGCTCCGACAGTGCCAGCAGCAACACCTGCGGTTAATACACCGGCTGTCTCTGTTGGTGCACCGATGGCAGGCAACATCTTTAAAATCAACGTTGTACCGAACCAGCAGGTTGAAGATGGCGAAGTTATTCTGATCATGGAAGCGATGAAGATGGAGACAGAAGTCCGCTCCAGCCATAAGGGCACCATCGTCAGTGTTGAAGTGAAAGAGGGTGATGCCGTGTCAGTTGGCCAGGCTCTGGTCACCATTGCATAACAAAGTCTCCACAAATAAGCGGGTATAATAACTGATGCAGAACGAAATTTTGGACAAACTCTGGGTCACCACAGGTATCGCCAACTTCGAGTGGGGCCAGTTGCTGATGATCGGCGTAGGAATTCTGCTGCTTTATCTTGCTATCAGTAAAAAGTTTGAGCCGCTGTTGCTGGTTCCTATCGGTTTTGGCGCCATTCTGAGTAACGTCCCTATCGCTGCGATATCCGGTCCTGATGGAATGTTGGGCATGATCTATCATGTCGGTATTGAGACAGGTATTTTTCCACTGCTGATCTTTATGGGTGTGGGTGCACTTACCGACTTTGGTGCCCTTATTGCGATGCCACGGACTCTGATGCTCGGCGCTGCAGCCCAGTTTGGAATCTTCACCACACTTATCGGTGCTTTGGCACTGAATATGGTTCCCGGATTTGAGTTCTCACTGGCTGATGCAGCTGCGATTGGTATTATCGGTGGCGCAGATGGCCCTACAGCGATCTTCCTGGCCTCTAAACTGGCTCCTGACCTACTTGGAGCCATTGCGGTTGCTGCTTACTCCTACATGGCTCTGGTGCCGCTAATTCAACCGCCTATCATGCGTCTGTTGACCACTGAAAAAGAGCGTAAAGTGAAGATGCAGCAGCTGCGCCATGTCAGCCAGAAAGAAAAAATCGCATTTCCGATTACCGTACTGCTGCTCTGCGTAATCTTTTTGCCTACTGCCGCACCTCTGATTGGTATGCTGACATTCGGTAACCTGCTACGTGAATGTGGTGTGGTGGATCGTCTATCCAACGCAGCTCAGAATGAGATCATTAACACCGTAACTATCTTCCTGGGCCTTGCCGTCGGCTCAAAACTATCGGCTGACAAGTTCCTGAACGTTGAAACCCTCGGCATTCTCCTGCTTGGTATGGCTGCATTTGCAGTGGGTACTGCTGCCGGTGTACTGATGGGTAAACTGATGCACCGCATGAGTGGCGGCAAGGTGAACCCTTTGATTGGTGCAGCGGGCGTATCTGCCGTACCTATGGCGGCACGTGTGGTGAACAAGGTGGGGCTGGAAGCAGACCACCACAACTACCTGCTGATGCACGCGATGGGTCCGAATGTAGCTGGTGTGATCGGTTCAGCTGTTGCTGCCGGTATTCTTCTGGCCATTGTTGGCGGATAAGCCTTACTTTTAATTATTAAGAGGCGTCTCAAATGAGGCGCCTTTTTTGTTTGTGCCGAATGTCCGCTTTTGGCCGAAAGCGGACGTTCACAAACAAAAGAGCAATAAAAAAGGCGGCCCGAAGGCCGCCTTTGATAATAACAGAAGCAGAGCTTCTTATTTGTAGAAGTCGATCATGGTTTCCAGAGATTTAACTTTAATCTTGGAAGCGTTACC
>Ga0316187_10003368_pt1 | contig 13914 bp, 14 predicted proteins | sample CroRivburrow1_MG_FD_204927 | JGI IMG/M metagenome (GOLD analysis project Ga0316187, IMG submission 204927) | Coastal sediment microbial communities from Maine, United States - Cross River worm burrow 1 | ecosystem: Environmental > Aquatic > Marine > Coastal > Sediment | place: USA: Maine...
GGATTCCCGTGGAGGTGAGGGGATTCCGCATCTCAGTCGGGGAAGACGACCTGACGATCTACCTCTGCAGGCGAGATCTCAACAGTGCTTTTTCCGGCCGCGATCCGCACCTCGATCTCGGTGCCAACGGGAATGAAACCGGGCCACTGAAATGCGATTGGCTGTCCGGGATCACCACTCGCGGGCCACGTCCCGAGGGAGAGTGCGGCGTAGCCGGCGAGGAGCACTGCCAGCAGCGCGAGGTACGTGTTCGTGAATGCAGCCGCGGCGGCTCCGGCAGCGAGTAGCACGGCCCCGCTCGGCCATCCGGCCTGGTCCAGGGGAGCCGTAGCTGTCGACCGCGGAGGTCGTGCAGGGTCCAAGAGTCGATACCAGGCGCCCGCACCCGAGGCAGCGCCAGGAAGAGGAAATCGACCCAGAGCCTCCCAAAATGGGTCATACGCCAACCCAACGGGCACTCGCAATTGGGACGCCGTGGCGCAGATCACAGGCTTGACCTGGGCTTGTGACCGTCTTATGGAGCTCCTTGAGACAGTGGTCGAGCGAATCGATCTCTCGGCCTTGCGGAGGGCGCCAACAGATGATGATTCAGCGTCTCGGTAGGCTGCTTGAGGCGCGCACGCCGGTGACGGCTTCACGGCGCCGGTCCGTGATCCGATCGATGTATCACGAGGAGGCGCGCTTTCGCCCTTGGGTGTGGCGTTTCACCACGCTGATGGCGCTGTCGGTTTCGCTGGCATCTTTGGGTCTCGTCGCAGATTCGCCGGCTGTGATCATCGGTGCCATGGTCGTGGCGCCATTAATGGGGCCCGTGCTGGGCGTGTCGGCGGCAATCGTCATGGGATGGCGCCGCCGCGGCATCCAGCAGGCCTTGGTCGTGCTCGCTGCGGCAACCGGAGCGATCGCTCTGGCAGCGCTCATTTCTGTACCGCTCGACGTCTTTGAGATACCACCGGCTGAGCTGCTGGCACGAACCGAACCCAACATTCGCGACCTCGGGGTGGCAATGGTGGCCGGGACCGTAGGGGCGTACACGATCGTCCGTAGGGAGGCAGCCGAAGCAATGGCCGGCGCGGCAATAGCAGTAGCGCTGGTTCCGCCCCTGGCGACAGTTGGAATATCGCTCGAGGTCGGGCGGGTCGACATGGCATTGGGTGGGCTTCTGCTGGTTCTGGCGAACGTCGCGGGCGTGATGCTCGCCGGCGCTATCACCTTCATGTTCGTGGGATTCGTACCGGGCATGAGCCTGGCAAACGGCGCCGGCCAGATCTTCCGCGGGCTGCGCTGGGTGGCGCTTGCGGTCGCACTGATGGTGTTCCCACTGCAATGGGCAGGTCCCGGCCTTCTGTCACCACCGCCGGAGGGAAGCAATATCAACCAACTGGTCGAGACGTGGTCGGCTGAAGCTACCTCCCCGACCGATGTGATCGACATTGAGGTCGTGGTACAGGACGGAATCGCCAATGTCGGGGTCGTGGTGGCGAGTTCCGGAGAACTACCCAGCGTCGAGGAGTTGGCCGACTTGCTGGCCAAAGCACTCGGCCGTGAGGTGACGGTGGAGCTGCAGCAGGTGGCGTCTTCTACCCACCGGGCTTCTGTGGGCGGTTAGCGGCGCCGGGTCCCCCCGTGGCATTCGCGGATCTCACGACCAGGAAAGGAGGTTGCTGGGAGGTTGGTGCCAGGCATCTCCTGGGCGCGCAATCGATTTCCGGTGCGGCTCACTCCGTCGGGTTGATGATCACTGTCAGTCGGTGCCTGGGATATACCGGTTGCGATCGAGCGTTGGTCATGGCCATTGGGCTAGATCAATCATGACACGAAATCAACGGATAGACGGTTCGAGTCGGCATCATCAAACTCTGAGCACATGACAGGACTCAAATTGTGGAGGTGAGGGGATTTGAACCCCTGACTTCTACGTTGCGAACGTAGCGCTCTGCCGGGCTGAGCTACACCCCCGGACGGAGGGGAATTGTAGACCGAAGCCGAAGGGGGGAATTCGGCTCACGGGACGCTGTCACAAGGCTCCTCGCTCCTCGCTCGTCGCCAGCGATGGCGGGTCGTGGTGGCGGTCCAGGGCGATCTCGCCGCGTCCCTCGCTGTGGACGTATCGCCAGTGGTCCGGGAAATCGGCCGCGTATTCGGCAGCCAACGCCGCGGCGCCGGCCTAAACCGGTGCTATAGGGGCGTTCTAAGCACAACGAACCGAGAGAACCCCTACCGCTCGAGCTGCGCCCGGAGCCGTTCCTGGACGATTGTGGTTGTGAGGTCGGCACGGCTACGTTCGATCAGGGCGCGGGCCACATCGGTGGTACGGCGGAGCTGAGAGGTCATACCGTCGGGATAGTCCAGGGCGGCCAGCAGATCGTGGATGACCTCCATGTCGGAGAATGTGTGCTCGGCGGCTCCGAGATCCCCCACCCGGAGCTGATCGAGCAGCCGGCGGCGCAGTTCCCCGACCGCTTCGCCGAGGCCCTTGAGGTACGGCACGGCGTGGACCCCGAGATCGACAGGCAGCGGCAGAGGCCTGCCCTCGACGAGCGCCGCTGTCAGCTCGCCTTCTGCGTATTCCTTGACGGCGTCGTAGTAGAACCCGGCGTGATAGATGTCGGTGTGTTCGGCGAGGGAGGGCTCGATCTCCTCCATCATCGCTCGCACCTCGTCGAGTAGTTGACGAGCGCCGTCGAGCTCGCCTCGATGCAAGGCACGAATCGCCTTTGAGGACCCCTGGATAATGCGGCGGCAGTTCTTGAGCGCCAGTTCCCGGGCGGCGAACTTGCCGTCGAGCTCGGCGCGAACCGCGGCTTCGAGGGCTTCGAGGTCCAGGGTTGAGTCTGCAGTCAACGGCTACCCGGCAACAACACGCACGGTCGCCGGTTGATTCGCCTCGCGGCGTGACTCGACGGCCGAAGGCGACTCGACGGCCCCGATGCGGGGCGCCATTGCCACAGCCAGATTCCGCTGCCGCAGCATCAGAAGCAACATGACGTAGGCGCCGATGGCGAGGTCGAAGACGATTGTCGCCCCCAACCAGAACGTGCTGCCCGTCAGCAGGGCTGCGGCGAGCGTGATGACGGCTCCAGAGGAGAGCGTCAGGAGAAGAACGCGGCGTCGGTCTGCCTGGCGGCGTCGCGCCATGAGCTGTTGGCCGTCTGTCGTCGCCACGTTGGCAAGCAGTTCATTGGACCGCTGAAAACTACGCGTGGCAGTCATCGGGGCGCGCCGCCGACTCTCGAAGAACGACGGCAGCAAGAACGCAGCCCATACAGCGCCTATGAGCAGAAACACCAGCAGAGGCATTATCTAGTTTGTTCCCTTACTCGGATCTGACGCGATCGTAGGCTGCAGACCCCTCGCAACCAAGGATTCCCGGCTTTGACGTCAATTGCCTGCGACATTGTGGTCGCTATTGGGCTCAATCAGCAACTCGACGGCGTGCCACAAAGCGGGCCCGATAACGGCCAGCGATTCGCGCACAGCGCGCTCGGATCCCGGGAGATTGACAATAAGCGACGATCCGGCAATGCCGGCAACGCCGCGTGACAGCATGCCATGAGGGTTTTTCCCGAAAGTGGCGGCCCGGATCGCTTCGGCCAGGCCGGGGGCGGAACGCTCAATCACCTCAGTTGTGGCCTCCGGCGTGAGGTCACGCGCCGAGAACCCGGTGCCACCGCTGGTGACTATGAGTCCGGCCCGCGGCAGCAGCTCAGTGAGCGCCGCAGCCACTGAGGCGACGCCGTCGGCCACTACCTGAACGCCAATGACTTCGAAGCCCAGGCCGGCCAGAATCTCGGCGGCCGCCGGGCCGGACCGATCCTCGGCCTCACCGCGACTCACCCGGTCACTCACGGTCAGCACCGCGGCATTCACCTGGTCCAGTCTCCCGACTTGCCGCCGCTCTTCGAAAGCAACTGGATCGGGCCGATCACTGCCCCTTTGTCAACCGCCTTGATCATGTCGTACAAAGCGATCGCCCCAATAGCGGCGCCTGTCATCGCCTCCATCTCGACGCCGGTCTTGGCCGTGACCTCGACCGTCACCACGACCCTGGCACCCGTGTCGGTCACCTCGACGTCAGCGGCAATGGCATCGATCCCGATTGGATGGCACAGCGGTACGAGGGTCGGAGTCTGCTTGGCGCCCTGGATAGCCGCGATGCGGGTGACTGCGAGCGCGTCTCCCTTGGGGAGGGTCCCTGCGAAGAGGGCACTCTTGGCATCGGGAGCCATCACAACACGAGCCTCGGCAACCGCGACGCGGTGCGTCTCGACCTTGGCTCCCACGTTGACCATTCTGGCCCGGCCCTCGTCGTCGAGGTGCGTAAGTTCAGCCACCGAGGGCCTCCTCCCGTGTGCGATCCTCCGGGTACCGGAAATACTCCAGCTCGACCGCTCGCCCCTTCTCAACGGTGCCCTGTCCCACAGGCACGACCGCAAACGCATCCGCCACTGCCAGAGCGGTCAGGACGTTCGATTGCTGACCTCCCGAACGCGTCGCCACCAGTCGATCGCCGTCCCGCGTCACGGTCGACCGGACAAAGACAGTCTTGGCCGGATCGGTTCGGAAATCCTCACCGGCCACCGCCGCGCCGCGGGGCCGGAAGAGGCGGGCCGCGCCCATCATGTGGAGCAGCGCCGGACGCAGAAACTGCTCGAAGGCGACAAAAACCGAAACCGGATTTCCCGGAAGCCCGAACAGCGGGGTCCCACCGAGCGAGCCGAATGCAAACGGTTTCGCAGGCTGCATCGCCACCTGCCAGAACTCGACTGTGCCGAGAGAGGCCAATTCCTGCTTGATCAAGTCATACTCCCCCATCGAGACCCCGCCGCTCGTGACGACAACGTCGCCGTTGCGGGCAGCATGCCCCAGCGTCCTGTTGAGGGCCTCGGCATCGTCGGGGACGATTCCGTAGTCGACAACGACAGCCCCCAGTTCCTCGAGCGCCGCCTGCAGAGTAGGACGATTGGTATCCCGGATCTTGCCCATGGCCAGCTTTCCGGTTTCGGGCGGTACCAATTCGTCACCTGTCGACAGAATCGCAACGGTGGGTCGACGTCGGATCTTGGGGAAGGCGACTCCGATCGAGGCCAGCACGCCGAGGTGGGGAGCGGTGAGGCGCGTGCCCGCGGCGAAGACCTTGGACCCGGCAGCGATGTCCCCTCCCGCCAGGCGCACCGCGGTGCCGGCGGCGACGACCGCTCGGATCTCGACCTTGGTGCTGCCGGCATCGGTGTCCTCGACCTTGACAACCGCGTCGGCACCCTTCGGCAGCGGAGCCCCGGTCATGATCTTGATCGCGGTGCCGGCTTCGACCGCCCGGGCAGGTACCGACCCGGCGGGAACATCTTCGACCACGTCCAGCATCACCGGCACCTTGGCGACATCGGCGGCGCGCACCGCATATCCGTCCATGGCGGAATTGGCGAATGGCGGTACGCCGTGAGGAGCGGTGATGTCTTCGGCCAACACCAGGCCCCTGGCTTCGCGCAGTGTGGCCGGCTGGCCGGGCAGGCGCCTCATCGCGTCGAGCACCGCCATCTGGGCGGCTTCGAGCGTCCTCACGAAACCACCCGATTCTCGCGCCTGGTCAGAATCCGTTGGATGTTGTCCTTGTGCCGCCAGATCACCAAACCGGCTGTGAGCGCCGCGAGAAGGAGATGCCATCCGGTCTGGCCGGCCACCGCATAGAGCGGCACGTACAAAGCCATGGCACCAAGCGAGGCGACCGATGCAGTCTTGGTGGCAAGCACAACACCGAGCCAGGCCAGAGCCAGGAGCAGTCCGATAACGGGTTCCAGCCAGATGACGCCGCCGATCGCCGTCGCGACGCCGCGTCCCCCGCGGAACCGGTGCCAGATCGGCGCAACGTGTCCCAGAGTGGCGGCCAGGGCACAGGCGAAGCCGACGGTTTCGTTGATGAGGATGGCTCCGAGAGCGGTGGCCAAGACCCCCTTGAGCGCGTCTCCCAGCAGGACCAGGCCGGCCGCCTTCTTGCCCAACGTCCGGAAGACATTGGAAGTCCCGGGGTTGCCGCTACCGTGTTCGTAGATATCGATGCCCAGCCGGCGGGCCACGATTACGGCGAAATCGACGCTTCCGATCAGATAGGCGGCGACGATCACGCCGGCTGTTGCCAAGAAAGTGGTCACAGGTCGAGTCTAGAGGTGTAGGCTCGCCGTTCTGTGAGTGAGATCTGACGGGGTGCGTTTGATGATCGGTGTGTTTGGTGGTTCGGGGTTCTACGAGTTCCTTGATGATGCGCGCCAGATCGAGGTGAGCACTCCATACGGTTCGCCGGCGGCACCGCTGACCATTGGAACGGTCGACGGGACTGAGGTGGCCTTCCTCCCCCGCCACGGCGCCGATCACCAGTTCCCACCTGCCCATGTGCCATTTCGCGCCAATGTGGCGGCAATGAAGCAGGTCGGCGCAACCTCCATCATTGGGCCCTGTGCCGTTGGCAGCCTGCAGCATCACATCGAGCCCCGCAGCTTCGTGGTGTGCAATCAGCTATTCGATGCCACTCGCGGCCGGGTCGGCACTTTCTTCGACGGTCCTGAAGTCGAGCATCTGTCTTTCGCCGACCCGTACTGCGAGGATCTCCGCACGGTCGCCCTCGACTCGCTCCGTGGGGTCGGTGCCACCGCTCACGACGGAGGCACAGTCGTCGTGATCGAGGGTCCCCGATTCTCGACCCGTGCCGAAAGCGCCTTCTTCGCGTCCCAGGGTTGGGAAGTCATCAATATGACCCAATCCCCCGAAGTACAGCTCACCCGGGAACTCGGGATGTGCTACGCGAATATCTCAGTGGTAACCGACTATGACGTCGGCGTCGCGGGCGATATCCCGCCCGTCACCCATGAAGAAGTACTGACCCAATTCGAGGCATCAGTTGGTACCCTGAAAGAAGCAGTGCGCGTGATGATCCCGGCCGTCGCCGGGGCACACACCTGTGGAGGCGATACAACATGAAGGGGGACGGCGGCCGCGGACACCACGGCGCTGTGAGCCCGTTGTTGCGGCCTCATAGCCAGCCTCCTCTGAATCCACCGACAGACCGCAGACGCCGCTCGAGGCCGATCGGGGCTTTGCCAGCGACCCTGTCGAAGACCCCCTCCCCGTGATGCCGATCGCAAGTCCCCCACCATTCCCCCTGCTTGCGTGAGGCTCCCTCCCCTTCGGGGGAGGGACACGGGGGGGGTCCAAACATCGAATTCGGCCCCCTTCCCTAGCGGTGGCGCGTTGCGTAGGGTCGACCTATGTTCTGGCTCAGCCGACCTCCGTATTGGCGCTGGCTCGCCGCCGCCGCTGTGGTACTCGGTGCCGCAGTTGTCGACCTAGCCGGCCCACCCAGCGAGAAGTACCCGTTTACAGCTGCGAGCGTCGGCACGGGCCAGTCCGTTGTGATCGAATGGAAAGATGTCCCGCGCGGCGTCCTACCAGCGTACGGAGAAATCTCCGGGGTTGCCGGCCAACCTCTGGCGGCCGGGACGCCGCTGGTGGACGGGTTGCTCGAGTCGGTAGCCGCCGTGCCCAAGGATTGGTGGGCGGTGTCGGTTGAGTTGCCGACCGCCGCGGTGGCGGGAAGGGACGTCATGATCACGACCCGGGCGCCGGACCTCGAAGTCGTCGGCATCGTCGTCACCCCATCGAACGCGGGCGGCTTCGGCTCCGTTGCCCCCGGCCTCGTAGCGTTGCCCCCCGACCAAGCCCCCGCAATCGCCAACGCCCTGGCGGAACACCGAGCCACCATCCTCGTCCGGCCGTAAGGGCACGGCAGAGGCGACGCGCCGACGGGAGAGACACAGTGGGTCTCCTCCCCTCGCGAGGGCGCAGCGAGTGCTGAGGGAGGTGCCCGAGGAACGAGGGGCAGAGGGGGAAGCCAGAACGCGCGAGACGCTCGTCCCGCTCCTGTGTCAGCGTTGCGCAGCAACTCCAAAGGAATCCGAAGGAGTCCCCTAGGCTTCCCCGGATGTTCGATGCCGTGTTGTGGGGGCTCATTCAGGGGCTCACCGAATTCCTTCCAATCTCGTCCAGTGGCCACCTGGTGCTGGTTCCCGCCGTGCTGGGCAGAGAGGGCCCTGACCTGGCGACATCGGCAGTGCTCCACCTGGGCACGCTCGCCGCGGTGGTGGTCTACTTCCGGGTCGAGGTGAGCCACGTTCTGCGGCTCACTGCTCAGGGCAAACGACTGCTCCGGCTGCTCATCATCGGCACGATCCCGGCCGCCGTGTTGGGATTCGCCTTCAAGAACGGCTTCGAGTCGCTCAATGACAACGCCACCGGCGTGGCGATCGCCCTGATACTCACGGGACTCGCGCTGTTCGCGACCCGCTGGATCCCCCGGGGACGACGCACCATGTCCGGTTCCACCGACCTGGATGCAGCCACAATTGGCTTGGGACAGGCGTTGGCGCTGATCCCGGGAGTGTCCCGCTCCGGCGCCACGATCGCTACCGGCCTGCTGCGCGGATTCGAGCGCGCCGAGGCGGCTCGTTTCTCGTTCTTGCTTGGCATTCCGGCGATCGCCGGCGCCGGCCTTCTGGAGTTCGTCGATCTCGCCAAAGATGGCGGTGGCATCACCACCGCTACCTGGGTCGGCATGGCGGTGGCGGCCGTCTCCGGTTACGCGGCGATCGCACTACTCCTCCGCCTCATCGGGCGCGCCGGACTCACTCCGTTTGGCATCTACTGTGTGAGCTTCGGGACCATCGCTCTGTTCCTGATCTAGGAACCGGCTCATCAGCGGGCATAAACCCAACCACCTAGAGGTTGCAGTAGCTCATGGGAATCTTCAGCAAGAAAACGAAGCCGTCCAAGTTGGAGTCACTCGATGAGCTGCAGCCGATGCTCGACACCGGCAAGCCCGTGCTTCTCGACCTGATGCAGACCAACTGTGGTCCGTGCCGGATCATGGACGGCATCGTCAACGAACTCGCCAACGAGTATGGCGAGAGCGCGCACATCGTCAAGGTGGATGTGACCAAGGTTCCCGGCGCCGCCCAGGCCTTTGGCGTTCGATCGACGCCCACCTTTGTACTGCTCGGCACTGCCACCAAGTCGGTTTCGAAAAAGGCCCAGCGCAAGGGCAAAGCCGCCAAGCCGGCGTCAGACAAGATCTCTCCGCGTTGGCGTCAGTCCGGCCTCGTCAAGAAGGACCAGCTGAGCCGCGTGCTCGAGAGCAACGGCGCCGCGCGGGCGACTTCCTAGGACGAGTAGTCGTAGAAACCGCGGCCTGTCTTTCGGCCGAGCTGACCGGCTTCGACCATCCGCTTCAGAAGCGGTGGCGGCGCATATCGCGCCTCGCGGAACTCCTCAAAGAGGGACTCAGCGACAAACAGCATCGTGTCGAGCCCAATCAGGTCCGAAAGCGTCAGCGGCCCCATCGGGTGGGCGGCACCATTGACCATCCCGGCGTCGATGTCCTCCTTGGAGGCAAAGCCTTCCTCGTACATGACGATTGCGTCGATGATGTAGGGCACGAGCAGCTTGTTGACGATGAAGCCGGCGCGATCCTTGGCATGAACCACGACCTTGCCCAGTTGCTCGGTCGCAATGGCGGCGGCGCGTTCGACGACCGCGTCGGAGCTGACGACGCTGCGCACTACCTCGACCAGCGGCATCACCGTCGCCGGGTTGAAGAAGTGCAGCCCCACCACCGACTCCGGACGTGACGTCGCCTGGGCGATCCGAGTGATCGGAATCGAAGACGTGTTTGACGCCAGGATCGCTTCGGTCGATTCCACGATCTCGTCCAGCTGGGCGAACAGGCTTCTCTTGAGATCTTCGTTCTCGACCACAGCTTCGACGACCAGATCACGATCTTGCATCGCCGCCAGGTTGGTACCAAACGCCAAGCGACGGAGCGCGGAGTCGCGGTCGTCTTCGGACAGCTTGCCCCGCTCAACGGCCTTGCCGAGCGACTTCTCGATCCGCCCCTGTGACGCCGCCGCCAGTTCAGCGTTGACCTCATGGACAACAACGTCCAAGTCGGCCTTGGCGCAGACCTCAGCAATGCCGGCCCCCATCTGCCCACCACCAACAACACCCACACGATTGATCAAGAAACGCCTCCGGGATCTGAGTAAGACGAGGCTAACGGGGCGAACAAATGTTGAAGAATCGGGAGGAAGAAATACTCAGTATCCAGTATTCAGTCCTGAGTGCTGAGTACTGGCCTACGTATGCCCTGGCGGGTTGGGGATCGCGGCGAAGGCCTGACGGCGATTCTCGACGATTTCGTAGCCGATCTGCTCTATCGAATCCATGAGCCAGAGGTAAGCGCCCTCACCTTCTCGATAGTCGGCCTCGGCCATACCCTGGATTCGGCCCTGTTCCTGGAGCTGCTTGACCTGCCGATGATTCGTTCGTGGTTCCTGCACGTACACGCCGAGAGTCTTGCCGCCTGCCGAGTTGAGAATCGAGAACACCGGCACGTCGGACGGCCCATCGGCGATGTAGATCATGTTGCGCAGCGGCACCCTCCGTTGCGACTCGGCCATTCGGGCATTCACGTCGGTCTGGGGATTGACATTGACACCCTTGTTGATCTCGAAGACCGCGCGGCTCTTGGATGTGTTGTCGATGCTGTAACTCAGGTACTTGATCGCGCTCCCGCGGTCTCCCACCGGGAGCCGATCGCGATACCCCGGACCGGCCGAAGACTCGATGAAGGTATTGGCCCAGATGCCGTCGATGTGGGGGGCTATCGGGCTGCCCTCGATGATCGGCCGCAATCCGGTTGAGACGATGTAGTGCTCGACCGTGATGCCTTCGCGCACAAACTCAGGTATCGAGGCGACACGCTGTTTTGTCGCCGCGAAGAACTCGGGGATGCCGGGGCAGGGAGTGATCGCGGCGCCGAGCTTTCGAAGCTTGTCATTGGTCAGGCCGTCAAAGATCCCCGCCTCGACGTAGGCGAGGATATGGAGCAGGTATGCCTTGTCGGACGCGACGATCTCGCCGCGAGCCTGATGGAAGTCGACCAAACCCTCAACCTCGTCCCAGAACAAGGCCGGGTCGACACCGTACTCCTCGAAGATCGGGCCCTGCATGTTGTCGGGGATCAGTGTGCGGTCGTAATCCCAGATACAGGCGATAACCGTTTGCGTATATAGCGGTGCCGGCATTCGGTAAGCCTAGAAGGAATTGCGATCAGCCACGCCCGTAGCAAGCAGGCTCTGGAGACTCCAAGCGGTTCTAAGGAGTTTCGAGCGCTCCGAACCAAACACCGTGCTCATCAAGCCACCACGGCTGCAGCTGGCACGGCGCGGCGCGCAACGAGGCGTGGGCATCGCCTACCCGGTTGCAGGGGACGAGCACGATGACGTCCCAGCCGCGACCGGCCAGGGTCCACGTGGCCGGAGCGAGCCGCTCGAGATCGTCGTAGTCCTCAGCGACGATCTCGACGACGCGTAGGTCACCGGCCACTACCGCGATGATCGCGGACAGATCAGCGGAGACGGACCCGGTGACGAGATCGGCCAGTGGAATCTCCTGGACGCGCTCGCGCCGGGCGGTATAGGTATCAACGATGGCGGCAGCCACGCCCGCTGCGATGTCGGGAGTCTGTTCAATCAATAGCGCCATGTGTCAGCCCCTTCGAGTTGCCGCCGCAACGAGCCGCCCAGCGTGCGCGACTCACTTGCTTACATCAGTGTAATTCGCTCCCGCTCGCTATGGAAACCGTGCCGTGGTTCCTCGACCGGCGGACGCGGTAATGTCGGACCATGGCTACCGAGGTGCTGCAATCCGACGCTGAGGCGGGCCTCTCCACCGCGCAAGTGAAGGAGCGAGCGGGCCGGGGCGAGATCAATCACGTCGAACTCGAGCACAGCCGGAGCGTCGCTGAGATCATCCGCGCGAATGTGGTGACCCGATTCAACATCCTGCTCGGCGTCCTCCTGATTGTGATCCTGGCGGCCGTCCGTGAGCCGAAGGATGCGCTTTTTGGGATCGTCCTTGTCACCAATGCTTTGATCGGCATAACCCAAGAGCTCCGCGCCAAATCGACTTTGGACCGCCTCGCGGTGCTCACGACACCTCAGGTGGGGGTGTTTCGCGACGGCCAGGTCACGAGTATCGACGTGTCGCAGGTCGTCATCGACGACCTTGTCGTGCTGAAAGTGGGCGACCAGCTCCCGGTCGACGGGACCGTCCACGCCGCAGCAGGGCTCGAGATCGATGAGTCACTACTAACGGGCGAATCGGACGCGGTTCCCAAGTCGCCCGGCGATGTCGCGCTGTCGGGGAGCTTCGTGGTTGCCGGCAGCGGCAGCTACGAGGCCACTCGTGTCGGCGAACAGGCGTATGCCGTGGCGCTCGCCAAAGAGGCCAAGAAGTTCACCCTCGTCAACAGCGAACTACGCGACGGCGTCGATTGGATCCTGCGGGCTATCACGTGGGTGATCGGCCCGATCATCGCTCTCCTCGTGTGGAGCCAGCTGAAAGTCGATGCCCCCTTCACCGAGGCACTCAGCTCGGCCGTCGCCGGGGCGGTGGGAATGATCCCGCAGGGCCTCGTGCTGCTCACCTCGCTGGCTTTCGCGGTTGGTGTGATCAGGTTGGGGCGGCGCAATGTGCTCGTCCAGGAGCTCCCGGCCATCGAAGGGCTCGCCCGGGTCGACACTATCTGCTTCGACAAGACCGGCACTCTGACCGAAGGGGCTCTCGTCGTCCAGGGAATCGAGAGGCTCGCCTCGACGGACCCGGCACCCGCGCTCGGGGCATTGGGACAAGTCGAACAGGACCCCAACGCCACGATGCGGGCCGTGGCGCGGGCCTATCCGTCACCGGGTTGGAGCGCTGCCGACTCCGTAGCGTTCTCGTCGGCACGCAAGTGGAGCGCCGCCGAGTTCAGCGGCCAGGGAACGTGGGTGGTGGGTGCTCCCGACATTGTGGGCGCTGGGTTCCCCGATGTCGTCGCCAAGGCAGAAACGTACGCCGCTCAGGGCCGTCGGGTCTTGCTGCTCGCGACCTCGCGACGACAGTTGGTCGGCAAGGAACAACTGCCCCCCGAGCTACAACCCGTGGCGCTGGTCGTGCTGGGCGACACGATCCGCGCCGAGGCGGCCGCGACAGTTCGCTACTTCGCCGAACAAGGGGTCGCGGCGAAAGTGATCTCCGGAGATCACCCTGAAACCGTCGGCGCCATCGCCCGAGAAGTCGGTGTGCCCGGCAGTGAGCACGTCGTCGACGGACGAAATCTACCGGAGGACCGCGACGCGTTGGCGGCGATAATGGAGCGCAACACGGTTTTTGGCCGGGTGACTCCCTATCAGAAGCGGGCGATGGTCAATGCCCTCCAGTCGCGCGGCCATGTTGTCGCGATGACCGGCGACGGAGTCAATGACGTGCTCGCTCTCAAGGACGCCGACATCGGTATCGCCGTCGGCTCTGGCAGCCCGGCATCACGTGCGGTGGCTCAGCTCGTTCTGGTGGACGGGTCCTTCGCCACGATTCCCGGAGTCGTGGGAGAGGGACGGCGGGTGATCTCGAACATCGAGCGAGTGGCCAACCTTTTCGTCACCAAGACGATCTACGCGGTGTTCATCGCCCTGGCGACCGGCCTGACGCAAGAGGTGTTCCCATTCCTCCCCCGCCATTTGACGCTGGTCGGAGCGGTGTCGATCGGCATCCCGGCTTTCTTCCTGGCGTTGGCACCGTCGGCGACACGAGCCCGCCCGGGTTTTGTGAAACGGGTCCTCAGCTTCGCCATACCGACGGGAATCGCCGCGGGCCTCGCCACCTTCATCGCCTACGACCTGGCTGTGTCAGAGGTCGGTCGGCACCGCCTCATCGAGGCTCGGACGTTGGCGACGTTGGTCCTCGCAGCCCTCGGTATCTTCGCCCTGGGTATGGTCAGCCGTCCGCTGATTGGCTGGAAGAAAGGGCTCATCTGGTCGATGGCGGGCC
>Ga0316187_10003369_pt1 | contig 13913 bp, 11 predicted proteins | sample CroRivburrow1_MG_FD_204927 | JGI IMG/M metagenome (GOLD analysis project Ga0316187, IMG submission 204927) | Coastal sediment microbial communities from Maine, United States - Cross River worm burrow 1 | ecosystem: Environmental > Aquatic > Marine > Coastal > Sediment | place: USA: Maine...
GCGCACCGCTGCTGGCGCCGGTGAGCGGACGGTTCCAGTTCACGATGCCGGCCCGGACCCGATTGCGGAAGTACTCGAACATCTTTCGATCACCGCCGATCATACCGGCGGACAAACCGAATCGGGTTTGGTTGGCCAGGGCGATGGCCTGATCCAGACCGTCGTAACGCCTGACCTGCAGCAGGGGACCGAAGTATTCCCGATCCGGCAAATCCACCACGCCGGACACCTCCAGCAGGCCCGGACTGAGCAATCCGGTACCCGCCTTCAAGTGTCGAAGCGCCACCAGGGGTTCTGCGCCCACGGCCAGCAGGCGGTTCTGCGCCTCAAGCAGATCATGGGCCGCGGATTCGCTGATGACCGGCCCCATAAAGGGCGCGTGCGAGGCATCCCAGGCACCCACCTGCAGCCCGGCGACCGCACGGGTCAATCGCGCCACCATTCGATCCCCTTCTTCACCCTGCGGCAGATAAACACGACGCGCACAGGTGCAGCGTTGCCCTGCGCTGATGTAGGCCGATTGAATGATCATATAAACCACGGCATCCAGATCCGGCACCGAGGCCACCACCAAGGGATTATTGCCCCCCATCTCCAGCGCCAGAATCTTCTCGGGCTGACCTGCAAACTGTTGGTGCAACACCTGACCGGTGCGATCGCTGCCGGTGAACAGCAGACCGTCTATCCCGGCGGACGAGGCCAGGGCCTCACCGCAGCCCCGTGCACCCTGCACCAGATTGAGCACACCGGCGGGCAGACCGCTTTGCGCCCACAACTCCACCGTGCGTTCTGCGCACCATGGGGTCTGTTCGCTGGGTTTGAACACCACCGTATTGCCCGCCAGCAGGGCCGGAACGATATGACCGTTGGGCAAATGGCCGGGGAAGTTGTACGGGCCGAACACGGCCAGCACGCCGTGTGGCCGGTGGCTGACCACACTGGTCGCATCCGCCATCTGAACCGTACGGTGACCGGTGCGCTCGGTGTATGCCTGGGCGGAGATGTCGATCTTGGCAATCATGGAACCGACCTCGGTGGCGGCTTCCCAACGCGGCTTACCGGTTTCGCGCCCGATGATGTCGGTCAGCTCGTCGCGTACCCCGTCCAGAGCGGCGCCGAACCGGCGCACCTGGGCCAGGCGCGCGTCGAAACTGAGCTCCGCCCAGTCCGGGAACGCCGCCCGGGCGGCCGCCACGGCGCTGTCCACGTCGCCCGCATCGGCACTGTGCCCCTGCCAGAGAAGCTCACCGCTTGCCGGATTCAAGGATTCGAACGAGGCGCCGTTCCCCCTGCGCCAGTGTCCCCCAAGATAAAGTTCACCGGCCATTTCCACGCCCCTCTGCTGAGCTCCCCGGCAGACCGGGCCAAGCCGTCTGGTCCGACGCCAGACGCATGAGCAGCAGCGCACTGAGCCGTCCGCGGCTGATCAGGCTGTCCAGTTCCATGTACTCCCGATCACTGTGAATGTTGCCACCGACCACGCCCAGTGTGTCCACGTTCGGCAGCCCTGCGGCAGCCAGATTGTTACCATCGCAGCAACCCCCGGTGGGGGCCCACGCCAGGTCCATCCCAAGCCGCTTTCCGGTATCCGCCACCAACTCGAACAGCCGCTGAGTGTCACCCGTCATGGGTTTGGGTTTGCGTCCAAAGCCACCGTGAAACACAAGCTCAAATCCGTCACGCCCGGTGATGTCGGAAGACAGCCGTTTCAGTTCCCCAAGTATCCACTCCTCATGCTCAACTTGATCGATGCGCACGTTGAAGCGCAGCAACGCCCTGTCCGGCACCACATTGACCGGGCCACCGCCAGCCACGAATCCGGGATTGACCGTCACCCCCGGGCGCTGCCCGTTGAGGTCGTCCAGGCCGCTGGTGAAATCCGCCATGGCCCGAATCGCGTTGCGGCCAAGATGATGCTCACGTCCCGCATGGGCCGCACGTCCCCTGAACACAGCGACAAAGTTTCCGCTGCCCTTGCGCGCCCCGGCCAGTGTTCCATCGGGCATGGACGGTTCAAACACCAGGCCGAGATGGTTGCGCCCAGCGGCGGCGGCGAGAAATGGAGCGGAACCAGGAGACCCGATCTCCTCATCCGGGTTGAGCAGGACCTCCCACCCCAGACGTCCCGCCCAGGGCGAGCCTTCCAAAACCGACAGGGCGTTCAGCATTACCATCAGGCCGCCCTTGAGATCCGCCACGCCGGGGCCGTGCAATCGGCCCTGCGGCAATGCGCGCACCGACTGAAACGGATGATCGACCGGGAAAACGGTGTCCATATGCCCGACCAACAGAACCTGGAGCGGCGCCTCCGGCCATTTTCGAATACTGAGCAGCGGCCCGTGCTCCCAGGGTTCCTCTTCGCCCGAATCGTTGATCCGTCGAGTGCAGCCCAACTCGGAACGGGTCAAGGTTCCGCCCAAAGGCTCGAACTGCTGGGCCAGCACATCCGCTAGCGCGCGCAAACCCGGTAGATTGTTGCTGCCGGAATTGATCTCGGCCAGGCGAATCAATTCATGCTCCGCCGTCGCGGCCAAGGCATCGATCCTGTCCACCCAGGGCGTGTAATCGGGTTCAGTCATGCTCAAATCCACCACATCCGCGTCACGACATCGGCCTGGCGGCCGATCGGACCGGTCAGAATTCCACCACCCGCACGCGGTCGCCCACGGTCACCCCTAAGGCTTCTGCGGTCGGCCGGTCAAGATCGGCCATGCCCGGCTCGGTGCGCGCGATGGAACCGCGGATCAGGCGAAAATCTTCCAGCTCGGTGTTGCACACCATGTGCTCGCCACTGTCGACGGTGAGCCGATCCTGCACACGCCCCACCATCAACCGCTCGCTGTGACGCACGGTCATGATCTGATCCAGCGGACAATGCACTGTCGGACCCGCATCGAATACATCCACGCACCCTTCAAACCGAAATCCCTCGCGCTCCAACAAGGTCAAGGCCGGCTGGGTCGCCTCATGAGGTTTGCCGATCACCGCCTGCACCTCGACCGGCAACAGGCGCATGTAAATGGGAAACTTGGGCATCATATCGGCGATAAACTGATACTGCCCGAGCGAGCTCATGTAGTCCGCTTTGGAAAAATCCATGTCGATAAAGTGACGCCCCAGATTGTCCCAGAAGCAGGAGCGTCCCTGCTCGTCCTGCATGCCGCGCATCTCCGCCATCACCCGCTCGGCAAAGCGCTCCCGAAACTCGGCCAGAAACAGAAAACGGGACCGGGACAGATGCCTGCCGTTGCCGTCAACACGGGCCTCCGGCAACAAAAAAAGCGTGGCGATCTCGGTACTGCCCCCGTACTCCTCCACCATCTGCAGCACTTCAACCGGCTCGTACCTGTCCAACTCCTGGGAGGAATGGGTCAGGCGAATCACCCGAAAGGAGTAGAACGGACGGCGTATGCCCACCCGAGGCAAAATCCCGCAGCACCCGACGACACGGCCGGTTCCGAGATCCTGCTGAACGAAAAGGTAGCCCCCCTGCATGGAGTCCTCCGCCGAGGCCGCAATGGTCTCCATGGATTGCGCGATTTTGTCCCGCAGCAGATCCCTTTTATCCGGCAGGTTGGTCATCCCGGGGCCGGCCGAGGCGGCCAGGGTTTCGATGGCGTAGAGATCGTCGAGCACGGCCGGGCGGATCAGCATCATGAACACACAACTCCCTTTGGATAAGACTCCAAACTATTCGTCCATGATAATGGCATATTGGCAGTTTTTTTCACTATATTGAATCGGAATAAGTCACAGTTATTCACTGCATCACACTGGGATATTGTCACCACATGGTTAAATCGCCTGAAACCCGCCCCCTGGACCGCATAGACCGACAGATACTTGAGATCCTGCAGCGGCAAGGCCGGATCTCCAACACGGATCTGGCGCGCCGGGTCAACCTCACAGCAACACCCTGCCAGGAGCGCGTCCGGCGTCTGGAGCGAGAAGGTCTGATCGAGGGATTCGGGGCGCAGTTGAACGCGGAGCGATTGGGCTTGCCGTTGTTGATTTTCATCCAGGTACGGCTTGAGCAAACCGGCTTCAAAGTGTTTGAGGACTTCGCCCAAACCGTGCGCGATCTGCCCGAGGTGATGGAGTGCCACATGGTGGCCGGCGGGTTCGATTTCCTGCTCAAAGTCAGGGTCAGCGACATGGGTGCATATCGGCATTTCATGGGGGAAAGGCTGTCGCTGCTCCCGGGCGTAGTCCAGACCCACAGCCATGTTGTGATGGAGGAGATCAAGAACACCTGGGCTTTGCCGATCGAGGACGCTTGATCAAGCCGCGGCCCTCCGCGAGGATGCACAACAAAACGCTTGCCCGCTGTCCTTTCTAGTGTCCCGTCCCATAAGTTCGTAGCGTTTCAGAGCGCCCCAGATACGCCAATGCAAGGCGCAGGTGCGAAGGCATAGCCAGCTCTGTCAAGCAGCTGCAACGCCGCAGTGGCGTATCCGGGGCGCTCCCGACGGGCAAGGCGATAAGCGCCCATCCGCGGTGTTGGGCGCGCTTGAATGAGCGCAGGCTAGTCCTGCGCCCGCCCGCCTAGCGCCTGGGCGCTTCTCGCCTTGCTGATATGCAACGAACTTGTGGGACGGGACACTAGGCGCTACTGTTATTTCTTGTAGTGGTTCCCGTCATGGGAAGCAATAGGGAACGGGGTGTCGTCGCGCACTGTTTGCGACACACGTAACCCCGACTGTCCCCGCAACTGTATGCGGTGAGCTAGCGCCCGAAAAATGCCACTGGTGCTGCACTGGGAAGGCTGGGCTGAGGCAAGGACCCGCGAGTCAGGAGACCTGCCACTGCAGGCGTCGCTTTACCGCGGGACGGGGTGTTCCAGCGGTACGGGATTTCCGTTTTGGCGGCGCGGGAAACTGCGTTGTGTCGGAACCTGTATAAGCGCGTACTCCGCACACTCATCCCCCGAGAATGGGATCGGCAGCTCTGGCCCCGCGTGGTTTCCCATGTACGGGCGTTGTTGTAGTGGCTGAACCCGATTCCACCACTACGACGCGCCCATGCTGTCCAGAACCACTGGGGGAAACATCATGGGTCATCCTGACCGATTTCACAGGAGCGCATCGTGCGCGTCGCGGCACATCGCCGTGGGGACTGTTCTGTCTTTGCTGCCCGTTCTGGGCGCCACCCAACCCGCGATAGAGCTCAGTCCGGAGGTTGTAGTTACCGCCAACCGTGTCGCAACACCGGAAGATGAGGTGGGGAGCGCAATCAGCGTGATCACCGAGGAGCAGCTTGCTGACCGCCAGGACACCGTCGTATCGGATATTCTGCGGGACGTGCCCGGCGTTTCCGTGACCCGCAGCGGCGGGCTCGGCTCAGCGACCGAAGTGCGCATCCGCGGGGCCGAAACCGATCAGACCCTGGTGCTGATCGACGGCATCGAGGCCAATGATCCTTCGTTCGCATCGGTATTCGATTTTGGCCACCTGCTGACCAGCGGCGTTGAGCGGATCGAGGTATTGCGTGGCCCTCAGAGCGCCATGTGGGGCAGCGATGCCGTCGGCGGCGTGATCAACATCATCACCAAGCGGGGGACCGGTCCCATCGGCGCCACAGCCAGCTACGAGGCCGGGCGCTATAACACCCATCAGTTCATCGCAAACCTCAGCGGTGCCGGTGAGACCTACGATTTCTCACTGAACGGGACCCGCCTGAAAACCGACGGGTTTTCCGCCGCGCCGGAAGGTGTAGAGGACGACGGTTATGACAACACGACAGTGTCCTTCAGGGGTGGCTTCCAACCGATCCAAGACCTGCGCTTCGATCTGGTTCTCAGGGATACACAGACATCGAAGGACACCGATGCCCAGGTGTTCGACTTCCCACCCGGCCCCAACTACGGAAAGCTGGTGGACGCGGATCTGGTCAGCGAGACCGACCAGTTTCTGGGGCGTCTGCAGGGCAAACTCAACACCTTTGACGGGCTGTGGGATCACACGGCCGGCGTCACGCTCACCGACACCGACAACAACAACAAAGAGAATGGGTATCGCACCAGCCGCAACTCAGGCAAGAAACTCAAGTATTTCTACCAGAGCGATGTGTTCTTTGATACGCCGGATTTCGGCGATGGGGAGCACACGTTCAGTGTCGCGCTGGAGCATGAACACGAGGAGTTCAGCCAGCGGGGGACCGGGCCCGATGCGCCACGCAACCAGGACCAAGAGGCGGACACCAACAGCGTGGTGGCCGAACTCACAAGCGGCTTTCTGGAGACGTTATTTCTCACCGCGGCGGTTCGCCATGATGACAATGAGGACTTCAAGAACAGCACGACCTATCGCTTTACCGGCTCATATCTGATCCGCCAAAGCGCCTCCCGGTTGCATGCGAGTTACGGCGAGGGTGTCAAGAATCCAAGCTTTTTGCAGCGCTACGGGTTCTTCCCCGACAGCTTTCAGGGTAACCCGGACCTGAAGCCGGAATCGTCCAAGGGCTGGGATGCGGGGATTGAACAGACTATTTTTGATGGCCGGGCCAGCGTCGACGTGACCTATTTCGACATGGATCTGACCGACGAGATCGTGGATGTGTTCAGTGTGTTCCCGTTTACGGTGGAGAACGCAGATGGGAAAAGTACCCGTCGCGGGGTCGAGGTGTCACTCAGTGCGCAAATTACGGATGCGCTCGGTCTGGCCGGGAGCTACACATACACTGATTCGAAGGACGCCCTGGGCGAACCGGAGTTGCGGCGGCCAAAGAATACGGCCAGCCTGAACCTGAACTATGGGTTTGCCGATGGGCAGGGCAACGTCAACCTGGGCGCCCGTTACGTGGGATCGCGTCGGGACAACGATTTTGCCGACTACGACCCGGTCACGTTCGGTCCCACCGTGGTCAAGCTGGACAGTTACACCCTGGTCAACATTGCCGCCAGCTATCGTTTCAACAGACACCTGCGTGTGTTCGGACGCGTCGACAACCTGTTCGACAAGGATTACGTGGAGGTGGTGGGTTTCTCAACGCCGGGGACGGCGGCCTATGTGGGCATCCAGGTTGGACTGTAAGGACGGTTGGACCGTTGCGGACTACCGAACAAAATCTGAGGCGCGCCATGGTCTCCTCTCCAGAAGGTTACACCGGCGGTTGGACGCGGCGCGTCGGTCGGTGGCTGCCGATGATGGCGCTGCTGGCGGCGGGCATCGCCTCGGCCACACCCCAGCGTATCGTGTCGATCAATCTATGCGCGGATCAGCTGTTAATGACACTGCTGCCCCGCGAGCGCCTGATCTCGGTTACCCATCTGGCCGCAGACCCGACTCAATCCATGATGGCCGGTCAGGCGCGGGGTGTGCCCGTCAACCACGGACGGGCCGACGAGGTGGTCCGGCTGAAGCCGGACCTTGTGGTGGCCGGCCGGTACTCCCAGACACAAACCGTGGCGCTGCTCCGCGCGCTGGGGATCCCCGTTCTGGAACTCGATGTGCCGTCGTCCACCGAACAGCTGATCAAACAAATGGACGATCTGGGCCAGCGTCTCGGAGTATCGCAAACCGCCCATATCGAAATCGAACGCTTTCGGCGGGCACTGGACGAGCTTGACCGGTCCGAGCTGCCAAACCGGCCCCTGGCCGCCCTGTATCGCGTCAACCGCGGCACCGAGGGCCGCGATACCCTGATCGGAGAACTGATGCACCGGGCCGGGATGCGCAACGTCGCGGACGAACTGGGCGTACGCCGCTGGGGCACGCTGCCGATGGAATCCCTGCTCCTCGCCCAACCTGACATCATCATTGTCGAGCAAAGCAGCGATCGACAACCCGCCATGGCGCACCAGTTTCTGCGACACCCGGCGCTGCGGCGTTTGCTCGCCGAGACGCAGACAGCGCTGTTGGACAGTCGGGATTGGAGTTGCGCCGGACCCTGGTTGACCCGGCCCCTGGCGCAGCTGGTGCAGACACGTGCACGCTGGTCCGACGCCCTGACTGAACCGGCAACGGTCCAGACGCCGCCGTGAATGCATCCAATCAACCGGCGTCGGTGCAGACCCCCTGGCTGTGGCCGGTCCTCGTCACGACTACCGTGGCGCTGTTCGTCGCATCGCTGAAAGTGGGATCCGCGCCGATTCCACTGTGGGATCTGGCCACCGGAAACGCCGGTCCGGAGGCCGCTACGCTGTCCCTGATTCTGGCCGAGATTCGCCTACCGAGAGCCATACTCGCGGTGTTCGTCGGCGGCACCCTGGGGCTTTGCGGCGCGGTACTGCAAGGCCTGCTGCGCAACCCGCTGGCCGAACCGGGTCTGCTGGGCGCCTCCTCGGCCGGGGCGCTGGGAGCAGTGATTGCTCTGTACTTCGGCCTGACCGCGACGCTGCCGCTGGCACTGCCCTTGGGCGGCATCGCCGGCGCAGTGCTGGGCATCATGTTGATTCTGTTTCTGGCAGGTCGCGGCGCACGGCCCTCGACGCTGATCCTGGCGGGGGTTGCGGTCAATAGCCTGGCGGGTGCCCTGACCGCCCTGGCACTGAACCTGGCGCCCAGCCCATTTGCGTCTCTGGAGATCGTGTTCTGGATGCTGGGATCCCTGGCCGATCGCAGCTTCGAGGACGTGACCATTGTGCTGCCATTCGTGCTTCTGGGCTGGCCCATTCTGTTGATGCTCCGACGTCCTTTGGAGGCCCTTACGCTGGGCGAAGACGTGGCCAGCAGCCTGGGATTCGACCTGAGGCATCTGCAACTCCGGGTGGTCCTGGCCACCGGGCTGACAGTGGGCGCCTGCGTATCGGTTTCTGGCAACATCGGCTTTGTCGGACTGATGGTGCCCCATTTGCTGCGGCCCTGGGTGGGCCACCACCCGGGCCGTCTGGTGGCGCCCAGCGCCCTGGGCGGTGCCGCCCTGTTGCTGGGTGCCGATCTGTTGACCCGCAGCCCGGTGCTGGGCCAGGAACTCAAACTCGGCGTAGTAACCGCACTGTTAGGCGCTCCCCTGTTCCTGCACCTGCTCTGGCACCTGCGTACGCGGCTCTTGTGATGACACTCGAAGCGACGTCTATCAATCTGACGCTGGGTGGACGAACGATACTCACCGATGCATCGGTCCGAGTGGACACGGGACGGGTGATCGGCTTGCTCGGTCCGAACGGTGCAGGAAAATCCACTTTGCTGCGCAGTCTCGCCGGGCTCGAGCCATCGGCAGAAAGCAAACGCACGCTCGATGGTGTGGCAGCACCGACGCGAGCCAATCGCGAGTGGGCCTGCAAGGTGGCGTATCTGCCCCAGACCGGCGACCTGAGCTGGCCGGTCACGGTGCGCGAGGTGGTGGCGCTGGGCCGGCTTCCGCACCACACCGGACCCTGGGGCTCGCAGTCCGCACAGGACCGGGCTATTGTGGATCTGGCCATGCAACAAGCCGACGTGAATTCACTCGCAAACCGCCCGGCGGATGCCTTGTCGGGTGGCGAACGTGCACGAGTCATGTTGGCCCGGGCACTGGCGACGGAACCAGATTATCTCCTGGCGGACGAACCCGTCGCCGGCCTCGATCCGGGTCATCAGCTCCAGGTAATGGAGTTGCTTAGAGCGCGGGCGGGCGCCGGCATGGGCGTGTTGGTGGTATTGCACGACCTGACACTGGCCTGCCGCTACTGTGACGAGGTAATGCTGCTATACGCCGGCCGTGTCGTGGCGCAGGGAAGGCCCGTGGAGGTGCTGAACCCGGACAACATGGCGAAGGTGTTTGGCGTGCGGGTGCTGGCCGCGGACACCCCCGACGGACCCGTCCGGATCCCCATGGCGCGGCTCCGGGAAAACACGCCATGAGTGCCGCATCGTATCGAAAAAGTAGACGACGATGGCTCGAAAGCAGTGTCATGTTGAGCGCTCTGGCAGGTTCGGTGCTGGTGCATGCGGCAGTGGTTTTGAGTCTGAGACCGGCCCCGATTACGGCGGCGAAACCACTGCCCGTGCTGTCCGTCCGGCTGAGTGGCACCGCCGCGCAACCAAAACGAACCCAGGTGCCGCACGTCGCGGCAATGACCGAGAACGCCAGCCCCGCGCGCGAGCCGCCGCCACACCCGAGCACACGCCCACCGGACGCTCGATCCGGCACCAGCCCAACGCTAATACCACCGGTCAACACGCCGGAACCGGCTGCGCCCCCCGCCGCACCCGCTGCCGTCGCACGGGTGCCGGTCAAGCCGGCTCCCAAACCAAAACACAGCGCTAAACCGATTCCGACCAAGTCGAAAGCACAAGAAGCCAAGGCAACGCGACAGAGTCTCGAACCAGTCTCCGCGAATGCCAGGCTTGCGCCTGTAGACAGCCCGATCTCTTCGGTGGCTGCAACTGAGCCGACCCACCCGGCGCCCACAGCTCAGGTGGCACCGCCGGCGAAAGCACAGCCCAGGGAGGCGACAGATCTGGCATCGCTGACCGATCAAGCCGGCCGGCAAGCCGCGCGCTACAGCGCGCCCGGACTGAAAAACCGGCCGCCCCGATATCCCAGAAAGGCCCGTAGACTCGGCCTGGAGGGACGCGTGATCCTGAGGGTACAGGTGGACGAAAACGGCAAGGCGACTTCGGTGATGATCGCTCAAAGCAGTGGCCACGACATCCTGGACCGGGCGGCCCGGAAAGCGATCGGTCGCTGGCGTTTTATGCCTGCGGAGCAGCGAGGTCGAAGCCTCGCATCGACCATAGAGATCCCGGTCAGCTTCCGACTTGAGGACGACGCCTGAATCTTACCCGCTACGCGCACCACAGAGTTGGCCGGGGCCGCATGGGCCCCGGCTTTCACTACGGGTCAGAGACAAGACCTTACTGAGTGGCGGTGTAATCCAAAGAAACGGCACGCACCTGCACATCGTTGGTGTAGGTGGAACCCACCCCTCCGCGCTGAAACGATATCAACCACCAGTTACCCACCAGCGTTGCAGCCGGTATGGCAAAGGTTTGCTCGTATAAGGAGCCAGAGGCTGCGGAGACGGTGACCGGCAACGTGGTTACATCTGCCGCCGGAACCAAGTCTCCAGGTGTGGAAAAGGATCGGGGTTTGATGAAGAAATCCACATCGCCGTCGACCGAAGTGGAGGTCTGGAACAGAACCGTAACCTGAACATCACCACCGGCATAGTCGGCCGGCTTCTGCAGCGTCAGAAAACCCTGGGCGTTGAGATTGCTCTGCCAGTTCAGGCCACGCACGTGCTCGGTAATGATGGTGCCGCCCGGAGGGTACGACAGAACCCTGGCCGGGAAAGACAGGGTCCGCACCAGATCAGCGATCTTGTCCCCGTTCACGGCGTTGGCGCCGATTTTCCCAGTGACAACTGAGCCAGGTGCAAGTGCTCTCTTCGAAACCTGGCCGGCCCCAAAATGGAACTCGCGTACGGCCCGCTCGGCCAGTTTGGGTGCGGTGACCGCCTGGGGTACGAGGGCCGGTGTCCTCACGCACTGTATGCAGTTCAAATCGGTCGCGGTCTGAGCCACCGCGGATGTCAGAGGCATCATCAACGCGGCGCCGGCGGTAGCCGCCATTATCCAGTCCATCCTAGTCATAACAGCCTCACTATTCTAATTTTCGGAGAGTTTGGGAGAACCCTGATTCGAAGCATACCGGTTCGCGCGATCCATGCCCACGTCGCAATACGGTCTTTGCGTCCCAGCGTCCCATAGGTTGGGACGGGACACTGGGGTTCACCAGTAAGACATGGCATCGCGATACATCTCGGCCAGATCGGATTCCGTGACCGGTCGGGGCGACTGTTTGAGCAGGCGCTGTTGCCGAAATGCGCCGTCAACCAGCGCGGGTATGTCCTCTTCGCCGTAGTCCAGGGCGGCCAGGCCGTTCGGAATCCCCGCGGCCCGCATCAGATTCACGAACGCCGCAGCCAGGGCCTCACCAGGGTCTGCATCGGCGCCCACCTCGGCTCCCAATGCCCGCGCGGCCTGTAGATGCCGCTGTTGCGAGCCGGCGGCGGTGAACCGAAAAGCCGCGGGCGCGTTCACCACCACCGAAATGCCATGGGGGCAGAGCGCGTGGTCGCTGGGCCAACCCTCGGGCTGATAGCGCCGAATCATACCGGCCACCGAATAACTCATGGCGTGGGGAATGTGCACTCCGGCGTTACCGAAGCTGATCCCTGCCATGGTGGCGGCGTACATCATCGCGTTGCGCGCCTCGCGGTCGTCGGAATTGCGGACGGCGCGCACCAGAAAGCGACCACCCAGCCGGATCGCCTCCAAACTGCCAAGATCGCTGTGCGGGTTGGCGCCCTGATAAGGCGGTCGCTGATCCGGCTCCGCAGGCCTCGGGCGCTGAGTGTAGGGCAGCGCGGTATAGCTCTCTATGGCGTGGGTCAGGACATCGAAACCGGTGGCGGCTGTCACCAGTGCGGGCAACGAGTAGGTGAACTGAGGATCGATCACTCCGAGAGAGGGCTTTAGCCATTTCGATGAAATACCGGTCTTGAGCTTTTGCGAAACCAGATCGAACACAGCGACACCGGTGGACTCGCTGCCGGTGCCGGCGGTGGTCGGACAGGCGATATGGGGCATCAGCGGCCCCGGCACCGGGTGCCCATCGCCGATGGGCGCATTGACATAGGCCAGCAAGGGCGCGGGATGGCTGGCGTAGAGATTGGCCGCCTTTGCAGTGTCGATCACCGACCCGCCACCCAGCGAGACAATGCCGTCAAAATCGCCTTCGCGGACAAAGGTCGCCGCCGTTAGGAATGACGCATCGGTGGGCTCTACCAGCGAATCCCGGTAAATCTCGAACGCCACACCCGCCTGTTCTAGCGCAAGCAGCGCTTTGGAAGTGGCTTCCAGGGTGGCCACGGTCGCATCGGTAAACACAGCAGCCCGCCTGATTCCCAGGGCGCGGGCGTCAGCGCCAAGTTCGTCGACCGCGCCAACACCGAACTTCACAGGACGAGGGTCGACCGTAAAGACAGTCTCGCCGCCAGGCATGGTCTGATAATCGTCGCCGAACATACTGCATGACCCCTTGAGGCGTGTGTGGATGCGCAGTGTGTCACAGCCCCCCGAACCCTGGGTAGGGAACCCCGGGCAGGGATCGGGAAGGCAGGATGCAAACGGGGCAGACAGGCCTATTAAGCTGGGCTAAGATCGGGTTGATGGCTTCACAGCAGGCCATCAGGTCCGTAGCCGACCCGGGGCATTTGACATAAGGCTGTCGATGGCCCGGTCGGATTCGCGACCGAATAGATCCGTGTGTTTCGGCACGATGATTCGAGCACACGCTATCGGGCGCGGCTCGCTGCCATTGGCTGCGTGCCCGGTACCTAGGTCGAAATGGCAGGTAGGGAATTCACGTATCTCCATGAATATCTATGTCGGTAATCTCTCCTACGGTATGACGGAGGAGGACCTCAGGGCGGCCTTCGAACAGTTTGGCGAAGTAACCAGCGCCAAAATCATCTCCGATCGCGAGTCGGGGCGTTCGAAAGGGTTCGGTTTCGTCGAAATGTCATCCGATGAGGATGCCGAGTCCGCCATTCGCGACCTGGACGGTAGTGATGTGATGGGCCGCACGTTGAAGGTCAATCAAGCCAGACCGAGATCTGACCGTCCACCCGGTGGCGGCGGTCAGCGGTACTGAGCCGCCGCCCCACGCTGTGAAGACCCGGGACGTCTGACAAGAGCGTCCCCGAGCCGTCCTCCCGCGTCTCCCCGACGCGGGTATCTTTCTTTATCTATGCAGCTCTGCCGCGGCAGGCACAGCTCTTGCTGCTACTTGGCCAGGATGCACCCCGAACGGATGCCGCGGCCCCCGATGACACTCAAGCCCGCGTGGGCCCAACATGGTTTGCGTCAATCGTTCAGCACATCCGTTAAGGCACAGCGGAACGGAAGGCCGTTACGAGCGTGCGGATCAACAACAACAACCCCGACCGGACGGACAGACAGACCGGCGAAAACGGGGGTACTGAA
>Ga0316187_10003372_pt1 | contig 13909 bp, 9 predicted proteins | sample CroRivburrow1_MG_FD_204927 | JGI IMG/M metagenome (GOLD analysis project Ga0316187, IMG submission 204927) | Coastal sediment microbial communities from Maine, United States - Cross River worm burrow 1 | ecosystem: Environmental > Aquatic > Marine > Coastal > Sediment | place: USA: Maine...
ATATACCAGTCGGTGTGCGTCATCGAACAGATAGAAATCGGGTGTGCAGGCAGCCTGGTAAGCAACTGCTACCTGTTGCGATTCGTCGTAAAGGTAGGGGAACTCAAAGGCATGAGTGCGCGCAAACTCTGCCATTTTGGGCGGACTGTCCTGCGGGTAGCCTGCCGCGTCATTGGAGCTGATCATGACCACCGCGAGGCCGCGCTGGAGTGCGGCGTTGGCAAACTCGACAAAGGAGTCAATGATGTGCAGAACATAGGGGCAGTGGTTGCAGGAAAATACCACGGCCAATGGATGGCCGGCGTAATCACAAAGGCTGACCTGCCTGCCCGTCAGGGGTTCAGGTAGAGTGAAGTCAGGTGCCTCGGTGCCGAGGTCCAGCATCGTTGAAGGAGTTTGTACCATGGTGAACATTGCTCTAATCGAATCGGACGGGATTATAACCCTATTTGGTGTGTGTGGTTAAGCTGAGTCGGCTTCCTGTCTGGCAGTTGGTTACCCTGATCATAAAATGAATCGGGCAGCATTTTTGCAAAGGAAATTAGTGGTATTCACTCCTATACTCACAGGCCCGAAACGAGATAATGCAATTTCTTGGTGGAGAAACCAGACAACCAGCGGAAAGCGCCACCTATGGAACAGTCGTTGCGTGCCGAGAACGCCTCATTGCGGGCGCAATTGGCCAGGGCACAGGAATTCATTGAACTCCAGAAGTATCGGCGTGTTGAATTATCGAAGATGCTCAGGGTTGGTTTCTGGGAATGGGATGAGCAGGCGCAGATCCCGATTTCCTACTCGCCCGAAATGGCCGGTGTGTTGGGGATCGATAAGGCCCGGCTGGAGAAGTACTTTCATAATCCAGACGCTTTCAAACGCATTCTTCATCCCGATGACCTGGCGCTTTACGAACAGAATCTTGACGCTCGCAAACTGCTGACACCCGGGTCGTCGAGTGTCTTTGAATATCGAATCCTGTCAGATCAGAGGCATATCCGTTACATCCGCGAGTACCAGCAGGGCGTGTTCGACGATGCCGGCCAGTTGCTGTCGAGTTTTGGTATGGTGCAGGACATCACTGATGCCAGGCTCGCGTTAGAAGCGCTACAAGAAAGCGAGAGGCGCTATCATTCGCTGTTTGAGCAATTACCTTTGGGCGTGCAGGAAGAGGATTACAGCGCGATCAAAAAGGTCGTCGACAAGTTGCGCTACCAGGGCGTCGAGGACATCAGGGAATATTTCCTCAATAATCCACGCATTCTGCGAGATATGGTGGGGCAGACGCGCATCATCAATGTCAATGAAACCCTGCTGCGCCTGCATGAGGCTGATAGTCGCGAAATTTTCCTCGCCAGCGAAGCCGATATCGACGGCTGGTGGGACGCCCAGTGGGTCGAGTACTATGCGGCTGAAATTGCCGCCCTTGCCAGTGATAAAAAAATATACGAAGCAGAACGGGTTGATTCAAAAGTTGACGGTTCTTACTTCGAGACCCGCTCCATTGTTGCCCTGGCCAGTGGTGACGAGGATACCTGGGAGCGGGTGATTACCATCCATGAAGATATTTCCAATCGCAAGGAGGCTGCATCCGAACTTATCGTAGCGATGCAACAGGCGGAACGTGCCAATCAGGCCAAGTCGGACTTCCTGTCCAATATGAGCCATGAGCTGCGCACACCTTTAAACGCGATTCTTGGCTTTACCCAGCTGTTTACCTACGACCGCAGTCTCAGTGAACAGCATCTCGCCAACGCGAACGAAATTAACCGCGCTGGTAAGCATTTGTTGTCGTTGATCGATCAAATTCTCGACCTGTCGCGTATCGAGTCCGGCGAAGCCGATATATCGCTTGAACCCGTATCGCTTGAGCGCGTGCTCGCCGACTGTGTCAACTGGGTGGCGCCGCTGGCACAGGAGCACGGCATCGCTATTGAATGTGATCTGTCTCAGTTTGCTGCGATAAACGTGGTGGCTGATTCGATCCGGCTGAAGCAGGTGTTCCTTAATCTGCTCAGTAATGCGGTTAAATATAATCGCGATGGCGGGCATGTTGAGGTTGTTTCTGGCGCAGTTGACGATCAACTGCGGATTGGAATTCGAGACTCCGGTGCCGGCATCTCCAGGGAAAAACTGAAGGAGCTGTTCCAGCCGTTTAATCGACTGGGTGCCGAATTCAGTGGTATCGAGGGCTCCGGAATAGGCCTGGTGATTTCCCGGCAGCTTGTCGACCTGATGAAGGGGAAGCTCGATATCGAAAGTGAACTTGGAGTGGGCAGTACTTTCTGGGTGAGCCTGCAGCGGGCTTCGACGCGGGTTTCGTCAGGCCCGGCTGCTTCAGCGGATGCCGAGATTGTCCCGCTGATAACAGGGGGAGACGGGGCTTCGCGAATTCTGGTGGCTGAGGATAATTTGATCAATCAGGAATTGATGGCAGCTCAATTGCACATGTTGGGTTATCAGGCGGATTATGCTGAGAACGGCATCCAGGCCCTGGCGTATTGGCAACAGGGGAACTACCAGCTGCTGCTGACCGATATCCGTATGCCGGATATGAATGGTTATGAACTGGTGCAAAAAATAAGACAGCTTGAGCATGACAGCGGGCGCCGTTTACCCGTCGTAGCGATTACAGCCAATGCGCTTGCCGCGGATGTCGAGAAATGTTTTGCGGCTGGAGTTGACGATGTCATCGCCAAGCCGCTGGAGCTGGAAGACCTGCGCAAGGCGCTGAAAAAATGGTTGCCTGCCGAGTTGCTGGAAAGCCCGAAACAGAACTTGCCACTACCAGTGGATATCCTGACGCTCGCAGATTCAGCGTCGAATGCTGTTCCTGAAAACGTTATCGACTTCGAAGTACTGGAGCAGTCTACTGGTGATAAACCCGATGTGCATCGGAGTTTGTTGCATTCTTACGAGGGTGCCCTGGAACAGGAACTCGACAATATCCAGCAGGCTTTTTCATGGAAAAACAGTGAGCAGGTCGTTGAATATAGTCACAAGCTGAAATCGTCCTCGCGCAGCCTCGGTGTCACCAATGTGGCTCGAGTCTGTGAGCGCCTCGAGTCGGCGGCAAAGCAGCAACAGTGGTCCGAACTGGAACATCTGATGCCGCTTCTGCAACGATACAGCGGTGATGCAGTGAGCTCGATCCAGGCCTTTATGCAACAGCCGCATGAACCGTTGCAAATATTAGTCAGCGAGGATGAGCCTGGTCTCGAATTACCGCTTGACGATGAGGAGGACGTCACGCAGTTCAGTATAAAGCTGTTGCTGGTGGATGATGACTACATCATGCACCGCGTAACCTCGGTGATGCTCAACGATCTCGGTGTTTCGAGAGTTATAAATGCGATGTCGGGACCGGCTGCGCTCGATATTTTGCAGGCCCAGGACGATGCTATTGACGTGATCATCTGTGATTTGAATATGCCGGAGATGGATGGCGTTGAATTTATTCGACACCTCTCCATGCGTGATTATGAAGGTGCGCTGATTCTGACCAGTGGCGAAGATCTGCGTATCTTGAAGACGGTAGAGAAACTGGCCATAGAACACGAGCTACAGGTATTGGGTGTGCTCGAGAAGCCGATAACGCCGGCAAAGCTTGGTGAATTGCTCGATTCCCTGGACCAGATTCAGCAGGAAGGCACGCTGATGTTGTACGACGCCATCACCTTGCCGGAACTGAAAAATGCTATCGACAACGGCGAGCTGGAAACTTATTTTCAACCCAAGATCGATATTTTGTCAGGCCGCGTTGTCGGCATTGAAGCGCTGGCGCGCTGGAATCATCCGCTCAAGGGCTTGATCAGACCAGACGCGTTTATTTCGCTGGCGGAGGACCACGGCATGATCGGCGACTTAACCGATGCGGTGTGCCTCAAGGCGATGGAGTACGCAGCACGTTTGAAGGCGATGGATCACGACCTCAATATGGCCATCAACCTGTCGGTCGATTCGTTGACGGACCTGGACTGGCCGGAAAAAATCACCGCTGTGCTGGCGAAATTCGGTCTTGAAGCGAGTAGTATATTTTTCGAAATTACCGAAAGCCGGTTAATGGAAAACGCGTCTGTGGCTCTGGATATACTCAGTCGGCTGTCGTTAAAACGTTTTAACCTGTCGATCGATGACTTTGGCACGGGTTACTCGTCGATGGAACAGTTGCAGCGCATCCCGTTTTCTGAATTCAAGATAGACCGGGCCTTTGTGCACGGTGCGTCACGCGATGCGTCTGTACTGGCGATTCTCGAATCCAGCATATCGCTGGCCAAGAAACTGAGTATGAAGGTAGTCGCCGAGGGTGTCGAAGACCAACAGGACTGGGATCTGGTGGCGAGTATGGGTTGCGATCAGGTGCAAGGTTATTTCGTTTCGCGGCCCTTGCCCTTTGCGCACTTATTGAAGTGGTTAAACGATCCTCAAGTGCAGGAAAAATTTGTGCCTGGCGCTTGAAATTCTCCTGTTAATTCCCAAATAGGTGACTGCGACCGGCATGTCTCTCTGAGAATGTCGGCGCTTACATCAATTGCTTCATTAGGAGAATTTATCATGAATACTATCGACTTGACCCCTTTGTACCGCAACAGTGTCGGATTCGACCGTATGGCCTCGCTGCTGGACAACGCACTGCGCAGCCAGAAAGCCGGTGTCGGCTTTCCTCCCTACGATATCGAAACCACCGGTGAAGACCGCTACGCGATCACACTTGCAGTAGCCGGGTTCGAAGAAAGCGAACTGGAGATCCAGGTGGAGAACGGCGTGCTCTGCGTGAGCGGCAGGAAAGCCGAAGATACAGAAGAAAAATCTTACCTGTATCGCGGTATTGCCAACCGCAGTTTCGAACGCAAGTTCAATCTTGCCGATCATATCGAGGTGCAGGGAGCCGATCTGAAAAATGGTCTGCTGACCGTCAATCTGCTGAAGGAGATTCCGGAGGCGATGAAGCCACGGACGATCGCCATCAATCCCGGCAGCGCTACCCTTGAGCATCAGGAAGAGGTGCAGCAAGTCGCCTGATGTAAAGATGACCGGAGCCGACGATCGGCTCCGGTTTTTTATTGCAACCAACCACTAGCAGTCGGCCCAGGCCCGGGTGCTCACCGAGTTGGTCGATATGGTTATTAACTGGCTTTCGAGTCGACTTGTCTCAGGTCAACATCGCAATTCTGCGATCGTGTTACATATCATAGCTTGAATCGATTCAGTCAGGCTGCCGGCATGAACGAACGGCAGCTTGTTTACTGACACTGTAACTTTGGCTAGATCTGTGTGATGCAACAAACCCTGCTTATTTCCGGTATGTTGGCCGGTGGCCTCGGATTGTTCCTGCTGGCGGTTTCAATGATCACGGATGGCTTGAAGTCCGCTGCCGGGGACGCGCTGCGCGGCTTGCTGGCGAACTGGACCCGGTCACCGCTGCACGGCATATTCACGGGTCTGATGATTACCGCGATCGTGCAATCTTCCAGCGCGGTAACCGTTGCCACCATCGGTTTTGTCAATGCCGGGCTAATCGGCATGCGCCGTGCGCTCGGGATTGTCTACGGCTCCAATATCGGTACGACCATGACCGGCTGGCTGGTCGCAATCATCGGTTTCAAGATCAATGTTGATGCCTTCGCATTGCCAATGATCGGCATTGGCATGCTGTTGCACCTGACCGGGGGCGAGGGCAAGCGTGCGCCGATCGGCCTGGCACTGGCCGGGTTTGGCCTGTTTTTCATCGGTATCGATGTACTGAAGGATGCATTTGAAGGCCTGGTTACCACGATCGATCTCGGGGGCCTCGCCGCACAGGGAGTTGGCGGCATACTGAGCTTCGTCGGGATTGGATTTCTGATGACGGTTTTGACGCAGTCATCAAGTGCCGCTATCGCGCTAACACTAACCGCGGCGAGCGGCGGAGCCGTGGACATCAATGCCGCGGCAGCGATGGTGATCGGCGCCAATGTCGGGACCACTTCAACCGCAGCTATCGCCGTGATAGGTGCCACTTCAAATGCGCGTCGCGTTGCGTCTGCACACATTATTTTTAACGTCGTAACCGGGGCTGTGGCCCTTTTGATTTTGCCGTTGCTGTTCTGGATCGTTACCAACGCGGAGTCATTTTTCGCTCTCGAAGCGAATCCTGCAGTGACTCTGGCCATGTTTCACAGCGTTTTCAACTTGTTGGGCGTGCTGCTGATGTATCCGCTCAACGATCGCCTTGCCAGTTTCCTGGAAAAGCGATTCGTAACGCAGGAAGAATCGGAGAGCCTGCCGAGATATCTCGATAAGACGGTTGCAGTGTCGCCGGATCTCGCAGTGAACGCGCTAATGCTGGAAATGCAGCGCGTGGCCGGGATTGCTCGTACTATGGCCCTGCAGGCGCTAGGCCATGAACGCAGCATTGGCAAACGCATGGCGAGCAATTTCCAGGCCCTAAGCAAGCTTGCGGCAGCTATCGCTGATTTTGTGGCCATGATCGAAAGGGGCGTACTGGGCAGGGATATCTCCGCACAGTTACGCGGCATATTGAGTGCTGGGCAATATCTCCTGATTGGCGCTGAAGAGGCTGTCGCAATTGTCAGGGAGCAGACTGATATCAGTGCACTCGGAGATATCGACCTGCGAGAGATGGTCAGTGAATTTCATGCCGAGGCCATTAAACTGGTGCAGTTGGTTAATCCCGAGGATGCTGCTTTTAGCTATGCCGATTGCGTTATGCGGCTTGAGCAAATGCAGACAGATTATGAATCGGTGAAATTTGCGTTGATGCAGGCGGGTTCCGAGTTACGGGTACCAATTCCGCTCATCATCGATATCGTTGATCAGAACAGCCGAATAAGGCGTATGTGCCGCCAGCTGGTCAGGGCGATGGAATTGCTGGATGAAATACCCCGAATTGGAGACGACGAGTGGGTGGATGATTCCTCCCCAGTGACCGTTGACGAGGGCGGCTCCTGAAAACCGCCGCGTTTATTCTTCCAGGAAACTGATGCCAAGAAAGTCCGATACCACGGCGAGCAGGATTACCAGTGGCAGCATCACTATCAGGGACAGTTTGGAGAGAATTGCCGTTGTCTTTTGCACAGGGATCTTACTCGTTTGTTGAAGTGGTCATCATCCGCGAAGAGGATTTTTTATTTCGAGGTATGAGTCACAAACAGAACTCGCAGCAGGGCGGGGCAAGGAGTTTTCGAGGGATTTAATAACCCATTTTTATCGCGCCCAGGAGTTGTCGGCGAGCTCCCGGGTTTTTCGACTGCAATTCCGAATGATAAACTGGAACGAATGGTTTTATACTTTAAATCAATGCTTTATGGGAGTTTATTAAAGTATTCTATGCCGAGAAAAAATCCAGTCGCTCAGGATGCGTCCGGTAACGGGTATCGCGACAATAAAGGGAGAATCGAGAAGATACCTGCAGTTTTTTGCTTGTTATGGTAGCGGGAGGGGGACTTGAACCCCCACTCTGTTGCCAGAACTGGATTTTGAATCCAGCGTGTCTACCAATTCCACCATCCCGCCAAATTTTTACAAACTGACAATACCGTTGGGTCCGTGTGTCACCGAGTGTGAAGTGAGGACCGGGCGATTGTTTATGCACCGCAGCCGGCAGTACTACCACCCTGCACGGAGCGCGCATTCTAATTCAAAATATATCCAAGTGGTAGTCCAGAAGGTATGATACGCGGTTTTTCAAGCTACCCCGGTCTATAGGGCTCCTCCAGGCAACCTGTCCATGCAAATCAACGACTTTGACTTCGACCTGCCTGCCGAGCTGATTGCGCAGGCGCCGTTGCCCGAGCGCAACGCGTCACGCCTGCTGGTCGTGGATCCCGCGACCGCCAGTTTGAGCGACCAGAACTTTGCAGATCTCGGGGATTATCTGCAGGCCGATGACTTGCTGGTGTTTAATGACACACGGGTTATCCCGGCGCGGCTATTTGGTCGCAAGTCGACCGGCGGCAAGGTGGAAGTAATGGTGGAACGGGTGCTCGATGATGAAATGCTGCTGGCGCATGTGCGCGCCAGCAAGGCGCCGCAGCCGGGCGCTGACCTGTTTCTTGAAGATAATATCCAGTGTCGCGTGGTGGAGCGCCAGCAGGACCTTTTCGTATTGCGGCAAAACCAGGGTTCATGGCTCGATTTGCTCGAATGTTTCGGTCATGTGCCGTTACCGCCGTACATTCAGCGCGTCGATGCTGACGCTGATCGGGAGCGTTACCAGACGGTTTACGCGCGCAACCCCGGTGCCGTCGCGGCACCCACCGCCGGTCTGCATTTCGACGAGGCGATGCTGCAGTCCCTGCGTGACCGGGGTGTCGAGTGCGCGCGCCTGACATTGCATGTCGGCGCGGGCACTTTCCAGCCGGTGCGTGGTGATGACATCGACGCTCACGTCATGCACGCTGAGCGCGTCGAGCTGCCCGAATCGACGGTCACTGCTATCGAGGCGACGCAGCGTCGCGGTGGACGCATTGTCGCGATCGGCACCACCGTGGTGCGCAGCCTGGAAACCGCCGCAGCAACGGGCAGGCTATGCGCTTTTGAAGGTGAATCCAGATTATTCATTAAACCGGGTTACCGCTTCCGCGTGGTGGACGCCATGCTGACCAACTTTCATCTGCCCCGGTCTACCTTGTTAATGCTGGTGAGCGCTTTTGCTGGCACAGAGTTGATGCGCAGGGCTTATCTGCAGGCCATCGCCGCGCGCTACCGTTTCTTCAGCTATGGCGACGCGATGTTTATTGCCGCGCGTGCAAAACAGGATAAGCAATGAAATTCACGCTCGATAAATGCGTTGGCCAGGCACGCCGGGCACGCCTGGAATTTGATCGTGGCAGTGTCGAAACGCCGGCCTTCATGCCGGTCGGCACTTACGGCACGGTAAAGGCAATGACACCCGAAGAGCTGGTCGACAGCGGCGCGCAGATAATCCTCGGCAATACCTTCCATCTGATGCTGCGCCCCGGTACCGAAATTATAAAGAAGCATGGCGACCTGCATGATTTCACCCACTGGCATGGCCCGATCCTGACCGATTCGGGTGGCTTCCAGGTTTTCAGCCTGGCGAAGATGCGCAAGATTACCGAGGAGGGCGTTACTTTCGCCTCGCCCGTGGACGGTTCCCGGGTGTTTCTGAGTCCGGAGGTGTCGATGCAGGTACAGCGCGATCTCGGTTCGGATATCGTGATGTGTTTCGATGAGTGTACCCCTTATCCGGCCGAGGAAGATGTGGTACGTCTCTCGATGGAGTTGTCACTGCGCTGGGCCGAGCGCAGCAAGATTGCTTTTGGCGACAATCCTAACGCCCTGTTCGGCATCGTGCAGGGAGGCGTCGACGACGCCCTGCGCGCCGAGTCGGCGCGAGGCCTGATCGAGATTGGTTTTGACGGATATGCCATTGGCGGTCTGTCGGTGGGCGAAGAAGCTGATATTCGTAACCGCACCCTGGATGGCGTGTTGCCCTTGCTGCCGGTCGACAAACCGCGCTATCTGATGGGCGTCGGTAAACCGGAGGACCTTGTCGAGGGCGTGCGCCGCGGCATCGATATGTTTGACTGTGTTATCCCGACGCGCAATGCGCGCACCGGTTTTCTTTACACCCACGATGGCATTGTTCGAATCCGAAATAGCCGTTATGCCGACGATATTCGGCCGGTGGATGAAAACTGCGGCTGTTATTGCTGCCGGAATTATTCGCGCGCCTATCTGCGTCATCTTGATAAATGTGGCGAGATCCTCGGTGCCCGGCTTAATACCATCCACAATCTCTACTACTTCCAGGAATTAATGCGCTGGATTCGTGAGGCTATCGAAGCTGATCGCTTTGAGGACTTTCGCGAGAAGTTTTATGCGCGATCCGGTTCGGACAATTAGGCGTGAAACTGTCGTTTCTGTCTTGTCGTATGCGTATCCGGGTGCCATAATACGCGCCGCTTGAGAGCAGGGCCAAGGCCCTTAAGAAACCGTAAACCAAAGGTTGATCGAAAATGAGCTTTTTTATAAGTGATGCATACGCCCAAGATGCGTCGGGCCAGGCCGGTACGCTGGAACTGATTCTGCCGCTGTTGTTGATGTTCGCCATCTTCTATTTTCTGCTGATTCGTCCGCAGCAAAAGAAGGCCAAGGAACATAAGGGCATGGTCGAGTCGCTGAATAAAGGTGACGAGATAATCACCAACGGTGGCCTGCTCGCCAAAATTACCGACGTCGACGATAATTTCCTGACCTGCCAGATATCCTCTAATGTTGAAGTCAAGATCCAGCGATTTGCAGTCACCTCGGTATTGCCCAAGGGCACTATCAAGAACCTGTAGCTGCTGATGGTCAATCGTTATGCTCCCTGGAGATATATTCTCCTGCTCCTGATTATTGTGATCGGAGCCGTCTACGCGGCGCCGAATCTCTATGGTGAGGACCCCGCGCTGCAGATTTCTCATCGAGTCAACCTGATCGATGAAGCCGAACTCGGCAACATCAGCAGTCTGCTTGAAAATGAAAGTGTGGATTATCGTTCAGTCGAGCTCGACGGCAATAATATCCTGGTACGCTTCGACTCCGAAGAGAAGCAGTTGCGTGCCGCGGACCAGGTTCGAGAGGCGCTGTTTGCCAACGACCGGCGTTACAGCATTGCATTGAACCTGGCACCGGCCACGCCCGACTGGTTAACCGGTCTTAATGCATTGCCGATGTACCTCGGCCTTGATTTGCGCGGTGGTGTGCACTTCCTGATGGAAGTCGACATGGAGTCGGCCATCGAGAAGTCCCTGGAACGATTCAGTGGTGAGATGCGTACCTTCATGCGAGAAGAAAAAATTCGCTACAAGGCGGTGCTGGCCTCCAGTGACAAAATAAGTATTCGTTTTGCCAGTGCGGAAGCTCGAGACAGTGCGCGCCTGTTGCTGGAAGATGAATTTCGTGATTTCGAGTTTGCCGACAGCAACGATGACCGCAGCTGGTTTGTCAATATCAGCTTCAACCCGGTCTCGCTCGCCGAAGAGCGTCGCGCCGCCATCGAACAGAATATCTCCACCTTGAAGAATCGTGTTAACGAGCTGGGTGTCGCCGAACCGGTAATCCAGCGGCAGGGTGAAGAACGTGTGGTCGTGCAGTTGCCTGGTGTACAGGACACGGTGCGCGCCAAGGAGATTCTGGGTGCGACAGCCACCCTTGAATTTCGCCTGGTACACGGCAGTTTTGCCGACTGGAGTGCAGCCGCTAGCAGCGGCAAGGCCCCGATCGGCAGTCGACTCTATAAGCGCAGCGATGGTTCGCCAGTTTTATTGAAACGCAATGTGATCGTCACCGGTGATCAAATTGTCGGGGCTGCCTCCGGCCTCGACCAGCAAAGCGGCACGCCGGATGTCACTATCACCATGAATTCCAGCGGTGCCGACCGCATGGCGCGGATTACGCGCGATAACATCGGCAAGCCGATGGCAGTGGTGTTCATCGAAGACAAGTTCGAATTCCGTGAGGTCGATGGTGAGCGCAACCGTATACGCACCACCGAGTCACAGGTAATCAATGTAGCGACCATTCAGGATCAACTGAGTAAACGCTTTCACATTACCGGGCTCGATAGTACGCGCGAGGCACGTGATCTGGCGTTGCTATTGCGCGCAGGTGCCTTGCGTGCGCCGATGGTCATCGTCGAAGAACGTACCGTAGGCCCGAGCCTCGGTCAGGAAAACATCGATCGAGGATTTCTGTCGGTAATCGTCGGCTTCATCGCGGTGTTGGTGTTCATGGCTTTCTATTACAAGGTGTTCGGCCTGGTTGCGAATCTCGCGCTGGCGCTGAACCTGGTGTTGATGGTGGCGATACTGTCCATTTTTCAGGCAACCCTGACCTTGCCCGGTATTGCCGGTATCGTGCTGACGGTGGGTATGGCGGTCGATGCGAATGTGCTGATATTTGAACGCATACGCGAAGAGCTGCGTCTGGGGAACACCCCGCAGGCATCTATTTATTCAGGCTACAGCAAGGCTTTCGGTACCATCGCGGACGCTAATATTACAACGTTTATCGCGGCTATCGTGTTGTTTGGTTTTGGCACTGGGCCGATTCAGGGCTTCGCCGTGACACTGATGATTGGTATTGCGTCTTCGATGTTTACCGCGATATTCGGCACGCGTGCCTTAATCAACCTGATTTACGGCGGTAAACAGGTTAGGCGACTGGCGATTTGATCATGACTCGGACTCTACTCAATAATATTGACTTCATGGCATGGCGCAAACCGGCGATGCTGTTTTCATCTGCGTTGATACTGGTATCGATCTTCAGTCTGTTTACGCTGAAGCTGAACGTGGGAATCGATTTTACCGGTGGTAGCATTATCGAGGTCGGCTATCAGCAAGCGGTCGAGCTGGAACCGATCCGCCAGGCGCTCGAATCTGAAGGTTTCGGAGATGCGATCGTGCAGCATTTTGGCAGTGCCAGTGAGGTGCTGATCCGTCTGGTCCCCGATGCTGATAAAGACAAGGCGGAACTGAGTACGCAAATTATCGGCCTGTTGCAGAACATCAGTGACAGCCCGATCGATGTGCGCCGGGTCGATTTTGTCGGGCCTCAGGTTGGTAAAGAGTTGACCGAAGACGGTGGGCTTGCGGTGCTTTACGCATTGATCGCTATTCTCATTTACGTTGCCTTTCGTTTCGAGTATCGCTTTTCGCTTGGAGCGGTTGCCGCTTTGATACACGACGTGATGATCACGCTGGGCTTTTTCTCGGTATTGCAGCTTGATTTCGATTTGAGTGTGCTGGCGGCCATTCTGGCGGTCATCGGTTATTCACTCAACGACACTATCGTTGTCTTTGATCGCGTGCGAGAAAACTTCCGCAAGATCCGTAAAAAGACGTCGCTCGAGGTGGTCAACATGTCTATCAACCAGACCATTTCACGGACCTTGATGACTTCATTCACGACCCTGCTGGTTTTGCTGTCACTATTCTTTCTGGGTGGTGAGGCGATCCACGCTTTTGCACTGGCTCTGATCATTGGTGTGTTGGTGGGTACCTATTCCTCGATTTATGTTGCGACGACTTCGGCACTGGTGCTCGGTATCAGTCGCAGCGATTTGTTGTTGCCTGAAAAAGAAGGCGACGACGAGCTTGCGCGTCCTTAGGTCAGGGAGACCAATATGCATCTTGATCCTGAATTGATTGACGAGTTGGCCCTGTTGCGGCGATTCAGCATGGGTGGACCGGTGGCCATGGATTTGCAGGATAACCCCGACCCCGCGGTTACTGCAGCGGCCGGGCGTATGTTTGCAAAAGGCCTGATTACCGAGGCCGATGGCGGCCAACTGACAGATTCCGGACGTCAGGCGATTGAGCATATGGAGCGTTTGCTGAACCTGCTCGACCCACCGCTGGAACCTATCTAGCGCGCTGCAGTGCTGCTGATTGTCGTCAGTCGCCAGGGCTTCCTTTAATCTAGCTGATCTGCCTGGCGAGGGTTGCTGTTTAACGGTGTTCTGTGATAAACCGGAAACCTATGCATTCAGCTATTACTTTCGACTCGAACCATCGCCCCGGCCTCGAGGCATGCAGTTGTGGAGGATCGATGCTTATCAGTAGATATCGATCACCTTCACAGATCAGCCGTGGAATCCGTCAATGATCGAGCAGGTTTCCAGCATGGATAGTAATGAAGTGCTGGTCGTTGATTCCAACTACACACGCGGTCATTCTTTCCTCGCAGTTCTTAATTTCATCAAGGTGGATGCGCGGCTGGTATCGCCCGAGCAGCTGGCTGGAATTGCGCGTCGCGAACTCTACAACTATCTCGCCATCTTTAGCATCGGTGGCGATGACATCATGCAGTTTTTCCTTGAGCGAAATCAGCAGGATAATTGTAAGTACCCCGTGGTTTTACTGGTCGACAAGTCTGATTTTAATGTGCTGGAAATTGTTCT
>Ga0316187_10003373_pt1 | contig 13908 bp, 14 predicted proteins | sample CroRivburrow1_MG_FD_204927 | JGI IMG/M metagenome (GOLD analysis project Ga0316187, IMG submission 204927) | Coastal sediment microbial communities from Maine, United States - Cross River worm burrow 1 | ecosystem: Environmental > Aquatic > Marine > Coastal > Sediment | place: USA: Maine...
TGGCCCTGGTGACCAGCGACACCTACCGCATCGGCGCCCAGGAGCAGCTGCTGCACTACGCGCGCATCCTCGGCGTGCCGCTGAAGACCGCCAACGACGGCGACGAGCTGGCGAAGATCCTCTCCGCCTATCTGGACAAGCAATTGGTGCTGATCGATACCGCCGGCATGAGCCAGCGCGATCTGCGCCTCACCGAGCAGTTCCAGACGCTGCGCAGCAGCTCGGCGCTGGTCAAACCCTATCTGGTGCTGTCCGCCAATGCGCAACTCAGCGCGCTGGACGAGACGGTGCGCGCCTTCAATCGCGTCGAGCTGGCCGGCGCCATCGTCACCAAGCTGGACGAGGCGGCGAACATCGGCGGCGCGCTCACCGTGGCTTGCCGCCACCGCCTGCCGATCGCCTGCGTGGGTACCGGCCAGCGAGTGCCGGAGGATCTGCAGGCGGCGCGCGCCGCCAGGCTGGTGGAGCGCGCTCTGCCGGAGGGCGGCTGGGATGCGGCGCGCAGCGCCCCGGAGGCGATGGCGGTGAAATTCGGCGTGGGTGGTCAACATGCTCACAGCTAGGCACTCAGTGGACGACCAGCGCTACTCCGCGCAGCGGAGTAGCGATCAGGCAGCGGGGCTCAGACGCATGTTCAATCCGCGACCGGTCAACGTCATCGCCGTCACCAGCGGCAAGGGTGGCGTGGGCAAATCGAGCATCTCGGTGAACCTCTCCGTGGGTCTCGCCCAGGCGGGTCACGATGTGATGCTGCTGGACGCCGACCTCGGCCTGGCCAACGTAGACGTGCTGCTCAACCTCAGCGCCCAGCACAATCTCAGCCACGTGCTGGACGGCAGCTGCGAGCTGCAGGACATCATCCTCGACGGCCCCGCCGGGGTGAAGGTGATCCCCGCCTCCAGCGGCACCCAGCACATGGCCGAGCTGTCGCCGGAGGAGAACGCCGGCATCATCCGCGCCTTCTCCGAGCTGTCGACGCCGGTGGACACGCTGATCGTGGATACCGCTGCGGGGCTTTCGGACTCGGTGATCTCCTTCACCCGTGCGGCGCGCGAGGTGATCGTCGTGGTCTGCGACGAGCCGGCCTCGATCACCGATGCCTACGCGACCATCAAGGTGCTGTCGCGCGACTACGGCCTGGAGCGCTTCCACGTGGTTGCCAATCAGGCCGAATCCGCGCAGCACGGACGCCAGCTGTACAACAAGCTGCTGCGCGTCACCGACAGGTTTCTCGACGTCACGCTGGCCTTTCTCGGCGTGGTGCCCTTCGACGGATACATGCAGCGCGCGGTGCGTCGGCAGCGGGTGGTCATCGAGGCCTACCCGCGCAGCCGCGCCGCGCTCGCCTTCCGTAAGCTGGTTCAGAAAATCGATAAGTGGCCGCCACCTGCGGGTGCACAAGGCCACCTCGAGTTCTTCGTGGAACGATTGATTCGCTATAGCGCGACGAATGGGTGGGTTTGACACATGAATGCGCACGCCATGTATACGCAGTTTCAGGACAACGATGGAACCGATCTGGTCGCGCGCCACGCCGATCTGGTCAAACGCATTGCCTTCCATCTGCTCAATCGTCTGCCGCCGAGTGTGCAGGCGGAGGATCTCATCCAGGCCGGCATGATCGGCCTGCTCGAAGCCGCGCGCCACTACGACCCCTCGCAGGGCGCCAGCTTCGAGACCTACGCCGGCATCCGCGTGCGCGGCGCCATGCTCGACGAGATCCGCCGCTCCGACTGGACGCCGCGCTCGGTGCACCGGCGCGCTCGCGAGGCCGCCGAGGCGCTGCGCAATATCGAGCAGACCACCGGTCGGGACGCCCGCCCGCAGGAGGTCGCCGACAGGCTCGGCATCACCGTGGGCGAGTACCAGCAGATCCTGCGCGAGAGCACCGCGGCGCGGATTTTCAGCTTCGACCAGCCGGACGATGCCACGGGTGAGCCCTACAGCCTGCCCGAGTGCAAGTCCGACGGCCCGCAGAAGGTGTTCGAGAAGAGCGGCTTCAAGCAGGCGCTGACCGAGGCGATCAAGAAGCTACCGCAGCGCGAGAGCCTGGTGATGTCGCTGTACTACGACGAGGAGCTGAACCTGCGCGAGATCGGCGAGATCCTCGGCGTCTCCGAGTCGCGCGTCTGCCAGATCCACGGTCAGGCGATGATCCGCCTGCGCGGCCGCCTGAGCGAGTGGACGCGCGACGACTAGGTGGCACCGCGTCCACCGAGACCGCCGCCCGCGCACAACTGATATGGAATGATCCCGGAGAGACACCTTGGACAAGAACATGAAGATTCTGATCGTGGACGACTTCTCCACGATGCGGCGCATCGTCAAGAACCTGTTGCGCGATCTGGGCTTCACCAACACCCAGGAGGCGGACGACGGCAACACGGCGCTGCCGATGTTGAAAAGCGGTGGCTACGACTTCCTCGTCACCGACTGGAACATGCCGGGGATGACCGGCATCGAGCTGCTCAAGGCGGTGCGCGCCGACCCCGATCTGGCCAGTCTGCCGGTGCTCATGGTCACCGCCGAATCCAAGCGCGACCAGATCGTTGCGGCCGCTCAGGCGGGGGTCAACGGCTACGTGGTCAAGCCCTTCACGGCGATTACCCTGAAGGAAAAAATCGAGAAGATCTTCGAGCGCATCGGCGCCTGACCCCGGGAGACAGACATGGCGCAACAGCCGCTGCTGTGCGAAGACAACCTGGCCCGCGCCCGTCAGCTGCTGGCGGCCATGGAGGCCGGTGACGAAGCGGGTGCCGCGCAATCGCTCGGCGAGCTGGCCAGCATCCGCGACGACGATCTGTACCAAAGCGTCGGGCGCATCGCCCGCAATGTTCACGACGGCGTCAACGAGCTGCGCTGCGGCAACTCGCTGCAGATGATCGACGAGAGCGAATTCCCCGATGCCCGCGACCGACTCAACTACGTACTCAAGCTGACCGACGACTCGGCGCACACCACGCTCAGCGCGGTGGAGGCCGGCCTGCCGTTGGTCGATGAAATCCGCGAGCGCGCCGAGCAGCTGCTCGGTCGCTGGGCCAGTTTCCGCGCCCGCGAGATGCCGCTGGAGGATTTCCGCCAGCTCAGCGCCGACATCGACGTCTTTCTCGGCTACACCCGCGACGGCGCACAAACGCTCAGCGAGCAGCTTTCCCAAGTGCTTATGGCGCAGAGCTACCAGGACTTGACCGGGCAGATGATCGGTCGCGTGATCCAGCTGGTCGACGAGGTCGAGGGTGGCCTGGTCGAACTGGTGGCGCGGGTCGGCAATGGCAGCGTGGAGCACGCCGCCAGCGGCACCCACGCCGAGGGGCCGCAGATCGACGAAGACCGCGACGGGGTGGTGAATAACCAGGACGACGTCGACGACCTGCTCGCCAGCCTGGGCTTTTGAGGTAAACGCACATGTCCATCGATCTGGATGACGAAATTCTGCAGGACTTCCTGGTCGAGGCTGGGGAGATTCTCGATCTCCTCGGAGAGCAGTTGGTGGAGCTGGAGCAGCAGCCGCAGAATCTGGACCTGCTCAACGACATCTTCCGCGGCTTCCACACCGTCAAGGGCGGCGCTGGCTTCCTCGCCCTCGACCCGCTGGTGGCGGTGGCGCACAAGACCGAGGACATCTTCAACCTGCTGCGCCAGGGTGAGCGCGACGTCGACGCGCCGCTGATGGACGCGGTGCTGCGCGCGCTGGACTGCATCAACCTGATGTTTGCCGAGGTGCGCGAAGGGAACATGCCCGAGGCGCCCGATCCGGCATTGCTCGCCGAGCTCGCCGGCGCCTGCGATGCCGATGCCGCCACCGTCGCAGATCCCAGCCCGGCGGCGCCCGAAGGTGCTACGGCGGATAGCGCGGCCGGTGGGGATATCACCGAGGCCGAGTTCGATTCGCTGCTCGACGTGCTCGATGGCGGCGGCAAGCCGCCGGCTGCGGATGCCGGTGTCGACGCCAGCGCTGCCGCTGCGACCGCGGCCGGGGCGGGGGGCGACGAGATCACCGAGGAAGAGTTTGATCGGCTGCTCGACGAACTGCACGGCAAGGGCCAGTTCAAGGCCGATTCGACGCCGAAGGCCGCCAGCGAGACCGCCGGCGATGATGAGTTGATCAGCGAAGACGAATTCGACGCCCTGCTCGATCAACTGCACGGCGCCGGCAAGAGCCCCAGCGCACCCGCGGCCAACAGGGCCGCCGCCAGCGCCGCCGCGGGTAGCGGGGAGGCAGCCGCAAAAGCCCCCGATTCAGCATCCGGCGCGGATACCGCCGCGGCGGGTGGCGGCGAATCGGTCGCCAGCGATCCGGCGCCCGCAGCCAAGGTCGCCAAGGCTCCGGGGACAACCGCCGCGGGCAAGCCGGCCGCCGCGTCGGCGCGCCAGACGACTGCGACGCAGAAGACCGAGACCAGCGTGCGCGTCGACACGCGCCGCCTCGACGACATCATGAACCTGGTCGGCGAGCTGGTGCTGGCGCGCAACCGGCTCAACTCGCTGCGCGTCAACTTCGAGAACGAAGAGGTCGCCCAGGCGATCGCCAATCTGGATCTGGTCACCGGCGACCTGCAAGGCGCGGTGATGAAGACCCGCATGCAGCCGGTAAAGAAGGTCTTCGGCCGCTTTCCTCGGGTGGTGCGCGATCTGGCGCGCAACCTGAACAAGGAGGTCAGCCTGGAGCTGCGCGGTGAGGAGACCGATCTCGACAAGAACCTCGTCGAGGCGCTCGCCGATCCGCTGGTGCATCTGGTGCGCAACGCCGTCGACCACGGTATCGAATCCCCCGACGAGCGCGAGGCCGCGGGCAAACCGCGCTCCGGCCAGGTGGTGCTCTCCGCGGAGCAGGCCGGCGATCACATCCTGCTCAGCATCACCGACGACGGCAAGGGCATGGACCCGGACGCGCTGCGCGCCATGGCGGTGCGCAAGGGGTTGATGGACGAGGAGGCCGCCTCGCGGCTGTCCGAGAAAGAGTGCTTCGACCTGATCTTCATGCCCGGCGCCTCGACCAAGGTGGAGATCTCCGATGTCTCCGGGCGCGGTGTCGGCATGGACGTGGTGAAGACGCGCATCACCCAGCTCAACGGCCAGGTGGAGATCGATTCGACGCTGGGCGTCGGCACCCAGCTGTCGATCAAGGTGCCGTTGACACTGGCCATCCTGCCGACGCTGATGGTGGTGCTGGGCAAGCGCAAGTTCGCCCTGCCGCTGTCCATCGTCAACGAGATTTTCGAACTCAGCTCGCGGCGCACCAACGTGGTCGACGGGCAGAAGGTGATCCAGTACCGCGGCAAGGCGCCGCCGCTGTTCAACTTGCGCCGCTGGCTGCTCACCGCGCGCGAGCAGACCGAACTCAACGGCGACATCGATGGCCACGGCCAGGTGCTGATGGTGCAGGTCGGCAACCGCAACGTCGGCTTCGTAGTCGACCAGGTGATCGGCCAGGAAGAGGTGGTGATCAAGCCCCTGGGTGCCATGTTGCAGGGTCTGCCCGGCTTGGCCGGGGCGACCATCACCGGCGATGGCAACGTGGCGCTGATCCTCGACATGCCCGGACTGCTGCGCGCCAACGCACGCATACACTGACGGGCGGGCGCCGCGGTGAAGATCTGGACCGTCGCCAACCAGAAGGGCGGGGTGGGCAAGACCACCACCGCAGTGGCGCTCGGCGGCCTGCTGGCGCAGCGCGGCGAGCGCGTGCTGTTGCTCGATCTCGACCCGCACGGTTCGCTTTCGGTGTACTTCGGCCTGCACCCGGAGGAGCTGGAGGACAGCGCCTACACCCTGTTCGAGCAGGGGCCGAGCACCCTGTCGATCACCTCCATCCTGCAGCCCAGCGGCTACCCCGGCATGACCCTGCTGCCATCGGCCACCGCGCTGGCCACCCTGGAGCGCCGCTTCGGCGCCAGTGAGGGCATGGGGCTGGTGGTAAAGAACGCCCTCGGCAAGCTGGCGCGCCGCTTCGACCACGCCATCATCGACTGCCCGCCGGTGCTCGGCGTGCTGATGGTCAACGCCATGGTCGCTGCGGACCTGCTGATCATCCCGGTGCAGACCGAGTTCCTCGCCCTCAAGGGTTTGGAGCAGATGCTGCGCACCCTGCAGATGATCGGGCGCTCGCGCGGTGAGCCGCTGCCGTGGCTGATCCTGCCGACCATGTACGACAAGCGAACGCGAGCCTCGGTGCAGTCGTTGTGGACGCTGCGCGACGATCACGGCGAGCGCGTCTGGCGCAAGGGCATCCCGGTGGACACGCGTCTGCGCGACGCCTCCAAACAGGGTCTGCCGCCCTCCTGGGTGGAGCCGCAGCTGCGCAGCGTGCCCGCCTACCGGCGCTTGCTCGGCGAACTGCTCGCCGCGGAGGAGAGCGGTGACGCCGCCGCGCCGCCGCCACAGGCAGCGCAGCGACGATGAGCGGCGAGCGGCGCCACCCGATATCGCCCCGCTCGGCAGCGGCCGTCGGTGTGGACACGCCACGCGCCGCGCCGGCCGTAGGCCAGTACCTCGATGTGCTGCTGCGCGAAGCCACCGAGGCGCCGGTCGTGGCGCCGCCGGCGGCGCGCTCGAAGACGCAGATCCCGGTTCCAGCACCAGCACCAGCACCAGCCACTCCGGTGGCCGAAGCCGCCGCGCGGACAATCGTCGAGACCGCGCCACCGAGTGCTTCGCCAGCGCCCGAGTCGCTGAGCGAATCGCCCGCCAAGCCTGTGGCGGACGGACCCCCTGGCTGGGCGGCGCAGATTTTTCAGGCGCTGGAGTTCGATCTCGGCGAACTGCGCCTGGTGGTACCGCTGGTGGGCCTGCGGCGCATCCTGCCGTGGCGCCGCGAGATCCGCCGCCTGCCCGGCTCGCCGCCCTGGCTGCTCGGCCTCTACGAGCAGGGCGAGGAGCGTGTGCGGGTCTGCGATCTGGCACGCGTGATCGACTCGCGGCGGAATCTTGACGCATTGCCCGCCGACGCCGGGCATCTGCTGATCCTCGACGGCGCCGATTGGGCCTGTCCGTGCACTGCGCTGGGCGGCGTGCGCTGGGTCGAGCCGGAACAGGTCAAGTGGGGCGACGCCGGCAATTCGCCACCCTGGCGCCGCGGCGCGCTGCGTGACGGCTTGCGCAGCCTGGTCGACCCGCACGCGCTGTGCCGATTGCTGCAGCGGCGTGCCGCCGGGCAGCGCGGGGGCGCTTCAGGCGTACCACCGGCGGCCGACATCTGACGCGGAGCCGCGTACGCCTCCGGGTGCTGAAATCGAATTTGGCGCGATCCCTGCATCGCAAATACTGCGGGCGGTTTGCCACGGGCGCGCCGCCGCAAAGCTGGAGTAATACGAGATGGCTGAATCGGCCCAGTCCCATAGCGAAGCCTTCACCCAGTGGGTGACCTTTCGGCTCGACGGCGAGACCTACGGCGTCAACGTGATGGACGTGAAAGAGGTGCTGCGCTTTACCGAGATCGCCCCGGTACCGGGCGCACCGGACTACGTGCTCGGCATCATCAATCTGCGCGGCAACGTGGCCAGCGTGCTCGATACGCGGCGCCGTTTCGGCCTGCAGTCGGAGGAGACCACCGACGCCACGCGCATCATCATCATCGAGTCGCCGGAGCAAACCATCGGCATCATGGTCGACGCGGTGGCCGAGGTGCTCGACGTCGAGGCGCATGAGATCGACACCGCACCGACGGTCGGCAATGACGAGGCGGCGCGCTATATCTGCGGCGTGGTCAGCCGCAACGACGAACTGGTCATCCTGGTCGAGTTGCAGCGCCTGCTCTCGGAGAGCGAGATGACCCAGGGATTCGGTTTCTAGGCGATGATTGCGCCAGAGGTCAATCGGCCTGCCGCGCCGGGCATTGCTCCGGTGCTGCCGGTGGCCCCGGAGCCGCGCATCGACGAGCGTGAGCGGCGTCGTCAGCCGCAGCCTGGCCGGACGCGCCGCGACCACGCGAACGATGTCGCGCGGCGCGGTGCCGGCGACGAAGACGACGACGGTATGCCGCGCGTCGACGAGTACGCCTGAATGGCGGCCTGGTTTTCTACAGAGATGGCTGCATCGCTGGCGCTTATCGCGCTACTCGCCGCGACTTTGGCGCTGGGCGCCTGCCTGATCCTGTGGCGTGGCAGGCAGGCACAGCGCCGCAGCCTCGTCGAGCGCGAGGCGCAGCTCGCCACACAGGCGCTGCAGCTGGAAGAGCAGGCCCAGTCCCTCGCCGCGTTTCGCGAACAGTTCGCCCAGCTCGGCGCCGGCGAAGTGGGTGCCGGTCGCCAGCTGTCGCGCGTTCAGCGCGAGCTGGTTGCGCTGCGCAACCGCGTCGATGAGCTGGATAGCGTGCAGCAGCGCTCGGCACCCTATGCCACGGCGATCCGCATGGCCGAGCGCGGCGCCGGTGTGGACGGGGTGATGGATGCCTGCGGCCTCAGCGAGGCGGAGGCCGAGCTGCTTTTCAAGCTGCACAGCGCGCAGCGCCAGCGCTGAAAGGCGCGGTGGCGAGCTTTTTTCGCGCTGTCCCCGGGGCGCATTTCAGAGCCTGGATTTCCGCGCCGCGAATTTCCGCCCCGGTTGGGCGTTTCAGAAGTGCTGCCGGGTGTCGATACAAGGTCCAGGCGGTGCTGTTCCGCGTCGCCCACGAGTGCGGAGCCAATCCCATCGGAATCAGATCTTCAGACGAGTGGTTCGTGCTGCGGGGCGCGCGCATGCTGGGGCCGTACACCTCGGTGCAGCTGTCGCGCTATCTGCTGCTCGGCCGCGTGCGCCACAGCGACCAGTTGAGCCGCGACGGCGAGCAGTGGTATCCGGTGGTCGAGTACCCCGACCTGATTCCCGACCAGCTGCACAACCTGCATTCGTCGCAGGGCTGGAAGCGCTATCTGGACGCCCTGGCGGAGATCGACGAGCGTAGCGTTGCACAGCCGCAGGGCGCCCGGCGGCGGCGCGGCGAGCAGTCGTGGCGGCGCTTTCGCGACGAGTGGCGGGGAGCGCTGCGCGGCGCCGGCCTCGCCGGCGACGAGCGTCGCCTGATACCGCTGTTGCTGTTGGGTGTGACGCTGGCTGCGCTGCTGGTACTGCTCGCCCTGAGTTCCGTGGCCACGCGCTGATCCGCACTCCGCCCGGTGGCACCGATTCCCTCGTAGTGCTCCCTTTCACTAGCCGCTGTCGCGGCGCCTGCTTGCAACGCAAGCCCGCTGCGGCAAGCGGCTACGGCAAGCGATTGCCGCCCACCCCGACACACGCGCGTCAATCTGCCGGCGAAATACCGGTATCGTCGATGGTGGCTTCGCCAAGCAGTTGATCCCCTGTGTGATTCTCTCGGCGCGAGCGTGCTGGCACGTAAATCGCTAGAACCCGAGGGAGTGTTTGAGAAACCTCGGGACGAGCATCATGAATCTGCCCAACATTGCCGCCATCAAAGGCAATCGAAAAATTTTCGACGTCGCCAGCAACGACTCGCAGAGCGCGCCGCTAGGTGCGCAGGACACGCGCCAGTACGGACTGGCCATCAGGCTGTTCCGCAGTCTGGACGTCAAGGAGGTGATGGATACCTTCTTTGCGATCATGCAAAACGACCTGCCGCACGACAGCATCGAGTATCACAACGAGAAGTTCGGCATCTCCCTCACCGCGGGCCACGCCCAGCGCCACCGCCTGGAGTATTCGCTGGAGCTTGCCGGTCAGAGCCTCGGCCTGCTGGTGATGACTCGCGGCCGGGTGTTCAGCAGCCGCGAGGTGCGCAACGTCGAGAACCTGCTCTGCTGCCTGGTGTTCCCGTTGCGCAACGCCATCCGCTACCGGGTGGCGCTGACCTCGGCCTGTGAGGATCCGCTCACCGGGGTGCCGAACCGCGCTGCGCTGGACAACAATTTGCCGCGGGAAATAAGCCTCGCCCAGCGCCACGGGCAAGCGCTGACGTTGCTGGTAGTGGACATAGACCATTTCAAGCAGGTCAACGACAACTACGGCCATCTGGTGGGCGATCAGGCGCTGCGCACGGTCGTCGGGGTGATCCGCGAGTGCTTGCGCGGTACCGATATGATCTACCGCTACGGGGGTGATGAGTTCGTCATCTCCCTGCCCAGCACCGAGCGCGAAGGTGCGCTGGATGTCGCCGAGCGCATCCGCCAGCGCCTTGAGTGCACCTCGCTGGAGCTGGACAACGCCAGCCTGATGCTCAGCGCCAGCATCGGCGCCGCCGAGATCCACGAGCGCGACACGCTCGATTCGCTGTTCAAGCGTGCCGATGAGGCCATGCTGGGCTCGAAAAGGAGCGGTCGCAACCGCGTTATCTGCGCCTGAGTGCGGCGTTTGCCGCGGCTGAGGCGGCGCTCTGTCAAGTCACTGTGTGGGCATTGTTTGCCCGCGCGCAAAGCTCCGGACAAAGCGGTTGACAAGCCTGGGGGGCGTCCGTATATTTCGCGCCTTCACAGCGCGGCCAGCCCGTTTTCGGCGGGTTTTGCGCGGTGGAAACCAAGCTGCGTCCCCTTCGTCTAGAGGCCTAGGACACCGCCCTTTCACGGCGGCGACAGGGGTTCGAATCCCCTAGGGGACGCCATCTTCGGTTCCGTCTTCCCCCTCATACTCCCGTTTGCAGATCTGCATCCCAAGGGCGTTATATTCCGGTCAGTTGTGGCATGCGGGCACTGCCTGCCGCGGGCGATTTCGCCGGCGGCGCGCGACCGCTGTCGCCACTGCGCGAACCGTTGCGGCGGATCGCACCAGCCCTCGAACTCCAGCCCGTTGCCGCTCGGATCGCACATGACAGGTGGCATCGCCGCGCGAATTGCGATTGGATAGGTTCTGGTGGTCACGACCAACGGCACGGTTTTATGAAGCTCCAGCAATTCCGCTACATCACCGCCATGCTGCGCCACAACCTCAACGTCTCCGAGACGGCCGAGGCGCTGTATACCTCGCAGCCCGGGGTGAGCAAGCAGATCCGTCAGCTGGAGGACGAGGTCGGCGTTGAGATCTTCCAGCGTCACGGCAAGCAGATCATCGCCCTGACACCGGCCGGGGAGGAGATCGTGGCCCTCGCCCAGCAGGCGCTGAACCTGGTGGACAGCATCCGCGCCGTGGCCCGCGAGCACGCCGATCCGAACTTCGGCGAACTGCGCATCGCCACCACCCACACCCAGGCTCGCTACGTGCTGCCGTCGGTCATCGAGCAGTTCGGCCAGCGCTACCCGCGGGTCAACCTGCAGCTGCACCAGGGCAGCCCGGCGCAGATCGCCGAGATGCTCGAAGAGGGCGAGGTCGATTTCGGCATCGTCACCGAATCCCCCGAGCTGTTCGCCGCGATGGTCATGTTGCCCTGCTACCACTGGCGGCGCGCTGTGCTGGTGCCGCGCGACCACCCGCTGCACAAGCTGTACAAGCTCGACGGCCTGAGCCTGCAGGCGGTGGCCAGCTACCCGGTGATCACCTACGTGTTCGGCTTCACCGGGCGCTCGGATCTGGACCGCGCCTTCGCCCGCATCGGCCTCAAGCCCAAGGTGGCGCTGACCGCCGGCGACGCCGACGTGATCAAGACCTACGTGCGCCTCGGCCTCGGCGTCGGCATCGTCGCCGCCATGGCCCACCAGCCGGGGGTTGACGACGATCTGGTAGCACTGGACGCCTCGCAGCTGTTCGCCAACAGCACCACGCACATCGGCTTCGTCCGCAACCGCCGCCTGCGCGGCTATATGTACGACTTCATCCAGCAGTTCGCCCCGCACCTGCAGCGCGAGCTGGTCGACCGCGCCATCGCCTGCGCCAGCCTTGCCGAGCGCGAGGATCTGTTCGCCGGCCTGCAGTTGCCGGTGCAGTAGCCAGCCCGGCAACTGCGACAGCGGCTTCATCGACTGGCAGCCGCAGAGCCCTCCGGTGAGGTGACGACTGCGGCGCGACGGTCGGTGGCGCGCAAAGCCGGCACGATTCGCCGCCAGCTGTCGCGGATCAATACCCCGTCGGTGCGGCGCCACATAATCGCGGCGGCACAGTCACCGGAAAACGCCATGCGCCGCCTCGCCAGATACACCGCCACCGCGCTCGCCTTCACGCTGGCCGTGGCCAGCGGTGCGGCACTGCGCGCCGACCCGTTCTACTGGCAGGATCAACTCGCCGAGATCCGTCGCCACATCCAGCACATCGATACCGCGGAACTGCGCCGCTGGGTGGAGGGCGATGAGGATTTCCTGCTGATCGACGTGCGCATGCCCGACGAGATCGCCGCAGACGGGCACATCGACGCGCCGCAGTACGTCAACATCCCGCGTGGCTGGCTGGAGGTGCGCATCAGCGAGCACGCCCTCGACGGCGAATCGACCATCGTGCTGCACTGTGGCGCTGCGCTGCGCAGCGCCTACGCTACCGATACCCTGTGGCGCATGGGCTACGTCAACGTATTCAACTACCGCGACGGCCTCAACGGTTGGCGCGACGCCGGGCTGCCGGTGGTGGAGTAGCCCGCACTCAGCGCACCACCGGCGCTGCTGCGGTGCGCGTCGGCGGCGCCAGCAGCACCTGCCAGAGCTGGGCGCGGCGCGCGCGGAAGGTCGCCGCACAGCTCAGCAGGTAGTAGTGCCACATGCGGCGAAAGTCCTGCGGATAGGCGGCGGCCAGCTCCGGGTAGGCGCGTTCGAAATTCTCGTACCAGCACATCAGCGTGCGGTCGTAGTCGGGGCCGAAGTTGTGCCAGTCCTCCATCACAAACAGGCCCTCGCAGGCGCTGCTGATCTGCGCCGCCGAGGGCAGCATGCCGTTGGGGAAGATGTATTTGTGGATCCACGGATCGGTGTGCGTGGTGGTGATGTTGTTGCCGATGGTGTGCAGCAGGAACAGGCCCTGATCGGACAGGCAGCGGCGCGCCACCTCAAAGTAGGCGCGATAGCTCTTGTAGCCGACGTGCTCGAACATGCCGATGGAGTAGATGGCGTCGAAGCGGCCCTCGATCAGCCGGTAGTCCTGGATGCGCACCTCCACCGGCAGCCCTTCGCACCACTGGCGCGCCCAGGCGGCCTGCTCGCGGGAGATGGTGATGCCGACTACCTCGACGCCGTACTCGCGGGCGAAGTGGCGCGCTGCGCCGCCCCAGCCGCAGCCGATGTCGAGCACGCGCATGCCGGGCTTGAGGTCGATCTTTTTTGCCACCAGATCCAGCTTGGCGAGCTGCGCCGCGTCGAGGTCTGCGGCGCTGCTCCAGTAGCCGCAGGAGTAGATCATGTTGCGGTCGAGCATCTTCGCGAACAGATCGTTGCCGGCGTCATAGTGCTTCTCGCCGACCTGTACCGCGCGGCGCAGCGACTGCATGTCGGTGAGCCGCGACAGCCAGCGCAGGCGCGCGGTGTTGATGCGCTCGATATCCTCGATCTGCGGCAGGCGGAAAACCTGGTAGAAGAACTCGTCGAGCCGCTGACAGTCCCACCAGCCCTCGATATAGGCCTCGCCGAAGCCCAGTGAGCCCTCGGCGAAAATGCGCCTGTAGAGGCGCGGCTCGTGGACCTGCATATCCTGCGGTCGATCCCCGTCGATGCGGATGTCAGCCTGCTCCAGCAGGCGCTCGGTTCTGGCGCGAAAATCCACCCTGGATACTCCTGACCTCGCCGTGTCGCGGCCGGGAGAATGCTGGGCGTCACCGGCCGCTGCGACGCCCCTCAGCTTGACTGCCAATAATTTGGCTCATTGAGGGGGTGCAGCGCAAGTCTCGGATGCAGCGGTGGTTGGCGCCGCCCGCAGCTCAGCCTGGACTGCTCGCCGCCGGCCAGGCGGCTCCCGGCTGTGGACACGCTGGGGGTACACGGCGAGCTAGTCGCCCGCTGCAGATCCCGTCGCTCGCCCGAGGGCATCGATCAGTGGCTGCAGTTCATCGCGCCAGTCGCGCCAGCGGCCCACCGCGGCGCTGTACAGTGGCTGGCGCACCTGCCAGGCGCTGGCCGTGTGTACGCCGCGGCG
>Ga0316187_10003376_pt1 | contig 13905 bp, 8 predicted proteins | sample CroRivburrow1_MG_FD_204927 | JGI IMG/M metagenome (GOLD analysis project Ga0316187, IMG submission 204927) | Coastal sediment microbial communities from Maine, United States - Cross River worm burrow 1 | ecosystem: Environmental > Aquatic > Marine > Coastal > Sediment | place: USA: Maine...
ATTGACAACAATATTTCTTGAAAAAACCAAATTATTTGGTTTTGGGGCAAAATTACCTGAAGTTGTTCGAACTATAATTGAGAACTATACCATACTAGAAGATGAAAAACGTACTGAAAAAGAAAAGCACAGATTAATAGTTCAAACTGTTGCTATGTTATTATTGATTATAGGTTTAGCATTGCACCTTGCACCTGTAGGATTTATAGGGTTGGCTTTGATTATTTTTCAAACGGCATTTATGGGTATTACTGATGAGCATCATATTGGCCCGGCTTTTGAAGAAGCATTGCCTTTTACCGCCTTATTAGTTGTGTTTTTTGTAATTGTAGCAATGATTCACGACCAACATTTGTTCAATCCAATTATAGAATATGCACTTTCTATGGAGGCTTCTACCCAACCAGTAATGTTCTATATCGCAAATGGCATTTTATCTGCAATTAGCGACAATGTTTTCGTGGCCACTGTTTATATAAATGAAATTCAAGCGGCTTTTAATGCTGGTGAATTAACACGTTTGCAATATGAAAAATTAGCTATTGCTATTAATACGGGTACAAATTTACCAAGTGTTGCTACACCAAATGGACAAGCAGCATTTTTATTTTTATTAACGTCAGCATTAGCACCTTTGATTAATCTATCTTATGGGAAAATGGTAAAAATGGCATTTCCTTATGCAATAGTATTAGGTGGTGTAGGTCTGCTATGTGTTATGTATTTGTTGTAAAGCATTTAATGTTAATTTCGGATTTTGAATTTTAATTTATGTGATGAGAAAAAAATGTACATTGCGAAGTCATAAATTAAAAGATAAATGAACTGGGAACAATTACTTTCTTTAAAGCGGTTTGGTGATACTAAAAAAAGAATTAGAAACCAACAGGACGAAACCAGAATCGGTTTTGAAGTTGATTATGACCGTATCATTTTTTCTGATTCATTTAGGAGTTTACAAGATAAAACGCAGGTAGTACCGCTGTCTAAAACTGATTTTGTACATACTCGTTTAACACATAGTTTAGAAGTATCAGTAGTTGGCCGTTCCTTAGGACGAATTGTTGGGAAACAACTGCTGGATAAATACCCTGAATTACAACAAATAGGTTATCAGGCCAATGATTTTGGAGCTATTGTTGCCAGCGCTTGTTTGGCACATGATATTGGCAATCCACCCTTCGGGCATAGTGGTGAAAAGGCCATTGGTGAATATTTTACATCAGGAAATGGCGTAAAGTATAAAAATGAATTGACTAATAAACAATGGCAAGACCTTATTGATTTTGAAGGGAATGCGAACGGATTTAGGATCTTAACAGAGAGCAGAGAAGGTATTGATGGTGGTCTGCGATTATCTTATGCAACCTTGGGTTCTTTTATGAAATACCCCAAGGAATCGTTACCTAAAAAACCTACCCATAATATTATTGATAAAAAATATGGTTTTTTTCAATCTGATAAAGATGTTTTTATTGATGTTGCTAAAGAATTAGGCTTAAAAAAAGTACGAGATGGGAAAGATGTTACATTTTGTCGTCATCCATTGGCTTTTTTAGTTGAGGCTGCTGATGATATTTGTTATACTATTATCGATTTTGAAGATGGAATCAATCTTGGATTAATTGAAGAGGATTTCGCACTAGAATATTTGATAAATTTAGTAAGAGATACTATTAATACAGAAAAATATTATCAATTAACAACTAAACAAGATAGATTAGGTTATTTAAGAGCCTTGGCTATTGGAAATTTAATCAATGAAGCTGCCATAGTATTTGTTGAAAATGAAGTGGCCATTTTAAGAGGAGATTACCATATTTCTTTGCTTGATAAATGTAAATATGAAGCTCAGATCAATGATATTATTAAAATAAGTATTGATAAAATATACCGAAGTAAAGAAGTTGTTGAAAAAGAGATTTCAGGCTATAGGGTCCTTGCTGATTTATTGGAAGTTTTTATCACTGCTGTTAATAATTCATTTGATGGAAAAGCGACTAATTATGATAAGTTACTTATAAATTTATTACCAGAGAAGTTCCAAAACCTTCATGATAGTTTATATCATAGAATTCTATCAGTTTGTAATTTTATAGCAGGTATGTCTGATAGTGCCGCCATATTGTTGCATAAAAAAATTAGGGGAATCGAAATTTAAATTCTTTGATTGCTAGTTTTTTTAAAAGATTAATTTATACTTTAACCTGCTAAAATTTGAATAATTGCAGTATGAAAATAAAAATTACCCTCTTTTTAACTACCATAATAACTATTGGATCAATTATATATTTTGCAAGTATACATGAAACTAAGATCGAAAAATTTAGAGAAAATCATTTAAAATTCTTAAAGACCCACCCTTTTAACGCAACGTTAAAACTTAGCAAGGACGAAAGAAAAAAACTTGGCATACCACCTAATAAGTATTTTGAAAGACAATATTTATTAGAAATGAACCCAGTTACAGGAAGACCAGAGTTTGAAAAGAAATTTGAGTTGCAAGAAAAATTACAAAAAATCAGTTTTTTAAAGAATGTACCGGGAACTTCAGATAATGCTTGGGTAGAAAGAGGCCCTAATAATGTGCCTGGAAGAACAAGAGCTATATTATTTGACCCTAATGACGCAGCGAATAAGAGAGTATTTGCCGGTGGTGTTAGTGGGGGTTTATGGGTAAATAATGATATAACTCAGGAGAACACGCCATGGCAAAGGGTTGGGATACCGGAAAATTTAGCTGTATCGACTATAGTTGTTGACCCCAATGACACCAACATTTTGTATTTAGGCACTGGTGAGTCATATGTACAAGGACAAGTGAATGGAAATGGTATTTGGAAATCTACCAATGGAGGAACTACCTGGTCGCATATCTTTGGAGGTTCTACAGGCACAACTTTTTTTAATGGAGATGCAAAGGTTATTATTAATTCTCCAGGGAGTATAGCAGCAGAATTAGTAGCGGTAAGAGCTATATTTGGGCTTGGGTTTCTAAATCCTTTAACAGGTAATTTGGTAGTGGTAGATGATGGTACTTCAACACCAATTGAAGGATGTAATCCTTTTACCAATGCTGGAGCTATTAATGGAAAAATAGCCGTTGTGAAAAGGGGTAGTTGTAACTTTACCGTTAAAGTTAAGAATGCTCAAAATGCTGGAGCAATAGGGGTACTTATGATTAATAATGTTGAGGGAAATCCTATTGCTATGGGAGGTACAGATCCTACTATAACCATACCTTCCTTGATGATCTCAATGGAAGATGGCGCATCAATTTTAACAACATTGCAATCTCAAACAGTGAATGCAACGCTAGATAATTTTGGAAATGGCCTACCAGGCGCAACGTTTGTTCCTGGCATTTTTCATATAAATGATTTAGTAACCAGAAACAATGGTGGTAATACGGAAATATTTGCTGCTGTAGCCATGACAGTATACAGGGAATCCTTAACAGAATATCTAGGGGCGGGCGAATTTGGTTTGTATAAATCAACGAATGGAGGTGCAACTTGGTCTAAAGTTACTTTACCTGATACCACAACAGGAAATTTGTTTGAACCAAATGATATTGAAATTTCTTCTAATAATACGGTATGGGTATCGACAACAGATGGACTGCTAAGTTTTGCCAATGGGGGAGGTACTATTTTTTCTTCTTCTGATGGAGACACATTTTTAGAGAAATTTATAGTTCCGAATGGTTCTAGAACTGAGATTGAAATATCTGCTACAAATCCTGATAAATTATATGTATTAGCAAGGGCAAATCCTGTTACAATTATTAAAACTGAAGATAGCTTCAACACTACCTTAACCATGAACCTACCTGATGATGCTGATAATGGAATTGACGCTAGTGATTTTACAAGGGGACAATCATATTATGATCTTATGCTTGAAGCCGACCCTGCAAATGATGAGATCGTTTATGTTGGTGGTATTGATACTTTTAGAAGTGCCAATGGCGGTATAACTTGGACCCAGATTTCTAAATGGTCGAACAATCCAGGATTAGGTGGGTTGAATGTACCCTTAGTACATGCTGATATTCATGCTTTGACTTTTGACCCATCAAATCCGGATAAAGCCATGATTGCAACTGATGGAGGTGTATTTTATGCAAGTTCATTATCATCAGCTTCCGGCTCTCCTTCAGCTATAATTGGTATGGGTATAGATTATAATACCTCTCAATTCTATTGGGGCTCTATCGGGCAAAGCATTTCTAATGAACAATTTTTAGCGGGTGCTCAAGACAATGGGTCTAATTTTATTGAGGGTGCTTCTTCAGGGACTACTTCTTTTGAAGAAATAGCAGGTGGTGATGGAGCTTATAACTTTATCGATAAAGACGGCCAATATTTAATTACTTCTTATGTGAATAATTCTTTTTATCGTTTCGATTTACCAATAACAACCGGTCCTTCTTCGATAGTTGAAAATACAGATGAGGGAGATTTCATAAACCCTGCAGAATTGGATGATAATCTAGATATTTTATTTTCTAATGCAAGCGTTGGTACGAATTATAAAATATCAAGATTTGCAAATCTGTCAACAACTACCCCTTTAAGAACAGATCTATCTAACGAGTTATTAAATAGACCTCCCACAGTTTTAAAAGTATCTCCTTATACAACAGCAACCACGAACCTCTTTGTAGGGACAGACACCGGTAGGCTTTTAAAAGTAGAGAATGCTAATATTACTGCCACTTGGTTCGATATTTCAGGCCCCGAATTCGTGGGGAGTATTTCTGCGGTAAATTTTGGAGCTAACGAAGATGAAATTATAGTAACGTTTCATAATTATGGTGTCAAAAGTATATGGTTCACAGAAGATGGTGGAATCTCGTGGCAAAATAAAGAAGGTGATTTTCCAGATATTCCGGTAAAAGCCGTAATTATGAATCCATTATTGAATGATGAAGTGATTATTGGTACTGATCTGGGTGTTTGGAGAACTGCCAACTTTAAGAATAGTAGCCCAACATGGGTACAATCACAAAATGGGATGCAAAATGTAAAGGTCACCAGCTTTGATTTAAGAATTGCAGACAATACTGTTTTGGCATCTACTTACGGAAGAGGATTGTTTACAAGTAAATTTACAGACGCCGTTTTAGCAATTGATGATGTTTCATCTATTAATGATGAATTCACAATTTTTCCAAACCCATCAAAGGGAATATTAAAAATTAAATCTTTAACTGATTTTGGTTATTCAAAAATTGCGTTATTTGATTTGAATGGTAGAGAAGTCTTTTCAAAAAATAAAAATATTACGGGGACAATTAATTTGGATTTGGAACACTTAAACAAGGGTTTATATATTCTTAACATAAAAGGTGAAAGTTATAATTTAAATAAGAAAATTTTAATTGAATAATTATTTATTAGTTGCGTTAATTTTAAAATTCAAATAACACGCCAATTCCTAATAACTGTTTTAATTGCACTCTGGCACCAAATGTTTCCAGCGTGCCATCATTATCAATATCATCCTTAAACTTGATATCGTCATCATAGATAAGATTGGTGCCAATATTAGCTTTTATATGTTTGTTGATCGTAAGATTAAAATTTAACTCCCAATTGATGTCTATATTCCCATAATTATTCAGATAATCGGAATATAGACTTAATCGGTTACTCATAGTTACATTTTTAAAAACTTCGGTATCCCAAGTGCTTTGTATTAGACTACCAAATTCATTTCTTGACCTTTTCCCTTTTGCAACCCCAAAAGCACCATCATTTGAAAGCGCTTGATCTAAAACAAAAGTTGATTTTAAGGTTATAGGAGACAAATAAATTGAAAAATTATTTTTTCTTAATTCATATTGAGTCCCAGCACCTAAAAATAAATAGGCAGGAGCAAATAACCTTGAAATAGGACTACTCGTATCAGGATATTTATAACCGTCTGTAAATTGGGTATTAAAATTAAGTTTAACTGAATAATACCAGTTGGAAATAGTGTCTTTTCTATAACCAAATGTAGAATTGACTTCTAGCTTATCATCAGTTTTTCTTAACCCCTGCTCTTCTTGTCGATTCAATCCATAACGCGCGAAAATCTCGTTATGCCATAATAGATGAAGTTTTTTATAAGATTTTACAACAGAAAATTTTACCAATCCCGAAACAGAATTGTTTCCTCCGGAATTCCAATTTACAAATGCCGCTTCGCTGATATCCAACCCGAAGCTATTTTTGTTTTTCCACCATATCGGGTCTTTAGCAAATTTTGTTGTATCAATGTTCACTTGCCTGATAGGATTTATAATTTTCAAAGTATCAATGAGCAACTTTGGTTGTATTGTCAAAAATTCATTTATTTTGGGAACAGGAGCATAGGTTGTGTCATTTGTAAGTTGATTGATAACCATTCTAAAACGAGGGGTATAGATATCTTTATTTTTTACCGAATCAAATTGAATAGTATAAAAAGGCCTTAATAATGAATCTAGTTTTATTTTGAGCAAATCGGCTTTTGTAGGTATTCTTACGGAATCTATAGTCTTATAAACTCCTAAAGAATCTAATCGCATAATTACATTGATTGTGTCATTTAGTTTTACGATTCTGACAGAATCTATGGGTTGGACTGGAACGATGGTGTCAGTCGATATAATGAGTTTTTTAATAAACCTGGCCTGTTCAGTTGACTTTAATGAATCTGCTCTTTCATCAACTTTTGTAGAGTCTGGTATTTGAGCAAAAGAAACAACAGAAAAAAGAATGGCTATCAAAAAGGACATTTTCTTATTTTCCATAAACACGAAAATTAAGCCCACGAAGATAAGATTTTTTTAATATTCACAAGGTCTAAACCGATGGAACTCATTAATTCGGAAGTATTACCATGTTCTATAAAATTATCTGGAACCCCCAGTCGTTTTATACTTTTGTTTTGATAATTGTACTGTTGTGCAAATTCTAAAACTGCACTTCCAAAACCACCCGTAATGGTTCCATCTTCAATAGTAATTATTTTGTCAAATTTTTCAAAAATTGAATGTAATAAAACTTCATCTAATGGCTTTACAAAACGCATATTATAGTGTGCTATTTTATCATTATTAGGGATATCGTTGCATGCTTCAATAACGAAATTCCCGATAGTTCCAATGCTCAATATTGCTATTTCAGTACCATTTTTTAAAACCTCTCCTTTGCCCAACTTTATTGCTGTAAAAGGGATCTTCCAATTTAAGGTTACGCCTCTACCTCTGGGATACCTGATGGCGATTGGACCATCCAATGCTAATTGTGCAGTAAACATTATATTTCTCAGTTCAATTTCATTCATTGGGGCAAAAATGATCATATTTGGTATACATCGTAAATAGGCCAGATCAAAAACACCGTGATGTGTCGCACCATCTTCACCTACCAATCCTGCTCTATCCAAACAAAATATTACAGGTAATTTTTGCAAGGCGACATCATGAATAACCTGATCATAGGCACGTTGTAAAAAAGTGGAATAAATAGTACAAAAAGGGATCATTCCTTGTGTTGCCATCCCCGCAGCCAGAGTTACCGCATGTTGTTCAGCTATACCTACATCAAAAGCACGATCGGGTATTTCTTCTAACATATATTTTAAGGAACTCCCTGTGGGCATAGCAGGGGTTATCCCTATTATTTTTTCATTTTGTTTTGCCAATTCTACTAAGGTCAATCCGAATACATCCTGATATTTAGGAGGCAAATCAATAGTTGATTTTGGGACGGTTTCACCGGTAAGTTTATTGAATTTACCTGGGGCATGGTAGGTTACCTGATCTTCTTCTGCTCGCTGTAATCCTTTACCTTTGGTAGTAATAATATGTAAAAATTTTGGTCCTTTAACTGACTTTAATCGTTGTAATTCATGAATAACGGCTTTTAAATCATGTCCATCTATAGGGCCGGAATAATCGAAATTCAATGCTTCAATGATATTATGTTTTCTGACCCTCTTATCTTTTTTAATATTAGTCAAATAATTTTTTAATGCACCCACACTTGGGTCTATGCCCATAGCATTATCATTTAAAATTATTAATAAGTTCACATCAGTAACTCCGGCATGATTTAATCCTTCAAATGCCATTCCACTGGCTATACTGGCATCGCCTATTACTGCGATATGCTGTTTTTCTTTTTCTCTCTTTAAAGAAGACGCGATAGCCATACCCAGGGCTGCAGAAATGGATGTTGACGAGTGACCTACTCCAAAAGTGTCATAAATACTTTCATCTCGATTTGGGAAACCAGCAATACCACCGAATTGTCTGTTAGTATGAAAGATATCTTTTCTTCCAGTTAAAAGTTTATGCCCATAGGCTTGATGCCCAACATCCCAAACCAACAGATCATTAGGTGTATCAAAAACATAATGCAACGCAATTGTGAGTTCTACTACCCCTAAACTCGCTCCTAAATGTCCTTCTTTAACAGCAACGATATTAATTATAAAATCTCGTAATTCTTGAGCAAGCTGAGGCAACTTATTAAGTTTTAACTTCCGTAAGTCTTTAGGATTGTTTATTGCATCTAATAATTTGGCAGACATAGTGCAAATGTACGAGTTGAAACTATAATAATTAACATTTGAAATTGTATTTTTGCGAGCATGAATGTCATTTTAAGTGGCATAAGAATAGAAATCACAAAGATGGAAGATCCTTTTGATGACACCTATTTTATGAAACGTGCTTTACTCGAGGCCGAAGTTGCTTTTGAAAAAAATGAAGTACCCATTGGTGCGGTAATAGTGATTAAGAATCAAATTATAGCACGGGCACATAACTTAACGGAATTGTTAAATGACGTTACCGCGCATGCAGAGATGCAAGCTTTCACAGCAGCTTCTGATTTTTTAGGAGGTAAATATTTAAAAGATTGTACACTTTATGTGACCTTAGAACCTTGTCAAATGTGTGCCGGAGCTAGTTATTGGACACAAATAGGTAGAATAGTATATGGAGCTAGAGATGAAAAACGAGGATTTGAATATTGTAATACAACATTACATCCGAAAACTAAGGTTGTTGGAGGAGTTTTAGAAGAGGAATGTAGTGAGATTATAACACGGTTTTTTATTCAAAAACGAAATTTGAACTAAAGATCTTTTTGATTGATCTTAAACGGATTTTTGCTTTTAGGATCTATCACATATTTCTTATACTTACCTTTCTTATATCGATAATAAATAAATAATGGCATTAATATAAAGGATAAAAAAAGTATGTCTAGTCCAATAATTATCTTATGTAAAGGGTCATTTATGTATTGAAAATATAAACCAACAACCAACCCTCCGATAAAAATAAAAAACAAGATTTTTAATAAAAGTTTCATCTGTTTAAGTCGAATTTTTTAGTACTGCTAAACTACAAAATTTATACCTTTAGCTTCATGAACCAAATGAATGCAATCCTATTTTATTCTTTTTTAACAATTTTTTGTTTTTTTGGATGCAATTCTACCACTAAAAACGATAAAATTATGCAATCTAACCATGAAAAAATTGTAATTGCGCACCGCGGTGCTTCAGGATATTTACCTGAACATTCACTGGAAGCTAAGGCTATGGCCTATGCTATGAAACCAGATTTTATAGAACAGGATCTTGTGCTATCTAAAGATGATATACCCATTGTAATACATGATATCCATTTGGAGTCGGTTACGGATGTTGCTGAAAAATTTTCTGAAAGGAATCGTAAAGATGGCCGATATTATGTAATTGATTTTACTTATGAAGAGTTGCAGCAATTGAATGTTACCGAAAGATTTGACATAAAAACTTTTAAAGCAATTTACCCAAAACGATTCCCAATGTGGAAATCGAAATTTAAATTACATTCATTGCAAGATGAAATTGAATTAATTCAAGGTTTAAATATAAGTACAGATAAGAACATAGGTATTTACCCTGAAATAAAAGAACCTGAATTTCACAATAAAGAGGGTAAAGATATTTCCAAGATTGTATTAAAAATATTAACTAATTATGGTTATACGACTAAAAATGACAACTGTATTTTGCAGTGTTTTGATGCTATAGAATTGAAGAGAATTAGACAAGAATTGAAGTCTGAATTGTTTTTAGTTCAGTTAATGGAATATAAAAATAATGAGAGTAACTTAAAAGAATACGCAACATATGTGGACGGAATTGGGCCATGGTATAAACAACTTATTTCTGGGAAAGATGATAAAGGGAATTGGAAATCATCAAATTTAGTAACGGAAGCTCATCAATTGGGTTTGGTAGTACATGCCTATACTTTTAGAGCTGATGATTTAGGAGAGTTTTCTTCATTTGAAGAATTATTAGATGTAGGTTTTAACACTTTACAATTAGATGGTGTTTTTACTGATTTTCCAGATAGAGTGGTTCGTTTTTTAAATAAATCTAAGTAGTTGTTACCTGTATTAATTTTTGCCTATATGCAGTTAGCAATCTTGATTTAGAGATGTAACCATAATACTTACCCTTTTTAATAACAGGTAAATTCCAAGCCCCGCTGGTTTTAAATTTTTTCATTATAGAGTTCATTGTATCATCTTCATAAATGATAATATCAGCATCAGCATGCATCAAGTTAGATACTTTTACTTTTTCATACAATTTGGAATCAAACATAATGTTTCGAATATCATCTAAACGAATAACACCTAAAAATTCATTTTTTTCATTAACAACCGGAAAATGATTACGTGATGATTTTGCTACAGCTTCTTTAAGGATTTCACCTAGTTTCATATCCGGAGAAAGCGAGATAAAATTCGTTTCTATTACTTTATCTATTTCTAACATCATCAGCACATTTTTATCCTTGTCATGAGTTATAAGTTCACCTCTTTGAGCTAATTTCAAGGTATATATAGAATGAGAAATATAGTATCGGGTTATTGAAAAGGAAATGGCTGCAACCAACATTAAGGGAACAAAAAGTTCATATCCACCTGTTATTTCTGCAATCAAAAAAATCGCCGTGAGCGGTGCATGTAAAACTCCGGCCATTAATCCGGACATTCCAATTAGGGTAAAATTTGATTCTGAAACATCAAATCCAAATCCGATATTATTAATAATCTTAGCAAAAGCATTTCCTAATGCACTTCCCATAACCAATGTTGGGATGAATACGCCTCCTACACCACCGGCTGCAAAAGTAGTGCTCATGGCCACTGCTTTAAAAATGGTTATTCCTATCAATAATCCAATGACAATCCATATGTTGGTAAGATCCATATTAATTGGTGTTCTGCCTATAGCAGCAATGTGATCTCCTTTTAATAAATTATTGATCAATCCATACCCTTCACCATATAGAGGTGGAATAACGAATAACATGACCCCAATAGCTGATGCTCCGATGAGCAGCCTTTTGGTTCTGCTTTCAAACCTTTTAAAATAGTTGGTAATCGCGAAATATATTTTGGAAAAATATACAGAGGCTAAACCCGTAAATAAACCAAGAATTACATAAAATAAAATATCCTTTATTTCAAATCTATCAATTAACTCAAACCGGAATAACACATCTGTACCCATAAAAAAATAAGAGGTTACAACAGCAGATACAGAAGCCAGCAATAATGGGATTAAAGATGCAAAAGCTATATCTAGACTAAAAACTTCAACAGCAAATATTATAGCTGCAATTGGGGCCTTAAACATTGATGCCATTGCACCAGCAGTGGCGCATCCAATCAATAACATTCTTGTTTTGGTGTTCATATGAAATAAAAGTGCCGTGTTAGAACCTAAGGCTGCACCTGCACTTACAGCAGGGCCTTGTAAACCTACTGATCCACCAAAAGCTACAGTCAATGGTGCCGTAATTAATGGTGCAATAATGTTATATCTCGGAATAATTCCATTGAGTTTAGATATTGCGTGCAATGTTGTTGAAATACCATGGCCTATATGTTTTTTTAACCATGTCTTTTTTACAATATATACTAAAAACAAACCAATGATTGGGAAAACAAAGTATAACGAACTTTGATAATTTTTAACTAAATCGATTTTTAATAAGAGTTGGATATAGTGTGTAAGGTTTTTAAGTAAAACAGTACCTAAACCTGCTAAAAACCCTACGAGAACGCTCAGAATATATACAAAATGCCTTTCCGGTATATGTTTGTATCGCCAAATTAAAATTTTGCGCAATATTGATTTTGATTGGATTGGCATTGTATAAAGATAAAAAAATCCTGCATTAGCAGGATTCATTAATTTATGACTTTAAATTTAGTTTTAAGTGTAATTCATTTAACTGAGCATCATCTATTGGAGATGGTGCATCGATCATTACATCACGACCTGAATTATTTTTCGGAAAAGCAATAAAATCACGAATGGTTTCTTGGCCGCCAAGGATAGCAACTAACCTGTCTAAACCAAAAGCAATACCACCATGTGGAGGAGCACCGTATTCAAAAGCATTCATTAAAAACCCAAACTGCGCCTTGGCTTCTTCTTTAGTAAACCCTAAATGATCAAACATCAAAGCTTGCGTAGTTTTATCATGGATTCTGATGGAACCCCCACCAATTTCATTACCATTAAGTACTAAGTCATAAGCATTGGCCCTTACTTTGCCTGGATCTGTATCTAGCAAAGAAACATCTTCAGGTTTCGGTGAAGTAAATGGATGGTGCATAGCATGATATCGTTTTGTTTCTTCATCCCATTCCAATAATGGGAAGTCAGTTACCCATAGCGGTGCAAATTCATTTGGCTTGCGTAGCCCCATTTGCTCAGCCAGTTCCATTCTTAAAGAGCTTAATTGAGCACGTACTTTCTCAGTTTGCCCGGATAGTACACAGATTAAATCACCAGGTTTTGCCCCTGTAATTTCAGCCCATTTTGCTAAATCTTCTTGATCATAAAACTTATCGACAGAAGATTTGAAAGTCCCATCATCGTTATAACGAGCATATACCATTCCTAAAGCTCCTATTTGTGGTCTTTTGATCCATTCAATTAATTTATCAATTTCTTTACGTGAATATGAGTTTCCACCCGGAACTGCGATCCCAACTATCAATTCAGCTTGATTGAAAACATTAAAATCTTTATGCTGGGCCACCTCATTTAGTTCACCGAATTCCATTCCAAAACGTATATCCGGTTTATCATTTCCATACATTTTCATGGATTCATCGAAAGTCATTCGTGGAAAATCATCTACTGTAACACCTTTAATTTCTTTTAATAAATGACGCGTTAAGCCTTCAAAAGCGTTTAAAATATCTTCTTGTTCAACAAATGCCATCTCACAATCTATTTGTGTAAACTCAGGTTGCCTGTCAGCACGTAGATCTTCATCTCTAAAGCATTTTACGATTTGAAAATATTTATCCAACCCACCAACCATCAATAGTTGTTTAAAGGTTTGTGGAGATTGTGGTAAGGCATAAAATTGCCCTTCATTCATTCGTGAAGGCACCACAAAATCACGCGCCCCTTCTGGGGTAGATTTGATTAAATAAGGAGTTTCAACTTCTATAAATCCTTCTTTTGATAAGTAGTAACGGACTTGCTGTGTTACTTTATGACGAAATATCAAATTCTCTTTTACTGGATTTCTACGAATATCTAAATAACGATATTTCATACGTAATTCTTCACCACCATCAGTCTCATCTTCAATAGTAAAAGGAGGGAGCAATGATTTATTTAATATTTGAAGTTCAGACACTAAAATTTCAATATCGCCCGTTGGTAAATTCGGATTTTTTGAAGTACGCTCTATTACGATTCCCTTCACCTGAATTACAAACTCTCTACCAAGGGCCTTTGCTTTGGTCATTATTTCTTTAGAAGTGCGTTCTTCATCAAAGATCAACTGTGTGATTCCGTATCTGTCACGCAGGTCTACCCAGA
>Ga0316187_10003378_pt1 | contig 13904 bp, 9 predicted proteins | sample CroRivburrow1_MG_FD_204927 | JGI IMG/M metagenome (GOLD analysis project Ga0316187, IMG submission 204927) | Coastal sediment microbial communities from Maine, United States - Cross River worm burrow 1 | ecosystem: Environmental > Aquatic > Marine > Coastal > Sediment | place: USA: Maine...
GGGTCTTAATTTCTTTTGCCGCTGCTGCGCTTCGTTGTGCTAAGTTTCTCACCTCAGCCGCTACTACCGCAAAACCGCGACCTTGTTCTCCAGCTCTTGCCGCCTCAACAGCCGCATTAAGTGCCAGCAGGTTTGTCTGAAAGGCAATTTCATCTATTACACCGATTATATCGGCAATTTTTTTGCTGCTACTGTTAATTTCTGCCATTGCTGAAACCGCATTGCCAACAACTTCCCCACCTTTTGCGGCCTGATCTCTGGCACCGGTGGCTAATTGGTTCGCCTGGCGGGCATTATCCGCATTTTGACTAACGGTGCTAGTTAGCTCTTCCATACTTGAAGCAGTTTCTTCCAAAGAGGATGCCTGTTCTTCAGTACGTTGACTCAGGTCGGTATTTCCTTGGGCAATTTCACCTGCTGATGTAGCAATACTAGCACTACCATCTTGAATCTTTGCGACCATATCGTAAAGATTATTCACGGATAGATTCAATGCATCGTGTAATTCGGAAAACTCCCCATTGTAATCACCATCCATTTTTTGAGTTAGGTCACCGTCTGATAATGCAGTTGCAACACGTTTAGACTCTCTAATTGGTTCAACGACAGCATCCATTAATTGGTTAATTTGATCACCTAACCCTCTTAAAAAGCCATCGAATTCATCGGAATTGATACGTTCATCTAATTCACCATTTACGGCTGCCTCGATAAGCTTCTGTATCTGGCGTTCGGCAGATTTCTGTTCGGTAATATCACGCCATTCCACCATATTGCCCATATAATCGCCATTTTTGTCAGTGACTCCTGTTGCGTTGACCTGAAACTCAAGATCGCCAACTGCAATTTCGGCTTTTGCCGGCAGCCTGCTCAAATCTGAAAGCAAGCCTCTTTGATGGGCAGGATTCTTGTGGAATATATCGATATTCTGACCAACCAAATTACGCGCGTTAAAACCTGGAAATATCTGAGCTAATTCACTCTGTCGCTTTACCAACATGCTTACTACAGCTGGATTGGCATAGGTAATATTCAGGTCTTCGTCGCATAACATTAAATTGGCCTGTGCTCCATCGACCGCAGACTGCAAACGGGCAACCTCCAACTCTTTCGCGCGCTGCTCGGTTACATCCTGCCATTCCAGTGTATTACCAATATAATTTCCATCACTATCCACTTGGGCAGTAACATTTAGCGAAAACTTTAAATGCCCTACACTGATGTCCGTTTGATAGGGAAGATTATTTGGGTTATCTAATAATTTTCGTTGATGCGCCGGATTTTTATGAAACTGATCGATACAGCTCCCCACAATAGCATCAGGATCAAAACCTATAAATGCTTGTGACAATGCCGCAGCATTCTTTGTTAGTAGCGATTTTGTCGATGCATTAACATAGGTAACCACGAAATCTCGATCCACCATCATAACAGCCGTCATGGAACCGTCGATCGCTGCCCGTAATCTTACCAATTCATCACTTTCAACTTGTGTCGCAACATCCTTTCTATTCGCCACCATTTGAGTTTCCTCCGCATCATCATAGGCTTTTAACATAGTTGCAGCTATTGTTTCCAAAGCTGCGCTCCAAGCGTCATGCATTTTTTCAGTCCACACATCGCCAGTAAATTCTTTAAGTACGTCCATTAAGGTTGAGGCCACAGCAGCGTAGTGCTCTGGTAATGCCCCGTATGACGCATGCTTTTCCCCTAACATGGTCAATACTCCAACGAGAGTATCCGGATCACGCAAATTTTTTATAACCAATTTAAGTGCCGATAATAACTTTGTTTCCTGCTTCGCCACGGTTGTGGCAGAAAACATCGGTTTAACTCCGGGGTAACGTTCAAACAATAACTGGTAAAAACGTTTAACCAACTTCTTACCATTAGGCTCAAGTATTTTGAAGCTCTGCTCTAATAATTGAACATCTAAGCCAAGAGGACTGGCATAAGGCTTCCTAACACTTTTACGTCTTTCGGCTGGCTTTTTCGAGACTGCGCGTGGTTTGCTGGTGCTCGTTTTAGCTTTTGCAGACTTTTTTGTTACCGTTTTTGTTTTACTAACAGCTTTCTTTCTTGTGGTCATTTTATCCATTACTCTTAATCATTGTTTCACAATCCTTTAAATGCCATATTTGCTAATATGTGTCTTAATATAAGCAAATCGTGACTCGCATAGTTAGGAATCATTAATTTATTTACTAATCTACCTACAACTGTATTATTTCCTTTATCAAGCACCCTCTCCACCTACGCTTTCAACGACAGCCATATCTTCAGAATTTAATAAATGATCTATATCCAGAACAATAACCATTGTTTCACCAACAGTTGCCAAGCCACTTACAAAATCAATGGAAATGACACTTCCAAAATCCGGCGGGGGTTTCATTGCATCTTTAGAGATGTTGTAAACATCAGAAACTCCATCAACTACGATTCCCATAATTCGGCTTTTGTTGTTACTAATAACCTTAAGTACAATTACCACTGTTGTTGCGCCGTACTCTATGGTCTCTAATCCAAAACGCATACGAAGATCTATGATTGGAACAATAGTACCGCGTAAATTTATAACACCCCTTATATGTTCTGGTGTATTGGGTATTGGTGTTACGGTATCCCAACCTTTAATCTCTTGTACGCGTAAAATGTCAACTCCATATTCTTCACCCGCTAAAATAAAGGTTAGCAGCTGGTCTCCCTGATCTTCCACTCCAGCGTTTACTTGACTATTTACATCTATTTGTTGAGCCGCTTCCACTAAATGTCTCCTTATGCCGCTACGCCATTATCATGTATGGAATTAATATTTTGATTTGATCCATGCTGGGAAACTCTGATGACACCAGCCACATCTACAATAAGTGCCACTCTGCCATCACCAAGAATAGTTGCCCCGGAAAGACCTTCTACTTTTTTGTAGTTTGTTTCCAAACTTTTAATTACTACCTGTTGCTGTGCCAACAAATCATCCACAAATAATCCTGCTTTATGACCGTCACCTTCTACAACCACCAGCAAACCATTCTCTAGGGAACGCGAATCGGGTTGAATATCAAACGCTTCGTATAATCTAATAACCGGAATATATTCGTCCCGTAATTTATATAAATCTGCTTTACCAGCTACACTATTAATACTATTTTTTTCAATTTGAAGGGATTCAATAATAGATATTAACGGTACAATGTAGGTCTGCTCACCGACACGAATGAGTTGTCCATCCAATATTGCCAATGTTAATGGCAAACGGATGCTGAATGTCGTTCCCTGACCAGCTACGGTACTTACTTCTACGACGCCACCCAAGGCTTGAATGTTCTTCTTTACTACATCCATACCTACGCCACGACCTGATACATCCGTAACTTTTTCTGCAGTGGAGAAACCTGGTTGGAATAATAATTCATAAATTTTTGAATCAGGCAATTCTTCCGATTCATCAATTAGACCATTTTCTATGGCTTTTTTCCGTATCTTTTCTTTGTTTAAACCCGCACCATCATCACTAATCTCGATAACAATATTACCGCCCTGATGAAATGCATTTAGGCTCAAAGTACCAGTCTCTGGTTTGCCGAGTTTTGCCCTCGTTTCTGGTAGCTCTATACCGTGGTCCATGGAATTACGTACTAAGTGAACCAAGGGATCACCAATTTTTTCCATTACAGTCTTATCCAATTCTGTGGATTCACCAGATACTTTTAATTCTACCTTCTTGCCAAAATTTGAACACATATCGTGTATCATTCGAGGAAAACGATTAAACGCAAAACTAATCGGTATCATTCGAATACGCATGACACTTTCCTGAAGTTCACGTGTATTGCGCTCCAATTGTCCTAATCCGTCTTTGAGCTTTTCTAAGCGGTCAATATTTAAATCCTCCCCCATTTGGCTTAACATGGATTGTGTAATAACTAACTCACCTACCATATTAATTAGAGCATCGATTTTGTCGATATCGACACGTATGGAAGAGCTTTCGGTTTTGTTTTTTGTGGGAGTTCTTCTATCGCCGCTGTTGCGACGATCTATGGGTTTAGTAACAAGCTCAGGTCCAATTTCTTTTGTTTTACCCTTTTCGGACTTTATAGCTTCAAAGTTTTCAATGCTTGATTCAGATTCATTCTGTGTAAGTGGCGAAATGATTAAGTCGCAATCATCTTCAACCCACACAAAAACTTCTTCAACCTGCTGTTTGGTACAGGTACTGTATAGGGTAACTATCCAGCTTAATGAACAATCTTCTATGTTAAGATCTTCCAGTGCTGGAATATTGTTTGTGTCTACATTGATGTCACACTTACCAAGTTCGGTAAGTTCACGAAACATTCGAACCACATCATTTCCTGTGGCGAGCATATCCGGGTGCGGTCTAAAATCAATAAGCCAAGCATTTTGTTCCTGATTAGATTCTGCTTTTATTTCTTGGGAACTTGTTTGACCAGGGCTGGTGGTATCCGATTCCAATAAAGCATCAAATTGCTTTTTAACAGCTTCGATTCTTTCTTCATCTATATTTTCATTATGCTGTTCCGCTGCTAACAAATCTCTGATTACATCAACTGATGTTAGAAGAAGGGCAACGATCTCAGATGTAATTGTTCGTTCTTCATTTCGTATCTGGTCAAGAAGAGTTTCCACGCTATGCGTAAATTCAGAAACAGAACTTAAGCCAAAGGTTGCACCGCCACCTTTAATAGAATGTGCTGCACGAAAAATTGTATTAATTGTTTCGTTATCTGCCGTACCTGAATCGAGCCCCAACAAACTGGATTCCATTATATCCAAACCTTCAAGGCTCTCTTCAATATAGGTTACCTTGAATTGCTCCATATCAATGGCCATGCGACTTATCCTAATACTTTTTTGATGGTCGTTAATAATTGTTCCGGGTTAAACGGCTTAACTATCCAGCCTGTTGCACCTGCGGCTTTTCCGTCTTGCTTTTTGTTTAATCCAGCCTCGGTGGTCAACATGAGTATCGGTGTATATTTAAAATCCGGTAAGGTTCGCAAACTTTTTGTTAATTCAATACCATCCATATTGGGCATATTGACATCAGACAATACCAAATCAAACTTTTTGCCTTTTGCAAAGCTTAGTGCTTCTTTTCCATCACTGGCTTCGGTAACGTCGTGTCCTGCACCTTTTAAAGTGAATGACACCATTTGCCGCATAGAGGCTGAATCGTCTACCGTTAAAATACTCGCCATCGTTTATCTCCTGATTTACTATAAACCGTGTTTAATCTAATATAACTGTGTTTTGCAACCCTACTTACTATGAAGCGTCAATTTTGTATCAGAAAAGTATAACCTTAGATGATGCTTCCATTTACTATGCCAACATCGACAATAAATCATCGCTTACTAACATCGTATCGACCTCAAGGGATAAACTATTTCAGTCGTGAAGCTCCAGGGCGGATTTTAATCCGAGCAAATCAGCTGATTCTATTAAGGCATGGGTCGGATTCACCCAGCAGACCTCAATCCCTTTTGCTTTTGCATCCTTAAAAAACGCGCACAAAACCTGCAACGCCGATGTATCTGCCCGTTCAATTTTTTCCGCTTTCAGTTCGACAGATTTAGAATGATTTAATGCTTCTAATAATGTTGTCCGAAATTTTTCAGCGACTGTAATATCAAACATGTCTTCCAAATCGATAAGCATTGGCTCATTCATAGTGTCTTCGTTTCCACTCATAAGTTTTTAGCAGCCTGGTTAATCATTAGGTACATCACCACAGAAAAAATATCGGCGTGCAATTAAATGGCTTTAACTTATTTTAAATCTTGTCGAAGCAACGTGAGTAAATGTTTGATTTTTCTAGAATTCTAAATATTGAGGGGACTTAGGCGTAATAATCTACAATGTTATTGGATTGAGAATTTGTCAACAACAGGACCTGTTCTTCTTCAATTGCAGCATCAGTATCCTGAACTGTGCCATTTACTGGTACATTATTGTTATGAAATTGTTGTTTGCGAGCATTCTGCTCAGAATTTTGTGAAACGTTTACGTCTCCTAAGTTTAAACCTTGCTGTTCAAACATCTCGCGTAACCGTGGGAGTGCGCTATCGATTGCTTCTTTAACCATGCCGTGTTGTGTGTTAAAAGAAACATTAACTTGTTGATCGCTACCCATGCTAATACGTACTTCCATAGGGCCAAGACGTTGTGGATTCAACTGTAAGTTTGCCTGTTTAATATCCTTTTGTGCAAAGATTACTAATTGTTGGCTGAACTCCTGAGGCCAGGCTTGTGAATTTATGTTTGACGTTAATGTACTTGTTACCGGTGCACCCGATAGCGTAAGGCTCGAAAAACCTAGGCCAGATTTTGGCAAGGTAAATTGTGTACGCAAGCTATTATTATCTATTTCTTCAACATTATTCAGGGCCAGATCCGGGGCTGAACTTGTGTATTGGCTGTTTATGATCCGACTAAAGTCTTTGTTTATTGCACCTGGTGATTCAACATTCGGCATTACCGAAACTCGCAATGTCTGGTTCAACGCAGCTTGACTGACTTCTTTAATCGCTTCATTTGCAACTGACTTCAGGTTCGCTGATTTAAGAACTGCATTTTCGTCAATGCCTTGAAATAGGCTTGGCCTAAGATTGGGGCTCAAAATACGATCTTTGATGTTTGCTTGATCTAGCGGTAGTTTTATCGGTTCAGATGGTACTGGTTTTAAAGCATGCAATATTTGTTCAGAATGTTTTATTTTGGAATCACCACTCTCCATAGCAACAATACATTTAGTGTGTTTTGCTGCATCTTGAGTGTCCGATAACGCTACAGTGGAAGCAATAACCGTATTTCCGGTTTTTTGTGAGCCAAATTTAGATTCTTGATTAGTTGTAACACCACTATTTTCGGTATTTACCGATGTTGCAAAACTATGCTCATTGCTTTTACCGTTATAAACTGGCGCCTCAGAAGTCTTCGCGTTATCCAAACCAATGCTTGTTACACCTAATTTGCTTCCCAATGCTTCACCTGTGCTATTGGGCAAACTTTTACTACTCACCTCAATTTCCTTCGGCATAGTAGATTCAGGGTAATATGTCATGTCCTCTGCATCCAACCCTGTAATGGAAGTAGCGCCTCCGAGATTGTTTTGGGAAGCTGGCATCGACTCAGAGGCATCAAGCTGAGATTCCGGATTGAATCCGTTCAATAGATTTGGGATTAATTCTTGCACTATTCCCGTTGGTAAAGAATTGCCGTTGTTCTCCAAAACCCTTGCCACCAGGTTTGCCGGCTTGCCGTTTTCACTCCCGATGGTAGGCGCATTTCTTTGCTGTTCTCTGTTGCTAACAGTGTCAGGAGGGATTACACGAGCCTCATTTTTGCCCACAGATTCACTATATACTTGTGAAAAATTGCCGGAAGTAGTACCCGATGTGTTTGAAATTCTGGGATTTACGCTGCTAGCTGCATCACCAGCTGATTTAATTTTCGATGCGGACAGAACGTCTTGTGTATTTAAAAGTTCAGGCATAATAAATAAGTAAATTACTCATCCTTGAGTGTGTTAGTTCCGTTTTTAACTTACAATTATGTTATAAGCAGTATCTGTGCCAGAACATTTTTAATTTGGAATGTGTTTATTTATAGCGGGTGGTGTTTTGGGCATGTTCATCCATTGCCGACTGTTCTAGCTTATCTTCTTGATACTGTTCATCCTGTTGATAATTGGTAATTACCTTTTCGTATATCTTTACTTTCTTACGTGCCTCAAACCAATGTTGTTTTTTCTCATCAACCATTCCTTGGGCAATCTGGACCAGGTTTTTCTGTTGTTCTATAGCCTTATTCAAATCTTCTAAAAAAGAGCGATAACTTTGTAATTGTTTTATACCAATTCCTGTTTTACCTTGCTGTTCATACTGTTGTACATATTCTTGGTAATAGAGTTCTAATTGATCTAACCGGCTTTGCTTGTCTTGTGCGTTTATCTGAGCATTATTTACTTCGCGCGCGGCATTGGTCTCGCGAGTTACGGCGACTTGCGCGATAGGTTTAAAACGATCTGACTTTTTCATGTGAGAATCCACATGCAATAATTGGGACAACTAGCTACTACCCGCCCATAAAAGGTCTGTTTTTAATAGGCATAGCTCCAATCTCTGCGTCCCAAACTAAACAACAGTGGCCGAGAAATCCACCTCTTCATAATTTTGTTTAATTATGGCATCAAAGTGCATGGGCTTACCCGTGTGGAAACCTTGTACAAAATCAACACCTATTTCCTTTAAGCGTAAAAAGGTTTCTTCACTGTCAACATACTCGGCAACTGTCAATTTACCTAAAGCGTGCGCGATATCATTCATGGAACGCACCATCGTGAGCTTCAACACATCTTTCGACATATTCCGGACAAATGATCCGTCAATTTTCACATAATCTACTGGTAAATCCTTTAAGTACGCAAACGAAGAATACCCTACACCAAAATCATCCAGGGCAGTTTTACACCCTATTGAGCGCAAACGTTCTAGTAAATCTAGGGCAGAACTCATATTTGCAATGGCTACGGTTTCTGTAATTTCAAACATTACCAACCTTGGATCAACAGAGTAGGTTTCCAAGGCGTTTGTAATATTGTCATACATTGTTGGATCTTCCAAAGACTTTGCGGACAAATTGATGGAAATATTTATAACTCGACCATTTTTTAGTTGATTTCCAAGCAGTTTAATCGCGTTATTAATAACCCAGCGATCGATGGAACGCATCAGACCGAAACGTTCGGCAGATGGTAAAAATCCAGCAGGTAAAATGGTGCTGCCATCATCGTCTCGCATACGTAACAATACCTCATACCGCGACACATCCTGGGTGCGCATATTGATAATTGGCTGGCATGCGATAAAAAAGCGGTTTTTCTCAATAGCGTTTTTAATACGTGCAACCCATCCCATATCTTCTGACATCGTCGCCATATTGATTTTATCGTTCGAATCGTAGATGTGTATTCTATTACGCCCGGAACGTTTCGCTATATGGCAAGCAATATCTGCCTGGACTAATATATCTTCTTTCTGCAAGGCAGTTTGTCCAAACATAGTGACACCTATAGAACAGCCCAAATTCACCACTTTTCCATCGTATTTTAATGTATAGTCTGATACCAGTTTACGATACGATTCTGCCGCAGACGTCGCCTTGTCTTTACCTGCACCAGATATCAGAATCGCAAACTCATCACCACCAATGCGTGCAAGTAAATCACTTTTACGGTTTCTACGACTTAATAAGGTGGTAATTTCTACCAGTACTTGGTCGCCAGCCATGTGCCCCAGGGTATCATTTATAAATTTAAAATTATCTAAATCGATATACAACAATGCGAAATCACTCCGCACACCTCGTTTAATGTTCTCCACCACACGATCTAACTCTGTCATAAAATATTCGCGGTTATATAAGCCCGTTAGGGAATCGTGTTCGGCCATCATACGTAAATTGTCCATCAGCGCCATACGCTCGCTGATATCCTCGACAATTGCAATATAGAGCTGTCGGTTTTCCACCCAGATTTCACTGACTGTTATGGACATAGAAAAAACGGTACCATCTTTATGTATTGCGGAAATCACGGCATCGTTCATGTGATTCTTTGCATAAGGCGAAATACAAAATTCAAGAAAGTTTCCATAAGCTCTGCTCTCTGCCAGTCGAATTATGTCAATAGAAGATTTTCCCAAAACCTCATCAGCTGTATAGCCAAATAACTGTTGCGCAGCAGTGTTGAAGGTTTCAATCAATCCTTGCGCGTCAATAGTTATAATTCCTTCACCAGCATTTTTTAAAATTGACTCCAACCTTGTTTGTCTCGAATGGACTTGATTCTGCATTCGTTTAAAGGCGTTTACCAATACATCTGTCTCTTGAATAGCATTGTGGGATAATACGGGTTGGTAGGAATCTCCCCTACCTTCCGCATCAATTGCCTTAGTAACTTCGATAATTGGTTGTCTAATAAAATATTCGATAATCAGGTAACCGAGCAGAATCGCTAAGCCCACAAACCCCATCAATAATAATATGATATTTGAGAGAGAGTCCGATACTTTCATTAACATATTTACATTTTGTTCAGCCAGACTTTTTACACGCATTTCCACAGTATATACTGTATTCCAGGTACGTTTTAAAATTGGTCTAATCTTATTGTTAAGCAGAGTTTGGTCGGCACGCCAGTTTTCAGAGATGTAGATTTTTGCAGCTTCTCGGAAATATTTTTCGTATTTTATGGCAGCACGCCTCATCTGCTCTAATGACGTTGACTGTTGAAATCCTAATAGACCTGCATCATCATAGCTTTTAATTTCCCCAATCAACTCTTTCACCTGTTTAGCAAATATGGCCCGGTTTTTCATATTATCTGGCATGCTCGCTTCTGGTTGCCCAAATATACCCGAACGATTTGCAATAAAAACACGGACAGAACTGATTTGTTGTGACCATGCGTAACGAATATCCCGAAACAAATTAACTATCGCTTCTTGTTGGCTTGAACCATTACTTCTTAGCTCATTACCTTCTGTAATCGCCTGCTCTATAGCAGACCTGAACAATGCATTTGTAGGTTGTAGTTGCTCTAATAATATAGGGGCGGCGGGAAAACGGGTTTCGACATTAGATAAAATATCGAGTAGATTCTTAAGTTCGGTGTCCAGTCTAATCAATACAGTTTCTAAATGGCTTACTTCAGCATTTATCTCTGGCATACTTTTAATAATGCCATGCATTTTAATGTCAGTAATTTTACTTTTTAGCTTACGTAATTGGGATTTGACTTTTTTACGGCCCATTTCATCCAACTCAAGGGTGTGGTGAAACACCGTACTTTCAGTGGACTGGAGGATTTGTTTAAACTCGCCGAGTAGGGATAGAAAGCTCTGATTAGCAGTAGTAGCAGCAACACTATTTTGTGATGCATCATGCACCATTTTCTTTGTATGGATAACGGCTGGTAAAACTAACGCAATTAAAATAATTGCAACGACTGCAAATCGACCTCTTAGACTACTGACCCTAAAAGTGATAAGATTTAGTATTAGTCCACCAAGACGTTCTATTCGAAGTACGTCTAAAAGTCGATTATAACGATGTGTGAGAGATTGCTTACCCATATTAGTAGTAAAAGCTACGTAAACGACAGTACGAAAGATTATTGATAACTTCTATTATAGCTATATCAACAATATACAAAAGAAATGTTCCGGATATAAGGATTCATGTCAAGCATTAAGTTACTTCTCTTTAACAAACCGTTTAAAGTACTCTGCCAATTTTCCGACGACCAGGGTCGTGACAATTTAAGTAACTACATAAATATCAAAGACATATATTCTGCTGGACGACTAGACTATGATTCTGAAGGACTGTTGGTTCTCACCAATAATGGTCGCCTGCAGCAACACATTACACATCCCAAACACAAACTACAAAAAACATACTGGGTGCAGGTTGAAGGCATACCCACAACTCAAGCTCTTAATTCATTGCGCAATGGCCTTGTATTAAAAGACGGTAAAACATTACCGGCCTTAGTCAAAGCAATCTCAGAACCATCAATATGGCCACGTAATCCACCCATTCGATATCGAGCCAAAATCCCCACGTCTTGGCTAGAAATCAGCCTAAAAGAGGGCCGTAACCGTCAAATTCGTCGCATGACAGCCGCTATCGGTCATCCAACATTAAGACTTGTTCGAGTTGCTATTGGTCCCTGGCGATTAGACGAATTACAGCCAGGGAATTCAAAATCCGTATCTGTGGATTTTAATAGGCTCTCATAAATAATTAAAAACTATAGCCTATTAACTTACTATTATTGTATATTAAATTTCCGCATTGTTTTGTAAAATTTTCAAGACATTATAATTCTAGAGGCGGGATTTATGTTTGTTTGTCGTTGAGAATTAATCAAGTATAATTTCAAGCTGTCAGTAAAGTGCCCAAATTTTAAGTTGAAAGAGTCAGTAGTATCGATATGTCGAAAAAAAATGTCATTATAGGGCTGTCCGGTGGTGTGGATTCCTCAATTTCCGCCTACTTACTACAGTCCCAAGGCTACATCGTACGCGGCTTATTTATGAAAAATTGGGAGGAAGACGATAACGATAAACATTGCAGTGCAAGCGTCGATTTGGAAGACGCTACTCAAGTCGCCAAATTATTGGAGATTCCCCTCTATTCGCGAAATTTTGCCTCGGAATACTGGGAAAATGTTTTTACTGATTTTTTGCGCGAATATGCTGCTGGAAGGACACCGAATCCCGATGTTATCTGCAACCGAGAAATTAAATTCAAGACCTTTCTTGAGCAAGCAATAGATCTGGGAGCTGACTTTATTGCCACCGGACATTACGCACGCATCTCGGCACAGGATGACAAATATTATTTGTGCAAGGCTATTGATCTCAACAAAGACCAAAGCTATTTCCTGTATACCCTTGGGCAAAAACAATTAGCAAAAACGCTTTTTCCTTTAGGAGAATTAAGCAAACCTGAAGTCAGAGAACTCGCCAAGAAAATTGGCCTTAAGAATTACGCGAAAAAAGACAGTACGGGGATATGCTTTATCGGTGAGAGGAATTTTAAAGAATTCTTAAGCCAGTATTTGCCCGCTAAACCCGGTGTAATGGCTACGCCAGATGGTAAAATTATTGGGCAACACGATGGCCTGATGTATTACACCTTTGGCCAACGACAAGGTTTAGGCATTGGTGGCCAGGCAGGCAGTAAAGGCGAACCATGGTACGTTGTGGGTAAAGACATGAAAAACAATCGACTGGTTGTCGCTCAGGGACACGATCACCCACTGTTGTTTAGTGATAGCCTAGTAGCTGAAGAATTACACTGGATATCAGATGCGCCTAGAGACCTACCCTATCGTTGTGCCGCCAAAACACGCTATCGACAACCTGATCAAGCGTGTACAATTACCCATTTGGATAATGACGTCTGCCACGTTGAATTCGATCAACCACAACGTGCTGTAACACCCGGTCAATCCTGTGTATTTTATAAAGACGAAATTTGCCTAGGCGGTGGTATAATCCTAAAAACATCAGTAAAATAGGTCACATAGCACGCCTTATCGTCTGCCTTGCTATACAAAAATATTTGCCAACAGAACAGGCTATTACCGCATGTTTTTGCCTACAGGACAGGTACCACCTACAGTAGGCGCTTTTAGGCGATGCAGGAGCAATTGCCGACAAGCCCAAGGATGGGCGAAGGTAGAGCAATGCAGGAGCAATTGCCGACAAGCCCAAGGATGGGCGAAGGTAGAGCAATGCAGGAGCAATTGCCGAGGAGCGATAGCTTTGTTACGCAATCTAGACGATTAGACACTATTTTGCTAATGCTTTTAGGATTATCCTCTCAACATCGGTAAAATAGGCCAATCAACAGTATTACAGCGGCGACTAGTTCATAAATGGAGCAATCGATTGACGTACTCTCAGAGGGATAGATTTTTAGCACTTGCCGGTATTTTTCAGGCGGCCCATCTCGTGCAACAAATTGCTCGAACCGGTATGGTTGAACAGGCGGTATTTGCAACCAGCATTAATAGTATTTTCCGGGTTGATGTGACTTCACCAGAAGATGTTTATGGCGCAGCAGAAAATCTGCAGTATGGTGCGAAAATTTTACAACTACAACTGGGCAACAGCCAAGACAAAGCGGCCAGCGGGTCACAAAGACCTGATATTGATGTAACCAAATATGTTATTAGTATTTTGGTCTTGGAAAAAAAACTAGCAAAGCACCCGGAATTATTAAAAAAAATAAGCATAGGCGTAGACAAAGCCACTGCTCAAGCAGAACATTTTTCAAAAACACATGAAAACGTTATTGCAAAT
>Ga0316187_10003380_pt1 | contig 13893 bp, 13 predicted proteins | sample CroRivburrow1_MG_FD_204927 | JGI IMG/M metagenome (GOLD analysis project Ga0316187, IMG submission 204927) | Coastal sediment microbial communities from Maine, United States - Cross River worm burrow 1 | ecosystem: Environmental > Aquatic > Marine > Coastal > Sediment | place: USA: Maine...
AGCCCCCGATCAACAGGTGACCAGTGTCGAAACACCAGCCGATATCGGTCCGTTCCAACAACTGTTTGACGTCGGTCGGCTGCTCGATCATCGTCCCCAGGTGGGGGTGGATGGCCTGGGCCATCCCATGCTCGGCGACGATCTCCTCAACGCTGTTGAGCATCTTGGCGGCGTGGGCCCAGCCGGCGTCGTCGAGTTCGAAGCGGGGCAACCAATCGACGCTGGCCACCATGGAGGTGACGAACTCCGTGGCTCCGGCGGCACTCAACAGCTTGGCGGTGGCTCGCGCTGCGTCCAGAGCCTCTTCGGCCTGGGCCGGGTCGTGCAGTACCAGTGGAACAAAACCGCCGATCAGTTGCAGATCAAAGCTGGCCAGGAGGGCAGAAAGTTCGGCCGGGTCGTCCGGGAAGTAACCCGGGGTGCCCAGCTCGGTGGCAACCAGGCCAACCTCGCGCATCTCCTGCAACACACGTTCACGCGACAACTCCAGACCCCAGCCTGGGACCTCGCACACGCCCCAACTGATGGGGGCTCCAGCCAACCTCTCGGCGATGCTTTTCAACCTGTACTCCCCTGACCAATGGTCCAGTCCGATGTGAATTGGAGCGCTCCAAACAAAGATTGGCTTTAGAGCGCTCTAATTCATAGACTGCGCCGAAGTGTTTGTCAACCAACGCCGACGGCGTGAAGGAACAACTTGAAGCAACCAACGATGGACGATGTAGCGGCCGAGGCTGGAGTGTCGCGGGCGCTGGTCTCCCTGGTGATGAGGGAGGCGCCGAACGTCAGCGACACCCGCCGCGCCGCGGTTCTAGCCGCCGCCCAACGGCTTGGTTACCGCCCAAACGTGCTGGCCCGCAGCCTGGCCAGCCACAAGACCCGCACCATTGGTGTCATCATCAACGACCTTCACAACCCCTACTTTGTTGAGGTCCTCGACGGGATGGATCCCATCGCCAGCGCCGCCGGGTACCGCCTCCTGGTGGGCCCGGGGTGGCAAGAGGCGTCACGCGAACGCAGCGCGGTGGAAACCATGCTGGAGTATCGGGCCGACGGTCTCATCCTGGCCGGACCCCGCCTGGACACCAAAACCATCGTTGAAGCGGCCAAGGTCGTTCCGGTGGTGGTTGTCGGTCGAACGGTGCGCTCCTCCGCCATCGATTCCGTCAACAACGACGAGGTCGTCGGCTCCCGCCTGGTCATCGATCACCTGGTCGAACTGGGACACCGGCGGATCACCCACCTCGACGGTGGCACGGGGGCGGGGGCCGCCGCCCGGCGCGTCGGCTACATCAGCGCCATGGACCATCACGGCCTTGCCGCCAACGTCGATGTGGTGCGGGCCGATTTCACCTCGGCCGGAGGCATCGAGGCGGCCCGAACCGTTCTGGCCCGAGCCGAGCGACCCACCGCGATCTTCGCCGCCAATGACCTGATGGCCGCCGGTGCCCTCGACACCTTCGAAGACGCAGGTCTTCAGGTTCCCGGCGACCTGTCGCTGGTCGGCTACGACAACACCGTATTGGCCTCCATGCCCCACCTATCGTTGTCAACCGTGCACCAGCCCCGAGCGGAAATGGGGCGCCTCGCGGTTGAAGCTCTGCTCGAACGTCTTGACGGTCGGCGCACCACGTGTCGCCGCGAGGTTCTGGCCCCCCGCCTGGTTGCCCGGTCCACATCCGGGCCCCCTCTCGAAAGGACAACCCCATGAACACCCCCCTACTTGAAGTCGACGTCGACAACCTCGACGCCCAACTCCCAGCAGTGATCGAAGAGCTGCTCTCGGGCCAGGGGGCCGTGGCCATTCGCCAGGCCTTCCCCGCCGCCGACATCGCCGAGGCCCGACGTCTGATCATGCACTACTCCTCAACCGAGGACGACAAGGAGACCCACTTCCAAGGGGCCAACGTCGACAAGCTCCACCTCCAGCGGCGGGTCTGGAACCTGCTGAACAAGGGTGAGGTGTTCGAGCGCATGGTGCAGCACGAGGCCGTCATGACCATCATCTCCGCCTTCCTGGGATCGGCGTTCATCATGGGCTCGGTTGCCGCCAACCGCCTGCTGCCGGGCGGGCCAGGCCAGGAGCCCCACATCGACTACCCCTACTGGGACATGTACAAGCGGGACGAGTTCCCAACCAACATGAACTCCAGCTACCCCCTCAACGCCCAGGCCACCGTGCTGCTCGACCCCTTCACGCCCGAGAGCGGGGCGACCGCCTTCCTGCCCGGCAGCCAGGCCAACCTGGTTTATCCCGACGATGGTGACCGCAAGCAGTTCGACGCCGAGGCAATTCGCATGACCGGCGACCCCGGCGATCTCGTGATCTTCAACGGGATGTGCTGGCACGGCGCCATGCCCAATGTCAGCGACCACGACCGGTCGGGGATCCTCATCGAGTACCTCCCCAAGTTCGTGGCCCCATTGGAGGATCTGCGCCGGGGTGTGCGGGCCGAGGTGGTGGAACGGGCCACCCCGACGCTGCGCCGACTGATGGCCCTCGACTACCCCTATCCGGAGCTGCTCGACGAGGCCGAGGGTGGCGTGCAGATCGGGCGGGACGTCGAGTTATGACCGTTCGTATTGGAGTGGTCGGCACCTCGTGGTGGGCCGACGCCATGTACTTACCAGCCCTCAAGGTGCTGTCGAACTATGGTGCGGTTGAGGTCGTTGCCGTTGCCGGCCGCGACCCACAACGGACCCAGGCCTTCGCCGACCGCTGGGACATCCCCAAGGCCCTGACCAACACCGACGCCCTGTTCGAGCTACCCCTCGACGCCGTCATCATCGCCACCGCCAACGATTCACATCACCATCTCACCATGGCCGCCCTGGCCCGTGGGCTCGACGTATTGTGCGAGAAGCCCCTGGGCCTGACCACGGCGGAGGCGGTCGAGATGACCACCACCGCCGAGCGTCAAGGTGCCATCACCATGGTGCCCTTCACCTATTCCTACATGCCGGTCAACCAATGGGTGAAGGAGTTACTCACCAGCGGTTATGTCGGCCGGCCCTATCATCTCGGCCTTCGCTACTTCACCGGCTTCGCCCGCGACGGCGAGTACGCCTGGCGATTCGACAACTCCGAAGCCGGTTCCGGTGTCATCGGCGACCTCGGCTCCCACTGGTTGTACCTGGCCCGCTGGTTGCTCGGCGAGATCGAGGCCGTCGGCGCTACCACCAGCCACTTCATCGAACGGGCCGAGCGCCCCGACGGCAAGCCCTACGAGCGGGGTGAGGATTCCGCCGTCATGACCGCCCGTTTCGCCTCCGGAGCCTACGCCGTGCTCCAGGTGAGTGCGGTGTGTTGGGAAGGTACGGAGTTCAATCAGACCCATCAGCTCGATGTCCACGGCAGCGACGGCACGTTGTACGCCGCGAGCGACTGGAAGACCGTGCAGGAGGTCCGTGGGGTCAAGGCGGGCGAACAGGGCCCGGCGGCGCTGCTACCCATCCCTGATCACGTCTGGGGCGAGGCCCGTCGCGACACCGTGCACAACACCTACCGCGATGTGTTTCGAGGTGGCGGGGCCATGATCGGCGACTTCGTCTCGGCCGTCCGCACCCGCAAGCCGGCCACGCCCGCCTTTGCCGACGGCCTTCGCATCCAACAACTGGGCGACGCCGCCCTGGCCAGCGCCGCGGCCAACGGTGCCATGATCCCAGTGAAACCGTGACCATCGCCCGGGGCCCTGGTCCAGCGCTCCCCGCCGTTGTCAGGGCCTGAGCCGGAGGCGACGATGGCTGGCCATGACCGGATCAGAGGCGGTGGATCCCGCCGGACCAGGGTGCTCGTGGCGATCACGGCTGGGGCCGCGGCCGCAATCACGGCCGTGACTGTCGTCCCCTCAGCGGACCTGCGGCCCGACATCACCCCCACCGTGGGCGTCCTGGCCTCGGGATGCAGCCTGATCGACAGCTTCGGTACCGGGGTCGCCGTTGCCCCCGATCTGATTGCCACCTCGGCCCACACCGTGGCCGGTGCCACGGAGGTGACGATCATCGACCACTCCGGTCAGGAGCATTCGGGCCGGGTTGTCGGCTTCGACCCGGCCCAGGACGTGGCCGTGATTCTGGTGACGGCCCCGTTGGCCAGTGCCGGGCTCGCCTCAACTGGCAAGGGCGACCGGGGTGTGCTGGCCACCTGGCATCCCGACACCGGGTTCAAGTCGGTCGAGGCCGCGGTGTCGCGCCTGTTGGTGGTCACCATCGAGGACATCTATCTGGAGGAGCTCACCAAACGCCGGGCCTTCGAGATCTCGACCGAGGTGGTGAGGGGCAATTCCGGAGGTCCGGTCTTCAACGCTTCAGGTGAAGTCGTTGGCATTATCTACGCCACATCCCGCGAACGCGGCAACGCGGGCTTCGCCCTCCGGGCCGAGGAGATTTCGGCCCTCGTCGAACGGGTCAAACGTGGTGGTGTCGCCAACGGCCGCTGCACCTGACGCCACCCCGAAACCACCGCAACCGCACCGCCGTCGGCGCCACCTTCAACACCGCCAGCAGCACCAGCCAGCCGGAAGTCGAGCGAATCGGGGCGTCGGGTCGTAACCTTGGGCGCCATGATCGTGGGATTCGACGTAGGGGGGACAAACGCCCGGGCGCTGCTCATCGACCCGGACTCGACCAAGATTGTCGATCGCGGTCGTCACTCCAGTGCCGGGAAGGGTCCGGTGCTGCTCAAACGGCTCAAGGCCATGGTGGCCGAGCTTGAGGTCATCAACGACGTCACGGTGGAGGCCGTCGGCCTGGGGGTGGCCGGTCTGGCCCATCGTTCTGGGATCATCCACTACTCCCCCAACCTGCCCGACCTGGTGGAGTATCCACTGGGCACCGAGCTGGCCGACGCCCTCGACGTACCCGTCATTGTCATGAACGACGCCACCGCAGGCACCTGGGCCGAGGCCAAGCTCGGTGCCGGCCGGGGCACCGACAACTTTGCCTTCGTAGCCCTGGGCACCGGAATCGGCACCGGCTTCGTCTGCGACGGCAAGCTCATCAGCGGGGCCAACGGCTTCGCCGGCGAGTCGGGCCATATGGTGGTCGACGCCAGCGGACCGGCCCACATCACCGGGCAGCGCGGACCTTGGGAGTACTACGCCTCCGGCAGTGCCCTGGGCCGGATGGGACGCGAGGCCGCCGCCGCCGGCCGTTTCGACGCCGGGCCGGAGCTGGCGGACTCGGTCGACGACATTGTCGGCTTCCACGTGGTCGAGGCACTGCGCAAGGACGATGACCAGGCCGCCGTCATCCTCGACGAGTTTGGTCGCGAGGTGGCCCGGGGCATGGCCAACCTGGTGGTGATCTTCGACCCCGAACGCATCGTGGTCGGCGGGGGCCTGGCCGAGGTTGGCGAGCCGTTGCGCTACCGGATCGAGAAGTCCCTGGGTGAGTTGCTGCTCGGGTCCGAGCACCGCCCAGCGGTTGAGGTGGCCATGGCCGAACTTGGCGACGAGGCCGGAGCCCTCGGGGCCGCACTCATGGCGTCATCACAAACGAGCCATCGGAGCGAGGTAGGGTAAAGGGGTTGAAGGCCACCTCCCAGGCGTGGCCATCGGGGTCGGCGAAGTAGCCGGAATAGCCGCCCCAGAACACCGACTCGGCCGCCTTCATCAGGGTGGCCCCGGCCGCTACGGCGGCGGCCAACACCTCGTCGGTCTCCTGCTCGGACAACGTATTGTAGGCCAGGGAGAAGCCACGGAACGCCGACCGGTTCTGCACCCCTTGGCCCTGTTCGGGGTTCTCGAGGTCGATGGCCATGTCGGCCGCGAGGTCGGCCCAGCCGTAGAGGCCAAGCACGATCGATGGCAACTGGATGAAGCACACCTCGGCTGAAGGCTGGCCGACCTCAACCCAACCCAGGCCATCGAGGTAGAACTCCTTGGCCCGGGCCAGGTCGCCAACACCGAGGGTCACGATCGAAAGACGCTGATCCATGGGTCGGTTGTAGCACGGCCCGAGCCGTCAGCGGTCGGATCGCTAGGAGTCGGCAGCGGCGATCGGTCGGAAGGACACCTCGAACAACCAGGGCCAGTACTTTCCCGTCAGGTACCAGGTGTCGGTATCGGGACGACGGGCGATCCCGTTGAGCACGTTGGCGTCGGCCGCCTCCGCTTCGCTGAGCAGACCGGCGGCGTCGACCACCGCCAGTACCTCGCCGCTGCCCAGATCAATGTTGACGATGAGGTCCGACTGCCAGATGTTGGCCCACGCCGTACCAGCGTCGCATTCCAGCTCGTTGAGCATGGTGACCGGGATCTCGCCATGGGCCACCCGAACCGAGCCCGTTGCCTCAAAGGTCTGCGGATCCCGAAAGGTGAGTTCATCGCTGCCGTTCGACATCACCAGTCGACTCCCGCCGAAGCACAACCCCCAACCCTCCCCCTCATAGGAGAGTTGTCGACGGGGTTCAAGGGTCCGGCGGTCGAACACGAAGGCGGTTTGCTCCCGCCACGAGAGCACGAAGACCTCATCGTCGACGATGGTGAGGCCCTCGGCGAAGATGACGTCGGCGAAGTCGACGCGCAGCTGTTCCTGCCCGGCCCCGGCCCCATCCCCGACACGGCCAACGGTGAGCGCTGATTGCCCGTACTGGCCCGAACTCTCATAGAGCCGAGAGTCGGCGTCGAGCTCGAGGCCCTGGGTAAAGGCCCGGGGGTCGTGGGGATGGCGTTGCACCACCTCAACAGTGTGGGTCGGCGCGACCCCCTGCGAACGCACCACCGGTGGATCGGACGAACAGCCAGCCAGGACCACGACGAGGGTGACAAGACCAATCAACAGTTGGCGTTGCCTTGACACAAGGGACAAATCTCGTGTGGCCGACCGGGCTCCCACTCGGCCATGGTAGGGGTGATGATCATCCACATCGCGCCGACACCCGAATCAGTCACCACCGATAGCACCCAGCCCACCGTAGGTAGGGACACCGTCGGTGGAGATTCCGTGTCGATTCAGCAGCCGGCCGACCTGCGGCGCTTCCACGTCGAGGCCGACAGCTCCGACGAGCAACTCGTCGGAGCGGCCTTGGGAGCCGCCGGTCACGCCGCCGAATCGGGCCACGTCTGGGTGTCGGCCGACTGGATCCGAGCCACGGTGAGCGGTGTCGACGACAACTGGAGCGGGGAATTCGACCAGATGCTGGCCTATGCCGCCAGCCAGGGCTGGCTCAACGAGGACCGAACTCACATAAAGGCCCACATTGAACCGAGGTGAACGGGCTCAATCGCCTTCGGTGTCGTTGGAGCCCCCGGACCCAGACCCGGACCCAGACCCAGTCCCCAGGTCGGCGACCGTCAGCGTCTCCCCTTCGATTGAACCCTGCAGGGTCTGGGATGCGTCGACCCAGGAGGTGTCGCCCTCGGTGTTGACCGGGGCGAAGTCGTCGATGGTGACCCCAACAACCACCAGGACCGCTCCCCCTGCTTGAGGAGGGAACGACTCGGCCAGGAGCTCGGCCAGGAGGAGTTCGCCACCGGCCTGGATGATGGTCCCCGCGACCGTCACCTGCGACCCCGGATCGGCGGCCAAGGCCTCGGGCACGGTCAACGGCCGACCCTGATCGCCCGTTGCGCTCGTCGCCGGGCCGTCATCGGGCGACAATCCGGTGTCGGTCTCGGTGCCACAACCCATGACCAGCAGTAGTAGCAGAACAACCAGTACCACCGCAGGCAATCGGGGCCGCCGGATCACTGATGGGCCTGTTTCCACGCTGACAGGTTATCGAACGCCGGCCGATTGATCCTCGTTGCGGAGTTCAGGGGTCGGGCCCCCACCCCGTAGGCGTGGATGCCGATGGCGTAACGGCTGCCGTCCTTGATCCGGTAGACGGCGCTACCGCTCTGGCCGCCGAAGGTGTCGATGTCGTAGAACACCTTGCGGGCGCTGACCGAGTCGACTCTTCGGGCCATGTACCATTGTTCCCGCCCCCGACCCCGGTCGCTGGGATAGCCGGACAGGTTGGCCCACACCGAACGCAGGGTGGCATCGGAGTAGGCCCCGAAACCGATCCAACCGGTGCTATTGCCCAACGCCTCGGACGGGTCGAGGACGATGGCTCCGTAGTCGAACTCGGTGTTGGCGTCGTCGGCCCAACCGCGAACGCTGTAGAAACGGGTGCTGAGGGCCGAGCCGAAGGGTAACTCGTTACCGTCGCGGCCCGGTATGACCTCGATGTTGCGCACCCAGCCCCGGCGGTCGGGGTCACGTCCGTTGATGAAGACGTTGTGCCCGGCGGTGGCCAGCACCCGGGGCGAGATGAAGAAGGCCGTCCCCAGCCAGGCCGAGCCGTCGCGGGCAATGATGCGAAGCGAGCAGTGCACCCGCCACGGGTAGGCGTAGGTGTTGGCGATTTGCCGACGGCCGTCGTCGTCGATCACTGATTCGGGGGTGATGGCGGGAGCGATGTCGAATGAGGCTTCGGCCGCGGTTCGCAGGCCCACATCGACGTCGAGGCTGGAGACAATGCTGGCCTCCAGCGCCGCCCTGGGCCCGCTGCCGCCCCCGACTCCGGTAAGGGCACCGTCACCCGGACCGCTTTCATCAAGAATGCGCTCCCGGCCGTTACCTGCGGACCGTTCGATGCGGTCGTCGGACCCGTGGGAGACATCGGTCTCCTCTACCTCCTCCGAGATCAGATCGCCGTTCGACACCGACTCGTCGGCCCTGGTTTTTATGATGGTCATCAGGTCCCTCCTCAGGATCTACCCATTCCCACTTCCCGATCTACCCAACTCCTCCTCCGTCTCCCCATCGTCGCCAACCGCCACCGTTTCGCCCTCAGTCCCACTGGCCTCAGCCCCAGCGGCTTTACTGTCGGCGGCCTTACTGTCGGCGGCCTTACTGTCGGCGGCCTTACTGTCGGCGGCCTTACTGTCGGCGGCCTTACTGTCGACAGTAAGGCGTTCGGTGGAACGACCGTTGCGCAGCGTGCCGGGAGTGCGATCCAGCACCACCCGCGACATGGGTTGCCACAACATGGTGAAGGGCTGCACCGGAGCCTTGGCCGCCGCTGTGAGGCTGCGGGCCAGGAGGCGCTGACTGCGCAGACGAAGGCCAGGGCGCCCAACGATGCCTGCCCTGATGAACAGCAGCCAGCTACCGATCGCAACCAGCGCCATCACCGCCGTGACCACCGGCCAGCCCCAGGTCCGGTCCGAAGCAGGCAGGTTGTTCATGTTCATGCCGTACCAGCTGGTGATCAACGACAGGGGCAACACAATGGCGGCATACACCGTGAGCAGAGTGGTGGCCGACGCCTGCCGCTCAGCCGAGGCTCCCCGGTAGGTGTCGAGGGTGTCGGTCAGCAACTGACGAGATGTCGCCAGCGACTCGACGACGAGGTTGTGCACATCGTAGGCGTCGCCCAGGCTGGCTACCGACTGGGCGTTCAGGTACGGCGGAGGTGATGCCCGCAGCACGGCAATCACCATGCGCTGGGGCCGCAGCACCCGTCTGATGGTTGCTTCCTCGCGCCGCAAAAGCTGGATCTCGGCCAGAACCTGCTGATCGGCCTCGAGCGCCAGGTCGGCCAGGTCATCGACCCTGCGCTCCAACTCGTCCAGCACCTCCAGGTAGCGCCGTCCGATCACCTCGCTGAGCTGTCCGAAGATCTCCGGGGCTCCGTGTTCGGACAGATGGGGGTGGTTCTGCACCGAATCCCACAGCCACTCCAGTCCAACCACCGGCTTCGAGTGCACCGTCACCAGTAGGTCGGGGCGGACGAAGCAGTCGACCTCGTGGGTATCGATGCGATCGTCAACCGTGATCAGGGCGTGGAAGACGACAAAGAGGTGGTCGGCGTAACTCTCCTGCTTCGGTAGCTGCTCGACGTCGATCACGTCCTCGATGGCGGCGGGATCAAAGCCAAAACGCAGCCCGAGTTCCTCCAGCTCCTCGGCCTCGCGGGTGCGGACGTCGAGCCACAGCAAGGATCCGTCGGCCTGCCTGGTGTCAAGATCTTCAAGCAGGCATGGAGACAGTGTCTCCTCACCGGGCAGACGCACCAGCAGACGCTGGGTCACCGAATCACGCCGTTCCCTCAACCATGGCCGCCACTCTAAGCCTACTGCCGCCACGCCACCGCCACCTGCGGCCCACTTCGAGCTGATCGACCGGCCATCGAGCTACTCGCTCCGCAGCCGGCCGCCCTCCACCCGTAGTACCTGATCAGCCCGTTCCCACGCCGTTCGCCGGTGTGAGACGGCCAGCACCGTGGTGTCGGCGGCCGCCAGGTTGTGCCACAACTCAAGCTCGGTCTCAACGTCGAGCGCGCTGGACACATCGTCCAGAACCAGCAGTTCGGGTTGCTGCACCAGGGCCCGGGCCGCCGCCACCCGCTGGCGTTGCCCGCCGGACAACCGCAGCCCCCTGGGCCCGATGAGGGTGTCGACGCCCGCCACCATGGCCTGGATGTCGTCACTGACGGCGGCGGTGACCAGCACCTGATCGAGAACGGCGCGGTTACCCGTTCCAAGCAGGATGTTGTCGGCCACCGAGTCCGAGATCAACTGGGGTACCTGGGGCAGGTAGGCGGCGTTGGGGGGCACCATGAACGCGGCCCGGTCCTCGATCAACTCACCGTTCCACCAGACCTCACCCCTGCTCTCCACCCGCCAAACCAAACCGAGCAGAGCCCGCAGCAGGGTGCTCTTGCCCGATCCGACCGGCCCGGTGATCACGGTGAACGAACCCCGCTCCAGGGAGAACGAGGCCTCGTCGATCCCGCCGGAGTCAAAGCGGGCCTGCAACCCGACGACGTCGAGCCGCTGCAACGGCTTACGGACCCCTACACCGCGGGCCCCGACACGGCGATCGACGGTGCTTCGACCGAGGGCACCTTGATCGACGGCCCCGGAACCTCGATCGACCACACCTCGATCGACCGCACCTCGATCGACCACACCTCGATCGACCGCACCTCGATCGACCACACCGCTGACGGGAACATCTCGATCGACGGCACCGCCGGCAACACCGTTCGCCACATCCGCTGCGCGGCCGTCAGCCACACGTTGTCGGTAGTCCAAGTGGCGCTCGATGACGGTGTTGGCCGGGTCGTTGTCGGCCACCAGCGTGGCCATGCCGTCAAAGGCCACACCGGCCTGGTTGCTGCGGGCAACCAGAAGCCCGATCATTCGGGGCAGGAAGCCGAGCCAGCCTCCGTAGCTGAGGAACAGGGCCAGCTGACCAGGGCCGAGTCGACCCTGCTGAACCGAGACGGCACCGACGAGAATGACCAGACCGAGACCAATCTCCGCCGTTGACTGGCTGAAGGAGCGGATGGCGTAGCCGTAGACCCGCGACCTGACCGCCGTTTCCCGACGTATGTCCATGACCTGTCGGGTCCGGGCCAGCACCGTGGCCTCGGCCCCGTTGGCCTTGATGGTGGTGGCCGCCGACAGGACATCGTCGAGCAGGCCCGTCACCTCCGCCGTGGCCTGACGATCGGCCAGATGGGCCAACCGCAACCTCGACCCCAGCAGAGTGGCCACCACCCCGACAACCGCCATGGGCAGCACCATGGCCACCGTGGCCCGGGTGTCGACCGTGGCCAGTACCGACAGGGCAATGACGGTGAAGACCACCCCGCCGGCCACATCGATCCAGGTGTCGGCCAGAACAGCAACGTCCTCGGTGTCATCCCGGAAACGGGTGATGGCCTGCCCGGCCGAGGCCACCGGGCGGCCCGAGTTCGGCCCCCCGCTGACCAGTTGGGCGTCAAGCATGTTGTAGCGGAGGACGGCCCGGATGTACTCCCACGCCTGGGTGAACCAGATGGCGCCCCAGTGGAGCACGAACATACGCACCATCTCCAGCACGACCAGCAGACCGGCCAGCCAGTACAGCCGCTGCGGATTCCCCTCGGACAACGCACCGAAGGCCAGGCTGACGACGTAGCCCAGCAGTGCAGGCAGGACAAAGAAGACCATGAAGGCCACGCCGCCGGCCCAGTAGTAACGAGCCTCGTGGCGAGTCGCTCTGGTGGTGAGGCGAGAGGTGCCCATCACTGGCCCTCCTCAGGTCGACGGCCACCGACCAGGTCCAGTTCGAGCCCGGTGCTCAGCAGGTGGTGGAAGCGTGATCTGGGATCATCAACCAGGGCCGAACGTGTGTCGTGCTCGACGATGCGACCGTGTTCAACGACGACGATCTCATCGACGGCGTCGAGGGTGGAAAGGCGATGGGCCACAATCACCACCGTCCGCCCGGCGAACAGGGTGTTGATGGCGGTTTCCAGTTGCAGTTCGGTCTCGGGATCGACCCGGGAGGTCGGCTCGTCGAGAATGACCACGTCGGGTTCACGCAGCCAGACCCGGGCGAGGGCCAGCAGTTGACCCTCCCCAGCCGACAGGCCAACCCCGCCCGGACCGAGGTGCTGGTGCATGGCCGAGCCCCGGAACCGATCGAGACCGACCTCGGCCAGGGCGGCGTCGATCTGGGCCTCGGCGATGTCGGGGTCGTACAGGGTGAGGTTCTCGGCCACGGTGCCCGCCACCAGATCAACGGTTTGGGGGATGTAGGCCACTCGACGGCGCAACTCGGCCAGGGGTAGCTCCGCAATGGCGACCCCACCCATGCGAACCTCGCCCCCGCTGGCCTCGACGAAGCGGACCAGCAACCGCGACAGAGTGGTCTTGCCGCCACCGGTCGGCCCCACGATGCCGACGGAGCGACCCGCTTCGATGCGCAGATCGATCGCTTGCAACACCGGCTCGTTATCGCCGTAGTCGAAGGTCACGTTGTCCAGCCCGATCGACATCGCCCCATCGGGAGGTGACGTCGTCCCGTTGTCGACAATCGAGGACTGCACGGCCAACAGTTTGACGACGCGCGACATGGCCCCATTGGCCTTCTGCACCACCTCGAGCTCGTGCCCGATCTCCTCCAGCGGATGCTGGATGAGCCTGCTGTACTGGAACAGCAGGAAGGCCGAGCCAATGGTGATGGCCCCTGAACCGACACCGATGGCACCAATGACCAGAGCCAGCGACACCCCGGCCACGATGGAGAACTGCAGCCGACGCCACAGCCGCAGGAAGGCCCGTTCCCGCCCAGCCGCGACCTGGACATAGCGAGCGGTCTCGGTGACGAAACGATCCATGGCATAGGGGCCGGCGCCGTTGGCCCGGAGATCTTCCGACGCCGTGAGACGTTCCTCGATACCCCCGTAGAGAGCAGCCCCGGCCTGCATCTCCGCCGCGGCCTCCTCGACGGCCTCGTTCCGCTGGACGAACAACACCGCGGCCGTGCTGGCGGCGTACAGGCCCATGGCCAAACCCAGCCACCATTCGATGGTGGCCACCACAGCGACGGCCCCGGTGATGAGCACCAGGGCGGAAACGACCCGGACAACGACGACGGCCAGGAAATCCGAGACGGCGGTGACGTCACCGTCGACCCGCTCGATCAGCTCTCCCGGGGAGTGGGAGCGGTGAAAGCCGTGGTCGAGACCCAGCACATGGCCGGTCAGTTGCAGGCGCACGGCGTTGGCCGTTCGCCACGCGGTGACCGTTGAGAGGTACGAAACGGCGAGGGCGCCGAGCTGAGAAGCCACCGCCGCCGCCAGATAGGCCGCGGCGAGGGTGGCCAGGGAGGCCACGGTCGCCCCCTCGGCGGCCTGATCGATGACGCGCCGCAGAATCACGGGACCGGCCAGAGCAAGCGCAGCACTGATGACCACCACAACGGTGAGGACTGCGTAGCGGCGGGAATCGGGGCGGATCAGCTGGGCAGTGGCCCTCCAGTGGAGCGAGGGGTGCGCTGACATCAGCCAAGTCTGGTCGGTCCGTGCCGATCCCGCCTGCGAGTTTCCTTCGTCGATCATGGACAGGGCCCGACCAGACCTGCAAAATGCCAACCATGACCGACGGCGAGGAAGACGGCGACAGCGAC